>Ga0126381_100010003_pt1 | contig 10656 bp, 9 predicted proteins | sample PanSoiMetPlot_28_FD_96465 | JGI IMG/M metagenome (GOLD analysis project Ga0126381, IMG submission 96465) | Tropical forest soil microbial communities from Panama - MetaG Plot_28 | ecosystem: Environmental > Terrestrial > Soil > Tropical forest > Bulk soil | place: Panama | collected 2016-02-17
ACCGAACTCTTCTCTACTCAATCGCGTTTCTGGTTTTTGCTTTGCCGCTTTACATAACCCTGGTGGTGGCATGGATCGACCGCCGCCTCGAAGGCCGGCTTCGCTGGCCCGGATCTAACGACGGCGTGTGAGGCCAGCCCGAGGCCCGCCAATTTCAAGGCTAAGCTTGTTGGCCGAGTTCTCAACCATTAAGATAGATCTCGGTTAACGTGGGAGGACATCGATGGACAACGACATTACTCGGCGCGTTGTCGCTGAGTTCTTTGGCACGTTTTGGCTGGTGTTGGGCGGCTGCGGCGCCGCTGTCTTGGCCGCGACATTTCCCAATACGGGGATCGGGTTTCTTGGTGTTGCATTCGCGTTTGGTCTGACGGTGCTGACAATGGCTTATGCCGTCGGTCACATCTCCGGAGGGCATTTTAATCCAGCGGTAACCATTGGCTTGTGGAGTGCTGGGCGTTGCGCCAGCAAACACGTCATCCCATACATCATCGCGCAAGTGATCGGCGCTATCATCGCTGCTGCGATCTTGTGGCTGATCGCGTCCGGGAAACCAGCTTGGGTTGCTGGTGGATTTGCAGCGAATGGCTACGGCGACCTGAGTCCTGGCAAATATGGCCTTGGAAGCTGTTTCCTCGACGAAGTTGTGATGACCTTCTTTTTTCTGTTCATCATCATTGGCACGACGTCGAAAGGAGCGGCCGCGGGTTTTGCCGGTATTCCAATTGGCCTTGCTCTGACGCTCATCCATCTCGTCTCGATCCCGGTTACCAACACCTCTGTCAACCCGGCGCGCAGTACGGGACCGGCCTTATTTGCCGGCGATGAGTATATCGGCCAGCTCTGGCTATTTTGGATCGCGCCGATCATCGGCGCAGTAATCGCGGGGTTGCTCACTCGCTGGCTGTACGAGACGGAGGCGATCATCGGCACCACCGTAGTCGAGGAACGGCGGGTGACGTGACCCGAAAGCTTGCGCCATTGGCGCCGCTAATCGGGCCAACGGCGGTGTAGCCAGAACCATTCCTCCGGTCGATCGCGTATCCAGATTTCCAACGTCTGGTTAACTTGGGCCATCAAAGCGGCGACATCGGCGTGATGGTCGCCGCTGCGGGGCAAAAGCAATGGCGGGAAGATCGTCAGCCGAAAGCGTGCACCCGCAAGCCGCTCGACCCGTGCAGGCAGGACGTCGCAATCGAATCGCAATGCGAGAGCCGCGAGGGCCGACGTCGTCATCGCTATTCGGCCAAAGAACGGTACCGCAATCCCATCGTTCATCTTCTGATCAGCAAGCATTGTGAGATGGTCCCCGCGGCGCAGCGCTGCAATCGCGCGCCGGGCGGCGATCGCGCCCTTCGGGATTAACTCGCCCGCCTCGCCGCGGAAGCGCCTGATCATTCGGTCGATGCCTGGGTTATTGGCCGCGCGGTAGATCTGGGCAACGCCGATCCCATATTGGACGGCCGCCAGCATGGCGATCTCCCAATTGGCAATGTGACCCGAGAAAATGATCATCCGGCGTCCCGCGGCGATGGCGCCGTCCACGTGCTCGAAACCGCGGGTCTCGACCCGCCCTTGGGGATCAAAGACGCGGATTTTTCGTAGATGCGGGTATTCGGCCACAACCCGACCGAGATTATCCCACATGTCAGCCGTGATTCTCTTAATTTCTGCGTCTGTAAACTCGGGCAGAGCCCGGCGGAGGTTGAGCCGAGCTCTCTTCGAAATGCCAAGATGTGGACCCAGTTTGCGCGCCGCGGCGCCGCCAATTGCCGATGCCCAATCGATCGGCAACGACCCGAACACGGCAACGCAAATGGCTGCGCCCCAAGCCTCTACTCGGTGTGCGAGCCGCGGCGAACGTCGCCGCTCAGTCGAGTTGATCAGCAGTGCCGCGTCCACTGCGGCGGGCCGCGCTCACAAGGGGCATCAACAGCGCCTTGAGCTTGGCGGGATCGTGCCAGCGAACTTCCACTTCAAGGACCTCGATCCCGCTGTGATTTGCCGACGGCACTCGCACGATGTCCTTCGCGGTGGTGACAAGGCGGGCTTGCGCCCGCTCGGCATCGCGAATCATTCGTTCGACTTCCGCCTTTCGAAAAGGATGGTGGTCCGGAAACGCGCGGGTGCCGACAAGCACGGCGCCCAGCGCCCGCAGTGTTGCAAAGAACTTCTCAGGTTGCCCAATCCCGGCGAAAGCCAGCAGGCGTGTGCCCGCCAACCGCTCACCCCGGATAGGGCTCAGAACCGCCGGCAAGATCGGTAACACCTTATTGAGCGGCAGTTGCACAGAGGCGATGGCGTGATCGCTCTTGAGCAGCACGACCGCATCGGCGCGAGCAAGCCCGTTGTCAACACTCTCGCGGAGCGGCCCTGCCGGAATTACTCGACCGTTCCCGAGGCCATATGCCGCGTCGACCACGACGATCGAAAGTGTCTTGGTGACATCCGGGTTTTGAAAGCCGTCGTCAAGCAATACCACCTGTGCTCCTGCCGCGACAGCAGCGCGGACACCGTCGGCGCGGTTGCGCGCAACCCAGCAAGGCGCGCGCAGTGCAAGCAGCAGCGCCTCGTCACCAACCGCAGCGGCGTCGTGACAATCGGAATCTACCTGTACAGGCCCTCGGAGGCGGCCGCCATATCCTCGCGTTACGATGTGCACTGCGATCCCGCGCGTAATAAGATCTGCACCGAGGGCCAGCGTAACTGGGGTCTTACCGGCACCGCCGGCTACCATATTGCCGACGCATATGACCGGGATCGGCGGGCAATAGGGGTGGACCAGAGCACGTCGCAAACGTCCAGCAGCGCTCCACACGGCGCCTGCCGGCCATAGAAGTTCGGCAAGGACACCCGGAGGCCGAGCCCAGAAGCCGGGGGCGACGGCTCGCATCAGGCGCGTAACGAACGAGGGGGCGCACCGACAGCGCGCACTGGCGAAAGCGGATCAAGCCATGGCGCGAGACTGTCCAGTACCGCATCGAGGACTCTAGAGGTCATCCCCGCGACGCGGGCGGCCGCAGCAGCGCGCTCCGCTTGCAACCGACGGTTCGTGAGCAATGTAGAGACCGCTTGTGAGAGGGTCTCAACACTGGTCACGGTCTCCGAAGCACCGTCGGCGGCGAGAGCGGCCACCATCCAGGAACAGTTGCTCATATCGGGACCGTGCAGGATAGCGCAATCAAGTCGAGCTGCCTCGAACGGATTATGCCCGCCTCTGTGGACCAGCGAGCCGCCAATGAACGCGATTGGGGCGAGCCGATAAAACAAGCCAAGCTCCCCCATCGTGTCGGCGAGATAGACGTCGGTCTCGTTAGTCAGCGGCTCGCCGAATGCGCGTTGGACAACGCTCAGCCCGCGCGCGCGCAACATTGTAGCGATCGCCCCTCCGCGCGCTGCGTGGCGGGGAACGATGATCGTCAGCAAGCCTGGATGGGTCACAGTCAGTTTCTGATGAGCGCGCGCCGCGATCTCTTCTTCGCCCAAATGGGTACTCGCGGCGAGCCACACGGGTCGCAGTCCGATGCTGCTGCGCAGGTGCGAAAGTTCGGAGTGATCAAACGGCAAATCTGCGGCCGCGGCTTTTAGGTCTCCAACCGTGGCGGCGCGGGGCGCGCCCAGCGACGCAAAGCGCTCGACTTGAGTTTGATCCTGGGCGAGGCAGAGATCGAACGCTCTCAGCATCGGACCGACCAAGCCGGGCCACCGCCGCCAACATTCGTATGAACGCCTCGATAAACGGCCATTGACCAGGACCATTGGAACGCCGCGGGAGTGGGTCTGCAGTACCAAATTGGGCCACAGTTCGGACTCGACCCAAAGAGCGAGATCAGGACGCCAATGATCGAGAAAGCGCGCAACCCATTGCGGCATGTCAGCGGGGACGAATTGGTGTTGGACGCTCACCGGCAACCGGCGATCGATCAGGCGAGCCGATGCAAGGGTTCCGGTCGTGATCACGATTTGCAGCCCCGGCCGCGAGTCGATTAAGCGATCCAAGAGCCCCAACATGGCAGTCGATTCGCCGACACTTGCCGCATGTACCCAGATCAGCGGACCTTGCGGTCGCACTGCGCTAGCGTGCCCCAGACGCTCTCGGTAGCGGACAGGATCTTCCTTCCCGCGTCGGCGCCGATGCGAGAGGTACAAGGCGGCGACCGGCGCCAGCGGCCGGGTTATTGCATTGTAAAGGAGCGGAAGCATCATTCGCCGGCTACGGGTGCCGTCGATTCCAAATCGGCGGCGGTTAGCGGTCGCGGCGACCGGTGCCCGACGCGCCGATCGGCTTCAATCGCCATCTCAACCATTCGCGCCTCGACAAGCCGTCGAACGAGTTCGAGTCCGTTCTCGTCGAGCTCGTCGGGGATCGTGATCGGCTCACCCCATAGATAAACGCCGCGGCTGAAGGGCCACGGAAGGTGGAAGCCGTCCCAAGTCGCCAGTATTCTCCGGCGGCTCGTCGCATAGGTAATCGGGAGGACCGGCACCCGGGCGAGGCGGGCGAGATTAACGATACCGATGCTCGCCGTCATTGCCGGACCGCGCGGTCCGTCAGGCGTTATCCCTACGCAGTCACCATCCTTCAGTCGTTTCAACATCGTGCGGAACGCAGCCGAGCCGCCGCGACTCGTCGAGCCTGCGACCGAATTTACTCCGAAATATGTGACGGCATCTGCGATGATTTGGCCGTCCGGGTGGGCAGAAATCAGCATGTGCATCGGCGCGAGCCGCTGCCAGGCCATTGGGATCATCAATAGGCGACCGTGCCAGAACGCCAATATAAATGGCCGCCCCTCGGCGCGCAGGCGACGCGGCCACTCGGCCCCTTCGACACTCCAGCTGGTGGTCAGAGCGACAATTCGAATGTACCAGTGGATACACCAGCAGGCCGCCCGCCGCAGCCGTGCATTGCGCAGAAGGCGTCGCCAAGCGTTCGGCCTCGAGAAATTCGGCACGTCCGCTACCCGGCGACGGCGGCGCCGATTGGCCGGTGTCGCTCGGCAAACTGCATTGCATGAAGGCGCGCATACAGTCCATTGCGCGCCAGCAGCTCGGCATGACGGCCCATCTCCGCGATACGCCCGCCATCGACGACGTAGATGAGGTCGGCAGTCTGGATCGTCGATAGGCGGTGCGCGATGACCAAGGTCGTGCGCCCACGAATGAGGGTGCTTAGCGCGCTCTGCACTTGCCGTTCGGATTCGCTGTCGAGGGCCGAAGTGGCCTCATCCAGCAGGAGGATCGGTGCGTTTCTGAGCATAGCCCGCGCGATTGCAATCCGCTGCCGCTGACCGCCAGAGAGGCGAACCCCGTGCTCACCAACCACCGTATCGTATCCTTGTGGGAGGTCGTGGATAAAACCTTCTGCCGCAGCGGCCCGCGCGGCGACCTCGATTTCTGCCATCGACGCGTCGAAGCGGCCATAGGCAATATTGGCACGCACCGTGTCGTCAAACAGGCTCACCTCTTGCGCGACAAACCCAATGGCGCCGCGAAGCGAGGCGATTGTAACCGAGCGGACATCCTGGCCGTCGATCGAGATGCTCCCCGCATCAACATCGAAAAACCGCGGGATAAGGTTAAGGATTGTTGATTTACCCGCTCCCGACGGGCCAACCAGGGCGACAGTGCGGCCCGCCAGGACCTTGAGTGATATGCCGTCGAGCGCTGTGGTCTCGGGATGGTAACCGAATCGCACATTGTCGAACCGGATTTCGCCACCGTCGATATGGAGCGGCCGCGCATGGGGCATATCGCGGATCGTCGGCTCGATATCGAGCACCTCAAAGATCCGCTGGGCAGCCGCGAGACCCTCCTGCAGAGATGCGTTCAAATTGGCCAGGCTCTTCAACGGCTGGTAAGCGAGCAATAGCGCTGTGATGAACGAGAACAGGGCGCCGGCGGTACGGGCTCCGCTGATAACCTGGTGACCCCCGTAAAGGATAACGACGGCGATTGCGGCGCCGCCGAGAGTCTCCATCATCGGCGAGGCCCGCGATCGCGTTCGGGTGCCGCGGTCGATCAGCTCGAAGAGGCGCTCGATGAGCGTCGCCGCGCGACCTTCCTCGTATTGCTCCATGCCATACGCCTTGACATGGCGGGCACCCTGAAACGTTTGGTTCAATAAGGTCGTGAATTGGCCGATTGCGGCCTGGGTGCTCGCAGAAACGCGGCGAATGCGCCGGCCGATTCCGACAATCGGGCGGATCGCGAGCGGGAACACAAAGAAAGAGACGAGCGCGAGCAGCCAATCCTGATAGAACATAACGCCGACAAGGAGCATAACGGTGACCGCGTCCTTGCCAATCGCGCCGAGAACGCTGGCGGCGGCACTGCGCAGGAGCACCGCGTCATTGGTAAAGCGCGAGATCAATGTGCCCGACGGATGGGCATGGAAATAGGCGAGATCGGCCCGCATGAGTCGCGCAAAAAGCGAGATCTGCACATCGGCAATGACGCGCTGACCCACCCGCGTCATCAACACGGCCTCGCCGTAATCGGCGAGCCCTTTGACAACAGCAAGAGCGAGAGCGCCGCTGGCGATCAGCAGTAACAGCGCTGCCTCACGGGCGACAAAGATGCGGTCGAGCACAGGCTCCATGAGCCACGCCCTCCCCGCCGTACTGCCGGCCGCCAGTCCCATCAGTAGGAAAGCTGCGACAATGCGACCGGCATGCGGCCGCATGAAGTTACGCGTCAAGCGTCCGACAAGCGCCGCTGACCGCCCGCCTTTCCCTAAGATCGCCGGTTCTATTCGCATGGTTCCCGCCGGCTCTGTTAGAGGCGTCAGGCCAACTTGGCAAGCGCGACACGCTAAGACCGATTTGCTCTCGAATGAACTATGCTTAGTTCGATAGAACAGAGATGACGCTCGATACACTCACCTACATCAAAGCCCCGGAGGCATCTGGCCTCGAAGGTAAGATCGCGGAGGCGCACGCCGAGGCGTCAACCAAAGTAGGTTTGCCAAATCTCGTCACGAAAGCCGATCCGGCGGCGGCGAAAGTCGAACGCGAACAAGCGATGGAGCGGATCAAGCATCACCTTACTCTGCGGCTTATCGGAATCGTCGGCGCTTTCGACGCGGCCCTATTCGCATTACGCCGTTTCGTACACTAGACGTTGGGCGCGAGCGCCCGGCTCAGGCGCCGGCGACGGTGAGGTCGTCGACACGCAAGGTTGGGGAGTCGGCGCCGGCTCTGAATTCGAGGTCGTTGGCGGCGACGAGGCGGACGAAGATGTCTTTCAGATTGCCGGCTACGGTCATCTCGCTGACCGGGAACGTGATCTCGCCCTTTTCGATCCAGAAGCCGGCGGCGCCGCGGCTGTAATCGCCGGTGACGCCGTTGACCCCCATGCCCATCATCTCGGTCACGTAAAAGCCGCTCTCGATATCGGCGATCAGCTCCTTGGGGGTCAGCGGCCCGGGCTCGATCCAGACATTGGTCGCAGCCGGCGCAGGGGGCGATGCGGTACCACGCGCGGCGTGGCCGGTCGTCTTGAGGCCGAGCTGGCGGGACGAGCGCAGATCGAGCAGCCAGGTTGTCAACACGCCGTTGTCGATTATCGCGCGGCGGCGGTTGGCGATGCCCTCGCCGTCGAACGGCTTTGAGCGCAGCCCGCGGTGGCGGTGCGGATCGTCGATGATCGTGATCGCTTCGGGGAAGATGCGCTCGCCCAGCCGATCCTTCAAAAAGCTCGTGCCGCGGGCGATCGACGGCCCCGAAATCGCGCCCAAGAGATGCGAGATGAAGCTCCGTGCGACGCGCGGGTCGAAGACGACCGGGCAGCGGCAGGTCGGCATCTTTTTCGCGCCCAATCGCTTCACCGCGCGCTCGCCGGCGCTCTTACCAATCTCGGCGGGGTCGCGCAGATCGGCGGCGTGTATCGCGCTCGCAAAATCGTAATCGCGCTCCATGTCGGTGCCCGAACCGGCGATTACGCTGGCGCTGATCCCTTGGCTCGATCCGGTATAGCCGCCGACAAAACCGTTCGAGGCGGCAAGCGCGATGCTCGAACGGCCCCATCCGGCGTCGGCGCCCTCGGAATTGGTGATGCCCGCGACCGCGAGGGCCGCCTCTTCGGCGGCGCGTGCGCGCTCGATCAATACCTCGGCGCTGGGCTCGTCGGGGTCGAGCATGTCAAGGCTCGGCCACGCGTCCGCGATCTCCGCAGGGTCGGCGATGCCGCAATACGGATCTTCGGGCACCGTGCGCGCCATTGCGACCGCCCGCTCGACGAGTTCGGCAACAGCCTGCGGCGAGCGGTCACTCGACGAAACTACCGCCTGCTGTCGGCCGATAAACACTCTGAGCCCGAGGTCCTGGCCTTCCGACCGCTCAAGCTTCTCGGTCTTGCCGAGGCGTCGTGCATGGGAGAGGGAAGTGCCTTCGAACAGCACCGCGTCGACGGCATCGGCTCCCGCGCGGCGCGCACGCGCAATCAGATCCTGCAGGAGGTCGATCGCTTTGCCGGTGTCTTTTTCCAATTTCTGTTCAGTCATGGCTGATCCCGAACACAAAGGAATTCACATTGAGACGGTGTGGCGGTGGGTTTTCCAAGGCCTCTTCTTCTCACTGTCTCACTGCGTCATCTGAAAAAATATCATTTCCAGATGGGCTTGCCCGATCCGGGCAACCCATAGCCCGGCCACTTGCTTGTGACCTGAACGACGATCTCTTCCGCCATACGGATCGGTCGACCCCACTCCCGCCGTGTCTCCGGTGGCCATTTGCCGGTGGCATCGAGGCCGATCTTGCCGCCCAACCCTGATTCGGGGGAGGCAAAGTCGAGATAATCGATTGGGGTGTTGTCGATAAGGGTCACGTCGCGCACCGGGTCCATCCGGGTCGAGATCGCCCACATGACTTCCTTCCAATCGCGTGCGTCGATGTCGTCATCCACGACTATGACGAACTTCGTGTACATGAACTGCCGCAGGAAGGACCAGATCCCCATCATTACGCGCTTGGCGTGACCGGGGTAGGCTTTGCGGATTGCCACGACCGCGATGCGGTAAGAGCAGCCCTCGGGCGGCAGCCAGAAATCGACGATCTCGGGGAATTGCTGCTGCAGGAGCGGGATGAACACCTCGTTCAATGCTTCGCCGAGGACTGACGGCTCGTCCGGTGGCCGGCCGGTAAAGGTGGAGAGATAAATCGGGCTCCCCCGCATCGTGATCGCGGAGAGCTGGAAGACCGGGAAGCGCTCGACTGCATTGTAGTACCCGGTATGGTCACCGTAAGGGCCTTCGTCGCCGTACTCGTCGAGCGAGACGTGCCCTTCAAGGACAATTTCTGCCTCTGCGGGCACCTTTAGGGGCACCGTTTTGCAGTCGACGAGCTCGACTTTGCGGCCGCGCAGGAGGCCGGCGAACTGATATTCCGACAAGGTGTCTGGGACCGGGGTGACGGCCGCAAGGATCGTTCCCGGATCGGCGCCGATCACCGCTGCGGCCGGCAGCGGCTCGATGCGCTGCGCCGCCCAGCGCTGATGATGCTGCGCGCCGCCGCGGTGCTTGAGCCAGCGCATCAGCGTCGTATCACGGCCGGTCACCTGCATGCGGTAGATGCCGAGATTGAAGTTGTCTTCGCGCCGCTCGCCCGGGCCCTTCGTCACGACCAGCGGCCAAGTGATCAGCGGGGCCGGCTCGCCCGGCCAGCAGGTCTGGATCGGCAGCGCCGAAAGATCGATTTCGTCGCCGCGGAGCACAATCTCCTGGCACGGCGCGGCGGCAACGGTACGCGGCCGCATCGCCATCACGGTTCGCAGGAGCGGCAGCATTTGCAGCGCTTCACGCCAACCGCCGGGCGGCTCCGGCTGCTTCAGGAATGCCAGCGTCTTGCCGATCTCACGCAAGCCGCCCGGCTCGCGATCCATGCCCCAGGCGACACGCTCGACGGTGCCGAACAGATTGACGAGCACCGGCATCGCATAAATGCCGCCTCGCCCCCGGCTCACATTCTCGAACAACGCCGCAGGCCCGCCTTCGGCGAGCAGTCGGGTCTGGATCTCGGTCATCTCCAAAAAAGGCGAAACCGACGCGGCGACCCGTACCAGCCGGCCGGCCGCCTCGAGCCGGTCCATAAAGTCGCGCAGGCTGGAATACGGCATAGAGGCTATATGGGAGCGCCCGGGGCTGCTGGCGAGGACGTCTCAGAGCGGCAACACCTCCCAGATGACGCCGTCGCGCAACTCACGGTCTTCGAGCTCGCGGCTCGTCGGCACGTGGTAGCGGGCGCACTCGCGCAGGCCGTCGGTCGGCAAATAGGTTCGCCCGGGATCGCCGAGCAGTACAAGGCGGCTTCCGCTCGCCAATCTGCGCAGCCATCCCGTAACGCGCTCCGCCATCGGCTGCTCGTAGCATACATCGCCGGCGGTGACGATCTCCCAGCGGGAATCGATGACATCGATTACCCCTGCGGTCGTCACGCCTACGGCAACCCCGTTTAGCGCTGCGTTGGCGGTGATCGCGGCGGCGGCGAAATCATCAATATCGGCGGCGAGCACATGTGCTGCGCCGGCTTTTGCGGTGGCAATCGCAACGAGACCGGAACCCGCGCCGAAATCGAGCACGCAGCGGCCGGCGACGTGTTCCGGGTGGTCCAGGAGGTAGCGGGCAAGCGCCTGGCCGCCCGCCCAAGCGAACGCCCAAAA
>Ga0126381_100010004_pt1 | contig 10656 bp, 9 predicted proteins | sample PanSoiMetPlot_28_FD_96465 | JGI IMG/M metagenome (GOLD analysis project Ga0126381, IMG submission 96465) | Tropical forest soil microbial communities from Panama - MetaG Plot_28 | ecosystem: Environmental > Terrestrial > Soil > Tropical forest > Bulk soil | place: Panama | collected 2016-02-17
CATATCAAGCTGCAGTTTCTCGCCGAGACTCTCTTGATTATGTTGCTGGGCGGTGCGATTGGCGTGCTTCTGTCCTACGTAATCGCTTGGTCGGTGGGCACACTTCCCATGATGGGGCCATTGTTTGAGGATGACTCCGGACAAGGCGACATTCACCTGCGCATCTCAGTAATGACCGTGCTGCTTTCTACAGTCGCGCTGCTAGTCGTAGGAGTAGCGAGCGGCTTAGTACCTGCTCTGCGGGCATCAAAATTAGATCCGGTCGAGGCGCTGCGTTATGAGTGAAGACGCAAGCCGCTCGTCGAGCCCACGCGCCCGACGAGAACCCGTGCAGGAATTGATTTGAGGGCAGATTCGATTTACCTTTACCGATGAGCGGTTCGTGTCGAGGTGAGACATGCCGATTTCTGCGGTAGATACGATCTCGCTGGCCTTCCAGCACACCAAGCGGCAATTATTCCAGCCCTTTCGTTTCGGACAATGGACCAGGTTGGCCATCGTCGGCCTGCTCGCCGGAGAATTGGGTTCCGGCGGCAGCTTCCACTTACCGTCCAATTTCAGCTCGGCCCAGCATGGGAGCCAAGGCCCCCTGAATCTTCCGAAGATTGATCCTGCGTTGCTAGCCGGACTCATTGCGACCATTGTCGTTTCTGGCCTCATTTTCATGGTGGTGATGACATACATCAGCAGCGTGATGCGGTTCATATTGTTCGACGGAGTGTTGAGGAGGGGATGCCACATTCGTCAAGGCTGGAACAGTCGACAAGGCCCCGGAATGAACTACTTCTTCTGGAGCCTGGCACTGGGGTTCGGAACCTTCGGCGCAGTCATTGTCTTACTTGGAGTTCCTCTAGCTTTTGCGTATTCGGCGGGATGGCTGACGCATGCGCGCGATCATTTGCCGCAGTTGGTGCTTAGCGGGATCGTTGTCTTAGGTTTGCTCCTGGTCTTGGTTGCCGCTGTAGCCATCGTGCATGTTCTCACCAAGGACTTTGTGGTTCCGCAAATGGCGTTGGAGGGAATCGGTCCGATCGAGGGATGGAAACGATTGTGGCCGATGCTGCAAGCAGAGAAGAGTGATTACGGCGTCTATGTTCTGATGAAGATCGTATTGGCGATGGGCGCAGCGATCGCTGTTGGAATCGCATCGGTAATCGTTGGAATATTGTTTGCCGTTCCCGTGATCGGAATCTCTATCGGAGCGGTAATCGCAGGAAAAACTGCCGGCTTGACCTGGAACGCACTCACGATTACGGCAGCTGTTGTTGCCGGTTGCATTCTCTTGGCGATCTTCACGTGTCTGATCGCGATGGTTTCGGTTCCTGTTGTTGTGTTCTTTCCGGCATACTCAATTTATTTCTTTGCCGCACGGTATCGGCCTCTGAGCATGGCGTTATATCCGTCGAATGCTCCTGTTGTACCAAATCCTTTGCCACCGGACATCCCACCCGCTCCGGCACCGGCATGATCTTTTGCCCAAGTTCAAACTGCTAGTTAACTGCAGCACCAATTCCTATGGCTTTCCGCGCGTCCACGAAAATCGGCGACCGATGATGCATTTCACCATCCAGTGATCCGTGGAACTCGTTGTCCCGATGCCAACGCCGAAGTTGAACTCCCATTGTGGTCCCAGGTCGAGATCGATGGTGGGGAAGAATTGTTGTTGCTGATCGCGCAACGGATCGAACCCACTGAGCGGGCCGTAGGAGGCATAGTACTCGAGTCCGCCCGCTATTCTCTTGGTGAAGTCGTAGCTCACTTTTACGTTTGGGGAGAACTCCACACCTTTGTTCACGCTAGGCCCATGGAAAGAGCGATCAAGGGTTGGATTGAAAGATAAATACCAGGGGCCAAGTTTCTTGTCGACGATTGGCCGGATCTCCCAAGTCCAGGTGTCGGGTGAGAACTCGGGACGTTGATAGCCGATTTCCTGAGACAAGCTCACTCCCACCGGCCAATGCCAGCTCTCCGGAACGCGGACTCGCGGACGGATGTGATCGCCCACCCATTGCCATCCGCCATCCGATTGAATGCTGCTGAAGACGTAAAAGCCCACCTCGGCCCAGGAATTGACTCCCTGCGTGAGTTCCAAGGTCTCGTGCATGGCGTGATTTGTAGGGAGCACCCCATCCTGCACAGTTTTCGTCCCTTCAAAAGTGAAGTTGGAGTGAATTTCCGCCATCGTTGTGCGCGGCGGAACAGTGTCGGACCCATAGACCTGAATTTCGTAATTGCCTTGCGCGCTCACGAAAGCGGTAAAAACAGAACAAACCAGAACTAGAAAAATGGCGGGTCGCGATATGTGAGTCATCAGTGGGCCGGGATGTGAATGTGGTCCGCTACTGCCATCCATGATGCCTGCCCGCGTCAGAAATTAGCAACAGACCCAGGCGGAAAGAAAACGCGATCTAAATGACGCCGATAGGAAAGTGCCTATTCTCTGGAGATGCATGCAGGAACATCGAGAGCAGTTCAGGTGTCTGATCTTGCAGACACGCGTGCCCGAGAGGAGCAGTCAAATATGGCTTTCTCAATGGCAGGCGGAGGTCCGTCTGGACCGCAGATCAATGTCACACCTCTGATCGACGTGTTGCTCACGCTGATCATCATGTTCATGCTCGTCGTGTCGATGGATCCGGAGTATGGCGAGAAGGCGCAGATTCCACAGCCGAACCCTGCGGACAAGACGACACAGGCTCAGCCGCGTACCGTAGTAATCGAGGTGCTGTGGACGGCGAAGGATCAGGTGCCATCAGTAGCGATCAACAAAGAAAACGTTCCGTGGGGAGATTTGGAGTCACGCCTAACCAGAATCTACCTGACGCGGGTTGAAAAAGTGGCATTTGTTCGCGGCGATGCAGACGTGGATTTTCAGTACGTGGCCAGCGTGATCGACTTGGCACACCATGCGGGTGTGCAGCGGATTGGGTTGATGACGCAGGATCGAACGGTAGCCGGAGAGTGAGTTCCTGCTGCTGCAGAAAAAGTACGACGGTAACCTCTTCATCTTCGTTTAGCGTGGTGAAATGAGGGCAGTGGACGTGGCTATGTTGGCTAGATGGCGAAGACCCCCAAAGTTGTTCAGCGACTTCAACACGCTTCAGTTTGCGTGCGTCATGAGCATGGTGGTGTTCGTCATACTGCTGTTTTTCATGACGGCCCCAACGTCTCACCACAGCATCTCCTGCGACCTAGCCAAGGTGAATCATCCCATTCCTATGCCCAGCGCCAATCGAGAAGATGCAATAAAGATTGTTATTACGCGCGACGGAAAGCTCTTCTTTAGGACCGAACAGGTGGATCCTGCCGACTTGTCCCAGAAGATAGTCGATAGCCTGAAAGATCGCAGCACTGAGCGGAAGGTCTATGTCGTTGCCGATATGAGGGCGAGATGGGGATCGATAAAGAATGTTCTTGACGGAATACGCAACGCTGGTGTTTTGCGCATTGCGTTCGTTGTGGATCAGCGCCGAATCGCTCCCCACATTTAGGCTGGCGAGCCTACTCTCTCGCTCGGTTCTTGATCCAGATCGGCGTTCCCATAAATCCGAATGCCGCACGAATCTGGTTCTCCAGGAAACGCTGATACGCGAAATGCAGCTTCACGGCCCGATTGGTAAAGAGGACGAATGTCGGCGGAGCCACCGAGGCCTGCGTCATGTAGAGAATCTTCACTCGCTGGCGCATTGGAACCGAGGCACGATCAAAATCCACGCGCTCGAGGAAACGGTTCATTCCCGAAGTAGTAACTCGCTTTCTGCGTTCAGCCGCGACCTCTTGTAGTAGAGGAAATATCTTATCTATGCCCTTGCCCGTCTGGGCCGAGATGAACACCATTGGCGCATAGCTCAGGAATTTCAGCTCGTAACGAAGGCGCTCTTCGTAAGCATTCTGGTCTCCCGGGCGCTTGGTCTCGCGAATGCGTTCCGCCTTTGTAGGCCGGCCTTGTTTCTTTTGACCGCTCAACATCAGATCCCACTTGTTGACGACGATAATGGTCGAGCGTCCACTCTCGTGCGCATAGCCGGCGATCGAGGCGTCAAGCTGGCTTACACCTTCCGTTGCGTCGATCACGAGAAGCGCGATATCGGCGGCTTCGAGGTGCTTCCGGGCCATCACGACCGAGAGCTTTTCGGCCATCAGGTGAGTCTTGCCTTTTCGACGGATTCCGGCAGTATCGATGAAGCGGAAGCGTTGCCCATCGCGTTCGACAACCTCATCGACAGCATCGCGCGTGGTTCCGGGGATTGGCGAGACTATCGCGCGGTCGGAAGCGGTCAGGCAGTTTAGCAAGCTCGATTTGCCAACATTCGGATGGCCGATGATCGCAACTTTGATTTCAGATGGAGATTTCTCTTCCGCTGATGCCGATTCCTCACTGGGGATCTCGGCGACATCGATGGCCGCGGGCTCAGGAAGGACTGCCACGACCGCATCGAGTAGGTCGTCGATGCCGCGGCTGTGCTCGGCTGAAATGGGGAACATCTGCTTGACGCCAAGGCGGTGGAAATCGTCGATTAGTCCCGACTGCTTGTCTGAGTCGACTTTGTTTACGGCCACGAAAAGCGGGCGATTGGCCTTGCGCAGAAGACGAACGAGTTCGAGGTCGGGAGATGCCAGTTCAGAACGTCCGTCCACTACCATGATGATGGCCGACGACTCGTCGAGAGCGACGCGAGCCTGCCGAAAAATCTCAGCTGGGATCAGGGCCTTCTCGTCAGGCACGATTCCGCCCGTATCGACAATTCGCAGCTTGCGGCCATTCCATTCGGCGTTGCCGTAAAGGCGATCGCGGGTGATGCCAGGCTCGTCTCCGACGATTGCTCTCCGAGAGCCCACGATTCGATTAAACAGGGTGGACTTGCCCACGTTGGGGCGTCCAACGATAGCCAGAACTGGCGCATTCGAAATGGTCAAATCTTTGGTCGAGTTGTAGACGGGTTGAGCCAAACGGGTCTAGCGTACCGACAAATCGCCGGCTTGGCTCGACGGAGCCAGACGCCGCGATGCGGACGATCCAGAATCGCTATTATAGAGACTTCCGTGACATCCTCGTTCCAGCCCGCATCGCCCGCAGTTCCCAGCCGGGCCGCAAACGGCAGCAAGCCGACTTCGCTTCACCAATTCTTTGCCCCTGGAGGCGTCCTGTCTCAGAAGCATCCCGCGTATGAGTTTCGGCGCGGGCAGCTGCAGATGGCGCAGGCCGTCGAGCAGTCGTTGAGCGAAAGGCGGCACCTGATCGTCGAGGCAGGCACGGGAACCGGCAAGACGCTGGCCTATCTGGTGCCGGTCATCCGATCAGGAAAGCGCGTCATTATCTCGACGGGCACCAAGAATCTGCAAGAGCAGCTTTTCTACAAAGACGTGCCGTTTCTAGAGCAGGCTCTGCTTACAGATTCCGCTTCAGGTTCGCGCCTTTCAGTCTGCTACATGAAGGGCCGGAACAATTATCTGTGCCGCAAGAAACTTTACGACCTCACTGATCAGCCAGTGCTGAGCGGCCTCGAAGAGATCGAGCAATACCGCGCCATCGCTGCCTGGGAAAAGAATACGTCGACGGGCGACCGCGCTGAACTTGCGGAATTGCCCGAGGCGAGCCTTCTTTGGCACAAGCTGGATGCCCGCGCGGACGCTTGCACTGGGCAGAAGTGCAGCCAGTGGGAGCGGTGCTTCATCACCGAGATGCGGCGCCGGGCGATGGAGAGCGACATCATCATCGTGAATCATCACCTGTTCTTTGCGGATCTGGCAATCAAGCTCCAGGCGGACGGAGCACCCGATGCGGGAATTCTTCCAGAAGCAGCAGCGGTGATTTTTGATGAAGCTCACGAATTGGAGGACGTAGCGGGAAATTATTTCGGCATTTCCGTGAGCAATCTTCGCGTCGACGAATTGGCCCGCGACGTGGAGCGCTCGATCCAGCAAAACAAAATGACTTCGGCGTCGTTGTCTGGCGCACTCGGAAGTCTGCGCGAGCGTGCGCAGTTGTTTTTTTCTCTGCTTCCTGCCGGAGAAGGGCGTTTTGCCTTTCAGAGCCGACGCGAATTCCTCGAAGAAAACGGCGACGAATTCGTCGCTCTGAATCAGGCCTTGACTAGGCTAGCCGGCGAATTGGAAGGCTTGCAGCAAAAACCAGAAGAAGTCTTCAACTTCATCCGTCGTGCGCAGGAGATTCAGGTGCAGTTGGGATTCGCGCTCGAATCGGAAGATCGCAACACCGTGTTCTGGATCGAGCGGCGCGGGAGATTCGGCGCACCGCGCAGAAATACAGCGACAGAGAACTCCCGAGACCAATTTCAAGGACGCCAGCATGTATTTCTTCAAGCAACCCCAATCGATGTCGGGCCGATTCTGCGGGAGTGCCTCTGGTCCAAGCTCGAGTGCGCCGTCCTTACCTCGGCAACTCTCGCTGTGGGAGGAGGCTTCGAGTACATTCGTCGACGACTAGGGATGGAACACGCCCGCGAAATCGTTTTGCCATCCCACTTTGAGTACGAGAGACAGGCGGTGATGTACGTTCCGCCGGACCTCCCGGATCCGCGCACTCCGCGGTTTACCGTCAAAGCGGCGGAGCGCATTCGCAAGCTGCTGGAGATCACCCGCGGTCGGGCCTTTGTTCTTTTCACCAGTTACGCGCAGATGAATGACATTTATCAGCGACTTCTGGGCGAAATTGAGTTCCCCATGCTGCGCCAGGGAGATGCACCGAAGAGTGCACTGCTGGAAGAGTTTCGCCTAACTCCGAATGCGGTTTTGTTTGCAACCTCCTCGTTCTGGCAAGGCGTCGATGTACAAGGCGAGCAACTGAGTTGCGTGATCATCGATCGGCTGCCGTTTGCTGTCCCGAGCGATCCGGTCGTGGCAGCACGCGTGAAAGCGATCGACGCAGACGGAGGCAATGCGTTTTTTCAGTATCAAGTTCCAGCTGCCGTCATCACGCTGAAGCAAGGTTTTGGCAGGCTGATCCGGTCACTCCACGACCGCGGTCTGCTGGTCCTACTAGACAACCGAATCCTAAAGAAACAATATGGCCGAACCTTCGTCGACAGCCTGCCAAACTACAAGAAGACGACAGAGATGCGGGTGGTTGAAGAATTCTTCGGTGTAGGACAGTAGCGCCTTACTTCAAGTGCTCCTCGGCGCTTCCCGGATCTTTCAGCACCTGGACAACAATCCCAGACAGATCTTCCTTTGTGTGATAGACGCGCTGGGTTGCTTTCACGAACTCGGATGGCTTCGCGTCTGGAATATTCACGAACGTCTGCGGATTGCGATCGGTGAGAGGGAACCATGAACTTTGAATCTGCACCATGATGCGGTGACCACGCCGGAATGTGTGGTTAACATCCTGCATCGTGAAATCAACCTCTTCCATCTTGCCGGGAGTAAAAGCTTCTGGCTTTTCGAAGCTGTGACGGAACTTGCCGCGAAAAGGCTCGCCTCGTACCAGTTGCTGGTAGCCTCCCATGTCGAAGCTCGGCGGCCCAACGTCCGCCCTTCGCCGGTTGTGGTCTTCTGATTTCAAGGCATCGAGTTTGCTTTCCGGGTAGTCGGTGGGATACACGTCGATCAATTTGACGTCCCAGTCGGAATCGGTGCCGCTGGTCGAGACAAACAACTTCGGCGAGACTGGTCCCACAATCGTGACATCTTCCTGCAAAACCGGTGTCGAGTAAACGAGAACGTCGGTACGGCTGTCGGCGAATCGCTGATCAGAGACCATGTATTCCTGCGGAACACTCTCTGCGCTGTAATTCACGAACGGAACGGGCTTTGCCGGATCGCTGATGTACTCGTCGAAGGCAGAGGTGCCTGACGTGGGTGGATCGAAGGAAAGCACATGATTTGGCTCCAGGTAAAGCGTTCGCGCCTGTGCTTCCTGCGGAGGCCACGCTGCGTAGCGGCGCCATACATTCGTTCCCGTCTCAAAAACGTAGGCCTTTGGCAACTTCGCCCCAGGAGTTCCCTTCAAATGCTGTTCAAAGAATGGAAAGAGAATGTTCTTCCGGTAAAAGTCACCGGTGTTCGAAGCAAAATCGACGCGGCCAAGATGTTCGCCGTCAAAGCGCGCCCATCCCCCGTGTACCCAGGGGCCTACCACGAGCGCATTGAAGATCCCGGGATTGTTCTTGTCGATGGAATGGAAAGTAGTGAATGGGCCTTGCAGATCTTCCGCATCGAACCAGCCACCCACCGTCAGAACCGCGCAATGAATGTTCTTCATATGAGGAGCCAGATCGCGCGCCTTCCAGTAATCGTCGAAGGTGTCGTGCCTCATCTGATCGTCGAAAAGAGCACTCTTGCCGTCGAGCAACGTAGATAAGTTACCGATTGGTCCTACGCCCAAGTAGAAGTCATACCCGTCATTGGTTCCGTAATCGAAAGACACTGGTGCTTTCGGAGGGAGTTGCGGATTCTCCTGGGGCTTAAAAAAGGCGTAGAACCCAAAGTTGGCGGCGAGCATAAACGCACCACCGTGATAAGCATCGTCACCCATGAACAGGTTGGTCATCGGCGCTTGCGGCGAGGCCGCTTTCAGCGCCGGGTGAGAATCGATAATGCTGGCCGATGTGAAGAATCCTGGGTACGAGATTCCCCAGATTCCCGCATTGCCGTTGTTGTTCGGCACATTCTTCAGCAGCCACTCGATGGTGTCGTAGAGATCGCTGGAGTCATCCACGTCCTTGTTGGACTTCTTGTTGTCGATGTGTGGCCGCATCTCGACGAAGGTGCCCTCCGACATGTAGCGTCCGCGGACATCCTGAAAAACGAAGATATATCCAGCCTTGTCGAAGTCTGGAGAAGGGCCAAGCTGAGTACGGTATTGATCCACGCCATAGGGACCGACGCTGTATGGCGTACGGTCAATGAGAAATGGATAGCTCCGGGAGCTATCTTTCGGAACGTAAACAGAGGTGAACAGATGCACGCCATCTCGCATCGGGATGCGGTATTCATACTTCGTGTAATGCTCCTTGACGTCAAACTCTGGAGCTTCCGGGCGGCTTTGTCCGGCAAGCCACGTTGTAACAACAAGAGTGAACGAAATCAGAGTAGGAATATGGCGCCGCATGATGCTCCCTGGAGGCATGTAGCCAATCGGCAAAGCTACATTTCTAGCGCTCATCGGTCAAGTCTGGGCGCTCAGGCGCGGTACAATAGAAATTTGTAGAGCTGCGGCCAAACGCACTGTAGAAGGCGCGTCCGCAGGAGGACCATGTTCGAGGTTACAGTAGAAGATTCGTTTGCTGCAGGACACTACCTGCGCAACTACAAGGGCAAGTGCGAGAATCCGCACGGCCATAACTACAAGATTCGCGTCACTCTAGCTGGGACCGAGTTGGATAAAGCCGGCCTGTTGCTAGATTTTAAGGATCTTCGCGAAGTAATGAAGCACGTCATCGAACGCCTGGATCATCAAATGATCAATGACATCGAGCCGTTCACGGTGATCAATCCGTCGGCTGAGAACCTGGCAAAGTATTTCTATGATCAGTCGAACACTCGATTGCAATCGGTAACGAACGGCCGCGTGAGAGTGAAAGACGTTACGGTTTTCGAAACCGACAGTACAACGGCGAAATACTCAGAGTAGCCGGTCACCCCGGAAATGCTCGCGCGATAGCCGCCCCAACGGGCGGTTTTACTATGCAGATCACAGAGATCTACAAATCCTTGCAAGGCGAGTCGACTTACGCCGGTCTGCCTTGTGTCTTTGTACGCCTCACCGGCTGCAATCTGCGCTGCACCTGGTGCGACAGTGAATACACGTTTCACGGTGGACGCAAAATGTCGCGGATGGAAGTGCTGGACGAAGTCTCCCGGCTCAGCCCCGGTGGCGGACTGGTTGAGATAACCGGGGGCGAGCCGATGCTGCAGGAGCGAGAGGTCGTTCCCTTGATGCAGAGCTTAATTCAGGGGAGCTACACGGTTCTACTGGAGACCAGTGGAGAACGGCTGCTGCAGACCGTACCGGCGGCCGTGATCAAGATCGTGGACGTCAAATGTCCAGATTCCGGTGAGGGAGACACTTTCCGAGATGAGAATCTGGACGCGCTCACGGATCGCGACGAGGTCAAGTTCGTCCTCAGTAGCCGTCGCGATTATGAGTTTGCGCGGGAATTTGTGAATCGGCACAATCTGGCACAGAAAGTAAACGCAGTTCTCTTTTCGCCGGCGTTCCGGAAAAACGCCAGTGGCGCACGTGACAGCTCGCAGTGTCTCCTGGATCCTCAGGAGCTTGCGGAATGGATGATCGCCGACCACGTTCCGGCCAGGCTGGGATTACAGTTGCACAAGTTTATTTGGGATCCGGCAGTGAAGGGCGTTTAGGCGGATTGCTGGCCAGCAATGTCTACCTCGAAGAAATCCAGAGCGGTCGTCTTGCTGAGTGGAGGCATGGATTCCTGTGTCTGCGCCGCACTAGCGGCGCGCGACTACGAGCCCGCGGCGGTGCATGTCAGCTACGGGCAGCGCACCGAAGAGCGCGAGCGGCAGTCGTTTCTAGCCATTTGCCAGCGTCTCAAAATCCACGACCGATTGATGGTTCGCAATGAAGCATTGCGGCAGATCGGTGGTTCAGCGCTCACGGACGAGTCGATCGATGTTCCGGAGGCTGAGACGATAGGCCGAAGTATTCCAGTCACCTATGTTCCA
>Ga0126381_100010005_pt1 | contig 10655 bp, 7 predicted proteins | sample PanSoiMetPlot_28_FD_96465 | JGI IMG/M metagenome (GOLD analysis project Ga0126381, IMG submission 96465) | Tropical forest soil microbial communities from Panama - MetaG Plot_28 | ecosystem: Environmental > Terrestrial > Soil > Tropical forest > Bulk soil | place: Panama | collected 2016-02-17
GGGCCGCCGAGCTCTTCCTCCACGACCTGCGCGGCCAGGCTGGCAGTCATCGGCGGCACGCTGTCCTGGAGCCGGCTCAGGGTGCGGCGGACCGGTGGGGCGAGGCCGTCGTCCACGTAGCTGGCCATCTGGCCGAGCTTCATCATGACGCCCTTCATCGTGCCGAGGGTGGCGGCGACGTCTTCCGCGGTCCGCAGCGCGAGGTCATTGCGAAGCTGCTCGCGCTGCCCGCCGGCCGCCGCGAACAGCCGCGGCGCGTTGCCCGCGTAGCGCGCGCCGCCGCGCGCCGCCAGCCGGAAGGCCGCCAGCCCGCGGGTCAGCCGCAGCCGTGCCTGGGCTCTGATGCTCACGATGTGCTTGTACCTGCCGCCCTGTCCCTACTGCCCGGCCTGCCGCATCCGGAGCTCTATCCGCTGCCGGGCCTCGAGCACGCCGGGCTCACCCAGGTACAGCGCATCCAGCACGCCGAGGATCTGCCTAACCTCGTCGCGGTCGACCCGGGACTCGCCCGAGTATCCGTACATGTCAAGTACCCAGCCGGGCATCGACGCGTACGCAGCGTCGGCCAGCTGTCGCCAGAAGCCCGACAGGTCCGGGTCGGCGGCGAACGTGTCAAGCAACGCGGCCGTCGACTCGGCGGCGACCGGGCTCAGCGTCAGTTTGGGCCTGACGGCGGCGAAGTAGGCGTCGAGCTCCGCCATGCTGGCCGGCGCGCGCCCGGCGGGCACCCCGGCGAGCTCCGCGGCGGCGGTCATCTCCGCCACGTAGCGGTCCTTGTCGGCGGCGCCGACCGGCGTGCCGTACCGGTCGGCGGCCGCGAGCACCGAATCGACGAGCGCCGCGTGCACCCAGATGAGCAGGGCCGGGTCGTTGGCGTCGTACGGCAGCCCGGTCACCGGGTCGGTGCCGTGCACCCGCTCGTGGATCTTCCTCACCCGCTGCGCCGCCCGGGCCGCCGTGCCCCGGTCCCCGTAGGTGATCGCGACCAGGTAGGCGGAGGTCGAGGCCAGCCGGGCTGCCGGGTCGGCGCGCCAGTCGCTGTGCTGGTCGACCCCGGCCATCGCCAGCGGGTGCAGCGCCTGCATCAGCAGCGACCGGAGCCCCGCGACCGGCCCGGAGATGTCGCCATTGAGCCGCCAGGTCACGCTGGCTGGCCCGAAGTACCCATCGTCGGCCGGCTGGGTGGGCACGCTCGCCGCGAACGCCGCCGCGCTCCGTTCGACTATCCCCGAGGCGGGGAACACCTCGGCCGTCATCGCACCGCCCCCAGGTATGACAACTGCAACCGCATGCGATCAACGCTACCTGGCGGCCGTGCCGGTCTCCGTTACGGGTTCACCCATCGGATGTGGAACGAGGTGAGCGTGTATCCGAGCGAGTTCAGCGTCGGCTGGATGAAGTTGTCGCGGATCATCGTCGTGGCCTCGGCTTCCGCCGCGCCGATGAGCGGCCTGGTCACGCTGGCCAGGTGCGTCGCCTGGTAGAACGCGGTGGACTGGGCCTGGGCGTAGAGCACCGACTGGGTGAACTGAGGCTGGATGAGCACGCCGCAGCCGAGCCCCGGATACGTCCAGCTGTGGTCGCTCGAGATGGGCTTGGACAGCGTGTCGTCAACGGCGACGTCGTGAACCGACTGCGGAAGCTGGGGGAGCGGAAGGGCCATCGAGACGGCCAGGCTGCCCGGATGACCGGCAGCGGGTGCCCGCAGCACCTGCAGCCGGTAGTGCCCGGTCGACGGCTTCCACCACGCCGGTCCCGGGTTGAGGTTGACGGTCGCGGACGCCTTGCCGGACGCGGCGAACGTCCCGGAGTACCAGCACGGCCATGGGCCTATGTTCTTGGAGACCCGGTGAGTGAACACGAAGCTGAAGTTCTCAGTGCCGAGAGCGGGACGCGAAATGCCCTCGATCTTCTGTAGCACAAGCGGTCCCACCAAGGTGTTGGTGGTGGAGCCGGCGGTGATCGACTGCCACGGCCATCCGAACCTGATGTGCGGCAGGTTCACGTTCAGCCCGACAAGGTGCAGTGCGGCGGACAGCGCGGTGAGCACCGCCCACACGACAGCGCGCCGGAAGATGATGCCGAGCAGGACGAGGGCCGCCGTCCACTTCACCCAGCGCGGGACGCGGGGACGAAGCGGCCATCGCCGGCGCGGCCGTGGCCGGTACTGGACGTCACCGGGAATGGGAAGGGTTTGGGTGTACGCCGGAGAACCGGGCGCGAAGTAGGACTGGGTGGGAGCACCGCCCTGCTCCCGCGGGTAATCGGACGGATCGACGGCGCCCGGCTGGGGGCTTCGCTGGATCACGATACGAACCACGAGGCTTACCTGACCTTTCTTTCGGTCACACGGTCGCAGGGTAATGGAGGCTGAGGACTACCGGGAGCGCGCCGAAGGGCATCCGGAACCTGGCGCCCGGCTTGTCCGGGGCTTCCGGGTCGTCGATGGCAGGCCAGTGCATCTTCAGGTGCTGCCCGGTCAGGCCGGCGACCGAGTACGGGAACTCCATTGCAGAAACCCGGTGCCGCTTCAGCAGCCCGCCCCACCGAAACGCCGCGAACACGTCGGCGAGAGAGCGCACCGGCAGGGCGCGCGCAGTGGTCAGGTCCAGCCCGTAGACGGCCAGGCTCAGCTCGGTCAGGTCGACGGCGCACTGGGCGAGGGCCTGCGACTTCGTCACGAAGACCGTCCCATCCTCATTGACGCTCCCCAGCCGCTCTCCGTTAACCGGTGAGTACCTCGGGTCCGCGTGACACTCCATCCAGTCGCAGGCAGCGAGAATCTGCCACGGAATGCCCGCCTTACCGGCAACATCGCGGTGCAGCTGTTCCGCCCGGGCCAGCTGGGCCTTCGCCTTGGCGAAGAACGCGGTCGCGACGACCGCGGGCAGCGCGGGCTGGAACCGGGGCGCGGCGGGGACGACAACGCCCGGGACTCGGGCGCCGCCGCGGGTCGTCGCCGCCCGGCTCCGGACAGGGGCGATGGTGGCCCCGGTTCTGCGGGCGGCCGTGTTCGCGCCAGCCGGCCTGCTCGGGCGCGCGCCGGTCGGCCTGAACGGTTGCGCGGCTGCCGGCGGGCTCGCCTGCGCGCGTGCTTGCCTGCCTTGCTGCGCGACACCGGACCCGTAGGGCGTTGTGCCGTTGCGGATTGGCGCGTTGCCCGGGAAGGTGACGGAGCCGGGAACCGCGGCGCGGCCGGACGCCCCTATGCCGGACCCCACTGTGCTGGATCGCAGCCGCCCCGGTGACGTGGGCGCGGTTGGCTGCGCGGATGCGCTCGGCGAGGCTGAAGCGCTCGGCGGCGCGGACCCGGTCGGCGACGCGGACCCGGACGGCGACGCAGACGTGCTGGGTGCCGCGGATGCGCTCGGCGCCGCGGAGGTGGCTGGTGCCGCGGAGGCGGCCGTCGCGCTACCCGTCGCTGGTTGCGTGGCGGGCGAGGATGACATCGCCGGCACCAGGCCGGGTATCACCGGCTGGTCGGCCGGCTGGCTGGGCGCCGGCGACGCCGGACTGGCCGGATGCGCGTGCGGTGCGCTGGCCGGGGCGTCGAACCGGTACAGGTTGTACAGCCGCATCAGGGCCACCAGGTTCGCGCCGTACTCGGGGTCGGTCGCGTAGACGCCGGTGAGATCGTGCGCGAACGCGTCGGGCAGGCCTCGGTCCGCCATCGCCCGCTGGTAGTAGGAGCTGGTGGCCAGCAGCTCGGCGTGGTCGGAGATGCTCTCCGAGATGTTGTGATAGGTGCGGAACTGGGCCTGAACGGTCACCCACTGGCCGTTCTCGTATTCCTGCGTCGGGAGCGTCACGCTGCCTGCTGGCCCGCTGCCCTTGATGCCGAACAGGTTGTAGTCGTGCGCGGCGAGCTGGCTGTTACCCCATGAAGACTCTTCGATGGCTTGCGCGATCGTGACCGCGGCGGGCACACCGAAGCGCTGCTGCGCGGCGATCGCGCCCGGCGCGATCTGGTTGATGAACGCCTGCTGAGCGCGGGTCCCCGGGACGCTCGGGCCCTGCGGCGCGGTGTGCTTGCGGTACGGCGCGTGCGCCATGGGAGCCGAGGGCGAGGGGGTCCCCGCGTCGGAGGCGCCGGCCGCGCCGGTGAGACTAGCGGGCGCCGTGTCGCCGGGAATGTCCGCGGTCAGCGACGCTGCCGAGTTGCTCCCAGCGTGCCCGGTGCTGGCGGAACCCCGGCTCGGCGCCTGCGTCGGCTGCGCCGCCGGCGCTGTCGCGGCCGGTGCGCTGCCGGCAGCCGACGGAATGACCGTTCCCGGCACGTCCGCGAGCCCGCGCTGCGGACCATGACCCTGTCCGCGGCCGTTGCCGGACTGATGCCCCGCACCGGTCGCCTGGCCGCGCGGCGCCGGTGACGCCGCCGGAGCCTGGGCCGCGCTCTGCCTGCCGGACGCCGGCTGGCTGGTGCCGAGATTCCCGTTGTCGACGAACCCCTGGACGCCCTGCTGAGCGAGCGGATCGGGAAACGAGTGGGAGTTGACCGTCAGACCGGGCAGCGAGTCCGCGCCGATCGAGTCGAGCACACCTCCGTCGTACTTCGTGACCACCTCGACGTGCCCGTCGAACACCACCCAGTCGCCCGGCTGGGCATGGTAGCCGTCGCCGATCTGGTGCCAACGCTGGTGCGCCTGCGCGTCCTGCACCATGGAGGTGACGCCCAGCGAGCCAGGGTTCGGATTGACCCGCACGTCGGCCCACTCGTGCAGCGGCCATGGATACGTTGATCCGCCGGCGACCCAGCTCTGCTCGCCGACCGCCTGCGCCGCGAGTTCGAGCGTCAGGCTGGCGAAGGCGGCGCACGACGGACCGTGGTCCGCACCGTCCACGCTGGCCTTGCCCCAGATGAGGGCCTCCATCTCGGCGGGCGTCCTGGTCTGCGCCAGCCGCAGGTAGTACCCGGCGACGTTGACGATCGCCGAACGCAGTCCGGCGTCCGGCGAGTCGGTGGGCGCGGCCGCCTTCTCCAGTGCCAGGAGGTGCACCGGCACCGCGGTAGGCGAGGTCATCGTCGCTGCCGCCCCGGGAACGAAGGTGAACCCGGTGATGGCGCCGCCGGTGCTCACGGTCACAAGCGCCGTTGCCTGCTTCCACCATGGCTTCCTGACGGACTGCACGGAAACCTCTTCCCCCTCCCGTGGTTACAGGCCCGACGTGCGCAGCGTGGTCAGGATCGACTGGACTCGCGGGTCACCGGGATTGTCCGCGTTGGCGAACAGCACCGCGGCCTCGGTGGCGAACTGCGCGGGCGCGCCGACCATCCACTGCCCGAACACGTCGGCGACCAGCGCCGCCTGGCCGTCCTGGCTGCTCACTGGCAGTGCGCAGACCGACGGAAACCCCTGCCTGGTGACCAGGGCAGCCGAGCCCGTGTACTTCGCGCAGTTCGCAGGAGAGCTCTCCAGTCCCTGCTGCACCACCGGCTTCCCGTTTGAGCCGGTGACCGTGGCGCCGCCGATGATGTTGTTGATCGCGCGCGCCGCGACCTGCAGGCTGTCGATCGGGCTGGACGGGTTGTACGGGTGATGCAAGTTGAGCGACCAGGCGATGTTGCCGCCCTGGGATGGCTCTATCGGCTCGAGGCCCTTGCGGCCGTTCGACGCGTCCGTGAAGTTCGGGTTGTTATTGCTCGTCAGCAGCGAGAAGACCCACAGGATCTGGCGCGTGTCCTTCGCGCAGGCGAAGTCGACCTGGCTCGGCTCGCTCACGACGTTCGGGTTCTGGCAGGCGATCGTGATCTGCTTCTGCACCGTCGCCACGCTAGCTGGCCAGCCCGGACTCCCGCCGGAGAGGATCAGCGACAGCAGCATGACGAGGGCGACGACTGCCACGACCACCAGGCCGATCCTGCGCCAGTGCGCTAGCCAGCGGCTCGGACCGCGCCTGACGTGGCGGCGACCCCGGTTGATGAGCGCCTCCGTCCGGTCACCCACCCTCCGGGGCCCGGTGGAGCGGCCAGCCCGGTAGGGGCGCGCGGGCGCCTCCGCGTAGCGGCGCGGCTCCGGTTCGGGGTCGTCCTCAACATCCGGGAGGTACTCGTCGGGCGCGGTGTCGGGGTAGCGGTCGATATCGTGGCGGCCGCGCCCGGAGTCCGCGTACAGTTCGGTCGCGTGAGGCGGTGCGAACGCTGGGAACTCCATCGTCGCCTGCTCGCGGGCGTCGTACTCAGGGGTGTCACCGTCCGGTGTGACCTGCTTCAGCATGCGCTCGAGTTCGGCGGCCCTGTTTTCTAGCATCACGAGCCGCTCGCTATCGGTATAGCTATTATATTCGAAATCGTGCTTCATCTCTTCCCCTCACCATTTCGGCTAGATGTGAAGGCCGCCCGAAGGCGGTGGCGCCTGCTGAAGGCTGCGCCGCGGGGAGGCCGGGGTGGCGGCTCGGCGGCTCCCGTCAGGCTCCGTCGCGTTCCGCTGCGACAGATGTGGCGACTCCGGCCGCGGCGAACCCCGGTGGACCATGCCACCTAGCGCGGACGACGGCCGGCTGCCGCGGCGCGGGGAAGCACGCCGCGGTCACCTGGCGGCCAGTGACCGCACGGGGTTCTTTCATAGATACTATTAGAACATGCGTGCGAGCAAAAGGGAAACCGTTTGGCCTATCGTTATCGAACTTTCGAATGGAGAGCTAGCGATACCTACGTGACAGGGCGTGCCGGAGGGAATCTCGTTCGCCCCGTCAAGACGCCGTGCCACCATGGACCGGTGATCACCCGATCGCTTGCCAGTTACCACGGGCACAGCGAAGCTGAGGCGGCCGACGTGGCGCGGATGCGCCGGCTCGCGGCGGAGGAGCCCGATCCGTGGTCCCGGTCGCTGCCGCTGCACTTCACCGCGTCGGCCCTGGTCGTCCACCCTGACAGTGGCCGCGTGCTGCTGCGCTGGCACCAGCGGATGCGCAGGTGGCTGCAGGTAGGCGGGCACGCCGACCCCGGGGAGCGCGATCCGCTCGCGATCGCGCTGCGCGAGGCACGGGAGGAAACCGGCCTGCCCGATCTGACCCCGTGGCCTGACGGCACCATCAGGCATGCGGTTGTCTGCCAGGTCCCCGCTGGCAAGGGCGAGCCCGCTCACGAGCACGCCGACCTGCGCTACCTGCTGGCGACCGGAACTCCGGACGCGGCCATGCCGGAGAATCCGGACGCGCCGCTGCGGTGGCTCGCCATCCCGGCAGCTCGCGATCTCGTCGGTGCTAACAACCTCAGGCACACCCTCGACCTGGTGCAGGAGTTGCTCGCGTTACCAGGCGATTCGAACACCCACCCGCCGGCCCCGCCTGCTGTCGCGGGCATTGGTAACGCTCCGTAAACAACGGCCGCTGTCGGTGCCGGACCGTTCCACGGTCGTTACAAGCCGTACTGGGGGTTGCCGATTTGGCGTCAAGCGGTTACTTTCCTGTAAATTCTCCGTTGACTGCACGAAACCTGAGAAACCTTTAGGGCTGCCTCCGAGCGCGTAAGCCTCTGCGGTCCGCCCTGGAAACTAGACAACGAGTCCATGAGGTGCCAATATCACCGTGATCGCCTGGATGGTTGTGATCCGTCCATCGGAGCGGATCGATGGCAAATCGTAACTTTTCCGCGCGGAGATCGATGCACCAACAATCTACGCTCACGTCAGCTCACAACTCCGGCAGTCATCCTCCGGGTTCGCACACAGACTCGCACGATGCTCCGGGCGACAGACTGTAACCGGCCGCATGTACCTTGTACCGGACCGCCGGCCAGGACAGCCTGTCGGCGACATAACTGCGATGAACAGAACAGAAGGGCCACACAATGATCCGATTCCGCGCCGACGGCGCCCACAGCGCGATGAGGGAGGGTCGATGATGAGGAGAAAGCGGGTCATCGGCGGGCTCACCCTGGCGGCCGCGGGCATGCTTGCGCTTGCCGCGTGCAGCAGCGGCGGCAGCAGTAGCACCCCCAGCTCGTCCACCAGCGCTGGCGCCGTCAAGAGCGGCGGCACGATGACGTACGCGCTCGACGAGGACCTGGCCGGGTTCAACATCAACAACCTCAACGACGCCGAGTTCGTGCTCCAAGAGGTCATGAACCAGGTCTGGCCGACGACCTTCGTTCCCACGAACACGCTGAGCCTGCAGCTCAACACCGATTTCGTGACCAGCGCCAAGCAGACCAGCGCTAGCCCGCAAACGGTCGTGTACCAGATCAACCCCAAGGCGGTCTGGTCCGACGGCGTGCCGATCAACGCGGACGACTTCATCTACGCCTACCAGTCGCAAAGCGGCGACCCGCAGTTCAAGGACGTGGGCGGCAAGCCTTACGAGCCCGCCAGCACCGCCGGTTACAACCAGATCAAGTCGGTGACCGGGTCCAACGGTGGCAAGACCGTGACCGTGGTCTTCACCAAGCCATTCGGCGACTGGAAGTCGCTCTTCTCCGACGTCATGCCGGCGCATATCGCCAAGACGGCCGGCTTCAACAATGGCTTCCAGACGTTCAACGCGGCCGTCAAGGTCTCCGGCGGCCCGATGGAGATCCAGAGCTACGCTAAGGGCCAGAGCCTCATCGAGGTGCCGAACCCGAAGTATTGGGGCACGCCGCCGAAGCTGAGCAAGCTGGTGTTCCGGATCTTCGCCGACGAGAACCAGATCCCGCCGGCCATGCAGAACGCCGAGGTCGACGCCGCTGCCCCGGCGCAGACGTCCCTGTCGTTCAAGGACGCGGTCTCCTCGCTGCCGGGCGTCACCACCACCATCCTCCCCGGCCTGCAGTTCCAGCACATCGACTTCAACCAGGCGAACCCGTACCTCGCGAAGCTGGGCGTGCGCCAGGCGATCGCCTACGGGACGAACCGGGCGGAGATCGTGCAGCGGATCGTCGGGCCGATCACCACGTCGGTGAAGGCGCTGGACAACCGGATCTACATGCCGAACCAGCCGGAGCACCAGAACACCAGCGCCACCTATGGCGACTACAGCGTGGCCCAGGCCAAGTCGTCGCTGCAGTCGGCTGGCATGACGATGGGATCCGACGGGTACTTCCACCCGAACTCCGGCCCGCAGGCCGGCAAGGACCTGACCTTCTCGATCTCCACCACATCCGGTCAGCCGGTGCGGGCCCAGATCGAGCAGCTCTTCCAGGCTGACATGAAGGCCATCGGCATCAAGATCAACATCCAGAACTACTCGCCGGACACCCTGTTCGGCACCGTCCTGCCGAAGGGCGAGTTCGACATCACCGAGTTCGCCTGGGTCGCGACGCCGTTCGCGTCCAGCAACCAGTCCATCTACTGCTCGTACACGAACAGCAACCAGTGCGGCCAGAACTACGATCACTACGCCAACCCGCAGGTCGACACGCTGTTCAACCAGGCGCTGACAACCGTCGACCCGACGCAGGCGACCGCGCTGTACAACCAGATTGACGCCATCCTGTGGAAGGACATGGTGACCCTGCCGCTGTACCAGCAGCCCTCGCTTTACACCTGGTACTCCAAGTGGGCCAACATCCTGCCGAACCCGAGCAGCTACGGCCTCACCTGGAACGCCCAGGACTGGGGGCAGAAGGAGTCGTAACAACCCGCACCATTCCCGCTCTTACCCGTCCGCGCTGCCCCGCTCGGCCCGCAAGGCGCCGTGCGGGGCAGCGCCCCGCACCTAACCCGCTGAGGCCTTACCCATGGCTGGATACCTGATCCGCAGGCTGCTCGCTGGCGTGCTGACCCTGCTCGTGGCGAGCTTCCTGCTCTTCCTCCTGGTCGCGGTGTCGGGCGATCCGCTCGCGACCCTGATGTCGAACCCGCACGTCTCACCGGCGACGATCGCCATCGCGCGGCAGCAACTGGGGCTGGATCAGCCCCTGCTGGTGCGCTACTGGCACTGGCTGGTCAACATGCTGCAAGGCGACTTCGGCACCAGCACGACCGGCCAGCCGGTCGGCCCGGAACTCGCCCGCTCCCTGCTCGTCACACTGCAGATGGTGGTGCCCGCGGTCATCATCTCCGCGATCATCGCGGTCGTGATCGGCGTGGTCAGCGCGGTCAAGCAGTACAGCATCAGCGACCACGTGATGACCGGGCTGGCGTACCTGTTCTACTCCGCGCCGGTGTTCGTGATCGCGATCCTGCTCAAGGACTTCCTGGCGACCAACGTTAACCAGGCCGTCGGCCACACCGTGCTCTACACGATCGGGCAGAACACTCCGGGCACGACCGGCGCGTGGAACATCTTCACCAACACCCTCGGCCACACCATTCTGCCCGTGATCACCCTGACGCTCGCCACGTACGCCGCCTGGAGCCGGTACCAGCGGGCGTCGATGCTCGACGTGCTCAACGCCGACTACGTGCGCTTCGCCCGCGCCAAGGGGCTGAATCCGCGCCGGGTGCTCTACGTGCACGCGTTGCGCAACGCGCTCATCCCAGTCGTCACCGTGGTGGCGCTCGACTTCGCCACGATCCTCGGCGGTGCGATCCTGACCGAGATCGCGTTTGGCTGGAGCGGTATGGGTAGTCTCCTGCTGAACGGGCTGACCGGGCCGGTCAGCCCGGATACCACGGTCGTGCAGGCCTGGCTGATGGTTGTGGCCACGGCTGTTATCGTTTTCAATATTCTTGCCGACGTGCTGTACGCCGTGCTCGACCCGAGGATCCGCCTTGCCTGAGATACAGCCCGGGCCA
>Ga0126381_100010006_pt1 | contig 10654 bp, 7 predicted proteins | sample PanSoiMetPlot_28_FD_96465 | JGI IMG/M metagenome (GOLD analysis project Ga0126381, IMG submission 96465) | Tropical forest soil microbial communities from Panama - MetaG Plot_28 | ecosystem: Environmental > Terrestrial > Soil > Tropical forest > Bulk soil | place: Panama | collected 2016-02-17
GTGTCATCTGCTCTTGTTCGAGGGGTATCTTGGAGCTCGATTCTTGCTGGAGTGACAGCGGCCATCGCTGTTCAACTTCTGCTTAATTTACTTGGGATAGGAGTCGGCGCCGCGACGATTAATCCGCAGCAAGGTCAACATCCGGGCCAGGGTTTGGCGGTCGGGGCAGCTATCTGGTTCGTGCTTTCCAGCATCATTTCGCTCTTCGTCGGGGGGTGGATCGCGGGGAGGTTAGCTGGAACTCCGGACAAGAAAGACGGTGCACTGCATGGTTTCGTGACCTGGGCGCTGGCGTCACTGGTTCTCTTTTATCTGCTGTCGACCGCCGTCGGCGGCCTAGTCGGCGGAGCGGCGAGTGTGCTGGGGCAGACCGCATCGTTAGCAGCACGTGGTGCACAAGCGGTGACTCCCGCCGCCACGAATGTTATCGCACAAGCGACTGGCGTGACTCCCGAGCAAGTTCAGTCAGAAGCAGGGGACATTGCGCGAGACTCGAATTTTAAGGCCTTTGTTGCGGGTGTTATCAGAAACGGACAGGTGACCCCGCAGGATCGTCAGGCGTTAGCAAACCTTCTGGTCGAACGTCGCAATATGAGTATGCAAGATGCGAATGCAACCATCGATCGCTGGCAGGCGCAGATTACCCAAACGGTACAGCAGACCAAAGAAACCGCAACCCAGGCTGAGACAACGGCAGCCTCCGGCGTTTCCAAGGGGGCTTTCGGCAGTTTTTTCGCGCTACTTCTGGGGCTGGCCTCTGCGGTTGCGGGTAGTTGGACTGGTACTCAGGAGTTCGTACGATCTCGGTCAGTAGGCCCGCGCTTAGCCGCGTGAATGTGACATGCGAAAACTCAGGCTGGGAAGGTTGAGCGCTGACTGCAAACACTACCTGGCGTTTCGAGAAGTATTCACGCTCGCGACCCCGAAAATCAATGTGGGCTTGAGGCGAATCCAGAATAAGTCAGGTAAATGCCGAGGATGATGGAAACAGCTGCGTAGTCATAGAAGAACTGCTGATAATGAAGCAGCCCAAGGAGAAATCTCGCTTCCATCGCAGGATTTAGAAACAAAAAGAGCAGACTCTTGATGAGAGCTAACCAGCCGATAAGAGTGATAATCACCGCCAGGGTGCCACTCCACCAGAGGTTATGGGCGAGCACCATGGCCAGCGAAGCGCCCAAGGTAATCAAGCCAAGCAGCAACATCAGGGGAGGGTTCTGAAGCAGAGCCGTTACGCCCTCCAATGTGAGTTGCTTATGACTCATCATAGACAGGCCAAACAAGAGACAATACAGCCCGATTAGCCTACTGAGGAAAAGCGTACGTGCCGACGGCATTATGTCCTCCATTGCCCTCGCAAACTCAGCGGATTCACCCCCACGATTTGACTTCGGGAAGCTCCAGAGGATCATTCGCCTACGCGCGGGCTGGTGCGGTAAGGCTTGGTTTGGATCGACTCTCGAATTTAGACGATCTGCGGGGGCGAAGGGCCCATTGCTATCCCTTCGCCCGGCAGGGGACCCAGCTTCGACAAGCCTGTCAACAGTCGGCGTTCCAGACTGCGCCGGCTCATGCCACGAGTCTGGCCTGTTTCAGGCCCTCATGCAGGTGTTCTGTGTCAGAGACCCACCCAAAGACGCCGCCTTGCATCTTCACGGAATTAATCGCGGCGTCGTGGTTCCCGACGTCGGTGGCGCCGACGCTGTCCTTCAGGAGAAGGCACCAATATCCGATGTCATTCGCTTCCCGCATTATTGTGTGAACACACACATCGGTAGTAATTCCGCATAAGATCAGATGTGTGATACCGAGCTGCTGCAAGACTAGAAAGAAATCGCTGCAATAGCCGACGCCCTTTCCAGCCTTATCGACAAGGATCTCTCCCTCGATTGGCTCAACCTCTTTGACGATGCCCCAACTCTGAGAGCCGCGGAGCAGTAGGCGTCCAATGCCTCCTTTTGGCTTTTCCCCGATTCCGACGGCATCCTTGCCGATGATCTTGCTGCGCAGAATCTTGTTATAAGGACAGTCGCTCAGGTCGGGCATATGGCCTTCGCGGCAATGGACAACGGCGATCCCAGATTTACGGGCGTCGGCCAATGCTTTTCTGGCAAAGGTCAACGGATTGGCCGTGTTGGAAAGGGGATAGCCCATCACATCGACGTAGCCTTTCTCGCCACAAAAATCGATTTGAAAGTCGATGGAAACCAGCGCCGTTCGTGCGCTATCAAATTCCAGATACGAGGTTTCGCCGAAATTCGGTACGTCCTCACATTCAACCTTAAACAGCTTTCCTTTGGGTGGACCATAGAGCCATTGCGGCACTTTGTATGTCCTGGTCTTCTTCCATTCCTGATAACCTTCGTCCACGTGTGCGAGCATCTCGTCCCGACGCTTGAACAGCAGGTGTTCGTATTCGCGTTCTGCGCCATGATCTGAAGGCGTTCCTTTTTCAATCAAACGTTCTTCAGTTGTAAGCATTTCAATACTCCTTTTTTGCCTATGGATGTTGTTCCCTAATTCGCTCTTTGTCGGCTGAGACCGGGAAGATTACTTTTTCAAAAATGAGAACAAAAATGATGACGGAGATGACGGGATTGCTGAAAACGGTTTCGACCAGTCGTGGAGTTTGTTGCCAGGTCGCTTGCGGAAGCAGGTGGAGGCCCAGACTCAGAAAGATGGAGAAACCAACCAAGGTCTGCTCACGCCCGTCGAATGCCGGCGCGGTGTTCAAGATGTTTGCGCCGATTCCGATTACGGTCGAAGCGATTCCGAGTAATACTGCGCCGCCTACCTCCTTGGGCATCGCGGCCATCAATGCGCCAAATGGACCAACGAAGGCGAGCACCACAAAGATGGCGGCCGCCACAATGACGAATGCGCGGGCGGCAACGCGTGTCAGTTGAACAATGCCAAGGTTTTCCCCATACGCCACGGTTGCTGGAGCCCCCAGGATTCCCGGCAAGATCGTCTCCACCAGTCCAAAGAGGAGAAAACTGCGGCGCTCTTCGCCTTCGTCCACCTTTTCTTTGACGACCTCAGCGTAACCGTGCAGATTGCCGTAAAAATTCATGGCAGCCATCACATTGACGATCAGCATGATGAGCACAAGGTCCCAGGTCGGCATCGCCCGGCCGAAGGGAAATAGTTTGGGGACAGAGAGCAGCGGTGCTTGCCTGACTAAACTCAGATCTACTCGTCCCAGGGCCAGGAAGACGATGTACCCCAACACAATGATGAAGACGGGCGGCAGAGTCGCCCAAACTCCGCGACCGCGGATCGCCAATATGCTGCCACCGAGGGCCAGTGCCAAGGCAATAAAGAAGCCGAGGCCGAAGCCAGCTCGTGTCATGTCTCCAAGGCCGACTTGGGCAACGGTTAGCCCGATCATGATGATCATCGATCCAAGAACCAGCGGGCTCCATACTTTTCGGATATAACGGACCGCTCCGAGAGCGACGAGGGCGACGATGATAATTCCCGACAAAGCCTGTGCTGTGAACGATTGGAGTGCGTAGGTCTCGCCTCCGGCGGCGAAGGCCGCGACAATCGCCAAGGACGGAATGACATTCGGGCCATGAACCATTGCCATTCGGTGCCCCAACCACGCTTGCAGCAGCGTGCTAACTCCAATGGTGAGGACAACGGCAGAAAGATAGGTGGTCATTCTCGCGTCTTGAAAATTGAGACCAACACCTACGATGGCGTAGCCCCACACCACTGCATAAACCATGGTGACAAGCCATTGAAAACTGTAAAGAATCCAATCATGCCGGGAGCGAGGTTTTTCATTCCTTCCGTAAACTAGCCCAGTTTCGGGAGGACGCGGAGGGGGTGGTGGGACGGCGTGAATCTGTCGGCGCAGTGGCGAACCCATAAATAAACCTCAGGGAGCTGCCTTGACTTTTTTCAGCACAGACTAAGTAAAAAGACCTGGCTTCCCAAACCGGGGCCGCCTCATTTGGATACTGCTACTGCTAGGATTTTTTAGCTGCTCCTGAATCGCATCCACTGTCATTTCGTACAGTAACCGCAATAGAACTATGCGTCCTGACCCGCTTGCGTATGACTCTCGCGAAGAACTCAGCGAGTGAACGAATGGCTTCCGTTTCTCCTGACACAAACCGCGCAGTTCTGCCTCCCTCGCTTGGCCTGCGTACCAGAGCCTCCCCGATGGTGGTCGATTGCGAACCGCGATGGTCCTCCTTGCGATCGACCGCTTTACTGCGTTCGATCACCTACTCATTGACTTCTGGAGGGCCCCGGAGCAAAGGCGACCGGCTTTCCTAATCCAGGGCAAACACAAAGCTGTGTAGAATACTGCCGCCGCCTTGAATCGCGGGAAAGTCGTTTCGCCTAAATCTCAGTCGCTTTGATCCACGGGAGACCGCCACATGACACTCCGCCTGCCCGGCCGTTTCGCTCTCATTTTCGGCATGAGTATTTTGGCTGTTTCTCAAGACACAAATTTCTATCCGAGGGGCGCGCAGATACCCGTCCCCGATTGCCTGACGATGCCCGACGTCTGGGAGGGTGGGTCATGCAGCACGGAAGAACACGAGAGATGGTTGAAGGATATCCGGCACTGGCGCGACGAGCGCCGCATCCGTATCGGCTACGACGGTTCACGTTATGACATGCCCGCCCTGAAGTGGGCACAATCGAGCTATATCCAGCCTCAGATGATGGTGGAAGACCGCTACTTTTACGATCCGGTTGCCGGGCGTTACACGGTGGATCGCTATCTCGACGATTTGGAGAAGCGCTATGGCGGGATCGATGCGGTGCTCATCTGGCCGACCTATCCAAACATGGGCATCGATAATCGCAATCAGCATGACATGATTCGCAGCATGCCGGGCGGCGTTCGGGGCGTGCGGCAAATGATCGCAGATTTTCATCGTCGTGGTGTGCGCGTGCTCTTTCCCATGATGATGTGGGACCAAGGCACGCGTGATCCCGGCAAGCCGTGGCCGCAAGCCATCGCCGAAATGATGGCCGAGATCGGCGCCGATGGGATCAATGGCGACACCCAGGATGGAGTGCCACTCGAGTTCTCGCTTGCCGCACACAAGGTCAACCATCCGCTTGCCTTTGAACCTGAGCTTGGGCCATCCGACGAAGCACTGGCGTGGAATGTGATGACCTGGGGTCAGTATGGGTACCCATTTGCACCGCTGGTTGACCGTTACAAATGGCTGGAACCGCGGCACATGGTCAACATCTCTGACCGCTGGAACCGGGACAAGACCGACAACCTGCAGTTCGCATTTTTCAACGGAGTTGGATGGGAAAGCTGGGAAAACATTTGGGGCATCTGGAACGGAATCACGCCGCGGGATGCTGAAGCCACTCGCCGCGTGGCAACGATCGAAAGGGGGTTGGCTCGGTTCCTGATCAGCCCAGATTGGGAGCCCCTTGCGCCGATGCTGCGTCACGGTGTATTTGCCAGCCGCTGGCAACTGGGGGATCAAACCGTCTGGACGATCGTGAACCGCAATGAATATGAAGTTGATGGGCGGCAGATGGAGGTCCCTGCCATGCCAGGAACGCACTATTACGATCTCTACCGCGGAGAGGAACTGAAGCCGCAGGGCGAGGACAGCGGCCACGTGCTGCTCAGCTTCAACCTCGAAGCCCATGGTTATGGCGCCGTGCTCGGGTCCGAATCCGCGGCTGACCCGGAGATGAGTTCACTGATGGCAAAGATGAAAAAACTGACTGCGAAGCCCCTGGTCGAGTATTCGCATGACTGGGCAGTTTTGCGGCAACAGAACGTTCCGATTCCGAGGACCAAGCCTCCCGCAGATGCACCTCGAGACATGGTGAAGATTCCCGCCGCGGACTTCGACTTCCGTGTCAACGGAGTCGAGATTGAGGGCCGCAATGACATTGGGGTCGATGTCGAGTATTCGTGGGAAGACTCGCCGCGACGCTTCCATAACCATCCCCTGCACGTTGACACGTTTTGGATAGACAAATACCCGGTCACGAACGCGGAATTCAAGAAGTTTCTGGATGCGACTCACTATCACCCGCAGGATGATCTCAATTTTCTGCAAGACTGGAGAGGCGGAATTTATCCGGAAGGTTGGGGCAACCGGCCGGTGACTTGGGTTTCACTCGAAGACGCTCGCGCCTATGCCGCCTGGCTCGTAAAGCGCTTGCCGCATGAGTGGGAGTGGCAATATGCGGCGCAGGGTCTCGACGGACGCCTCTATCCATGGGGCAACCAGTGGAATCCGAATGCGGTTCCCATTCCCGACCAAAGCCGCAGCTTGCGTGGGCCCGACGCGGTGGACCAGCATCCGCAGGGCGCCAGTCCGTTCGGGGTGATGGACTTGACCGGAAATGTCTGGCAGTGGACCGAGGAGTTCGTAGATGAACACACGCGCGCCGGCATCCTGCGCGGCGGCAGCTACTATCAGCCGCAGGGCTCGATGTGGTATTTTCCTCAGGCATATAGGCTCGACGAACACGGCAAGCTCCTCCTTATGGCGCCGAGCCTGGACCGGTCCGGGACGGTTGGATTCCGCTGCGTTCAGGATGCGCAGTAATGCACTCCCATCGGGGTTCGCGCTCGAAACTTGGCCGCATCCCTCCTCCTGCTCATTGACGCTCTGCTCTCTACCCAGCTATCCTTAACAGTAGGAACCTAGTTGCAACTGAGTTGCAACTGTTGCCGGTCGGGGGAGCCAGCTTTGATCGAGTCATTTTTGATCACATTGCGGGAAGGCGTCGAAGCCGCGCTGATCATCGGCATCACGCTGGCCTATCTTGCAAAAATCTCACGTCCTGACCTGAAGAAGTCGGTGTACGCGGCGCTCGGGGTGGCGTTTGCGGCCAGCATCGGCTGTGCCATTCTGCTCTCCCGCCTGGAACTGAATGAAGACATCTTCGAAGGCTGGATCATGCTAGGCGCCTCAGTCTTCGTCATCACCATGATCCTGTTCATGATGAAGACGGGCAAGAAGATGAAAGGAGAGATCGAGGGCAAGCTGGGAAAGCTAGCCAGTCGCGGTTCGCAAATCGGAGTTTTTCTCTTTGTCTTCCTGATGGTGCTGCGCGAAGGGGCGGAAACCGTCGTTTTTCTCGCCGCCGTCCGCCTGAATTCCACTGCCTTATTGAGCTTCATCGGAACCGTACTGGGGGTGTTCGCTGCAATCCTTTTCGGGGTGATGTTCGTCAAGGGGAGCGTGCGAATTAATCTGCAGAAGTTCTTCCGCGTTACCACGGTGATTCTCTTCTTTGTTGCGGGACAATTGATCGTTTCCGGGCTGCACGAACTCTCGGAAAACGGCGTGCTCCCCTCTTCCAAGCGTGAAATGGCGTTGATCGGACCGGTGGTAACGAACGAGTGGTTCTTCCTGGTTACGATTCTCGCGTTGGCGGCCCTGATGGTGCTCTTTGAAGCGCGGCGGCGCCAACCCGCGGCGGTCCCGGAATCGCCTGCGGAGCGACGCAAGGCTCTGTGGAGCGCGCGCCGCGAGCGCCTGTGGATGATCTCGGTATACGCGACTTCGTTCCTCTTCATCGTCCTTGTAACCGCACAGTTCATTTACGCGAAGAGCATGAGCCAGCTTTCTCCGGCTACTCCGGTCAGCTTCACCCATGGAATGGTGACGATTCCCCGGTCGCAGGTTTCCGATGGCGATCTGCACCGCTATTCGGTTCGCGAGAACGGGACCGAGGTTCGCTTCCTGCTCTATCAAAGGCCGGATGGACGGGTCGCGGCGGTATTCGATGCATGCCAGATTTGCGGCCCGGTGGGCTTTTTCAAGGGTCCGAACGGTCTGGTTTGCAAGAACTGCTCGGCCCCCATCAATCCGCAATCGGTGGGAACCCCGGGAGGATGCAATCCGATTCCGCTCGTATCCACCGCCGAGGGAGACTCGATCGTGATTCGCGAAGCTGATCTGGCGGCGAAAGTTCAGGTGTTTCAGCGCTGATTTTTATGTTCGTGCGATTAGTGTATGAATCCTTCCGCCGACAAGGGCGGCGGAAGTTGCTAGTGACCATAGCCGTGACGCTCGGCACGGCAGTGGCTACGGCCATGATCGGTATTGCGACCGGCATCGGGGACAAGATCAGCCGCGAGCTGCGCACTTACGGTGCAAACCTGGTCGTTACTCCTGAAGAAGACAGTCTCGATGTCGAGATCGGCAGCGTGAATCTCAAGCCTTCTTCGAGCGGAGCCTATCTCGACGAAGCGGCTCTTCCGAAGATCAAGGGGATCTTCTGGAGCAATAACATTCTCTCGTTTACCCCTGAGTTGCCGGTGAATGTCGAACTCGGCGGCGATGAGATCACGCTCGTAGGAACTTACTTTTCGAAGACCTTGACTTACGGAACCAAGGAATTCCGAAGCGGCGCCCGAACCACGTTTCCCTGGTGGAAGGTAAATGGCGACTGGCCAGCTGACGACTCAGGAGACGTGCTGGTTGGCGAGAGGCTTGGAAGCCGCCTGGCCCTAGGTCCGGGATCCGAGATCACCTTCGATGGGCAGCAGCATCGAGTCTCAGGAATCCTCTCTACCGGGGGTGCCGAAGACGATCAGATCGTCGCGCCCTTAGGTCTTGCCCAGGCCCTTGCCGGAAAGCCGGGTGCGGTGCGAAAGATTTTCGTCAGCGCAATCACCAAGCCTGAAGACGCCTTCGCCCTCCGCAATCCCGATTCGCTCAGCCCGGCGGACCGCGATCGCTGGTACTGCTCGCCGTATCCCCAGTCGATTGCATATCAGTTGCAGGAGGTCATTCCTCACTCGCACGCCCAACCGATTCGCCAAGTGGAACAAAACGAAGGCAACGTGCTCTCGCGCATTGAGGGCTTGATGCTGCTGATTACGATTGCGGCCCTGGTGACGTCCGCTCTTGCGGTTTCCTCCGCAATGGCGACCGCCATGTTCGAGCGACGGACGGAAGTCGGACTGATGAAGGCGTTGGGCGCCGGACGCTTCTCGCTTTCCATGATTTTCATTGTGGAATCCGTACTGCTGGCCTGCGTTGGCGGAGTGGTGGGCTTTGCCGGCGGAACTCTGCTAGCCCACCTGCTTGGCCGTGCCATCTTTGGTTCGTCCATTGCGGTTGATCCGGTCCTGCTTCCGGTGGTACTGGCAATCGCGATCGGCGTCACCTTTGGCGGGAGCGCCGTAGCCATTCGCCGGGCCGTGAAATACGACCCCGTGCTGGCCTTGCGAGGTGAAGCGTGAGATCCAAGCGGAGCGGGGGCCCGATGTACCTCCGCATGCTGCTGAGGGCTGCCAGGTTACGCAAGATGCAGGCTGCGTCGGCATTGACCGGGGTCATGGTTGCAGCCGCGGCCGCAACGGCGATGCTGAACATTTACGTGGATGTCGAAACCAAGCTGAGAAAGGAATTTCGCAACTTCGGGGCCAATGTAGTGGTAGAGGCGGCAGAGGGAAAAAGCTTCTCCCCGGAAACCATGGCTTCGATCCGCTCGACGGTAGGAGCTCGCGGGCTCGCCGTTCCATTCGCCTACACGGTGGCGCGCACGGACAAGGACCAGCCGATTGTGGTAGCCGGAACCGATCTCGAATTGGCGAAAAAGCTGAACCCGTGGTGGTCGGTTTCTGCCTGGCCCAACGCTTCGGGTCAGGCATTGGTTGGGGTAAGAGCAGCGGCCACCCTGGACAACCAGAGTGCATTCCGAGTGGCGCACGACGGACATCTGCTTCATCTCCGTTCGGCGGGCACCCTCCGAACCGGAGCCGGCGAGGACAGCCGGGTGTACATTTCCCTCGAGGATTTTCGCTCCTGGACGGGTCTCGACCCATCGGTGGTTGAAATCGCGGCGAGCGGATCTCGGGAAGAGATCAATACCCTGCTTCATCAACTTCACGAGACTGTACCTGCGGCGGTAGTGCGGCCCGTCCGCCAGGTCACGGAAGGCGAAGCGAACATTGTGGGCAAAACCCGGTCGACTTTGCTCTCTTCGGCCGCATTTATCGTCTTGACTGCTGCGCTTTGCGTTCTCGCCACGCTGATGGGCTGGGTTTTCGATCGGCGTCGTGATTTTGCCATCATGAAGGCGCTGGGGGCGTCGGATCTGCTCATCGCGCTGTTTGTGAGTGGCGAGGCGGCGCTGGTTGCGATGGTTGGCGCCGGCATGGGATTTGTCCTGGGAATTGGCATCGCCGCCTGGATCGGGCGGGTGAATTTTCATGCCCCGGTCGTGCCCCGTCTGAGCCTTCTGGCTCCCGTCCTCGGGGGCGCAGTCGGCATTACTTTGATCTCGAGCTTGCTTCCTTTGCGATTGCTGCGTCGGATTCAGCCCGCTATGATTCTGAGGGGCGAATAATGATCCGGCTCAACCATGTCAGCAAGTTTTATCCGACGAAAGCCGACAACGCCGGGGGTGTCATTCGCGCGCTCGACGATTTCACCTTGCGGTTGGACCCCGGGGAATGGATCGCGGTAATGGGCCCTTCGGGATCGGGCAAATCGACCTTGGTGAACCTGATTGGTTGCCTCGACCGCCCCAGTTCCGGAGAAATTCTGTTGGATGGTGAAAACGTCGCAACTCTCGGCAGAAATGAATTGAACCGCGTCCGAGCGGAAAAGATCGGCTTCGTATTTCAGCAGTTTCACCTCATCCCCTACCTTTCGGCGGTCGAAAACGTGATGCTGGCGCAGTA
>Ga0126381_100010009_pt1 | contig 10653 bp, 12 predicted proteins | sample PanSoiMetPlot_28_FD_96465 | JGI IMG/M metagenome (GOLD analysis project Ga0126381, IMG submission 96465) | Tropical forest soil microbial communities from Panama - MetaG Plot_28 | ecosystem: Environmental > Terrestrial > Soil > Tropical forest > Bulk soil | place: Panama | collected 2016-02-17
CAGTTTGCGGAAGCTGGCGAGTTCTCTGATGGGCTGGCAGCAGTACGGCCTGAAACGAATGGCAAGGAGGGTTACATCGACAAGACCGGGAAGATCGTCATTCCGCCCCAGTTTGCGGAGACGCGCCAATTCTCTGAGGGGCTGGCGGCAGTCAAAACCGAAGAAAACAGCAAGTGGGGCTACATCGACAGGACCGGCAAGGTCGTCATCCCGCCCCAATTTGCGGAGGCGCGCCATTTTTCTGAGGGACTGGCGGCACTCAAAACCGAAGAAAACGGCAAGGAGGCCTATGGCTATATTGATAAGGGCGGGAAGTTCGTTATCCCGCCCAAGTTTGCGAGTGCCGGTAGATTTCATGAGGGGCTGGCAGCCGTGTGCATCGTGACAAATTAAATTGATGGAGAAGGTGGGAAAGATTGGAATCGACACGGGAGACGTGTTCAAGCTCGACAAGATCGTGTGACACCCCGCGTACAATGTGGGCGGGAATCAAAAATCAGCAGTGGGTACAATGAGGCTCCTGCCACTCCGGTGCCAGTTGAGACTCACTTCCTGTTGATCGCTGACTTACCGGTATTAATTTTCCGTTCTGCCAAGTTCAATATGATCTTGGCAGGGGGCTGAACTGGTGAGTCGTGCGGGTCGCAAATGACGTACACAAATTCACCAGTGCCTGTGAACGCTTGCTTGTCAACATCGTGGTACATCGACTACTCACCTAAGATGAAGTACTGCTCATCAGGCACTACTGCAATGAATTACTACATAAAATTCCGCCACCGCCGTCGATGAATCGGTAGCCTGCTCCCCTTACATCTCTCCCAGTGACTTCTTGAGTATTCACGCTCTCAGAAATTGTCCGCCTTCTGTCCGTGAACCACGCCCAAACACCCCCCATGTAGCCCTAAATCACGATGCAATGGATGTACAGAAGTATGCGGTCTTTCGGTGTGAGGTGTTGTGAGTGGAGGAGGGAGTTCCCCTTTTAAGGCGAGGGCTCGGCTTCGAATCCGAGCCGTTTTACCACTTCTTTCAACGCCTTCAGTAATCCCTTCCCAACTTCTCTTTTCCTGGTTACGGTTCTGGTCACGGTTTACTCCCGACAAGGAGGAAACGGTAGCTTTGAGGTAGCGAGGATCTCCAACTAGTGGCTCTGTCGAACGATTGAGACCTGGCAGCGGTCTAACAAACCGCAGGTCAATCACCAATGCGCACGACCCGAGAAGAGGCCTGGCCCGAGTTGCTCCATGATGAGGCCGACTCGGGCTAACAAGGCCAATGGCTACCTTCTCGGCTCATACCGCATCGCTACCGCCCCCGAGCCGAATTCCAGCCGGCTCACGAGCCTCAAGTCGATATGCTTCGATAGCCCCGCGAACAACGTCGGCCCGTGGCCTGCTAACCTGGGCTGCACCACGAACTCATACTCATCGATCAATCCCAGCTCCGCCAGCGCCAGCGGGAGCTTCACACCTCCCACGAACAGTCCCTTACCCGACTCCCGCTTGAGCTGCTGAACGGCCGTCCCTAGGTCCCCGCGCACGAGCTCCGCATTCCAATCGACCCGCTCCAGGGTGCTCGACACGACGTACTTCTTTGCCGCGCTGATCGTCCGGGCGAAGGGTTCCATCCATTCAGGCCTCGCTCCCGTCTCCGCCGTCGGCCGCCACGCTGCTTCCATCATTTCGTAAATCACCCGGCCAAAGAGGAGGGCATCGGCTTGGTTGAAGTTCTCGATCGCATGACGGTGCAACTCTTTCAACTCTTCGTCCGGTGGTATTACACGATGATCGCAGCACCCGTCCAATGTGACGTTGATGGAATACCGAAGGGGTCGCATTACGGAAGAGTACCGCTGATGGGGTAGCTTAGCAAAGTTAGCTCGCAGGGCTAGAAGCCACTCACGTAACGCATGACGATGACAATTTGAGAGCTGCTAGTGGCATTCGTGCGCGTGTCCTATATAGGGCACGCAAACTGTAACTCGTTGTAACTGTTTGTCACTCATTGGACGGGTCTGAAGAGTCATCGCATTGATTTTCCCCAGCAGTGTTCGTGCTTTTAACGCGAGAGCTACCAGGACGAATGGCCCTGGTGAAATACCGAGATTGACGTTAACCATCTACCGGAGCAGACTAGGCTTCCTTTTTCCTTTTAATTATTTCATACGCCGCACTCATTCTGAAATTTAGCAGGGTTTGAAGGCGCCGTATGGATGTAGCTCCCGTCACATCTTCCTCCTGTTTTCCTCGTCTCCTCATCGCCGAGAATAATTTCTCAACCTTTGAATCGCTGATCGATACCTTTGGGAAGAGTCGGCTCGACCTCAACTTTGACTTGTGTACCTCCCGCGATGGCGCCATGCGTAAGCTATTGGATTCCCCGTATCAGCTGATCATCAGCGATGCCCATCTGGCCGAGATGGACGAGTTCTCCCTGTTGAAGCGCTCACAGGCTTGTAAAACGTTCGTGCCATTCCTGATCACCGCTAGCGCGTTCAATACACAAGAGAAAGAAAGACTCTGCGCGGCGGGTATTGGAGCACGGGGCGTTTGATCTTATCCCGCTTCCACTGGAGTTTGAGCAGACGACAAGCGCCATCCTCTTGGCGTTGTGGGAAAGCAAGCTGATGACCCTCATCGCTTGCAACGAAAGGGCAGTGGAAAAATACCGTGATCACATGGCCACGTACCCATCGGGCAACCAAATGGACGAAACATTCAAAAGAACACTTTCTGCAATACAGGCCTCCATTGTCTCTTACCAACAGACCGTACTGCGGACCGAAGGCTTTGCCGACCTGGCGACGAAAGTGGCGAACCAGGCCAGAAAAAAAGCGTTGGAACGCTTGGATGCTCTGTCCATGTCTGTCCGTGAACCCTCGCACTTGCTCTCGGAGCCCATTTCGATCCTTCTCATCGATGCTAATCACCACGCCCGTGAGTGCTATGCGCAGCGCCTTAAAGCATCTTCATCAAATTATGAAATCGTTCAAGCAGCAACTGGGCGCTCTGGTCTAGACATCTGTGCACGGCAATCCATCGATTGTGTCGTGCTTGAAATTGACTTGCCGGACATGTCTGGCTTTCAGGTGCTCGAATACTTGGTCTGGAATGCTTCTCATCCCCAGATGGCCGTCGTCGTTCTGACGGGCCTTTCCAATGAGCACTTCTTGGAACTGGCTCTCAAGAACGGCGCACAAGCCGCCTTACAAAAAAGGATGCCTTCAGTAGACAGACTAGGAGAATCTATCCTCAAAGGCATTGCGGCGGTGAAACAGGATCGGGAACGGCACAACCTGCAAATGCGCCTGAATGCCTAGGCTGATCGGTTATAGAACCACTGCCTAACGCCAGCCCCCAAGTCTCATTGATCATCTACTACCACGCTGCTACCCAGGACAGGACAAACCAGCCCCATCTTGGCCCATCTCGTCGCTACGGAAGAAAGTAAGCAACTTCTAATACCAGCCTAATACTCGCAAAAGACCGGAACTAATAGAACGAACCTAACGCTTCGAAACTAAACATTTTGGGGAAACCAGGCACAATAACGAGCACTTATCAAAAACCGGCTATTCGATCTTTTAAGGCGAGGGCTTAAGGACTAATAAACCGTAGCTCAACTCATTCTTCTGCCCACTTGAAGATTTGTTAAAATAAACTTATGAGAAAACTCATCATGTGGAACATGATCACGCTCGACGGATACTTCGAGGGTGAGAAGAACTGGGACTTGGGCTTCCATGATCTTGTTTGGGGCAAAGAGCTCGAAGATTTTAGTATTGAACAACTAAAGTCAGCCGAAATGCTCGTTTTTGGTGAAACAACGTATAAAGGCATGGCCGACTATTGGACTAAGGCCGAGGGAGAGATAGGAGAGATAGCGGAGCGCATGAACAAAATCGCTAAAATTGTGTGTTCGCGGTCGCTCAATGCCGCCGATTGGAACAATACGACTATCGTGCGTGATGCAGTTGCCGAATTGCCGAAATTAAAACAGGAAGGCGATGGAAATATGTTTGTATTCGGAAGCGGCATGCTCTCAGAATCTCTTATGAAAGCAAAACTCTTGGATGAATACCGTCTGTGCGTTGTTCCTGTCTTTCTCGGCAAGGGAAGGCGCTTGTTCAACGAAGGCCTGCCGTATCAAAAACTAAAATTATTAGAAGCGGGGCCACTGCAAACCGGCGGGGTTATTTTGCGGTACGCTCCGGGTGCAAAGTAAGGTGAGGCGGGCGGAAGGGGGGGCAGCCAAACGCCCTTCACTTTTTGAGGATAACTTCCAGACCCAGCGGGCTTTCGATGATTTCGCATCGTCCAAACCTAGACTGTGAAGCCAACTGCGAGAATTGGTCCTTCGAGTAGGCCCGTGGAATCAAGAGGAACCGGAAGATCAGCTTGGTGAGAAGGGAATCGAACCAGCCCATGTCCTTTTTTTTGACGTAAGCCGCAACTTCCTTGAATGAGACATCGTTTCTCAGGTCCATGCCGATTGCGCGTCCACCGGCTTTGAGTGTGCGGAACATCTCGTTAAGGGCGGCGACCGGCTCCGAGAAGTTCTTGAATGCCGCTCGACATACGATGAGATCAAATGAGTGGTCGGCAAAGGGCATCGTCGAAGCGTTACCGTGTCGAAAATCTACGTTGACGGACTCCTTGCGTGCATTTTCTCGCGCAATCTCAACAAAGGACTTGCTGATGTCCAGTCCAACGATTTCAAACTGACCTCGTTTGGCGAGTTCAGTTGAAAGGTAGCCTGGACCTGGGGCGAGTTCTAGAATCCGGCTGTGCGGCGAGATCTCGTTGGAGAACCGATCTGCAAGGCTCCGAAATTCCGCGATATCCTTTCGAGTGCTCTTGGCATACCAGTCCGCTATCTTGCCTTCCATTCCAATGCCTTTGTAACCCTTCTTCTGATCCATAATCTGTTAAAAAGGCTTCAGCACAAACCTGCCGTAGGCAATGAACGCGCATATGGCAGCCACGACAAGCCAGTAAATCATATGGCCATGATTTGCATCACCGGAATAAATGTGCAACCCGGAAAACAGGAGCATTTCCCCGGCTATACCGGTGGCTGCGAGAGGGGCCAGGATGGCAAGGGGCTTGTTAAATGCGGGGAGGATCAGGCATAGGCTGCAAACCAGCTCAAAGACGCTCATTGCCAGCCAAACTCCGTGGGGAATCACTTTCAAGGAAGGCACGGTTTGCTCGGAATTGGAAAACTTCCACACCGCCCCCATGACGGTATGCAGGGCGAGAAGGATTTGAAGAACCCATAACAGAATGTTCATGGTTTACCTTCCTGAAAGAAAGTATAAAGCGTCTAGATCGAAGGCTGCTGCGTCTTTGAATTTGCAATTCGCCGTTCGTCCATGAGAAAGCACCTTCAGCCTCACGCGTTTTCAGAAAGATGGACTCCCAACTAGTATTCATCTCGTTCTTACAACCAACGGCGGACGGTAGCCTTGTAGCTCAAATAGTGCTCGTGAAAGTTTCCCTCGAGAAACCGCTCTTCCCGTGGGATCACCACCACCACGATGAAGGCCGTGGCGGGAATGAGAGTGAGGAACAGCCAAAAGTTATCTAGCCCAGTCGCCAATCCTAACAGGAGCAGGATGAAAGACAAATAGATGGGATTTCGGCTGAACCGGTAGGGACCAGTTCGGACTATCGTAGTTGTGCGATCGGTTCCCCGCACCGGAGTGCCAGCTGCGCGAAATTCTCTGAGGGAAAGCACGAAGAGCAGGACGGCGCAAAGAGTAACAAAGGGCCCGAGCAGGCCAAGTGTCGATGGGACGAAGGGGAGTGGCCAAACATGGTTTAGTGCGATTCCCAACAGAATCGAGGACAGAAATACAATTGGCGGCCTAAGCAAGCCGGGGAGTGGTCCGCCCCCGGGTCCCGTTTCGGTCTTCTTCCTCATATACTTGAGCGAATACGCTATGGTCGTAAGGTTTTCAAGCGCAAGACTTCTCGAGAGTTCTGGCTATTAGAGCAAACTCACAAACCACAGGTCAGGCAGTCTCTCAACAGTGACCGACGATCTTTTTTTGCGACGGTATCAATGATCTTTCCAGTTGTGGTATTTGTCCTTCGAAACTGTTTACCAAATCTTCATCCCAGCCTAATGCACCGGTAAATCTACCCGTTGTTTCCGGTGTGGTCGTGATCAACAGTCACCTACTCGTCGTTATTGGTACCGCTGTCTATGTCGGCTTGCCTGTGCTTGGCTGGGGTGGATTTGCGGCCTTCTTTTCACATCCTGCGCGAATCACGCTCACGCTCGTAGGTGCACTCATGGCGGTCCTCGCGTTGTTCACCGAAGGGAATCTGAGCCCAGGTGTGCGTGAAGATAGTGGCAACAGATGGGTTCTCGTCGCTCTTGGACTAATCGGGCTAGTGGCCGGCTATCTACCCGCCTACACGGACCGAAAAGAGTTCTGGACCATCGACGGTGATGCCATTCGCTGGCTCGGCGTCGTGCTCTTCACTGCCGGTGGAGCGTTGCGGATTTGGCCAGTCTTTGTCCTCGGGCATCGATTCAGCGGGCTTGTCGCCATACAACCAGGACACACGCTGGTCACCAGTGGTGTGTATGGGGTCATCCGTCATCCGAGCTATCTGGGGTTGCTGGTCAATTCGTTGGGTTGGGGCTTAGCCTTTCGTTCGAGCGTGGGGGTATTGCTCACGGCTCTCATTATCCCGCCGCTTCTCGTGCGAATCCGCGCGGAAGAGAGGCTGCTGCGCACGCAGTTTGGAGGCGAGTACCGCGCCTACTGCGCCCGGACATCGCGGCTCCTTCCTGGTGTCTATTAACGGTTGAGGTCTCGATCGAAGCAAGGAACCAGGCGCACTGGAAACAACGAGGTACAATATGGACGATGATCTTGATTCTATGTCCCGAGAGGAATTGATCGCTGAGGTAAAAAAGCTCAGAATGGGTATTCGACAGCATAGGGACAGTTCTGAACACGACTTGTGTTGGTACCATCCCGACCTGTGGTCACTGCTTCCTGAGAGGTCCACCGCATCCCTGTTGTTCCTGATTGGCCTCAATTTCTTCGTGGATGCATCAAGTATCGACAATCGTTGGACGAGCAAGGCCGTGATCTACCGAGGACAAAGAAAGAATTTGGAGAGTGACTGCTCGAAATTCCTAACTCTATCTTGGCGCCAACGAGTCTGACACCGCGATGACGATAAGCTTAGTGCTCGCTTAGTGCTAAACCCTCCACCACGCCGAAACTTGATGCCGCGTTTGTAACCATCCCTCTCCGTCGCACTAACAAGAATGGCAAGAGACGAATGCTGACAGAATTACCTTTCGGACAACCGGGGCGCATATTTCGAAGCCCTCGAAGCACAAGCAGGCTGTTTCGCATAAACAAAACCCTAAGCCGGAGTAAAATTTTTGTCTACCTGGCTAGGGAATACCCTAGAACAGATTGATTCACGACGCGGAGTCCCGATGTCGATTTTGATCTTCCCGAACGACTATATGCTGTCAGCAGGTTCACATCGGAATCGGAGGGAGCTATGAAATATTTACTCATGTGCTGCCATGATGAAAAGAAGTTCGACACCATGCCCAAGAGCGAGTGCGATGCCGTTATGGAAGAGACCACGGCCTACTGCGAGGCACTGAAGAAGAGCGGTCACCTCATTGCGGTGGAGCAACTCGAACCAGTTCAGACGTCCATGACCGTGCGAGTCCGAAACGGTAAGCTGTCCGCTACCGACGGTCCCTTTGCTGAAACGAAGGAGCAGTTCGGTGGGTATTTTCTCATCAATGTCCGAGACCTTAACGAGGCCATCCAAGTGGCCTCGAAGTTTCCAGCCGTGCGGTTCGGGAGCATGGAGGTGCGGCCGGTCAGGGAGTTTCAAGGCAGCAGCCCGCCTTGCAGCTGCAACGTGAGGTGGCATATTGAGTGGAGAAGCGTGGCCGGTTAAGATTGTGAGTGATTGATCATGGCGTATGGACTTATGTTTACCGTTGATCCCCTCACTGATCAGTCTCGAGCGCTTCTTGAAGTCGCTGAAGCGATCGCCATACACCGTGATTTGAACGGCCTGTTTCAGGATCTTGCCCAGAGACTCCCCCGGATTGTCCCTTTTGATTTCATCAACCTGGTCTTGCATGATCCCGTGCGCGATGTTATGCGCCTGCAGATCTTGATCGCACCTGAAGCCTGCACAATTTCCTCGGGTATCGAACTGCCTGTCGATGAATCTCCGGGGGGGATGGTCTGGAAGACTCAGAACCTCTTAATCGTCGAGGATGTAGCGCAAGAAAGCCGTTTTCGTAAGTTGATGATGTTGCTCCTCGAAAATGGCGTACACACCTACTGCGTCATTCCTCTGACGTCGCCGCTGCGCCGATTGGGCGCAATGGGCTTCGGGAGCCTCGAAAAGAGAGTCTATCAGGAAACAGAGCTCAACTTTATGCAGCTCGTTGCCAAGCAGATGGCAGTGGCCGTCGACAACACGCTCAATTATGAGACAGCGCTGGCCTCACAGCAGCAACTGGCGCGCGAGCGAGACCACCAGCGTCTGCTCCTAGAGGTCAACAATGCAGTGGTCTCCCATCTTGACCTCACTAACGTGTTCACCGCCGTCAGCGCCTGCTTGCGAAGAGTCCTCGACCACGATGGCTCCAGTTTGCTGCTCTACGATACTGAAACTCGCCAGTGGCGCATTCAGGTCCTCGACTTCACAAGGAACGAGAGTTTTGCTGAGGAAGGGCGAGCGGATCCGGAGACCCAGTCGCCCTGCACCCACGTCATCGCCACTGGAAAGCCCGGCGTCTTTCGAGAACAGGACTTGAAGAAAATGGCGGCAGGCTCGGAGGTTGCCCAACGACTCCTGGCCAAGGGAGTGAAATCCTTCTGCAGCGTCCCCCTCCTTTCGCATAATCGCATGTTGGGAGCGCTGAACGTAGGTCGTCGAAGTGATACTGAGTTTTTACCAGAGGAGGTTGAGCTGCTGAGTCAGGTGGCACAGCAGATCGCCATCGCGGTCGAGAACGCGCTGGCACACCGCCAGATCGTGGAGTTAAAGGACAAGCTCGCGAAAGAAAAGCTATACCTCGAGGATGAGATACGCAACGACCACAACTTCGAGGAGATCGTCGGTGATAGCACTGCGCTGAGACGGGCTCTGAAGCAAGTGGAGATTGTCGCGCCGACGGATTCGACTGTTCTGATTCAGGGCGAAACCGGTACAGGAAAAGAACTCGTAGCCCGGGCGATTCACAACCTGAGCCAACGGCGGGAACGGACTTTTGTCAAAATAAATTGCGCAGCCATTCCCACGGGACTCCTGGAAAGTGAACTCTTCGGCCATGAAAGGGGGGCATTTACCGGCGCGATTGCCACGAAGATCGGGCGGTTCGAGTTGGCCAATCAAGGGACCTTGTTCCTGGATGAGGTAGGCGAGATCCCGCTGGAGCTGCAGGTCAAATTGCTTCGCGTCCTTCAGGAGCAGGAATTTGAGCGGCTCGGGAGCACGAGGACCCTACGGGTCAATGTCCGGGTCATCGCTGCGACGAATCGGGATTTGGCACGCATGGTGGAGGAACAAAAATTTCGTAGTGATCTCTATTATCGGCTCAAGGTGTTTCCGGTCACCGTGCCGCCGCTTCGCGACCGAAGTGAAGATATCCCACACCTTGTCCACTATTTCGTGCGGAAGATCGCCCGTCGCATGAACAAGCGTATCGAGAACATTGCGACGGATACCATGGCCTCGCTTGCACGTTATCACTGGCCAGGGAATGTGCGCGAGCTCGAAAACTTCATTGAACGCTCTGTCATCCTCTCTCAGGGGCCTACGCTTCAAGTGTCGCTCGGCGAGCTGGCCCCCTCCACACCCGCCTCTACAAATATGATCACGACACTCGAAGTGGCTGAACGAGATCACATCGTGCGAGCCTTGCGTGAGGCGAAGGGGGTGGTCGGTGGTCCGTCCGGTGCTGCTGCTCGCCTCGGTATGAAGCGCACAACGCTTCAACACAGAATCCGCAAGCTGGGCATTTCACGGCTGTCTTAGCCCGTCGTTGGGCACCTGCCGATATCTCGGCTCATCCTCTTCGTCACGACCACGCAGGACAGGGTCCACCCTAGCACGGCTTTGGCCAGATTAATAAGGAGTGCCCGTCACTTACGAACCTGACTTTCATCTGTTGCTGGTTGGAATGGTCCTTGCGCGTCCGATTGGTCAGGACAAACTGGATTCCATGTTAAAGATCACCAGGCATAAGGAGGCAGGCAGAATGAGATTGGAACTTGTAGGGATAATAGCCGGAGCCTGGGTTGGAGTATTAGAACGATGTTGGCGTGAAGTCGTCGCTTCTCACCCCCACTCTGTCTTGGTCAACTTAGCAGAGGTGACCTTCGTAGACCAGGCCGGGAAGGCGCTCCTAAAGGGTATGTGGAAACAAGGTGCGGAGCTCTCGGCGGGTGACAGCCTCACAAGATTTCTCCTGCAGGAGATCACGAGAGGTGACCGGAACGATCCAGTGCATTCGGATCGAAAAGGTCAACGAGCACACTTGAGGTAGAACAGGGAACCGGATTGTTGGACGGATGTCTTACGTTGCATTGAAAATGCTGTTTGGCGATCGAGCCAAGTACATGATGCTTCTGTGCGG
>Ga0126381_100010010_pt1 | contig 10653 bp, 7 predicted proteins | sample PanSoiMetPlot_28_FD_96465 | JGI IMG/M metagenome (GOLD analysis project Ga0126381, IMG submission 96465) | Tropical forest soil microbial communities from Panama - MetaG Plot_28 | ecosystem: Environmental > Terrestrial > Soil > Tropical forest > Bulk soil | place: Panama | collected 2016-02-17
AAATTGCCAGAGCGGAGACGTGCTGGCACAGGACCAGGTCACGGCAGCGGGCAAAGAGAAGGTGCTGGATGCGGTAGGGGAGGCGGCGGCGAAGTTGCGCGGCGAGCTTGGTGAGTCGTTGGCTACCGTGCAGAAATTCGATGTCCCGCTGGCGGAGGCCACCACATCCTCACTCGAAGCTCTGAGAGCCTACAGCCTTGGCCAAAAAACCTTACACGAGAAAGGTGCGGCCGCGGGCATGCCCTACTTGCAACGTGCGATCCAGTTAGACCCGAACTTTGCCGGAGGCTATGCAGGAGTGGGCAATGCTTACTACAACTTGAGTGAATTAGAGCGGGCTAGCGAGTACTTCTCCAAAGCATTCGAGTTGCGAGAGCATGCCAGCGAACGGGAAAAGCTGGCTATCGCCGCGCGTTACTACCAAAATGTGACCGGGGAACAGGATAAGGCTGCAAAGGTCTTTCAGGAGCAGATTGAGAACTATCCGCGAGACTATCGCCCCTATAACAATCTGGGCAACGTGTACACCGCCTTGGCGCAATTTGAGAAGTCAGTCGATGCCTATCGCCAGAGCATCAGACTTAACCCGGATGCAAACGTCGCGTACGGAAACCTCGCCAACAGCCAGCTTGCGTTGAAGCAGTTCGACGAAGCGCGGCAGACCATCCAGCAGGCACAGGCACGAAAACTGGATGATTTCACTTTTCGCAATGATCTCTATGCTCTCGCGTTTCTAAAGTCGGATTCCTCTGCCATGGCGGAACAACAAAAATGGTTTGCTGGCCAGCCGGACTACGAAAACTTTGGACTCTCACTCGCCTCCGATACCGATGCCTATGTAGGTCATCTCGGCAAGGCACGGGAACTGACCAAGCAGGCTGCAGACTCCGCCATCCACGCGGACAACAAAGAGACCGGCGCCGTTTGGGACGAGAATGCGGCGCTACGCGAAGCCGCTTTTGGCAATGTGGCGGAAGCGAAGCAGGCTGCGGCAGACGGCTTGAAACTCACTCCCAACAGTCAGGGCGTCGGTGTCGAAGCGGCGCTGGCTTATGCCATGGCGGGCGACACGGTACGCGCGGAATCCATGGCACAGGACCTGAACAAACGTTTTCCGCTCGACACCCAAGTGCAATCGCTATGGCTGCCAGCAATCCGAGCACAAGTGGCGTTAGGCCGAAAGAATCCGGCTGCGGCGCTGGAGAGTTTGCAGGCCGCTGTACCCATTGAGCTAGGACAAATTCAGTTCCTCTCCAACATCTCCTGCCTCTATACGACCTACATTCGTGGTGAGGCATATCTGGCGGCGGGGCAAGGCAAACTAGCCGCCACCGAGTTTCAGAAAATCCTCGATCACAACGGCATTGTGTGGAACTGCTGGACGGGGGCGCTGGCTCATCTAGGTTCGGCGCGGGCGTATGCGCTGGAAGCGAAGAGCTTGCACGGTGCGGACGCCGATATGGCGCGCACGCAGGCGATGAGTGCTTATAAAGATTTTCTCGCGCTGTGGAAAGATGCCGACCCTGGCATTTCCATACTGAAGCAAGCCAAGACGGAGTACGCGAAGTTGCAGTAGTCGCTCGCGAACCTGTGCGCAACGGACCCGGTGACAGCGAGTACGCCGCCGGCCAACGTGTATTGCGGCGGGTGATCGGCAGCTTGGGAAAGCGTTTTGCGCAGTATGTGGTAGTCGATGGGGAATTTTGCCACCGCCCCATTCCTGCATACGGCAGGAGCACTGGGTCTGCGGGTAGTGGCACGGCTGAAAGACAATTTGCCTGCATTACTCGCCGCTGCCCGTCAGCGTTTTCCGTGCGGGCCTAAGGCCACGGTTTTTCAGCATGGCGCGGATCGCGTAGAGCTCTGGGATGCGGCGGACTTCGATCCCTGGGAAACGCTGAACTGGGAAACTGTTAGGGTGTTCTTCTATCGCCAGCACAAGCCGGATGGCCAGGTGGTGGAAGCCTACTGGTTGACGAATTTTCCTTCCTCCACCGTGGGCTCGCAATCTCTATTCCGCATGGCCAAAAGCCGCTGGGAGATCGAGAATCAAGGCTTCAACGACGCCAAAAGCCGTCACGGTCTCGAGCATATCTGCCATCATCATGCCAACAGTCTACTGATCGGCTGGCTTCTGGCCATGCTGGCCTTGACTATCGAACGACTCTACCGACTACGGTACCTCCACCGTGGCCAACACCGGGTGCACAACAGCGCCCAGTTGCTGCTGCTCTTGTGGCTCAGTCTTTCCCGGCCGTGTGCGGCCAACACCAGTTGATGCATCGCAGAAAAAACTGCATGTCCCTTTTTTCTGCGTACCACCAATGCACATCGCAAGAACTCAATGGGGCGGCAAACGATACGTAACCGACCTGTCTGAAAATACACCACTCCTGCTGCGAGCGACCTGGGCGTGAGAATCCGGCCTAGATCCCGCTTCTTTCTCCGGCACCCTCAGTCCGTTCCGAAATCGCTGCAACCGGCCGTTACACCTTGATCGCTCTGTACGTCCACCTGTAGGATGGCCGCTGCATGAATCATATTCTCGTTATCGGCGGGACCGGAACGGTTGGTCGACAGGTTCTCTCTCGATTGGTAGCCACGGACATGCAAGTCCGCGCACTGGCACGCAACCCAGGTGTCGCTCGTTTCCCACAAGAGGTCGAGGTAGTTCACGGAGACCTCACTGTGGCCGAGACTCTTGAGCCGTGTCTCGAAGGGATCGATACTGTGTTCCTGGTTTGGACCGCCCCACCGTCCGCTGTTGCTCCTGCTTTGGAGAGGATCTTGAACAGCGCACAACGCATCGTATTCCTCTCAGCTCCGATTAAGACGGCTCATCCGCTGTTCCAACAGCCCAATCCGCTCAGAGCAATGGTCGAGCAAATCGAGATGTTGATCGAACGCTCGGGACGCCAGTGGACGTTTCTGCGGCCGGGAATGTTCGCCGCAAACGCTCTGAGCTGGTGGGCGCCACAGATTCGCTCCGGTGATGTCGTACGCTGGCCTCATCTCGCTGCGCCTACGGCCCCGATCGACGAGCGCGACATCGCCGCAGTCGCCGTCCGCGCCTTATGCGACGACCGACACGCCGGAGCGGAATATGTTCTGACCGGACCTCAATCGCTGAGTCAATTCGAGCAGGTCTCCATAATCGGCCGCGCCATCGGCCGCTCACTGCGCATCGTAGAGATCTCGCCAGATGAGGCACGGCGTGAGTTGTTAACGATCGGGTCGCTCCCTGCGGTGAATATGCTGCTCGCCTCGTGGGCCGCCGCAATTGGCCAGCCTGCGCACGTGACATCCACATTTGAAGAGATTACAGGAGCGCCACCAAAGACCTTCCTTAAGTGGGTCATCGATAACGCTTCAGAGTTTCGGGCTTGATCGCGAATTCCGGCTGTTTCACTCTTGCACCGCATCTACGCCCGGAGTCACGGTGATTTTGGTCGAGTCACGAGCGCAATCCGGAAGTTATGTCCGCCTACGATTCCAGGGCGTAGTGATTTGATGTGCCCCTCGATGGCATCCTTTGGAAGGAATTTTTCGCAAAAATAGGCGTTCAAAGAGCGAGCAGAAGCTGCTTCGCTGGAGGCGTTTCTTACTTTTGTGTCTGAGGAGCCGCCGAAGTCACGGTCATTATTTTTGTGTGACGCGGCGGTGACCGGAATTGGGATCAATCAGAGATACGGCGAACAATCGAATAGCATTGCTCTTTTTTTGAAGTAGTCTCGGACGCGCTCACGAGCAATACAGAGGCATGCAGAGGAATTCTGCTGGATTGGCTCATAATCCGTTGGTCCCAGGTTCAAATCCTGGCGGGCCCACAAGATTTTGGAACAACCACTCCACATACTCAAAGACTCCAAGAATCTGCGTGAGATGTGGTATTCGCGTAATTGTTCTAATCTGCCTAAAGTTTCGCAAAGGCCTTCGCAAGCCTCAGGGGGCTTCCTGCGTGCAATCCGGGGTGGGGCGCGAGGTAGCCGATGCGGGAACCGAAAGCTTGATTCCTCGCTTTACTCTCAAAAATATCGAAGAGAGATTATTGAGATCAACGGAGAGATCCTCAATGTGCCCGACATTATCGCATCCTATTCTTAGGGTCGTCACCCTACAAGCCCACAAGCTTGCCTTGTCGTCCTTAGCGAGGGATCGGCGGGCACATCAGGGCTTATAATTCTCTCCGCCGTAACTACGACCCCTGCTTGAATGATAGGTACATGTGGGGAGCGCTCAGGCCAGCAGCCGGATTCTCGGCCACACTACGATTTGCTGTCCCGTCCATCGATCTGTTTTCTCGGCGTTTGACTTCTCAGTAGCGATCGATGACTCAATGACTCGCCGGACAGCCAAAGGTCCGGCCCGGAGACATGGGTTACACAACGTACGAAACGCCTGGCGGTTGGCAAGACGCACAAACTCGCGTTACGTAGCTCGGAAACGTTCCTCTGCAACCGTTCAATATCGGGTTGGCGTCACAATCACAAACAGTCTCGCTGTTGCCAAAACCAATTCCAAACTATTATCGGGCACGGATTTGGAGCAGCTTAAGTAAAAGGACCAACGGATTAACTGTCCGGCGGAGGCCTACCAAGCTTCCTGAACGTGTCTACACCGCTTGCGAGTACCTGCTAATACTATAGAGCTCCGTCATCCCGACAAAGAGGCCCGAGTTCTATCTGCGCTGTTTTCTCCGCGAGCCTTCCCACCGAGCGAGTTCCACTTTCGGTCGTCCCATGGCCGTAGGCAGCCCCATGGTGCACTGCAGACGCATGTTTTTGCAGCAATACCATTGCCATTTATTATGGGACCAAAACTAGTTCCAAGCCGTAATATGTAAGCCGACAGACTCCGCCGAAACATATACACGAACGTCATGTTTACCGCCTGGCTCGATCGCGTACCAGGCCGTTATATCCGCGCCAGCGGAATCATCCAATTCATTTTCCTGGTGCGTTGACCAATTCGACGGGATCAAAACCTGAAGGCGGGAGATCAGATCGCGGAATCGTGTCTCCGCCGCAGACCCGGATGTTTCTCTCCAATAGCACACGAACTGAGTTCCAAGGTCGTTGGCGTGATACTTTGAGGCTCCGTTGACTGTGCACGCCTTCGACCCTGCAAGCCTTACGGTAGCCGCTGTTGTCCCGTCACTCGCTTTGGCACTACGGATGTCTTTAAAGGTGCTCGTGCGGGCCTCAAATGCCCTCTTCAAGTTCTGGCAGAAATCATCGCAACCGGCGGTGGCAGCCGGGGCAGCGGGTGAAACAGTCTTCGGAGCCGGGGGCGGAGGCGGCTTCAAGAGATAAGGCGACGATAGCGAGTTCATCCATAGATATAGCTTCGTTGTTCCATCGCCTTGCTTCATCGTTTGCAGGTGAAGTGGACATTGGCCGCGGTGTGGCCCCTCGTTGGGTGGAATCTCGCAATCTGCTGGGCCGGCATCCACATAGTGATCTTCACCCGAGGAACTGATTTGGAAATGCCATGCTGGTTTGAGATCTCGTAGTGCCTGTAGTGTTCTGGCATACCATTTCTGCGAATCGGGATTTGGCACTTTGCCGTAGCAGATATACATCGACACATTGTTTGCCCAAACTGACATTTGACATGGGACAGCCGTTCCGTCGATCGAGACGTCAGGGCGCGCTATCATGTTCGCCCGATATCCCCTAAAGTCAGTGACCGCTTCATCAAGTATGTCGTGCAGATTCCGACAGAGTTGGTCATTGCACTGTGCAAACACAGGAATCGAGAGGAGGAGAAAAAAGAAGATAGAAAGAACCTGGGCAATTGTTTTTCGCATAGCATAGTTGAAAAGCCAGACCCAACCAGGCGATGTCGAGGCAGAAGAGGGCTTGTCTGCAACACTGGAAGCGTGCCTTCCTGCCGATAACATTGTCAACCCGTTTCCTACTTCATTGCATGACAATGTCGGCTCCTCGGCCGGCAACCGCCTCGTCCCTATTCGCGCGCCAGGGCCCCGTTGCACACAATAGTGCTCGCACACAGTCTGTTGGTTTTTCTTCGCTCTCAGCGTCGGGGTAAGGACCGTCTTGACGCACCGTTCGGCACGTCAGGAGCGGCGATCATCGCGCAAATTGTCGGACACACGGGCGAGCGGTCGGGTTCATTTACAAAATTACCGTCGGCAGCAGCGACATTGCCATGAAAGATCACGGCGCCACGATTAACGCGCGCATGGGCCTGAAGACGTGGGCTGCATTTTACGGTACTCAGAAAGATGCAGTCGTTGCCGGCGATATCGCCATGCTCGGAGGCGAGGTAACCGGTTGCTGAAAACGCTCCGGAGGAACGGAATCGATGTGGTGGCGACTTCTACTTCCCGAATCCGCAGGGACGCGGCGATAAAGTCCGGGCTCACCCTTGGTCATTTATTACCAGCTACGGTATTCCTTCTGCTGCGCCTTCCGTGTTCGGCTTGGCTTTCAAGGCTTCATTGCTGTTCGGTCACCGCTACCAGAGTAGCGAGACAGCATAGTTTCTGTCCAAATCAGCTTCGCCGTAATCTTGGGATGGTTGCTTGGCCGCTCGCTTCGGCATAGGTTTAGAAGCGCGCATTGCTGTTCACGATGGACGATATCGCCCGCCGGCGTTGCGCCTGCCCGTTCCCATCGCTGACGCGGTTTACAGCTTTCCGCATGATGCATTTATAGGCTGCACCACGCAAGGGGGCTTGGGTGGGCATGAAAGGATTTGATGCCATCAAGTGCGCGAAGCGCCAAACGCACGGGAAAAGGAAATTGGCAAGACTACCACGATGAACGGCTAGATGGTGCTTCGGCAAGATCGTGCGAAGATACTTGAAGCGGAAAGATGAGAGGAAAAAATGAGCAAGCGAGCGCTGGAGTTTATGGTGATCGGGCTGGTATTGGCGGCGTGTTCCGGTGGGTTAACCTCCCACGGTGGGGCAGCGGAAACAGCCGCTGCGCGGACGCAGAGTGCGCCCGAATCATTGACTGCTGCGGGAGAGCAAGAACTGCGTGCGATTGTCGCGAGTGGGAGGCTCCCGGATCTGCAGTGGCCGAATTTTCCCGCCCACTCCGCAGACGTGAAGGAGTTTTACGAAGAGGATGGCTACAAGCTGGGATGGAGTCAGGAAGGCAAGCCAACGGCACAGGCCCTGGAGCTGATCGGGATCCTGCAAGAAGCAGACAAGAAAGGACTCGACAGTAAGGACTACGATGCGGGGCGATGGCCCGACCGCCTAAGGACGTTGGAGAGCGGTGCCGGAGCGACCGAATCCGCACGGGTGAAATTTGATGCGGCGCTGACGGTATCAGCGACGCGGTATCTCTCTGACCTGCACCTCGGGAAAGTAGACCCGGGGGTTCTCCACAAGGATTTCGACCCGGAACGCCAGAAGCATAATCCGGGAGCCTTCCTTTGGCAGGATGTGAGGGGGGCGCGTAGCGTGAAGGAGGTGCTGGCGCAAGCGGAATGCCCGTATCCCGGATACCAGCGTGAGCTGGTGGCGCTGCAGAAATACATGCAGATGGCGAAGGAAGAGGTGCCAGATCCGCTGCCCCAGGTGGAGAAGCCGATCCAGCCGGGGCAGAATTACGAAGGATTGGCGAAGCTGGTCCGGCGCCTGCAATTTCTGGGGGACCTCCTGGGGTCAGTGACAGTAACGGAGGGCTCGCAGATTTTTTCCGGAGAAGTGGTGGAGGGCGTGAAGCGATTTCAGAACCGGCACGGGCTGGAAGCCGAGGGAAAACTTGGACCGCAGACGATTACGGAATTGAACCGGCCAATGAGTGACCGGGTGGACCAGTTGCGCTTCTCGCTGGAACGCTGGCGATGGCTGCCGCACAGTTTTGCGGAGCCGCCAATTATGGTGAACATACCGGAATTCCAGCTGCGCGCGATGGACGCGCCCGGGAACCCGGCGTTAAGCATGCGGGTCGTTGTTGGGCGCGCCATGCGAACGGAGACGCCGGTGCTCGAAGAAGACATGAAGTATGTGGTGTTTTGGCCCTATTGGAATGTACCGCCAAGCATCCTGCGAAGCGAGTTTATTCCAAAAATAGCGAAGGACCCGGCGTACCTGCAGAAAAATGAATACGAAGTAGTAACGTTTAGCGGACAAATGGTGACCGACGGCGTGGTCAGTCAAGACGTGCTGGCACAACTGCGTGCGGGGAAGCTGATGGTACGGCAGAGGCCGGGGCCGAAGAACGCACTGGGCATAGTTAAGTTTATTTTCCCAAATGACAAGAATATCTATTTGCACTCCACGCCGGCCCAGTCGCTGTTTGGCAAAACGCGGCGCGATTTCAGCCATGGATGCATCAGAGTGGTCGATCCCGCAGCGATGGCGGAGTGGGTACTGCGAAACAATCCGGGATGGACACGAGAGCGGGTTGACGAAGCCCTGAAGGCGCAGAAGGAGCAGCAAGTGAATTTGACCCGCACGATTCCGGTGCTGATACTCTACAGCACCGCGGTGGCGGAAGAAGACGGCCAGATTTACTTTTTCCATGACCTCTATGGCCACGACAAAGAGCTAGCGAAGCTGCGCGAGAAGGACTACGCTTCACAGAATTAAAACAGAAACGCCTGTTTTAGATCTTACGAGAAGAGCACTTCCCGGAGGGGCTCCTGCAAACCCAATCCTTTTGGCTACGGGTTTTGCGGGGCTTTGCACTGCTCGTTGTTGTTCCTCGAATATATGCAGCGCGCAAACAGCCTTCACGACCATCCAGAGTGGTACAACGCCTTGACCCGCAATTGCACCACCGGAATCTTCAGGTCTATGGCTACCATCGGGCAACTACCTGGCGGCACTTCTCGCCATGATTGGCGTATTCTTCTGAACGGGCGCGACGATGAGATGTCGTATGAAAGCGGGCATTTGGCCGGGGGACTGCCCTACCCGGAAAGGAATCCACCCACATCAACGCCGCCGCCAGTCAGGCCGATCAGGCTGCAGACTTTTTCGCGCCGCTTCCGCCTCGGGCGGCCCGGCTTCGAGCCCATAACTATGAACAGACAACATGATACAGCCCTCTGAAATCCAGTGTCTATCCGCAACTTAGGTGTAGCAGACAGTGCTCACTCTGAGTTGGATTAGGAATGAGAAGTTCTTCAAGCGACCGAATGTGAGAATAGTGCTTTAGTTAGCCGCGCTATTTGCCGGGATGACAATATTGACAGCCGGTATTCGCGTCGTTCTTGCGATGGCATTCGACGCAACCGGCCATGGTTGTGACGTTGGTGGCGCGCTTGAGGACTGGCATCCTGCTCACCTCGCCGTGACACGAATCGCATTTCATGCCCGCTTCCAGATGGGACCGGTGATTCCAGAACACCCATCCGGACACAACGTATATGCGTACCCAAGGAATTGTCTCTTTGGATTGCGCGAATTCCGCCAACTTCTGAATGTCTGCTCTGTCCTTGCCGATGGTGCGGTGGCATTCCATGCATTTGCTTGCAGCCGGCAGCGTCATCCGATCCCCTGGGTCGGGATTGGGATGGCATTCCTGACATTTCATAGCCAACGTTAAATGCAGCTTATGACTGAACGGAACCGGCTGTTCTGCGGTCGAGCGTTTCGCCGCGAGCGCGCTTTCATCTTTTGCCGCAGGTTCCTGCGAAGCGGTGACGATCGCGGGCGTTCCAAATCCGGCGACAAGGACTGCAAAAAACAGCACCTTGTGCAACACGACGTTTCGAAGTGCGCTTTCTTTCATGCGAGGCCCGCCATGCAGAGCGCTTTCATCGCCACAATGTTGTCTCTTCACCAATCGCCGCCCGCTCTACTTAGGTAAGACCGGCGTGCACCAGGAGTTCCTGCACCGCGCGATGCGCTTCATCGATGGCCTGATTGGTGAACGCAGCCGCGCCGGCATCGGCATTCGCAATTGTCACTTGTCCGAACCTTTGCCGGCCGATCACGTGCGGACGCTGCTCTGGCGGAACGTCGGGATCGGCAAGCGTGTCATAGGTGTATGCGTAGCCCAGAGGCCAGCGATTCACCGTGATGGCCAGAATGTCGTCGCCAGGGTGAAAGCCCGCTTCTCCAAGCATACGATGCAATTGCTCTCGAATCTGGAGTTCGAAATCGCGAAAGCTCATCGTCAGAAGTTCCTTCTGGCCTTCGCGGTTCTGTTCCTTGCGCGGCAAACCAGGTTTGTTGGGATTTCGCACCATGTGAAGAAGGATCGGTTCCTCTGGCGTTGTCGCGCCGCGATATCCTCCTACCGTCGTTCCGGGTTCCAGCCGGCATTCTGTGTGGTACATTCCGGGCGCTTCAATGGTAGAAACTCCGAGTTTCTGAAATGCCGTCCAGCTCCGCAGCAACACATTGCTGTACAGCATCGGCACCTTCGCCGGATATGCTAGCGCCTCCCGTTGCCGTTCCGGGAGTTCCGGCATCAACGGCGGGATCAGCCCGTTATAACAAGCCATGATGCAATGATGGGCGCGAACGGCTCGCGCGCCGTCTTCTCGCACATAAGCGACACGCACGAACTGCGAATTTTCCGGCGCACCTTCGTGTTGAACCCGGATAACCGGGCTGCTCAGCCGGATGCGCACATTTGCGTCTGGATCATCAAGATGCCCATAAGCAATCGGCGCTTGCACAATCGTGTTCATCGACTGCTTGCCGGGAAGCGCAGCGGG
>Ga0126381_100010011_pt1 | contig 10653 bp, 9 predicted proteins | sample PanSoiMetPlot_28_FD_96465 | JGI IMG/M metagenome (GOLD analysis project Ga0126381, IMG submission 96465) | Tropical forest soil microbial communities from Panama - MetaG Plot_28 | ecosystem: Environmental > Terrestrial > Soil > Tropical forest > Bulk soil | place: Panama | collected 2016-02-17
TCCTTGTAAGTGACCCAGTAGGGGACGGGAATGATGACCTCATCGCCGGGGTTCACGAGCGCCTGCGTGTAGTTGAAGAGAACGTGCTTGCCGCCGACCGAGACGATGCACTCGGACGGCTTGTAATCCGTGCCGAATTCAGTCTTGTGACGCTCGACGACGGCCTGTTTGGCGTCGGCCGTTCCGCCCGCGGGAGTGTACTTCGTGAAATTGGCGTCGATGGCCGCGATGGCGGCTTTCTTGATGTTGTCGGGCGTGGGGAAGTCCGGTTCGCCGGCGCTGAAGTCGACGACATCGACGCCCTCGCGACGAAGCTTATCGGCATCGGCCATGACTTTCATGGTCGAGGAAACGCTGATCGCGGAGATGCGATCGGCGGTGTGCGGTTTGGTTTGTTGCGCGGTTGGTGTCATCTTGTTTGAGTTCGGTATTAATGAGGAGCGTTCGCTTTCGCGACGCTCGAAGGGAAGCGCTCCCGCAGCCGCCGGTCTACGGCGGGCGGCACCAGGCCTGCGACGCTGCCGCCGAGGCTGATCACTTCCTTGACGAGCCGGGAGCTGATGAAAGAGAACGCTTCGCCGGCTAAGAGAAAAACGGTCTCGACGCCAGGCTGCAGGCGGCGGTTCATCAGAGCCATCTGAAGTTCGTTCTCGTAATCCGAGACGGCGCGGATGCCGCGGAGAATTACGCCGGCTTTTCGCGCGACCGCATAGTCGGCGAGGAGCCCATTGAAACTGTCGACTTCGACATTAGGGAACGGCTGGACCGTCTCGCGGAGCATTTCGACTCTCTGCTCGACGCTGAACAGCGGCGCTTTGGCCTCGTTGCGCAGGACCGCGACAGTGAGGCGGTCGAAAAGCCGCGAACCGCGTTCGATGACGTCGAGATGACCGTTGGTGATCGGGTCAAACGAGCCGGGATAGATGGCTGCCACCCTGTTATGCGCCTGCGTCATGAAGTGCGGGTGATCTTTAATTTTAGCGAATGGGTTCAGGCGTTTCGAAAGAGTGCCCACCAGAGAGGCAACTGAAGTCGCGTGCCCGAGTACAGGCGCGGTTGTGGCGTCCGGTTTGCCAGGCGAAACGGATTCGACCTTGAAAATTCGCTTCCGAGGGGCTAGGCGGCGATTTTTTGGGCCGGCGCCGCGGGATTTCCGCAGCATTTTTTGAATTTCTTGCCCGATCCGCAGAGGCAGGGGGCGTTGCGGGGCGTCTTCGCGGCGCGCGGCGCGCGCGCGGCTGCTAGGTTACAAAACGAACTCGCTCCGTCGCGACGGATCTGTTCGCAGAGTTGCTTATCCGCTTGATTCATCAGGGCTTCGAGATCGGCGAGGGTGATTCCTTTGCCGCGCTTCGGCTCGGGCGCGGCGGCATTTTCGTCCTTTTGGCCGTCGTCGCACAGCGCGGCGTTTATCGCTCGAAGGAGTTTCTGGGAGTCGACGAGGCCGGCGAGGTCGCTGAGGCTTTCGATGTTGGCTCGGATGGCGCGCTCGGTCTGGAGCTTGCGCAGTTCGGCGATGGAGAGGCGGAGGATGGAGTGGGCGTGAGCGCGGGCGCGGTCGACGGAGCGCTGGGCTTTTTCGTCGCCGGCGTCGGACCCGGCGACCTCGGGCGCTTCCGCTTTGAGGGCGAGATCGGATTCAACGATGCCGCAACGGCGCAGACGCCACTGGGCGGACATGATTTCCTCGGCGAAGACCTGTTCGAGGATGCCGCTGGGGTCGAGTTCGTCCATGAGGGCGAAGTAGATGGATTTATATTCGTCTTCTTCGCCGGGGCGGATGAAGTCGTGGCCGGTGAAGAGTCCGGTTTTTAGGGCGTTTTGAGAGGAGTGGGCTTTGCCGGCTTCGGTGTGCGGACCGGGAGAGGTCCGGGTCGCGGCGGCCGAGTCGTGGGCGTTCAGTGGTTCGTTGGCGATCGGTTCGTTCGACATGGTTTGAGCGATCTCCTTTTTTGTTGGATTTTGGAAGGGGCTGGGGCCGGCTTCCGGGATCAGGATATGGGCGGGATGGCAGATTCGGGGCGGCGGGTTACGTAAGTGATTGATCCGATGGAGAAGAAAGGGTGGAGAAATCTGGCGCCGAGAGGCCCAGACTACTTGATTGTGACCTTGACGTAGTTACTTGGATACGAGGCACCCGCAAACGTGCATACGATCTGGATCTCGCCGTGGCCCTCGAGAGTACTCGGCAGGCGCAGGTTGACGGTCAAGTCCGGCTATCTGACCGGCGCGCCCCGTGTAGGTTACGGGGACTGTCTGGCCAGCGTTGCATGATGCTGCTGAGGACGCGAAGCCAGTTCCGTAGAGTGTCAGATAAACAGGGTCGCCCGAAACATTGATCGGCGTTGAAGTACAGACGCCCCCGACGCACGAATTAACCGGAACAGAAGTTTGAGTTCCGTCGAGAGCGACACTAACGGCTGTCGCAGCGGCGAGACCACTGCCGACAGTAAAGAAGAACGGGTCATAGACAGCTGAAAAAGTCCTCGGGACACTCAGCCCTTTTGAGGTGTAAGGCGTGCCCACGTGTTCGATGGCGACCCACACATATGGGTCCGTGTTAGATGGGTCCGTGTCGACCAAAGAGGCTGGCGGGATTGCGTAATTGATCTGCGACGGAGAGACGTAAAGCAGTGGCGCAAGCGCATCCGCGGACTGGCTGCGTTGACGGAGGTGCAGACGAATACCGCCGAGTGTCGTCTGTGGGGAGCCAGGCGGGGCGGTCGCGACTGAAGGGGCAAGATTCTCACCGAAGGCAGTCACAAGCGCTCCGACAATAGGCAGGGACCAAGTTATCGGCGAGATGGCCGGCGCCGTAAAGCCGTCACCAGGACTGTCATTCAGCAGAACAGTGACGCACCCGGCAGCGGTATTTTGGAAGCCGCGTACAACATAACCCGCGGCGATATCTGGCAAGCCATCGCCGTTGAAGTCGGCCACGAGTGTTGTGGTTCGGTAGTAATCGCAGGGGATCGGAGCCGGACCAGCCTGAGCCATGCCGCAGGACTGAGAAACCGGTCCGTAGTAGATCGGGAACCGAAACGTTCCATCGCCATTTCCGGGTAAAATTGCGTCGCCCGCAATTAGATCCAGTTTGCCGTCGCGATTGAAATCTGCTGCAGCAGAGATAAACCCGTACAGTCCCGCAGTATGGATGCCTGTGCGAAACGTGCTGTCGCCATTTCCGGGGAACATTAGAATCTCGGATGTATCAATCAAGGCGCCAACGATATCTACATGTCCGTCGGAGTTGAAATCGCCTATTTGAACCTCCTGAAGGAACGAAGTGCCCCGAACCAGCACGGCGGCGTCGAAAGTGCCGTTACCTTTACCGAGAGCGACTTTGATATCAGCGCCAACGCGCAACAGCAGATCCGGCTTGCTATCTTCATTCAGATCCCCGGCAAGAATGCTCTCGCCGGGGAGGGATTGCGACGTTCGGAACGCGCCGTCACCGCTGCCCAAGAGGACAGATTGTCCGCAAACAAGGTCCGATTTTCCATCGCCGTCGAAGTCGGCGATCACAACGGGTGAAGGGCATGAGGAATAAGATATTGGGGCGCTGAAACCGCCGGACCCATCGCCTAAAAAAAGATACAGGAATGGTGAGTTTGAGATGGCGATATCCGGATTGCCATCACCATTGAAATCGGCTACATAAGGACGGCCAAGCGATTGATTGACCGGGAGAACTGGTCCGGCCCGGAAAGTACCATCGCCGTTGCCAAATGCGACGCTTGCCGTAGGCGTGAATTCAGTGAACGCATAGACTATGTCAGCTTTGCCATCGTGATTGAAGTCAGCGACGGCGAAGCAATAGCGGCACATGCCAGCGCCGCGCGAATAACCGGGCGCGTATGCGTCCACCGGAGGAAGAAACGAAAAGGATTGCGGACATGCGGGTGGAGCGATCAGACCGACCAATAACAAAACTCGCGCGAGCACCATCCATTCGATTATCCGGGGTGGGGTTAGCTGATACCTCGCCGGTGTAAGCCCGCTCGCATCATCGGGTGACGAAGAGTGAGAAACGGCTGCTAATCGCCCCGCCGATCTGTAGTTGAAAGGGGACCTGACTCAGGTTCGGCAAGCCACTTCGGGACGGCAGACGAAAGTTAATTTGTATAACGCCTGTGACCAGGCCAGGCGCGTTGCCGGCGTACAACACCTCAAGAGAATCGAGATCGGTCAGGACGGAAACCGGCAACAGCGGCGCATACAGTATTGACGCGATCAGCCCGTCCTGATTTCCAGGACCGTTGTTGAGGCCCGCGCCCGTCGCCCAGATCGTTACGACAGAACCACTCGCTGCAGGGTTACCCGCAGAGTTCACCGAGCCGTCATGATTCAAAGCGGCCGCGACGCCTCCGGGCGGCACCGGCGGGCCGCTTTGAAAGACTTCGGGCTGAGAGGGCGCCACACCCAATAAAGGACCATCCAGCAGTCCCGTCGGCGTCCGGATCTGGATGTGGACCACATCCTGCGCAGCAACGCTGGAAGGAACGACGGCGTTGATTTGGTTTGATCCGGCGTAAAGTAACGGCGCGGCAACGTTGTTAAACAGGACTTGCACCCCGCCGAGAGAAGTCGTGAACGCGCCATTCTGGATGATCCCGCTGAGGGGGGTCGTGGGGCCGAGGCCAATGCCGTACAACGAGACCAACTCATAAGGCGCAACGTTGTTCGAGGCCTGAACCCCTGCTGAATTCGCAATGCCCATCAGTGATGCGGGTTGTCCGGGCGCGTTCAGGAGGACCGAACCGGTTGTGCCCAAAGCTGCAGGAGATCCATTGGGGAGCAGCCGTATCCCCTGTCCCGCTGCGCCAGCCGGGGCCGTTATTCCACTGAGTACTGAAGAACCATCGGCTGACAATTCGGCGATAAATGCCGATCCCAGTTGAGGCGTCGAAGGGAGAAAGGGAAGGGTATTCGGATCGGAACCGCCGGTCAGCCAGATATTGCCTTGCGAATCGATCGCGACTGCACCGGTTGGCGACTGGTAGACGCCGTCACCGAAATAGGTGGAGAACACATAGCCGGTGGCAAGCGCATTTATCCTGGCGATGAACCCAGCATTGTACTGTCCGAACGGGGTCCCCGGATACGACGGTTGCAGTGATCCTGTGGTCACGAACAGGCCAACCGGAGCATTTCCGGCGGCAATAACACTGCCATCGGGCGCCAAGGCGACGCTGGTAATCGACAGAGTGCTCACGGATTGCGGGCCCATCTGCGCAAGAGGTACGTAGGTCGCCCAGACGAGCGAGCGTCCTCCCGCGGCGAATTTCGCCAGGAACCCGGATTGATGGTATACCCCGTTGGCCGAAACCATGCATCCACACTGTTGCCCCAAAACGCCCGGCGTTATGGAAAGCGAGTTCGCCGTGGTGTTGCCCCCGATGACAACGGCGCCCGTCCCGTCTATTGCGATCGCATTGGCAGTGGTCGTCCCGACCGCGCTAAGGCAACTGCTGCCGCCGCTGCAATTGGTCGTATTCGAGCCATAGTATGTGGAATAGACAACGCTGCGGCCGTTGGATGCAATCTCCGTAACAAAACCGAAGGTTGGCGAGCCGAAGCCGAAGCCGGTGGGGGCTGGCCCGGTTGTTTGAAACGCACCGGATGTGGTGGGGAAATCAGTCGCCGCGGTAGCGCCGGTAACATAGATGTTTCCTGAGGTATCCAGAGCGACCGCATTGGCGGAGGTACTTCCGGGACCCAAACTCGCGGCCTGACTCCCTCCGAGCCTAGTCGAAAATAGAATTTTTGACAATTGGGCGTCCAGCTTCACGACGAAGCCAGCCTGCGTGCTCGTAGCCGGGAACACCGGGGATACGAGAGGAAAATCCGTGGAGGCTGTTGTACCCACGATTACCAAGTTCCCTTGTGGATCGACCGCGGCCCCCGATGGAAGATCAGGGAACGTCTCCGAACTGCCGCCAAAATCGAAGCTTGCCAGCGGGTTCCCTAGGGGGTCGGTTTTGATTGCGCGAATCTGTGGGCGGCCGGACGATTCCGCCACATTCGCGACGATGAAGATGTCGCCGGAAGCATCTGTCGCAATCAAGCGGGCAGACCCGGACGGGCCGATTGGCACGTAGCGCGGGACAAACTGGTTCGATGCAGCTCTGCTGCTCGCAGCTATGAAAATGAGGGCGGCCACAATACGGGCTGAGTGACACATCAGAATCGCTCTTTGACTATCGAAGCTTTTTAAGAGTTTCGCTGGACCCGTCAAATATGCCATGCGCCATCATTCCGAGTCCCCTCGCGCGAGCCTGGACCGAGCTAAATCCGCTCTCGTGACTTGGAAATCTCGGGATTAGACATCCCTTCCACCGGATCTGTTGCTTTTTTAAAATTGCCGCGCTAAGCGCGCGTTACAAGCGGGACGAGATGCCAGAACGATATTCGCCTCGGGCCTCTTAGGCCGGATATAGATTTCGGGAGCGCAGAAGAAGACGAATATGTCGAAGGCTTCAACGCCCTCCAGAGCTCGATCCGCAAGCGGGAGGGGCCTTACCCGCTCTTAGATGGTAAGCGTTATCGAGAGCGCTGACCAGTGAGGACCTGATCGCAGACAAATCGGTCGACAGTAAAAGCAAGAGCAAGCCTCCCTTTTGGTTTCTCTATACCAGCAGCTTTCAGTCGCGCGCGCGGGCCGATGTCAGGCAGTTTTAGTGCGGCCTCGTGTGACTCACGCTAAGCTGGAAACAGGACCATGGACGTAACCGTGCATATCCCCGACGACCTCGCCGGGCAACTGAAGGCGGCTGGCGGCGACCTCTCACGGCGCGTGCTGGAAGGTTTGGCGCTCGAAGAATTCAAGAGCGGCCACATCACCAAGGCCCAATTGCGGCGCCTTCTCGCTTTTGAGACCCGTTATGAGCTCGACGGGTTCCTTAAGGCGCACGGCATCCTGATGAATGTCACGGCCGAGGACGTGCTCCGGGATGTGCAAACGTTGCAGCGGCTTGGATACTGATGCGTGCGGCTCGTTATGCCGACACCAGTCCGATCAACTACCTTCTGCTCATCGGACACATTGATGTTCTGCCCAAACTCTTCGAGAGAGTGATCGTGCCGGATGTTGTGCGCGACGAGCTGGCACATCCTAAAGCCCCGGCAGTGGTCCGCAACTGGATCGCATCGCCACCGGATTGGGTGGAGATTCGCAAGGCCCAAGTCGAAATTTGCGATCCTGCGCTGGCATCACTCGATGCCGGCGAAGAGGCGGCTATCACCCTGGCGATGGAGCTCCAGGCGGACCTGCTGCTGATGGACGACGAAGAAGGCGTGGCCGCCGCGCGTGGCAAAGGGTTGGAGGTCACTGGCACACTGGGTATTCTCGTTCGCGCCGCCCAGCGGCGTCTTCTGGTGCTCGGGGATACGGTCGATCGCCTGAAGCAAACCAATTTCCGATTCCGACAAGACATCATGGACCCGTATCTCACGCACCCGGACGACAACTGATCCCAGCGGGACTGCGTGCCAAGATTCGAGTTTCGAGCGTCATCCGGGCGGACTATCGATCAAACCGTTTGTTCCTGAGAGGCAAGGCCAAAAAACCGCTTGCTTGCGCGCGCGGCTCAGAATCCAGATCGAGTGAATACACCAGCTTAGTAGCGCTGGATCAGAGACCGGCGTACCAGTCGTAGCCGCGTTCGGCCCAGTAGTCGTCGGGTCGAGAGTCGGTGAATTCGATCGATCCGATCCGCTTGATGTTTTTGATGCCGTACTTGACCGGGGTGACGAGGCGGAGGGGCGCGCCGTGTTTTGGGGTGAGGGGCTGGCCGTTCATTTCCCAGGCCAGGAGCGTTTGCGGGTGGAGGGCACTCGGCATGTCGATGCTGACGTAATATTCCTCGTCGGGGGTTTTCATGCCGACGCACTGCGCTTTTTCAGACCCAGGGGCGAATCGGGCGGTGAAATCCGAGAGGCGGGCGCCGGCGAATTGGGTAACGGTGCTCCAGCCTTCCACGCATTTGAAATCGATGATCTCCTCGTGACGGGGAAGGGCACGGAGGTCGGCGATGGTGAGGGTCGTGGCTGACTTCGACTGGTAGGGCGTGAGCGCAAGTTTCCAGTCGGCAAGCTCTGAGTCGTCATCCATCCCGATTTCGCCGTTGACCTTAATGTTGCCGATGGCGGAAGGAGGATAGGTTTTCGCGAGGTGTTTGTTTGAGAAGAGGACGTTGCGAGCTACTCCTTCGTTGAAGCCGAGGATGCGGCGGAGACCGGGAGGGATGTCGCCCTCCTCGCCGCCGACGTTCAGCAGCGTCCAGGCGGCAATGCCCGCGGCGGCGCCAGCGCCCAGGACGATGAAGGAACGGCGCGTACGCCGCGCCATTTCGCGCTCGGGTGAGGCTCTTTCGGGACTATCTTGCGGATCAGTCGCCACTGGCTGCGTCCGCCTCCTTTAAGTCGTAGCCGGCGACCATCGAGCGGAAGTTTGGCCAACCGGCGCGGATGACCTGAGCGATATGGATAACGAAGAAGCCAGCGTATCCCATGGTCAGCCAGAAGTGCTCCCATCGCGCCCATTCATAGCCGCCGAGAATGGCCGTGAGGCAGGAAAGCTGCGCCGGCTTGTAAATCGCGAGTCCCGTGAGCAGGCTCATGCCTCCCATCATCACGATGGCGGTATAAGTAATGCGCTGCGCGGCGTTATAGCGCCCCTGCGGCGGAAGAGGAACTTTGAAACCCATATCGTGTTTCGCGACGTCGATGGCTTCGCGGAAAGATCTGGCTTCGGGAACCAGTTCGCGCCATTCGCCGGATACGACGGTGTAAATCACGTAGGCGATTCCGTTGATCGCGAAGATCCAGGCGAGGCAGAAGTGGATGGCCATGCCGTATGCAAGCTTGTGCTCGACACCGGTAAGTTTGTAGAACCGGTCGGGGAAAAAGTGGAACAGCGTGATGTCCCCCAACCCGATGCGGTAGGGGTCGTATGCCCAGTAAATGAGCATTCCGCTGATCATCATCAGAGACAGGATCGGGAAGTTGATCCAGTGAAACCAGCGAGTGGCGAGTTTGTGCTTCTCCTCGAGAAATCTCACTGCCTGGATTATCTCTCGAAAAAGGATGAACATTCACGGGAAAAACCCGAGGAATTAAAGCCGGAACAGGATTCTGCCGATGGTTGCCTGTGTCAGGAAGTCTCGAAACTCCGACCGCGACAGGGCCGGGCTCCGGCCTGTTCTCACCGCCACGCCCGATTCTCGGAAGCAACGAGCGCCTTCATTCGACATGCGTCCAGATGCTGGCGCGTCAGGAACGAGATCTCAAGTGGGCCGAGAAGTTGCTCGAACACCACGACCCGCGTTTCCGCGCGAACGTTATCGAGGGGCTTTGGCTCGGTGCGCAAGGTCTTCGGGAGTTATTTCTGCGCGCGTCGAAAGACCCGCATCATCGCGTGGCGGCGAACGCCGTTTACGGGCTTCACCTCATGGGAGACCCCTGCGTTTCCCGCCTGCTCGAAGACATGAAGAGCAGCCAAAACCCCCGCTTCCGGCGCGCGGCGGCGTGGCTCATTCGGAAGATCGGCAAGGCGCATCTGCGCCCCATGCTGAAGCCGCTGATCCGGGACGAGAACGCGGCCGTACGCGGCGCTGCGTTGCGGACGTTGGGCGTCCTGAATGTCTCATTACTTTCGGGTTCTCACCAATAGATTTGCAACCTCTTACCGCGCGGCGGGCGTAGGATAGATGTGGAGTTGCGCGTGCGCGCCGTTTGTCTGCTCACATTTCTATGTCTGGCTGTCAACGGTCAGTATCCGAGTACGTATCCGCCGGGGCAATATCCACCCGGCCAGTATCCACCCGGCCAATATCCTCCCGGGCAGTACCCGCCCGGACAATATCCGACAACATACCCGCCCAATACGGTTCCCGGCCCGATGGGCATCCCGATGCCGGTTCCAAACATTCATCTGCCCAAGCGCAAGGAGAAAACGAATAATTCGACCACGACCAAGATGACGGTGGACACGCTGGAGGGGACCCTGAGGCGGCTGGCCGAGAAGGATCTACTGCTGCAGACGTCGCCGAACAAGATTCTGAAGTTCCGGCTGATTCCGCGGACCGAGTTCATTGGAAAAGATGGCCGAGCGGTGCGCGATTCGCTGATTCATCCAGGAGACCGCCTGGCGGTGGACGTGAATCCGGACGATGTGGAGACAGCGGTTCGAGTGGTTGTGATGAGGTTTGGCAGCGGATCGGACCGAGAAGCGGCGTCGGCCCCGGTGGATGAAGCGCGCGTATCCACCCCGGACCCGGCCGATTTCGGGAAGTCGCATACGGTGACCGAGACGAGCCGGGACGACTCCCCCCGCGAGAGCTCGTCTTCTGGTTCGGCTTCGGAAAGTTCAGGAGGTTCCAGCGGTTCGGGCGGCGATGGCGAGCGGCCCACGCTGACACGGAACCCTGAGCCGGCGGAGGAGCCGGCTGCGTCCGCGCCGAGAGTCAGCGACGATTCGACGGATTCGATTATTCGCGATGCGCGGTCGGCGGCGATGTCTTTTTCGGCCGACCTGCCGAACTTTCTGGTGCAGCAGGTTACGACGCGATACTCGGGTTCGCGGTTCGTGGATAACTGGCGGGCGATGGATGTGGTGACGGCGGACGTGGCTTCGGTGAGCGGCAAGGAAGA
>Ga0126381_100010012_pt1 | contig 10653 bp, 10 predicted proteins | sample PanSoiMetPlot_28_FD_96465 | JGI IMG/M metagenome (GOLD analysis project Ga0126381, IMG submission 96465) | Tropical forest soil microbial communities from Panama - MetaG Plot_28 | ecosystem: Environmental > Terrestrial > Soil > Tropical forest > Bulk soil | place: Panama | collected 2016-02-17
CACCGCGTCCACATCGGCCAAGGCGGCGAGAATCTCGGCCCGCTCTCGGGCAGGCATAATCGGTCGGCCTTCGCCCTTCAACCCGCGCACCGAGCCGTCATCGTTGATGGCAACCACCAGGCGTCCACCCAGCTGCTTTGCGCCATGCAGGTAGCGTACATGTCCAACATGCAGCAGATCGAAACACCCGTTGGCCAGGGTGACGGTTTCGCCGTGGCGCCGCCACTCGGCCACTCGTTCGTGGAGTTGTTCGCGGGTAAGGAGCTTTTCCGTAATCAATGGGGCACGGTCCGAGGCGGCGCCTGCGCGAGCGCTCTAAGCAGTTCTTCCCGAGAAACCGTGGCCGTTCCCCGTTTCATGACCACGATTCCTGCGGCATAGTTGGCCAGCTGCGCCGCTTCTTTGGCGCTGCCGCCGGCGGCCAGGGCGGCGGTGAAGGTCGCAATCACCGTGTCTCCGGCGCCGGTCACGTCGGTCACCTCGTCCCCGCCGAAAATGGGGATATCCACCGGCTTTTGTTTGCCCGCGAAGGCCACCATCCCATCATGTCCGCGCGTGATGACCAGAGATTTCAGCTTCATACGCGAGATAATCTCTTGCCCGGCCGAACACAGCCGCTTCCAGTTGTGTCCAATGGTAATATCCAGGACCTCTTCGACTTCCGCTTCATTCGGTGTGGCCGCGGTCACCGCAGAAAACTCCAGCAGGCGATGGCGGGAATCGAGCACGACTGGCACTTGACGCCGCCGCCCTTGGCAAGCGGCACGGAGGATGGCGGGGGTGGCGGCGCCATATCCGTAATCCGAGACCAGAAGCGCGTCGGAAGCGCGCAGATATTGGCGCGCCGCCCAAGCGAGCTCACGGCTGAGGTGGCGATTCGGCATCGCGTCGGGCTCGCGATCGATGCGCACCACCTGTTGCCGCCAGGTATGCGGCAATCCGGCAAGAATGCGCGTTTTGGTCACGGTGGCTCGGTCCTTGGCGGTGATGATTCCGCGGACAGGAATTCGTTTGTGACGAAAAGTCGCGAGCAACAGCCGGCCGGCTTCATCATTTCCAAGCCAACCCACGGGCAAAACCTTAACTCCAAGATCGGCGAGGTTGTTGATCGCGTTTCCCCCACCTCCGGGGACCAGCGTACGCTGGCGATGCCGCAGGATCAGAACTGGTGCCTCGCGCGACACCCGCGAAATCTCACCCAACAAAAACTCATCCGCCACCAGGTCGCCCAAAACCGTCACCCTTAGGCGAGGGAAAGCATCCACAATTTTGCGCAGGCGTTCACTTTCCTTGGACGCGCGGCTCGTCATTCGCTCGGAGTGCTCAACAGGATTTTCTCATGTGCGGGGCGCCGTTCTCCGATGACACGCAAGATGGTATCGAGAGCATCAGCTGGGTCGTCGAGGCTCATGACGACCCTGGCGATCGATACCGGGCCAAGCACTCTTAAGCGGCTGCCGAGGTTGATGGCGTCTTTTTCAGTGGTGATGAATCCTTCGGCTTGCTCCCGGCCGCGCCACGCAATCAGTTCCTCAATGTCCCGGTCGGGGTAGGCGTGATGGTCGGGGTAAAACCGATGCCCCACCACCTCCATCGAGGCGCTCTTAAGCTGCTCGACAAATTGCCGGGGACGGGCAATGCCACAGAACACCAGAAGCCGCTTAGGCCCCGGAGGAATAGAGAGCGAGCGCCGGAGGCGCCAGACAAGTTTCCCCTCTAAAGGCAGACGGGCAACATCTAGCTCGCCGCTTAGCACCACGGCGTCGGCGCGTCTGATCGAGGTGAGGGGTTCCCGTAAGCGTCCGCCGGGAAGGAGGTGGTCGGAAACATCTTCTGGAGTTAGCAGGACGATATCAAAGTCGCGGGCCAAGTGGCGGTGTTGAAAGCCGTCATCTAGCAGGTGTAATCGTGGGCCAAAAACCCGCTCGGCAAACTCGCCTGCCAGGTATCGGCTTTGGCCTACCACAACCGGGCATCCCAGTCGCTGCGCGATTAAGAGTGGTTCGTCGCCAAATTCTTGAGCTGAGCCGTCGGGTCGAACCTCGAGCACTCCCGTGGTATTACGGCCGTATCCTCGGGAAAGGACATCAAAGGCGATGGCCCGTCGTTGCAGCCATTCTCCGAGCAAGATAACGAATGGAGTCTTGCCCGAGCCCCCGACTGAGAGGTTGCCCACGCTGACCACCGGTCCGATGAGGGCCCGGCTGCGAAAGGTGCCGCGGTCGTAGAGACGATTGCGCACTGCCACCACTTGCCCGTAGAGGGCGCTGAGAAGCCTCAAGCGGGGACCTCGCGCCGAGAGCCGGCCAGCAGGATGCGAATCTGCTCCAGGGCCTTGTCGGTTGCGCCGCGTTCGGACTCGAGGATCTCGAGGGCGCGTCGACCCAAGGTTTTTCGCCGCTCGTCATCTTGGAGCAGCTCGCGGATCGCCGAGCTAAGTTCATCCCTGCGCACCACGCGCAATGCGTTTTGGCCGCGAAATCGCGCCACCATGTCGCGAAAGTTCTCGGTATGTTCACCCACCAAAATGGGTACTCCATAGCGCGCCGGCTCCAGAATATTGTGTCCTCCGCGCGCCACCAGGCTACCGCCCACAAAGGCCAGGTCAGCCAACTCGTACAGCGCCGACAGTTCCCCGATCGAATCCAGCAGCAAGATTCCGCCAGCCAGAGGCGAACCACTCCACTCCGAACGCCTCCAAAATCTTACGCCGGACTCTTCTAGGAGCCGCGCGACCGAGCTGAAACGCTCAGGGTGGCGAGGGGCGAGCAGCATAATGGCCTCCGGGTACTCGGCCAGCACCTTTTCGAAGGCGTCGATGACAATCGGTTCCTCACCTTCGACCGTACTGCCAAAGACCAGAACCGGCCGGGCACCGGAGGCGCCGAACACCGAGCGCAGATGGTCGGCGATGGCTGACGAGGCTGGGGCAGCAACATCGTATTTGAGATTGCCCCCTACCACTACCCGGTCTGGACGTGCGCCCATTTCGATCAAACGCCGACGATCTTCGGGCGTCTGGGCCAAAAATAACTGAACCGGCTCAAGGACATGCGAGACAACGGTTCTTGCCTTTCGGTAACCGGAAAACGAGCGATCCGAAATCCTAGCGTTTACGATCACCACGGGCGCATGCGCTTGCCGAGCGGAGCGCAGGAAATTCGGCCACAGTTCGGTTTCCGCGATGATCACCAAACATGGCCGAAGGGCTCGCAGCCAGCGCGTCATCGCGAACTTGAAGTCGAGCGGAAAGTAAAAGAGGTTGTCTTGGCCGAAGCGCGTCGCGGCAAGCTTCTGTCCCGTGTCGGTGGTGGTAGATACCAGCAGCCGGAAGTGGGGGAACTCCCGTCGAAGCGCCGCAATCAGGCCACTGACAGCCATGACTTCTCCCACCGATACGGCATGCACCCAGATTGTAGGTTCTTCGAAGCTTAGAAAACGCTCGGGGACCAGGCCCAGCCGCTGGGCGAAGCCCGTACGATATTTTCCCCGCCACAGGATTTCAAAGAGCCAGTAGGGTGAGCCCAGCACAAACACCAGGCCCAGCAACACGCTGTAGAGGAAGTACATGGGGAAAAGGACATTCTAAATGTGAGTCGTCTCGAGACTGGCTAGGATCCTGGTTCATCTGGCGAGGAGCCTGTCTCGGCAAGCTGGTAAAAGACCAGGCTTTCGAATCAGCTGTCATGGTGTAGTCTTCAAGTGACAATGAAATCGCTGCCCTGGCTGCTGCTTGCTTGTCTCGCTGCGGTTCTGGTCGAACCGCTCTTTCCCCAAAGCGCGCCCTCCGGAACCGACGACTACTCAGGAATGTACTCTTTTGTTCGCGAGGGTGAGTTTCTGCAGATCACCATTGAAGAGAAAGGAGTGGTGAGCGGGTTTATTTCGCGCTTTGGCGATAGCGAGAGCGACAAAGGCGCCTTCCTCGACCAGTTCTTCAAATCAGGAAAGATTGAAGGAAATAAGGTGAGCTTTAGCACCGAGAGTGTTCATGGCGTCTCGTACAAGTTTGAGGGAGGGTTTGATCGCGGACCGGGCAAGAAGCCGGAGAACGAAGGTTACTATGTGCTGCGGGGCACTCTGACCCGACTTAGCGAGGATGCCGATCATAAGACCACTGCGCAGAATCGCAAAGTGGAATTCTCGTCGTTTCCCCGGGATGCTGGGTCACCGTAGAAGTCGCCGATCCCGAACACTGCAGATCCACGCCGCAGTTTCAGCGGCCAGGAAGGAATCCCCTCTGCTGTAGGTGGATCAGTTACGACGTTCGGTGTGGTACACAAAGCATCGGCCGACAGCATTACCCACGATCTGAACAGACCCCGCATGCCAGAGCGTTAGCTACCCACCCACTCAATTTGCCCCATGCGGCGATGGTGTCGACGACAGGAAAGGCGAGCCATCCTGCGCTCCGCTTGGTGATCTAAACGTACAGAGGCGCCGCAGCTAGGTTCCACTCTTCACCAGAGCCGATGGCGCTGTCTGGGCCTTGGTTTCAAAGCGGCCGGATAAGTTTTCTGGCAGGCGCTCCCGTAGGCTACTGCTGAGAAACTCTGCCCCGCGGAAAACTGCATCCAGAGCCAGGGCAAGCTCCCCAGCCCCAGCATCGCACTTCAATAAATAACCACGAGCCCCTAATTGAAAGGCCACTTGCACAGTTTCCCGGGCCGAATCCTGAGTGACGAACAAGATTCGGGTGTTCCTGCAGGTCGGGCGAATTCGTCGAGCGACATCAATGCCATTGAGCGTGTGTAGTCCGACATCCAGCAGAATTAAGTCCGGTTGCAGTGCTTCAGCTAGCTGGGCAGCTTTGAATCCGTCTCCGGTTTCACCGATTACCTGGCAGTCGGCCCTTTGTTGCAGTTGCAGACGTAGAAATTGGCGGAACTCCGCGAAATCTTCCACTATCAGTATCCGAAATGGCGCGATGCTTGGCATTTCTATTCCTCTCCGGCGCTCCGGAGAGCAACGGAGCGCTAAACGACCGATGTGCTCCCCCAAAGACTAAAAGCTAAATCGCAGGGCCAAGTATGCAATGGGATTTGCGATTGTGCTGCCTGCCAAGGCGTAGCAGAAAATCCGGCGGCTCAGAAGCTCGACCCCTGACCTCAGTCGGCCCACGTCAACGCTGTCGCGCAATCTGGTAAGAGATCCTCCGCGTTGAGCGGCCTGGGCAGCGCCGAAGAGGCCGAGATGATCACCAGCGACAAAGCTACTGGGAGCGAACGCTTTCGGGAATCCGCAAGCGATGCCGATGGGAGCAAGGTTATTGAGGCTTGGGAGCTGGTTATTGTGGCTCATTTCTCCTTCTGCAACTCAGATATCGAACCCGTTAAACGCACCATCGGATTTGCCTGGTTACGAAATCACTGCCGGAAAACGCATGGCTTGGAGTTGATATTGCCGGCTGACAAGGACACGAAGGGACCCGTCTGTTTTCGTCCCGAAGTGGTCGACCTGCTCTCATCCCGCCCTTTATCGAGGCGAAGTATCGGGTTTTCAGACCAAGGAAGTACGCACATTATTAATTTTGGGCAACATCCCGCCACTGTCAGATATGACAGTGGCGAGCGCCTCAGAGTATGGCTGAAATTCTAAAGATCTTTGGGGGCTGGCTAAAGAAATTCGGGTCTCAAACCCGCACACGTCGGATAGAGGTGTGCCAATGTCTACGTCTCCGGTCGTTCGCGCTCGGATGCTAAGCGTACTCAGGAAGCGTTTCCCATGCCGGGCCACTCCGGGAAAGTTGTTGCCACGTCGGGGGTTGGGGCGTTCGTATTCAGCCAAGGCAACGCTCGCTGCTTTGGCAACTTGCTTTGTATTGCAGGTGGTTTGCGCCGCGCAAGTCAAAGCGGTGCGGCGTGTCCTGGTTCTCAATGACTTTAACGAGATTAACTCAGCCCGCATCGCTGTTCTCGATCAGGCGGTCTTCGCTACTCTGAACCAATCCCGCTACCAAATCGAGTGGTATAGCGAGAATTTAGACGCTACCTTGTTCGCCGACGAAGACTCGCGACGCAAGCTTCGCGAGTGGCACATTGGCAAGTACCAAAACCGCAAGCCTGACCTGATTATTGTCGTTGGGCCCGCCTCCCTCCAGTTCATGGCCGAAAGCCACCAAAGATTCTTCCCCGGAACCCCGGTTATCTTTTGTGGAAGTTCGGAAGACATGCTGGACAAGCTCACGCTGGATTCTGACTTTACTGGGGTCTGGGGTGTGGCGCAGCCTGAGGAGAACCTGAAGGCGGCGCTCGAGTTGCAGCCCGGCACCAAGCATATTGTGGTAGTGGGTGGTGTGGGAGCCTACGACCGATACGTGGAGGCGATGGTCAGGCGGAGCATACACGACTATGAAGCAAAGTTTGCGGTCACCTACCTTACAGATCTGGACATGCCTACGCTTCTCGAGCGGTTACGGCAGCTTCCCGCTAATACCATCGTTCTCCTCACATCGCTCATGCAGGATGCCTTAGGAGCACGCTTCATCGACGCAACTCAGTCCAATCCAATGGTTGTCAGCGCAGCCAACGCGCCAGTCTTTGTTTTGTTCGATGTGGACGTTGGCAGGGGAGCAGTGGGAGGTGACCTAATCAGCTTCGCCTCCGATGGAAAGGTGGCAGGGGACATCGCGCTGAGGGCTCTGAACGGGGCGAAGAACATCCCGGTAGTGAGGAACACCAACCTCCGCGTCTTTGATTGGCGAGCCCTGAAACGCTGGGGCCTAGAGGAAAAGAATCTTCCTCATGGCAGCGTTGTGGTTAATCGTCAGCTGAGCTTCTGGGAAATGCATAAGCGGTACGTCGTTGTCGGCTTTCTGCTGCTTTTAGCGCAAACCCTGGCCATCGTGGGACTCCTCTGGCAACGCGCGCGAAGAAGAAAGACAGAAGCAGAGCTTAGGAGATCGGAGGAAAAGTTCTCTAAATCGTTTCAACAGAGTCCTCTGGCTATCTCCATCAGCAGCGCCAAAAATGGTCTTTACGTCGAAGTCAACCGAGCTTTCGAACAGCAAACCCGTTGGCAGCACGAGGAGGTGATCGGCCGCAGCCCGTTAGACATCAAGCTGTGGGTAAGTCGCGCCGAGCGATTCTCTTTCATTAAACAGCTTCTTGCCGAGGGTGCAGTGCGAGATCTGGAGATCAAAATTCGCAGAAAAGATGGCCAGATTCGAACCACCCTAGCTTCAGCGGAATTGGTTGAAGTCAATGGGGAGCCGTGCGCCCTGACGGTATTCGCCGACATCACCGAGCGCAAAGAGGCCGAAGAGGCCCTTTCTGGCGTGAGTCGCAGGTTGATCGAAGCCCACGAGGAGGAACGCACCTGGATCGCCAGAGAGTTACATGATGACATTAATCAGCGCCTCGCTTTACTGTCCGTGACCTTGGCGACACTGAAACAACAGTTATCCCCGGCGGAAGTGCAAACCAGAAAAAGCCTGGAAGGTGCCCTTACGCGTATATCGGATCTCGGCAAGGATGTGCAAGCCCTGTCGCACCGTTTGCATTCTTCAAAGCTGGATTTTTTGGGGTTGGTAGCGGCATCCCGTAGTTTTTGCAACGACTTTTCCGAGCAGCAAAACGTCAAGATCGGCTTTTATTCGGAGAACATTCCGCGGGACCTCCCCAAGGAAATTGCTCTTTCCCTGTTCAGGGTTTTGCAGGAAGCGCTGCAGAACGCGAATAAATATAGCGGCTCGGATGACTTCGAAGTCGCCCTTACGGGCGAAGACGGCGAGATCGAGTTGACTGTAATTGATTCAGGAGTTGGTTTTGATCCCCAAGCAGCCGTCAATGGACAAGGGCTCGGTCTCACCAGCATGAAAGAACGGATGAAACTGGTGGCCGGGCACCTCTCTATCGAGTCAAAGGCGCACCAGGGAACAACCGTTCGCGCCCGGGTATCGCTGCGATCTCGGACAAAATCCAAAGAGGCGGCCGCCTAGCTATAGCTAGCTTTTGCTTATCCGGTTGTTTCATTCGGCCAGCGCATGTTGAGATTCCCCGTCCTTAGGAGCTCCTCGCGACCTCATAGCGCAGTCGGACCACGCCGTCTGAGTACTTCCTTGCTGTGCGCAAGTGGAGCGCCACGTCCCGATGGCGCGGTGCCACCAGTGGAATGCCCTCACCGATGAACGTAGGAATGACATGGATGTCAAACTCGTCGATCTCGCCCGCGTCGAGGAATGAAGCGATCACTCCTCCGCCTCCCATCATCCAGATGTGTTTTCCCGGCGTCGCACGCAGGCGCTGGGCAAAGACTTTGACCGGCTCTGACACGAATTCCACGCCAGGAGCTTTCCGTTTCGGCGGTTTCCTGGAAAACACATAGTTGGCGAGCTTGGTGTCGAACATCCCGCCTTTACTGCCTCTGTCCTTGTGATAGTCGAGAAGCCAGTCGTAGGTCTTGCGTCCCCAAAGGATGGTGTCAATCGTGGGGTAAAACGTGCGCATGCCGTAATCGACTGTGGGTGGCCGACGATTTAGCCATTCGACGTCGCCGTCTGGTCTGGCAATGTAACCGTCGGCGCTCGTTGCGATGTACACAATGATCTTTCGCCGTCCTTTCATTTAATATCCTTCCCCGCCCAAATTCATTCGAAGACGTCGCGCTAGGCTATTGCCTCCCCGGACCTCAATCATCGCGCGAGAGCTATTACTTGATAGGCCTTGCTGATATTGCCGAGAACGCTTTGCGGGAACGCGGGATCAAACTTGTCCGCGTATTTCTTGATCAAGAACTCCGACACCGTCTTTTTGGCGTCGTCGAGAGAAGCTCCTTGGGAGTAAGCGCTAGCGGTTTGATCCAAAAGGTCCTGAAAGTATCGTTTCCATAGCTCGAATCTTTCCTTGCCGTGCATCACGTCGCCGTGGCCGCCGATTACGAAATCAAAGTCGAGTTTTTCGGCCGCGTCCAGTGTCTGAATCCATTCGTAGGGATAGCTGTCGCCCATGAAGGGCGTCCGGCCTTGCATGGCATCCCCGGTGACCAACACTTTTTCCTTCGGCAGAAAGACAAAAACATCGCCGTCGGTATGAGCACGGCCTAGCCAGAGAATCTCGACCCTGCGGCTCGGACGGTAGAGAATCAGGCTGCGCTCAAAGGTTAGCGTGGGTAACGTTACTTGCATGGTCTTGAGTTCGCCCAAATAGGCTTCGGCTTGACGGATATTGTATTGGATTTTGTTCTTTTGCTCGGCCGTGGAAGCCTTTGCCAAATCATTCTTGAGGCTCGTAATTTGCCCGGGCAAGGTAACAATTTCGTTTTGCATGCGCGGAATGCCGAGGCGTTGGATATTGGCGCGTGTTGCCTCAGAGGAGATGATCTCGATACCTCCGGGCCAAGCACTGGGATAGGCTTCGTTGCCCTGATAGTGGTCGTAGTGGAAGTGGGTGTTGACGACAAACTTCACTGGTTTCGGAGTGAGTCCCTTGATCTGTTCGATCAGGGCACGCGCCGCCGAGGGCTTGGAGTGGGTGTCTACCACCAGCACGCCGTCATCGAGAAGGATGATGGCCGCATTAGAATTCACCCGAAATGCCGGTTTGGCAATGGCCGCATACACTCCGTCGGCAACCGGCTTGATGTCGAACAGATCCTCGCCAGAACAAAATGCTACGGGGAAGACCCAGAGCACCAGTAACCAGCGCAAATTCATGTGGCGTCCTGCCATAATTCGAAACCACCTCCAGGTTCCCGAAACGAAACTTGCTCAAGTGCGAAAAGTGGCAACGATTGTACATCCAGGGGCAATAGTTTTATCTGAGCGCGCCCGCCTGATCTCAGCCGGGGCGGGAATCGGGGTGAACTTGAGCGTCCAGACATACACCCGTATATTGGACGGTGATTGGAGGATAGATGACGAAGCACGAGTTCTTCGAGCAGCTGGAGGCGCGTATACGGGAATATGATCTCCTTTGCCACCCTTTTTATCGAGCATGGGCAGCGGGCGAGCTGACGCGCGAGGACCTGCGCGAGTATGGACTGCAGTATCTCCAGCATGTGGAAGCATTCCCCGGGTATCTCCAGGAATTCGCCATGCGAGCCGAGGACAAGGGAGTTCGCCGAGCGGTGCTCGCCAACCGCGATGAGGAAGCGGGCGCGAACGGCTCACGCCCGCACGCCGAACTGTGGCTCGACTTCGTCGAGGGCATGGGTGGCGAACGTTCGAGCCGCGGAGCCGCCACAATTCCAGAGATCGAAGGGCTGGTAGCTTGGTTCGACCAGATGGCACGACGCGGCGCTCCCGAGGAGGCACTGGCCGCTTTTTACGCCTATGAGTCTCAGGTGCCGCGGGTGGCTAGCGAGAAAGCGCGTGGGCTGCGCGAGCGCTACGCGGCGGACGAGAAGACTTGCTGGTATTTCACTTTGCACACCACGGCCGATGTCTATCACGCGCGCGTGTGGCGCAATCAGCTCGAGAGGCTTATCGAGCAGGATCCGGCGGCTGCCGGAAGGGCGTTAGTCTCTGCGGAATGTGCTGCTAAGATGCTTTGGAAGGCGCTCGATGGGATTGAACGACGAAGGGCAGCTCGTCGAGCGGTTCTGAATTGATGCCAAGACCGACCTTGAGGGCCCGCGATGGCCGCCGTATCGTGGCGCCTTCGCTTTTCCGTCAAGTATGAAGCAAGTTCCCATGGGGGCCCAAGGCTCGGCCGA
>Ga0126381_100010013_pt1 | contig 10652 bp, 4 predicted proteins | sample PanSoiMetPlot_28_FD_96465 | JGI IMG/M metagenome (GOLD analysis project Ga0126381, IMG submission 96465) | Tropical forest soil microbial communities from Panama - MetaG Plot_28 | ecosystem: Environmental > Terrestrial > Soil > Tropical forest > Bulk soil | place: Panama | collected 2016-02-17
GGGTCGTCGTCGATCAAAAAAACCAGGCTGTTCATTGGGTTCATGCAGTGGAGTACCCGTTCGCTGGAAGAACAAACTCAAATCGAGCACCACCATCGTCGATATTTTCGGCTGTGATTGTGCCGCCGTGGGCTTCAACAATGGAGCGGACAATCGGCAGTCCCATGCCAAGCCCTTCACTTTTAGTACTGAAAAAAGGATCAAACAGCCGGTCCCGCATATCCTCCGAAATCCCGACACCATGATCACGCACGCTGGCGCGAACTGTGCCATCCCCATTCGATTGTGTTGTAATCAACACTTTCCGGCTGGAGGGCGGCGTGTCTCGCATCGCGTCGAACGCGTTGATCATAAGGTTCAACAACACCTGTTGAAGTTGGACCGGGTCGCCATCGATGTTCCGCAAATTGGGGTCTAGCGAAGTTTCCAGCTTGCACGAACGCAGCACGGCATCGGGAGATGCCATACGCAACGCGTCCATCACAATCGCGTTGAGGTCCACCGAATGACGCTCCACCTGCTCTTTCTTTACCATGCCGCGAATGCCGCGAACTACGTCACTGGCGCGGTGACCATCGGCAATAATATCACCGAGTAGTTCTCGAATTTCCCGCTGATCAACATCTCCGCGATCAATAAACCGCTGTCCAGCGGCGGCGTTACTCAGAATACCAGCCAGCGGTTGATTCAATTCATGCGCGATGGAGGCAGACATTTCACCCATCAACGCCACACGACTGAGATGCGATAACTCTGCACGATCTCGCTGCGCATCGAGTTCCGCCTGTTTGCGCGCTGTGATATCGATGCTAATTCCCAAGAGCCGTGCCGGTTTTCCGGCATCATCAAAATGAACGCTGCCCCGCGTTGACATCCAACGCACGATTCCGTCGGGCAGAATTAACCGATACTCGGAATCAAAATCCTCGCCGCCGTGAATGGCATCGTCGACAGTCTGTCGCACCCGATCGCGATCATCGGGATGCAGGCTGCTCATAAAATCATTCCACGTGATTTTCCCGGAAGCCGGCCATCCGACAAGCGCTCGTCGCGCATTGGTGGCCCAGATTTCATCCTTGGTAAGGTCCCATTCCCAAATGCCGAGATTAACCGCCTCTGCGGCCACACGCATTCGCTCTTCGCTTTCCCGCAACGCCTGGTCCTTGTTTACCAAATCAGTAACATCGACGCACGAACCGATATATCCCGCAAACCTTCCCTGCGGGTCGTGGCGTGGGACGCCCTGGTCCGATATCCAGCGATATTCGCCATCGTTTCGGCGCAAACGATATTGCATAACGAACGGCTGCCGCGCATCGAATGCGCTGGTGTAAACCTGCACGCACCTTTCCAAGTCATCTCGATGCACGCCTTCAGCCCAGCCGTTTCCAAGCTCTTGCTCAATGCTGCGACCGGTAAAATCGAGCCACGTCTTGTTAAAGAATGTGCAGAGCTTGTCCACGCCGGACATCCAGATCAGAACGGGAGCGGCATCCGCGACCATTTGAAAACGTGATTCGCTTTCGCGCAGCTCGTTCTCTCCAGTTGCACGCTCCTCGATTAAGGCCGCCAGAAACAACAGCGGAATCGCCAGACCGATCAAAAATATTTCAATTGAAAGCGCGCTTTGTTCAGCTGTTTCACGCGAGAATGGTCCATGTCCGTGGGATGCGCTCCAAATTGCCAAGAAACCGACGATCGAAATAGCAGTGCTCGCTCCTAAAACGCCGAAGCGTACTGCCGCCCAAAGCAGAAATGGCAGAGGAAGAAAGAGCAGCGCCAGATCCGCTCCCGCTCTCAACTCATAAAGGACGACATAGCTGACCCCTAACAAACCGAGAAAGGCGGCGCATGCCTCCAGGTAACGCGAACGTGATGCTGCCCTGAGTGGCTGAACTCCATTCGTGATCCACGTTACGATCAAGGGCACGATGATTAAGGCTGAGACGGCATTGGAAGACAGCCGAACCCGGATCAATGCCCAATATCCGTCGTGCCCCCAATGGTTCCACACCACAAATGCGGCGTCTAAAAACGACGACAAGAACGGCCCGATAAAAACTACGCAAAGGCAGAAAATGCCTACTTTGCGGAGACTGGTGAGGCGCATTGGGCCGCCGAGAAAATAGTACGTCAAACCTGCGCCGATCACTGCTTCTGACGCGTTGCTGATGAACCAGCAAACGATCATCAGCGGTGGAACGTCACTCTGTAGCTGCGCCGCCAAGTGCGCGGGGAACGCGGCCAGCAGCACGAACCACCACAAACGAAGTGGTGTGAGCAAAAGCGCTGCAACTACAATAGAATTCGGCGGCCAAAGAACGGACACAGGGTGCGGTTGAAACGTCAGTGCGAAACCGATCTTGCACCCGAGATAGTATCCTGCGAAAACCCACAACCCGACCATCAATAGGTGCCGGTCAAAAATCGCGCCAGTATCGTTTCCGTTCTGCGCGGCCGATTGAACGTCCGCGGCTTCAATGGAGACGGAAGTACGCTTCATCATTCAGGCAAGGGTTGTTCCGGAAAATGCAATGCCAGTCGCTGTTGTCGATGTCGGCTGTCCCTTGAACGATGCCCACCCAAGGAACGCCCGACCATGCGTACCAAGCCCTTTTCACGGCACCCTGGATTATACATAACCTGGCTTGCCGTAGAAGGATCATTTTACGTACGAACCACTGTATCCGCAGCCGGCTTCTCTGCCAGGGAGGGGACTCGAACCCCTAAGGATTTCTCCACCAGATCCTAAGTCTGGCGCGTCTGCCAATTTCGCCACCCTGGCTAAGGTTGATTAGGTCCGAATATATTGCTCAGCAGTTTCCCGACAAAAAAGCGGCGGAGCTACGGCTCCGCCGCTCGTGAACGCTGGATTTGAACCTGTCAACTACTCACATGCCAGACCAAGAGGATAGACAACCTGAAGCTTATGCACCAGACAGACTACCGTTAGACCAACCGATCGCAGCCAACACTACCATTGAAACGCGTCACGCAGAAAGATTTGTATCCGGGGTTAAGAATGTCAAGGTACATTTTCGTTGATGCCCAAAATGGAGCTGCGAATCGAACGCAAGACCCTTCTAATGTCGCTAAAAGCCCTCACCGTTTCGGTGGCATTGGCGGCGAGATTATGGGTGATGATCCAGAGCCGCGGTATTGTCATGACGCGGGTGGTGAAGGCAACACCAACGTCAAAGCCCTGGAGATGGTTGTCCTTTAAACTCATTCGGGAACCGGCAAATCCGAATACACGGATGCCATCGGTCCGCAACCCGCTACCGAGAGCAGAGCGGTTGGCGCTGATAAAGTTTCCGCGCACTTCCAGTGAAGCGAAGTTACCGACGAAAATCCCGTGTCGTTCGAGCGTGGCACCTGTACTGATGCGAAGACGGATGTCATTGTCTGCGATCACAATGTGTCCCGCAGTATCCGGCGGAGCCCCGGGGCCTGCCGCGTGGCTCAAGCCCACGTGGATACCTTGGAAGAAATCTTCGATCGCGTTGTTCACGATTTGAACTTTTTCAGCTCGCGTGCCGGCAACAACGATGCCTTGCAACCCGGCCGCCAGGTCGTCCGCGATGATTGCCTGGGCGGTGCTGCTGATTGCCGGATGGAGACCCTGCGTCGGAATCCCCAACAACGCGCGATACGCTTTGTCCTTGAGCAGGCGAAAAAGAGCATGCGGGCCGTTGATCGTTGAAGGCGGTGTGTTGGCAATCGATGGTAGCCATGCATTGACCAGTGTCGGCTGAGTTCGGAAACGAATTGTCTGGTTGTTGAATATCACCGAGGCATTCGTGACCGGACTGCCGGGAGGAACGGTCGGACCAAAGATTACGTTGGTTAAAAGATTGCGCCGCAGGCGCGAACGATAGTTTCGATCTTGAAGTAGCTGAGGTGAGCTGGGCCGATCTTCGGCGCGTACGAAGTTATCCTGCACAAAAATGCGGGCGACATTCAGGAGCAGGACGCCGGCCTGAAGATGTCCAACGCTCAAATCGCAGCCGGTAATGCGCGCCTGGCTCCCCGGCGAAACATTGCTCCCATTGCGCACGGTGATGCACGTGGCGCGAAGCCGCCCAAATCCGCGACTGCTGACCACGCAGTGATGGACGCCCACGAACTGGCAATCGACAAACGTCAACGCGCCGTTCAGGTTCGTTGCATTGGTGGCGCCGCCGTCTGCAGCCAGGTTCTCGACCGTAACGGTCGGGCAGTTTTCGAATCGGAGCACGCTCTCGCTGCTCGTGCTGAAGAGCCGCGTCGCCGGGCCGCAACCGCAGACGCGGAGATTACCCTTCCCGGAAACGACGATAGTGTTGTCGATCCGGTAATCGCCTGCTTGGAAGCAGATCATGGCATCGTGCTGCGGCCCAAGTTGCGCAAACGCCGCAGCCACGTCGTCGCCGGGTCGGATAAGGATTGTGCATGCACAATGCCGGCTACGGCAGAGCTCGTCCAAGGCCGCCTGTACCGTGCGCGCCGCAGGATTGAAATTGCAGACTTGATTGTCGAAAGCCACGTCCGCCGCGGTGATAGCGGTAAGCGGCGGAAAGACCGGGCGGCAGTCCGCGGCGAGCGCGGTCCAAGTGCTGGCGGTTAGCTGAAAAATTCCAAGGCGCGCGAAGTGGTGGCGGTTACCATGCGATGGCACAGCGAGCGGTGCCGAAGCCGAATCGAGCGGCCATTCGATCTGGCCCGTGTCGATGCTGACGGCGGAACGCGCGGAAATGAGCCAGTAATCGCCAGTGTTGTACGTGCCTGGCTCGAAATGGACTTGAATGCCCTGTTCCAGCGTTATGAAGTCCGCCGAGTCGAGCGGCTGGCCGTCGGCCGTGGCATCGCCGGCGGACTGATCCCAGCGGCGTAGTACACGGTGGCCGTTCGGATCGAGCGCTGGCAGCGGGCCGCCAAGTAAGGTGATCTGGCGGTTAGCGGGAGAAACGTTGTCGACGCGGAAAAGCGCGCCACGCTGCTGGTCAAAATCAAGCCTGTCGTCGCTCAACTCCACCCAGTCGTTCGCCGCAAATGCGAGCTTGTCGTCGCGCCCGGTGGTCTCGACGGAAACGACCAAGCCGGCGATGTTGGTAATTGGCGTGACCACGGAGCCGTTCTCGCGGGACCATTTGAACCGCGCGGTGCTGCGGTCGCCACCGAGGTGAATTTCCACTCGGTAAAGTTGGTTCTCGAGTCCTTTAAATCCGGCGGACGGCGGCAGCAAACATGCGGGATCGGAGGTCACGCCCTCTGGTGCTGTGCGCGCGCTCAACCGACCGGCGTTCACCAGCGATGGTGCTCGCGCGGCCAGAAGATCGTCCCATTCCTGGATGGAACCCTCGCACGTGGCTCCGGTGCCCGTGGTGGACAGAGGCAATAACTTCACTTGGCTAACCGTGCGGACGCGCGTTGTCGTATCGGCGCCACCAAGAGCCGTTTCGCGGAGCACTGGTTGCTCGACCGTCGACTCATGTCGCTCCCAAGCTTCCAGATACGCCAGATAGACGCCATTGTTCGACGGCAGCGCGAAACCTGGCAGATCTTCTTGCGCTGTGATCAGCGAATCGCTTTCTTTCTCGCACAACAAGCCGTCAACATAAAAGTGCCCGGCCGAAATCGAGAGATTCGCGCCGGTAGTGGTGACGCGGAATCCGGCGTCAATGCGCGGCGCGCCGGTGAGACCGATGACGTCGGCAGCAGTTAACTCGGCACGGTGTTCTGTGATGAATTGCTGCTCGTTCCAATCCGCATCGAGCTGTACGCGCCCCTGTTGCATTAAGACGCGACTGTAATGTCTTTGAGAATCGAATGTGTCGCGGCTAAAATCACCTCTCATACAGTTGTGTCTTTCTAGGTTGAATGGAAAAGTCCGACCTCCAGGCCGAACCGAAGGAATTCGTCGAGTCGCGTGCGTAAATCGTCTTCGCGTTGCGGCTGTTTCAAGTGATGGAAAGCGCCGACTTCCGCTTCATCAGCCGCGCCACGCCAGAGCGCATCCGGGACCGGTGTTGCGAGTTGGCAGTAACCCGGGTCGCCGTACCGCAGTGAAGTAAAGGCCGGGGAGCACATTGCGGACTCGGCGTCATCGACCGGATGGCAGCGGTACCGCCGCGGCACAATGGAGTTGAGCGGAAGCCACGAAAAGCGCACGCAGCCTTGCTGACGGCGGCTCGCGATTACTGGCGCATCCCAACCATCACCGAGCGTGTTCTCGGCGAGCAGCAGCGAGTTTGACACCCGCAGAAGTGCAGCTGTGTGAATCTTCCCCATAACGCTGCAACTCTCGAGGCTCAGTGGAGCGCCGGGTGCTGGTTCATTGGGCGGAGGTGCACAGAATGCAATGCCGTCAGGACTCGTTGCATCGATAATACTGTTGTCGGCCGTCACAACTGCCGTGTCTACGGCGCGAACACCGCCGCAGATGGACCACTCAATTTCGACCGTGGTGTCCGGACACTCGACCACAAGGCCAGGCATTTCGGGCGAAACAGGCTGGCCGTCGCGATGCAGGCTGATTCCCGGGACGAGCGTGCAATGTATGATGCGCAGCTTTTGCAGACGGTTCGGATTGCCTTGAAACGTCGACGGCACCAAGACGCGTCCGCCGGCGAACAGCAATCCGTTGAGCGTTACTTCGGCGCTCGCTCCGCCGCCTACGACCAGATCTCCGCCGAGCTGAAAAACCGCTTGCATCCCGTCGGCCGCCCGGACTTCGAGCTGGGCGTTTTCGCGGCAGGAAATCACGGGCGTTTCGCGAAATGGCCCGGAGCGGGCGATCTCTACGGTTCCTGCGTTGCCGAGTTGTGCGATGGTCGCCTCCAGCGAACCCTGCGCCCCTGGATAAACCGCGAAGCCCACAGGTTCCGCGTCAAACGTCGCCAGCCTGTCGTATTCGCCGCCGCCAAGCTGCGCCGGAAAACCAGTGTTGAATCGCACGAGGACTTCGTCCTCGTCTGCCGGAAACCGAATCCGCCCAAGCTGTGGGTCGAGGCTGACTCGCGTCGGATGGCCGGGGGGCCAGTCGCTTGTATCGGGGTCGGCGTCGAGATCGGAGAGGTCGCAGCTTTCGATCTCATCAATCGCCACCGGCTCCAAGCCTCCGGCAGTCCGGCGCACGATCTCGATGCTCTTGTCCGGCCCATAATAATCGCCGGTCCGTCGCGACAGCTCCCGTCGACTCAAAGGCAACGGCACGTTCGCGATGTCGGCGAGATGTGAGACTTCCTTCTCAGGCTCTGGAAAACTGAAGAGCATTGCATTGATGCCGAGCGGGTGAAACAGGAAGCGCCGCTTGTCGCCCGCCACCGCAGGCTGAGCGCGTACCGCACTCCACGAATGCGCTCCAAGCCGGAACAGAAAAAGACCGACGTTTGGGATATTGTGCCGTCCGCGGCCAGAGGCGATGCGGCGAACGTTGGCTGTATGCGGTACGCTGTCGAACGCCGAACCGAGGCGTTCCAGCGGCTCCATTTGCCGCAGATCGATCGTGCAACGGTGTTCTGGCCGCAGATGGTTGAGATACTGCGTTGTCGCGAGGCGCAGAAAATATTCGACGGCCGCCGCGTCCCAGCCTGTTACGTCGCGAGCGAGCTGTTCGAGAACTGCAGCGGTGCCTTTGCGGCGGCGATAAGCAATCGTGTTTGCCACTTCCGCACGGGAGGTACGCAACGTTCCCTGTGCCCCATGCAATAGCTGCGAGCCGATGAGATCGCCGAGATACGGCACAGCCCAGTTGGCGCAGGTCTCGATGAAAAGGTTGTCGTAAAGCTGGTCAATGTCTTCCTCGATGGCATTGAGTTGCTCGGCAACAATCGTCAGCAATTCTTGCAACACGCCATCCTCAGCGGCGTCTCGGATGCGGTGGACGGCCGGCAGGAGTGCATAGAGAGATTGGGCGTCGTAACGCATAATCAGGAGGCGGTTTTGACTACAGTCAGGTTGAGGGGGCGCGCATCGATGAGGAGCAACTCGGCGCCCAGATCCGAAGACGTGCCGGCGCGCGGTGGGCTGGCATTTAGCTCTGTCTCCAGCGTCTCTGCCTGGTCCACGCGGTGAAATTTGTCCAGATCAACCGCCACAACGCCAGGAACCGAATGCAAAGCGGCGACGACTTCGCTTCGGGCGACCGATTGCAGAAAATCGCGCGCGGCAAAACCGAAGCGCGTCCGCAGCGCAGCGTCGATGCCGGCGAACACCTGTGCTTCGAGCCGGTCCGCGCCGCAGATGACGGTTCCACTCAGTGTGAAGAACGCCGGCGTATAGGTTTGAACGCGCAGCGCCACCTGTGGATCGCCCGCGTTGCGCATCGCGGCGAGCAGATTTGCGTAAAGATCGCTGGTTTCTTCAATGGCCACGCCGTCTGGCCCGGCTACGGTTACAAAAATGCGCCGGCCGATGCTGCTCCAGGTGAGTGTCGCCAGCGCTTTGCCAACGCCTGAGAACGCGCGCGCGAAATCGCTGTAGTCGCTCAGCGAGACGATCCGATCCAGGGTGAGCACAGTGAGCGGCGCGTTGGTCCGCGCCTCGTCAATCGTCTCTCGATCGGCCATGCCACCCGCGGCGACCGGATTGATTACAGAACGCACGCCCAGCGGGCGCCCTTGGAGGAGCGACAGTTGACCCGCTGCGACGAGTCCGCCGGCGCCCATACCTTTTCGATAACGAGCGCGGACATTCTCCTGGCCCGTCGGGAGCCGGCCGCCGCGCCGACCGTCGCCGAACTGCACCACCGTGCCGCCTTCCTCGGTCGGGCGGGTAATGAAAGCGTGGTCTTCCGGGCTGGCGTCGAAGAGCGAAGGCACCTCGCGCCAGAGCAGATCGTTTACGCGAATCTCCAGTGTCGAAAGCGCGCCGGCTGGATTTTTGGCGCTGACAAACGTGAGCGGTGGCTGCCGCAGCACAAACTTCTGGAACGGCTGCCTCGCATCGCCGCTGCCGAGCACTTCCTCGACTTGTTCACCGTGCGTCGCCAGGGCGACGTTGGCGTTGAACTTGACTGTCGAGCGAGTGTACGTCCGCAGCGGCCCTTCGGTGAACGTCAGCCAGGTGAAGCCTTCGACAAGCGTCGCACTGGCAATCGTGAGCGCCTCGCTCATCGCCACTCCGGCGAGATCGATGGGCTCGCCGGTAAGCACCACGCGCTGGCCCACGGTCAACTCGGGATACGGTCCGTCGAGCGAAACCGGGTCGGTTGACACCGGATCGGTGATGGGCAGAGCGGCCAACGGGAGTTTTTCGCTCTCGATGTGAATAGTCGTGCTGCGCAGCGGGAAACTGGAAAGGGCCGGTCCGGAAACAATGGTCACCTTCAATCGCGTGACTTTCGCGCTGAGCGTGTAATCGCTGCGGCTAATCTCGTCGACATGTTCAACCTTTAGGATGGATTGCGCGCCGGGAGCTTCGATGACGGCGTAGCTCCCCGGAACAAGGCCGGAGTACGTTGTGTCGAGGTGAATGTAGGGCCCGCTGCCGCTGTCCGTCGCCAGCGTGTTGTATTCCCAGTTCGTCGGATAGACCGCGGCGACAGTGACGTCATTACCGCCGTCATCCTTCACCTTGCCGCCGAAGCGCTGTATCGGTGGCAGCGAAGTGTATTTTGGTGCGTTGTGCCCGAAAACAGCAGCTTTCTGCCGGAAGACGAACACGCCTTTCTCCACAGGCGGCAGGAACCGGAAAAGCTGCCATTTAAGGTTCAGTTTAAGTGCGGGCAGCGACCATTTCTGGACTTTGGTTTGCGCAAGCAAGTTAGCATGGCTCCAAGTCTTCTGAATTACGGTGTCGTGAACCTGTGTCGTCGTAAGCTTGAGCGGCGCGGTTGCAAAAATGGCCAGCGGCAGCACGAGGAACCGGAATGGAGGCGGCTCAGGGGGATTGTCTCCGACGAGCACGGTCGTCGTTCCTGCCACGGCATCGAGCGACGAGGAGAGCACGACTTTCACGGCGCGATCGCTACTGTTGGATCCCGCAACGAGAAGCACGGTCGCGGCGACGGGCACGTTCGCGGAAATCCCGCTAACGAGAACGCTTTTCATATTCGTGGTGATCGCCTGCGGCTGGCCAAGGCGCGGCTGGATTGCGTTCCATTCCGGGCGGCCGGTGATCGCTTCAACGGTCTCAAACGTTTGCGGCGTTTGCCCTGGACCAGGGATGCTCTGGACGCGCGTGCCAACATTAATCGGCGCTTCGGTCGGCGCCCCGGCGGCGTCTTCCATCGTAAACGCCAGCGGCGCGCTCGCGGCGACGCCAGGCCGCAGTTCGTACCCAATGAGGCGCGCCAGCTCACGGAGCGAACGGCGTTCGATTGCGGTCCGCAAATACGCCTCGTTGGTGAGGCGTTCCTGATAAAATGTAAGCACGTCCGCGAGTACTGCCCACGCATCCAGAAAGGCGATCGCGAAGTCGTCGTCCGTGCGCGTACGTAGCGCCTGCAACTGAGGGAAATCACTCGATGAAAGCCTGGCGAGCGCGCTGGCTTTGAAGCGACTTTGCGTGCCGACGCGCGCCACGACCGCCGCAAGGCCGGGACGATTCCAAATCTCGTGCGGCGCTTCGAGTGTGAGTCCTTCGCAGCAACCGCAGGTAGTCAGCGCCCGCAACGTCGGATCAAGCGAGAGCGCGCCGTTCATTTGCCGCCCTCCATGATTAGGTCAAAC
>Ga0126381_100010014_pt1 | contig 10652 bp, 6 predicted proteins | sample PanSoiMetPlot_28_FD_96465 | JGI IMG/M metagenome (GOLD analysis project Ga0126381, IMG submission 96465) | Tropical forest soil microbial communities from Panama - MetaG Plot_28 | ecosystem: Environmental > Terrestrial > Soil > Tropical forest > Bulk soil | place: Panama | collected 2016-02-17
AACGACTGCGACGAGCCCGATTCCGGCAAGAATCATCCAGCGGCGTCCTTTCGTCGGCTTGGCGCCTGCTTCCCTCGGTCTCGCCGCGGCAGTGGGCTTCGCCCCGATTCGTTCGAGCGGCGTCATTGTCCTCGTCGAGGCCATGGTTCCCCCAAAAATCGTAACAACCGCGCCAGACCGCCCCCGAGTTATACCGAGTTGGCAGCGAAACGGTTTCAGTCGGGTTAACGTCCACTTTTCGAGGTCCGACGGGCATTGTCATTGGATTGGCCCCAACTGGCCGCGTCAAGTCCGAACTGTTCATGGCCATGGCCGGATTCCGCGTGCGAATCGCGGGGATAGAATCCGTCAAACCGGCACATCCGGCCCCAAGAGTTGCCACGCGTCAACGCGATGACCAGCGTTTGACGCTTATCGCAGCCAACGTAGAGTTGCGGTGAGTTACCGGTGCGCGATGCGCGCGTCGGGCAGAAGAGGGGACGGACGGCAAGTCGTTTTGACGCATCTGCTTTGAGTCGGCACTGCACGCTCTTGCGCGTCCCCTCTTCCGCCCGATGCAATCAAACGGGCGCTGACAAAACCCATTCCGGCCGATCAAGCCGCAACGATTCGATTCGAACACTGTGCACTCCAGTGAGATTCTGGGGGAGGGGGCGACAATGTCGGAAAATGGAGTCCAAGATCTGTTGACGCGATTGTCCGGCCGGGGCGATTCGGCCGCGGACCCTTATGCGGCCGTTGCGGCGAAGGAACCGGAACAACAGTCGCCCACTGCGGCAGCCTTAGAGCAAGTCGAAAAGTCTCGCCAGGATCGCCTCGACCAACTTCTGGGCCGCATTGCTCAATTGACGGGGAGTGCCACAGCCGCGGCTAACCCCACGGCCGTCGGCGCCGTCGCGAGACAGGCGGCCGCGCTCGCGGCAGCCCAAAGCCCAGCAACGGCACTTCCCACGCCGGCCGCGGCCAACGAGTTCTTCCCCGCCGAGCCATCAAGTTTCGCCGAAGCCAAGCTGACCGAGAGTGAAGTCGAGGAGCTGACCCTTAAGTTCTTGTTGTCGCGCGGCGACGCCAGCGGCCGCGATATCGCCGACCAGATCAAGCTCCCCTTCGTTCTGCTCGAGGAACTGTTGCGGCAGATGAAGAACGATCAGTGGATCGTCCATCGCGGCGCGGCGGCGATGAACGACTACCAATATCAGCTCACCGACAAGGGACGCGAAAAATCTCGCCGCCTCGCCGAGCATTGCACGTATTTCGGCTCGGCCCCTGTCGCTTTGTCCGAATACATTCAATCGGTCGCTGCCCAATCGCTCACCACGCAGCATCCGACGGCAGAAGACCTGCAAAGCGCGTTCACCGATTTGCTCATCAATCCGCGAATGCTCGGCCGCCTTGGGCCGGCCATCAACTCCGGCCGTGGACTGTTCCTCTATGGCCCCGCCGGCAACGGCAAGACGAGCATCGCCGAGCGAGTGACGCGGGCCTTTGGGCAATACATCTGGATACCGCGAGCGATCGGCATCGACGGCGAAATCATCCGCGTCTTCGATCCGGTCAATCACGAAGAAGCGCCGCTGGAAAGCACCGGCGGGTTGCTTGACAATCGCAAGATCGACAAGCGGTGGATCCGCATCCGCCGGCCGACGATCGTGGTCGGCGGCGAGTTGACGATGGACAATCTGGAAGTCATCCGCAACAGCTCGACTGGAATCTGCGAAGCGCCCACGCAGCTTAAGAGCAACTGCGGCACTCTGGTGATCGACGATTTCGGCCGGCAGAAGATGAGCATTGACGAGCTGCTCAACCGCTGGATCGTTCCCCTTGAGAAGCGGATCGATTTTCTCAATCTGCCCAACGGCAAGAAGCTGCAAGTGCCGTTCGATCAGCTCATTATTTTCTCGACCAACCTCCAGCCGAAAGATCTGGTCGATGAGGCGTTTCTGCGGCGAATTCCCTACAAGATCGACATCTCTGATCCGACCGAGGCGGAATTCCGCCAGCTCTTTAAGATTATGGCGCCGAAACTTGGCTTTGAATATCGCGAGGAGCCGATCGATTATCTCATCCAGACGCACTACATCGAGCGGCGCCGCCCCTTCCGGAATTGCCAACCCCGCGATCTTCTCATGCAGGTCCGCAACCGCTGCTTCTACGAGAATCAGCCGCTGGCGCTGACCAACGAATCGTTCGACCTGGCGGTGGAGAATTATTTCGCAACGATGTAAGGGCGGAGTCCGACCGGGCGGTTGCCGTTCGCAATCGTTAACGTTGGCGAACGACGATCGCCGCTTGAGTCGCTTGAATTCTCCCGCCGGCGCGTCACCGGTGAGCAATCTTCTTTTCCTTCAGGAGAAGACGCACACCGGCTTTTGCCTGACGGCGAAACTGCCACAATCGATATCCAATTCGCGGGCGCACACGCTGAGCCGTTAGGCGCAGTTCCAGCAAGGGAGTTGGCGTTGCGCGCAAGTGTCGTTTGTATGGCTCATCACCCCGGAGCAAATCAACGAAGGCATATCCTTTGTCGATGGCCTTGGCGATCGAGGCATACAGATGGAGTCGCCCGGGGCTGATTTCGGCCCACCGAGGGTCAAATGCCGTCTGATAAACGAACACACCGTTGTCAGCGACATAACCGCTGTCAAAAGCGATTGCACGGCCGTCAATCTCTGACCACTGCAATCGCAGTTGCCCTTGCTCAAGGAACTGCCGATTTGCGTCTCGCAAGAAGATTAAGAAACGCGAATCGGAAAAGCATCCCGCGTCGCCGAGACTCTTGCGCCGCAACTCATGCAGACGTCGTTGGATTACAAAGGCGCGCTGAAAATCTCGTCCATCTTCGACGCCCTTGAAAGTAATCTCGACCGGAATCGAACGCCTCTCGCTTGGCTCGGCGGAGACGGTTTCGATGCTGCTTCGAGAACTGATCGACGTAATCGTCCCAAGTTTGCGGCAAATTCACGCGCCATGTGCGACCAATCACTCGTTCGTTCAGTAACACGTTGCGCTAGTCAATCTGATCAAAGACGGCGCGGAAGGGTTTGTCTTCACCTGAGACGCCAGACAGGACCAGGCTGTCCTAACTGCGGCCCGCCTCGGCAGCAATCCACTTGCCGATTACGGCCGCTCGTAAAACGGCAACGTCGAGATGCGGTTTCGCCGGCGCTGCCGCCGACAAAGAGGGCTAAAAAATAATTGACGTGCCCACGCACGGCGATTAGAATCCCCCTCTGTTGCCAGGGGCACGATTTGTGGACGTAAACGTCCCTTCCTTCTTGTCATCGATGCTCGTGATGTGCATCACACGGTCGCTGATTTGACCGGGCCGCTCGGGCGGCTGGGTTGAGCCATTCTCTCAGCGGCCTCTTTTATTGCTTCTGCACCGCGGTTCTTCGATAGATCATTCTCGGTCGATTTACGCGCAGTCGCCGCGGGCCAGCGGCGGCGCGGTTTTCTCAGTCACCAGGAGATCAATGCCATGAGACATCATTTGACGATGCGAAGAAGGGCGTCATTAGGGGCAATCATTGTCGGCACCGCAATCGTTGCATTCGCGGCCAGCACAAAGAGTTCGCTCGCCGCCGTGATCTATAATAACGACAACCCGAATAGCAGCATGGCCGCCGCGTCGCGACCGGCGACCCCAGGCCGTGTCGAAATCGAGGCCGCCGACGATTTTCTCCTCACGCAAACGACAAGGATCGACAGCGCCACTTTCACCGGCCTGATCCCACTGGAAGCTCCGTTGGGATCAATTACCGGAGTGGCTGTCGAAATCTACCGCGTCTTTCCACTCGACTCGACCAACCCGCCCGACGGCAATGTGCCGACGAGGACCAATTCGCCGTCGGATAATGCGCTGACGGGGCGCGATTCGACAGTCGCCGGAGAATTGACCTTCACCCCAACGCTCGTTGCAGCCAGTTTCACCGCATCCAACTCGGTCCTTAACGGCATCAACAAAAGCCCCAACCAAACCACCAGCGGCGAAGGGGCTGTGAGCGGCGAGGAGGTGCAGTTCTCGCTCACGTTTCCCGGCGGAATCACCCTGCCGGCGGATCACTATTTTTTCAAGCCGGAGGTGGCGCTCTCCAACGGCGATTTTTTCTGGCTTTCGGCCACCCGGCCATTCAGCGGCACCGGCTCGTTTACGCCCGACCTGCAGGCCTGGATTCGCAACTCGAGTCTCGACCCGGATTGGCTGCGCATCGGCACCGACATTGTTGGCGGGACAACGCCCCCCACGTTTAACATGTCCTTCTCGTTGAGCGGCACGGTCGTGCCCGAGCCGGCGTCGATCGTGCCATTGCTGATTGGCGCCGGAGCGATGGCGATCATCTACTTCCGACGGTTCACGAGAGGACAGGATTGACAGGATGATGCAGGATAAGAGATGCTTGCAACGCATCGTTGGCGTCGTGTTACGCGCAAGCACGACACCGCCGTAATCTAAAACCAATCCTGAAATCCTGTAAATCCTGTCCTGCAAATGGCAGCGCCAGCGGAGCCAGACTGTTCGTCGGCTGAGCCCGGTCTTCAGTCGCTTGCATCGAAGCTCGCCGAGCAATTTCGGGATCGATTTGGGCGGCGGCCGAAATGGATGGCAGCGGCACCGGGTCGAGTCAATCTCATCGGCGAGCATGTCCATTACAACAGCGGGTTCGTCCTGCCGATGGCGATTGAGCGGTTCACTGCGATCGCTGCCGATGCGGCGGCCGATTCACGGGGTCCAACCAGTCGCGTGCAGCTCGCAAGCGCCGACGTCGATGAAGAGGCGGAGTTCGCCGTCGGACCCGAGATGTCTCCCGGTGCACCGCATTGGTCGAACTACGTTCGCGGCGTGCTCGCCGGCTGTATCGCTCGTGGGTTTAACATTCCCTCGCTCGACATGATGGTCGCTTCGACGGTGCCAATCGGCGGGGGCCTCTCGAGCAGCGCAGCGATTGAAGTCGCGACAGCTGCGCTCATCGAGGCAATCACGGGGCGCACACTTGAGCCGGTCGCCGAAAAGGCGCTACTCTGCCAGCGAGCGGAGCACCAATTCGCGGGCGTCCCCTGCGGCATCATGGACCAATTCATCGCGGTTGGCGGCCGCCGCGATCGCGTCATGCTTCTCGATTGCCGTGCGATGACCTTCGAGCTAATTCCACTTGCAAGCCACGATGTGACAGTGCTTATTATCAACAGCCAGGTCAAACATTCGCTCGCCACCGGCGAATACGCCCAGCGCCAGGCCGATTGCCATGAGGCGGCGCGCACCCTCGGCATCCGGGATCTCCACGATGCGACGATGAAGAATCTCGGCGCCGCAGAAAGCCGTATGTCGTCAAACGCATTTCGCCGGGCGCGGCACGTGGTCGGCGAGATCGCTCGCACTGTTGCAGCCGCCGATGCGATCTCGCGCGCCGATTGGCCTGCGTTCGGCTCGCTCATGTACGAAAGCCACGCTTCGCTACGAGACGATTTTCAAGTGAGCTGCCCTGAACTCGACTTGCTTGTCGATTCAGCGGCCGGCCTCGGCGCCGAGCAAGGCGTCTTCGGTTCGCGAATGACCGGCGGCGGCTTCGGCGGTTGCACCGTCAGCCTCGTTCGCACGGAGGCAGCAGACTCGATCGCCAGTTCGATCGCCCAATCCTACAGTCGCCAAACCGGCATCGAGCCGACATTCTTTGTAACCCGGCCAGCGGGCGGAGCGAGAATCTTGCCGATCGAACGGCTATAGGTTCGCAAACGGCAGATCACGGATTACACTGATGACACGGATCAATGCGTCGCATACGTTGATTCTATTCGTGGCATCCGTGAAATCCGTGGTTGATCGACCTTTTACCCAGTGATTTGTCATTCGCGAAGGTTATTCGATGATGCTTCCTTTGAGAGATCGCAAAGCCGCGTTCCAGCGCGCGGCGCTCTGTATCGTGACGATTGCGTTGAATAGCGCGCTTGCTTCAGCACAATCCGCCCGGCCGGTCACCTTTCGCCCGCCGGCGGTGCCGTTGGTGACGAGCGATCCATATCTGAGCATTTGGTCGGAAGCCGATCGGCTGACTGACGATGCGACGCGGCATTGGACGCACCACGAGCATCCGCTGGTCAGTTTGATTCGCATCGACGGCAAGACGTATCGCCTGATGGGCAATGAGCCGAAGGACGTGCCGCCGTTGCCACAGCGAAGCGTTCAGGTGTTGCCGACGCAGACGTATTACAACTTTGGGGACGGCCACGTTCGAGTGACGCTCATGTTTACGACGCCACTTCTACCCGACAATTTGGATGTCTTCGCTCGACCGATCACGTATTTGACGTGGTCGGTTGCCGCGGACGATGATGCCGCGCACAGGGTCCAGATTTATTCGAGCGTCAGTTCGCTTTTGACCGTCAACTCGCCGGATCAGAAAGTTGAATGGGGCCGCGAAACCGCGGGACCGTTGACGGCATTGCGGGTCGGGACCGCGGCACAGACTCTGCTTGCCCCAGCCGGCGACGACGCGCGGATCGATTGGGGATACGCTTACGCCGCCGCCCCGACTGCCGGTTCGGCCGCGGCCATCGGCGGCAATAAAGCGCTTGAAGCCAAATTCGTCGCCGATGGAAAGCTCCCGTCCACCGACGACCAGCGAATGCCGCGTGCTGCGAACGACGATCAACCGGTGCTCGCCTTTGCTTTCGATGTCGGCGAGGTTAAGTCCAAGGCCGAATGCCACATGCTGATCGCTTACGACGAGATTTACGCGATTAAGCTGCTGGGCCAAAAGTTGCGGCCCTATTGGCGGCGCGACGGCGCGACGGCGAGCGATTTATTGCAAGCAAGCGAGCGCGATTACAAACGCTTGCTTGGCTGGTGCAGTTCGTTCGATCTTGAGTTGATGCGCGATCTCAGGCAGACCGGCGGCGAGAGATACGCCCAAATCGGGGCACTCGCCTACCGGCAGGCCCTTGCCGGCTGCGGCTTGGCCGCCGATGCCAACAAGCAGCCGCTGTTGTTCACCAAGGAGAACACGAGCAACGGCTGCATCGCGACGGTGGATGTGATTTACCCCGCGGCGCCGCAGTTTTTGCTGATGGGTCCGACGTATGCCAAAGCGCTCGTCATGCCGGCACTCGTTTATAGCGCCTCGCCCGCGTGGAAGTTTCCGTTTGCTCCGCACGATCTGGGCACCTATCCACAAGCCAAGGGGCAGGGTTACGGTGGCGGGGAGGAAGCCGGCAATGAGGGAGACAAGATGCCTGTCGAGGAGAGCGCGAATATGCTCATCCTCATGGACGTGATCGCCAAGATGGACGGCAATGCCGATTTCTCAGCCCGTTGGTGGCCGCAACTCACGCAATGGGTCGAATATCTAGTCAAGCACGGGATCGATCCGGAGAACCAACTTTGCACCGACGATTTCATGGGGCACCTGGCCCGCAATTCCAATCTGTCGCTCAAAGCCATTCTCGGGATCGCAGCCTATGGCGATCTCTGCCGTCGCCGCGGCGATGCCGCCGAAGCCGAAATATATCACCGCATCGCGAAGGAAGGGGCCGCGTTTTGGATGAAGACGGCCGCCGACGGCAATCATTACCGCATCGCGTTCGACAAGCCAAGAACCTGGAGCCAGAAATACAATCTCGTTTGGGACAAAATCCTCGGGCTGGACATTTTCCCTACTAAAGTGGCGGCCGACGAAGTGGCCTATTACAAGAGCGTGATTCAGCCCTTCGGCGTGCCGCTCGATTCGCGCACGAAGCTGACCAAAACCGATTGGTCGCTCTGGAGCGCCACGATGGCCGAGAGCCGCGACGATTTCGAGGCGATGGTCTCGCCGATCTACGACTATCTCAATCGCACGACGAACCGCCAGCCGTTTGTCGATTCCTACGTGACCAACGATGCGGCCAGCAACGGCATGCACGCTCGGCCAGTGATCGGCGGCGTGTTCATCAAGATGCTCGCCGACGACGCGATGTGGAAAAAATGGGCGAGCCGCGATCGCGCGAAAGCCGGCCCGTGGGCCGACGCCCCGAAACGGCCGACGCTGACGGAAATCGTCCCCACGTCGCGCCGCAAGCCCGTCGAATGGCGATATACAGTTGTGAAACCGGCGGCCGATTGGATGCAGCCTAGCTTCGACGATAGCGGCTGGAAACGCGGCCCGGGCGGCTTTGGCACGCGCGGGACGCCGAATGCCGTCGTCGGCACCACATGGAACACCGCGGACATTTGGATTCGCCGCGAGGCGACGCTCCCCGAGAAGCTCGATCTCAATCGCTTACAGTTGCTCGTCTACCACGACGAGGACGTCGAAATCTATATCAACGGCGTGCTCGCCGGCAGCGAAGGCGGATTCGTCAATGCGTACGATCCGATGGACATCAGCGCCGCCGCTCGAAAGCAGCTTGAGCCGGGCGCGAAGATTGTGATCGCGGCGCACTGCCATCAGACGGTCGGCGGGCAGGGAGTCGATGTCGGGCTAATCGAAGTAAATGAACAATGAGTTGTGGCGGGTCTCCCGACCGAGCCACAAATCTCGACCGAAGGTTTCCAAGAGGGCGGTGGCGCGTCGAGGAGACCTTCTCGGTCGCGGCCTCGGCGGGGTCAGGAGACCCGCGCCGAATCAATGTTTGGTTTCGTGGTGAAATCGCATGCGTCCAGAGAGCATCGTTGCGCCGGGGTGGTGGGATTACACGACGCTCGATCGGACGATCTTGGATGACGCTGCGCGTCTGTCGGCCGACGATTTGCTCGGGCTCGCGCGCGATGGGTTTGCCGTGAAGTTCTACGACACGGTCGAAGATTTTTATTTGGCCGAGGCGCTCGAATACATCGCAGCTTGGCGGCAGGCGACCTCCGATAATCCTGCCGGCATTTGTGGGCCGATTGGGCCAACGGAGCAACTGCCGCTAGTGGCTCGGCTAGTGAACGAGCTGGACTTGGACCTGCGTCATGCCCATTTCTGGGGCATGGACGAATGGGCCGTCGATGGCCGTGAGGTCTCCGAAGATTTTCCGCTCAGCTTCGCTCGGGCCGATAAAGAACTTTGCTTCAACCGCATCGATCCGCGGCTGCGAATGCCCGAAACAAATCTTCATTTCCCGGCGATCGACAGCCGCGCTTATAGGGCGAGTTACGACGAAGTGCGATGCGTTGTTATGCAAGGAGGCCAAGGGGAAGTTAAACACTGGGCCTTCAATGATCCGCCGCGCCGCGCGGGCGAATATACAGATGCCCCGCCATCACCGGCCGAATATCGCCGCCTCGGCACGCGGCTCGTCGAGTTGCATCCGATGACGATCATCCAGAACGCCCGTACGTCCGGCGGCGGCGTGGTCTCGAACGTCCCGACGCACGCTGTCAGCGTCGGCCCCGTCGAAACTTGGAAAGCCGAAAAGGTCTCGATCTGGCACGCCGGCGTTCACGACAACCCATTCGGCTTGCGGCTCACGACGCTGATGATCTCGAAGCGGACTGCCGATAGCTCGGTGCCGATGTCGCTCTTGGCCGATCATCCGAACGTGCAGTTCAACTTTCTGCGAAGCGGCATAGGCGAGTGCGCCGCTGAGATGCACTGAATCGAATGAGTAGTTCGCCGAATCCCAAGCGTGCCTTCGCCGTCGCCGCACATCCGGACGACATTGAGTTCGTCATGGCGGGCACGCTGTTGCATTTGGCCGCCGCCGGCTACGAGCTGCACTACATGACGATCGCCAACGGCTGCTGCGGTTCGACGGAGTGGGATGCGGTCGAGACGGCCCGCGTCCGCCGCGGGGAAGCCGAGCGCGCCGCCGCGTCGCTTGGCGCCACATTTCACCCGAGCTTGTCCGACGATCTGGCGATTTTTTACGACCGTCCAACGCTCGCACGGCTGGCGGCCGTGATGCGGGACGTTGAGCCGGAGATTCTGCTCATCCATTCACCAGTGGACTACATGGAGGACCATACGAACGCTTGCCGGCTGGCGGTCACGGCGGCGTTCGCACGAAGGATGCCGAATTTCCCGACCGATCCGCCGCGGCCGCCGGTCGATCTTCCGGTGACGATCTATCACGCGCAGCCGCACGGCAATCGCGATCCGCTCGGAAAGCCCGTTCGGCCCAGCTTGTTCGTTGATGTCTCCTCGCTGCTTGACCGCAAAGCAGCGGCGCTGGCTTGTCACGCCAGCCAAAAACAATGGCTCGACGCCAGCCAAGGACTTGATTCGTACATCGAGACGATGAAAGCCCTCAATCGCGAAGTCGGCCAAATGTCGGGCCGATTCGAATACGCTGAAGGTTGGCGAAAGCATCTCCATCTCGGCTTTTGTGCCGAATCAGCGGACCCGCTTACAGATGCGCTGGGCGGTTTGGTCTCGGCATACGAGAGCAACCGCAGATGAACGCAGATTAACGCGGATAAGCGCAGATCGGTGTTATCGGATCGAGTAAGTCGTTCTTGATCGCCGGCCGCGGTCGATCGCGAAATGCGATTTCGTTGCTCTTGTTGACGGAATCGACGTCGGTTGTCGCCCAAAGATGATTACTGCCTAGGGCGAATGGAGTTAACATTCCGGAAACGTTTATAGCTTCCTGCTCTTCCATCACGATCGCTCGAACTTGATTCTCACAATGGTTTGACGCTTGATTCACGTCGGCGACGGCCGCCGATTGATCAACTGTCCTCGCAACGACGTCAG
>Ga0126381_100010015_pt1 | contig 10652 bp, 10 predicted proteins | sample PanSoiMetPlot_28_FD_96465 | JGI IMG/M metagenome (GOLD analysis project Ga0126381, IMG submission 96465) | Tropical forest soil microbial communities from Panama - MetaG Plot_28 | ecosystem: Environmental > Terrestrial > Soil > Tropical forest > Bulk soil | place: Panama | collected 2016-02-17
ACCCTGGCCGGGCATGCTCTCGGGCGGGCCCAATGCCGGACGCCAGGATGCGGTGCTACGCGCCTTGCCCCCAAACCTGCCGCCGGCAAAGGTTTATGCCGACGCGCAAGCCTCGTACGCCAGGCAGGCTGCTCTGGTCTTTCTGCTGGCCGGCGAGCTCGAGTAGAACTTAGGCATGCGGGGACGGGCTCGGGAGCCCCCGTCGAGCGGAGTTCCCCACGGGATGATTTTTTCTGCGCCAGAACGGCCGAGCTTCGCTCGATCGCAGGTTATTTTTCGCGGATTCTCCGCCTGCTCTGGTGCTATAGTTGGGCAGCCCTGTAGAAAATCCATTTTGCACGAATGCGGCGGGGCTCAAGACCTGATTCATCGCGTTGATACGGGAGTACTTCTTGCACCTACATGCCATTGATATCGCCATCGTCCTCGCTTATCTCGCGGCCTCGGTTCTGGTCGGCTACTGGGTTTCGCACCGCGCCTCCAAAGACATCAAGGCCTACTTCCTCGGCGGCAACATCATGCCGTGGTACATCCTCGGCGTCTCGAATGCCTCAGGCATGTTCGATATCAGCGGCACCATGTTGCTGGTCTACTGGATGTTTGTCTACGGCCTGAAGAGCGTGTGGATTCCGTGGCTGTGGCCGACATTCAACCAAATCTTTCTGATGGTCTATCTCTCGAGCTGGTTGCGGCGATCGAACGTGATGACCGGCGCCGAGTGGATCCAGACGCGCTTCGGCACGGGTAAGGGCGCAACTCTTTCGCACATCATCGTCGTCATCTACGCGTTCTTCAGCATTATCGGGTTCTTCACTTACGGATTCAAAGGCATTGGAAAGTTCGCGGCGACCTTCCTGCCCTGGCATTTGAGCGTGAACGAATACGCGTTGGTGTTGATCGCGATCACGACCATTTACGTGATCAAGGGCGGCATGTTCAGCGTCGTAATCACCGAAGTCATGCAGTTCGCGATTCTCTCGGTCGCGTCGTTTGCGGTGGGCATCATCGCCATGATGAAAATCGCGCCCGGCACGCTCAAGCACTTTATCCCCGCCGGCTGGGACAACATTTTTTTCGGCTGGCACCTGGGGTTGGATTGGTCGAAGCTCGTGCCCTCGGCGAACACGAAAATCCTCGAGGACGGCTACGGCCTGTTTGGTTTCTTTGTCATGATGCTGCTGTTCAAGGGCATTCTGATCAGCGCCGCCGGCCCGGCTCCGAATTACGACATGCAGCGCGTACTCTCCTGCCGCAATCCGCGCGAAGCCTCGATGATGAGCGGTTGGGTCAACGTCGTGCTTACGTTCCCGCGCTACTTTCTGATCACCGGCCTAACCATGCTCGCGCTTGTCTTCTTTAGCGACAGCATTCGCGGCATGGGCACCAACATGGACTTCGAGCGCATCCTGCCCGAAGCCCTGGGGCGCTTCGTGCCCGCCGGTCTGCTGGGAGTCCTCATTGCCGGCCTGCTTGCCGCGTACATGAGCAACTTCGCAGCCACCGTGAACGCCGCGCCGCCTTACTTCGTCAACGACATTTACAAGCGCTACATCAACCCGCACGCGGATCCCAAGACCTATGTGCGCCTGAGCTATCTCAGTTCCTTTATGGTGGTGTTGCTCGGGGTGCTGCTTGGCTGGTACGTCTCCAGCGTGAACGGGGTTGTGATCTGGATCGTCACCTCGCTCTGGGGCGGGTATGCAGCCGCCAACGTTTTGAAGTGGTACTGGTGGCGCTTCAACGGATATGGCTATTTCTGGGGAATGGTGGTGGGCATGATCGCGTCCACAACCGCTCCGCTCGCGATCCAGCACAGCACGGGGCTCCAAGCCTATGCAAAAGCGCACTCGCTGAACCTGGAAGTGTCCGCGGGATTCGGGATCGTGTTCGGGCTTTCTCTGATCGCATGCATTCTGGGGACACTGCTCTCAGCCCCGCAGGATGAAGAGACCCTGAAAGATTTCTATCGTCGGGTGCGACCTTGGGGCTTCTGGGGACCGATCCTGAAGAAAGTGCAACAGGAAGACCCCTCCTTCCAACGCAACAAAGATTTCTGGCGCGACGTGGTCAACATCATCGTAGGAATGATCTGGCAGGTGGCGCTGGTTGCTTTACCGATGTATATCGTGACCTGGAACCTTAGGCGCGCGGCGTGGGCGCTCGCGATCGTCGCTGTCACGTCGATTTTTTTGAAGTTCTTCTGGTACGACCACCTGAAGGAACTCGAGCACATCGATCGGTACAGCGCGCAAGGGATTGCAAAGGAGTTGTCGGCGGCAAAGTAGATCCCATTTGTCGATTCCATCTCTTAAGCATTGAGCCAACAAGGTAGGGTTCGAGACTTCGCAAGGATCGGTCGAATGCGGGCGTGCGATCCGGTGTCGTTCGAGGGGACAGTTCTTCCTTCCTGGTCAAAACCTGTAAGGTGATTCCATTACCAAGGTAATTCCCTTTAGTACTCCTGAGTCTCGCGCAGCGCCCAAGTCACTCTAAAATCAGCTACATATTTCCAACAGCAACATATCCCCCGAGCTCGCGTTTATACCGGTGAGCTTCAATCAAGATTTCGCACTGGTTGTCGCCACTCGCACTCAGTACGCGCACGAAAGTCTCAGTCGCAGAGAAAGCGACGAGGCAGAGGAGATATCATGAGAAACTTCGCCCGCTACTCTTTACTGGCGTTGCTGGTCCTGGCGCTTTCGGCGTCATCTTTCGCCGGAGTCTTCGTTTCGGTGACAGTCGCGCCGCCAGTGTTACCCGTCTACACGCAGCCGCCATGCCCTGGTGACGGCTACATCTGGACGCCCGGTTACTGGGCCTGGGGACCGGACGGCTACTACTGGGTTCCGGGAACGTGGGTGGTGGCTCCCGCGCCCGGATTGCTTTGGACCCCGGGTTACTGGGGCTGGGGCGGAGGGGTCTACGTTTGGCATGCCGGATACTGGGGACCGCACGTCGGCTTCTACGGCGGCGTGAACTACGGCTTCGGATATTTCGGGGCTGGCTTCGCCGGCGGCTACTGGCACGGCGACCGGTTCTTCTATAACCGCAGCGTCACCAACATTAACGTCACCAACGTCCACATTACGAACGTCTACAACCAGACGGTGATCAACAACCATGTCACCCGCGTCAGCTACAACGGTGGTGCAGGTGGAATCAATATTCGTCCGCGGCCCGAAGAGGAGCGAGCATTCCGCGAGCGCCGCTTTGACGCAACCAATACGCAGATGCAACACGAGCACGCGGCGCGCGACAATCGCGCGTTCCTGGCATCCGTGAATCATGGCCACCCGGAAATCGGAGCGACGGCCCGGCCTGGCGAGTTCCACGGGCGCGGCGCAGCCGCGCCGCGGCCGGAAGGTTCGTTCCGTCCGGAGAATCGCGGGGTGGACAATCGAGCCATGAATCGCGACGTTCCCCGTCCGCAAAACAGCCCCCGCAACATGGAGCGGCCGATGCAGCGTACAGATTCGGCCAACCGCGGCGGGAACCCGCGTCAGGATTCGGGCAACCGCGGCGGGAACCCGCGTCAGGATTCGGTCAACCGCGGTGGCAGACCGGAAAACAACGCACCGCGTCCGGATAACCGCTCGGCTTCGCGTCCGACGGCGTACCACGCCGAGAATGGTGGCGGGCATCAGCAAGCCGCGCGTGGCGGAGAAGAGAAGGGCCACGAGCACGAACACTAAACCGTCCTTTCTCCAAAAACCCTCCTTTCACCTAACCGAAAACGGGCTGGCATGAGTCAGCCCGTTTTTCTGTTTCGGGATCCCATCTTACTTTCGAGCACTCTCCCCATGGTCATTGGACTCAGGCGAGTCTGGCTCGCTCAGTTCGAACCCCCTTGACGGGAAGCCCCAAGTCAGCTTTCAATAGTTCTTCCGAACGACGGCGCACACTGGTACCGGGTGCGCCGTAAGCGGAGTCATCTCGAAGGAGGCAAAGAATGTCCGCACCCAGCCGCCGCCCGGAAATTCGCCGGCGTCGTACCCGCAAAGAAAAAATCCTGAAGCTCCGCAAGCGCTTGGCCGCCGCCGGATCAGAATCCGATCGTTCCCGCATCGGCGCGAAACTGGTGCGCCTCTCGCGCAATTCGCCAGGGCAGCCGCTGGTCAAGGCATAGCCCGCCTCTCAGCTTTTTCTCCTCGCAGGCAGACGGGGGACGCTCTTCCCTTCCCGGCAAGAGAGCGAGGGATATTCTCGCCCGTGCCGGGTGCAGGTCACCGGAAGGCACGACCGACTTCTGATAGCCTAGAGGCGATGTCTGCAACTCCGGTTCCCGCCTCGTTCCGATGGTACATGGTGCCCGTGCGCGTGTTGCTGGCTACGTTTGTCGTCACCCTGCTTACCTTTGCCGTAAGCCTGTTCTTAGGCATCCTGGGCGTGGTCTTGGCGGCCTGGGTGCGCGGAGCACATCCGAATATGACCATTGCATATCGCCATGTGGCGTTCCCTATCGCTGGAACGGTGGCGGCCGTGGTCCTGATTTCGGCTAGTTTTATGGAAGGCCGCCACTATCACCAGCTCAAGACGTTGCGCCGCATGGAAGACCAGATTCATGGCGCGCACTGAGGGGCGATGAGACCTCGCGTTGCCATTCCGCTCCCGCATGGCGGCGATCCGGAATACGCCCTGCGGGCCATTCCCCAATACGAGCGCGCGATCGAGCTTTCGGGAGGCGAACCGGTTCGCATCCCTCTCGACCGCACGCCTGCCGAAGTAATGAAGCTGATTGAGCGCTGCGATGCCGTAGTTCTGCCCGGGAGCAAAGCGGATGTTGACCCGGCAAAGTTTGATGCTCCCCGCCACCCCAAAACTGAGCCCGCCGATCGCTTGCGCGACACGGTCGACGAACTGCTGTTGCAGGACGCCTACAACATGCACAAGCCCGTGCTCGGCATTTGCTACGGTCTGCAGATTCTCAATGTTTATTGCTCGGGAAATCTGCTCCAGCACATTGAGTCACCGGTAAACCACGAAGCGGGAAGGAAAGTTCCGGTGGCGCACCGGGTCGTGATCGAGCCGGGCTCGAAGCTGCACGAGATGCTTGCGGAAGCCGGGGCTTCCGCCTCCCCGGACCCGCTCGTCATTCCCGCCAACTCCAGCCATCATCAAGCCGCGGGCGAAGTCATCGGCGACGGACTGAAAGTGGTAGCCCGCTGCCCGGATGACAACATTATCGAAGCTCTCGAAGGCACCTCGAGAGAGCATTTTGTTCTCGCCGTGCAGTGGCATCCGGAGCGTTCTTTTGACGATGACCGGCGTTCGCAGGCAATTTTTTCCGCTTTGGTAAGAGCGGCACAGCAACAGCACAAGCAACTGGCCGGAGAATTTGAAGCCTCAGAAACTTTGTGAGGCCAATACATTTCTGCCCCTGGACCACCTTGCGCTTCGGCAAGAAATCTCGCCCCAGTCTCACCGCAACTAATCTGACGAGCTTGGGTTTAACCTTTTGATGCTCGGTATACCGCGGCATTCGACTACACACTCGAGGTCTATCGTGAAACTACCCGCTGTTGTTGCTACCGTTCTTCTCGTCGCATCGGCTTTCGCCCAGGAGCAGGCTCCGCCTCCCGAGCAAGCTCCGCCTCCCGAGCAGACTGCGCCTGCGCACGAGAACTACATGCAGCAGAACTGGTTTCCGCAATCGATTGAGGACCTTGGGCAGTATGCTACGTCTCGCACCGAATTCAGCTTCGACCGCTCCATGCTGGTGCTGGCCTCAAAGGCGGATCCTGACGACCAGAGCCTGCGCCACGTGATTGCTGGCATCGATGGTATCTCGGTCCACCGCTTCCACTTTCAGGGGCCGGGGGCGTATGACCCACACGTCCTGAGCGCGGTCCGCCACGACTACAGCGTGGCCGGCTGGCAACACATCTCGAAGGCTCACGAGAAATACGGTTACCCCAGCGGAGCCGACCTCTGGATTCATCTCGACCACAACACGATTCGCAACGTCGCCGTGCTTTATGCCGGCGCGAATCAGGTCAACTTCTTCTCTGTATCAGGCTCGATCAGCCCCGTCGATCTGCTGCACCTCGCGGGGCACTTCGGGATTCCCCGGATCGAAGGCGGCGTGACGGTGCCGAGTCCTGGCAGCGCACCCCAAGCCGCACCGGGTCCGGCGACGGAGAACTAAGTTGCCGGTGGACTAGAAACGAAATCCCGGCACTAAGCCGATTTCCGCGAACCAAACCCTCACCATTTTCGTATCCTCTATCCTGGACGAGGTGTCGGGCTCACCTTCTTGCCGCACCTCCGTCCAAACCCTTAAGCCATGTCTTTGGCCGACCTGATCCGTGACGTATTCCACACCTTGTGGGCGCACAAGCTGCGCACCTTTCTCACCATGTTTGGCATCGCCTGGGGAATCGTGTCCATCGTGCTGATGGTTGCGGCCGGCGAGGGATTGCGCAAGGGCCAGGAAGAGCAGTCTCGCAACCTGGGCAAAGACATCATGATCGTCTTTCACGGGCGCACCAGCCTGCAAGCAGGTGGCACCCGCGCGGGCCGGGTCGTGCGCTGGGACGACAAAGATGTCGAGGCAGTGGAATCCGAGGGTACGGACTGCCAGTACGCAATACCAGAACTCGAACAGGAGGACGTCCGGACCCATAGCAATTACAACAACGCGTCATTTCTGGTGAGCGGATCCTACCCGGAATTTGGTTACATTCGCAGCCTCAACGTTGGTCTGGGGCGGTTTTACGACCGGGAGGATGAACGCGAGGGCCGGCGGGTAGCATTTCTCGGCACCGATGCTGCCAAGCAGCTTTTCCCCGAGGGGCGAAACCCGATTGGTGAGAACGTCTATCTCGACGACATTCCCTATCTTGTGGTTGGGGTAATGGAGAAGAAGAAGCAGGATTCCTCCTACGACGGCTGGGATGTCAACAAGGTCTTCGTGCCCTTCTCGGCAATGCGGCGCGATTTCCCCGCCAAACCTCCGGCAACGGCGCATACCTTTGATCAGCTTTTGGTTACACCCAAGTCCGTCGAGCAACACGAGGCCTGTAAGCGTCAGGTGCGTGCCGCGTTGGCCAAGATGCACGGCTACGATCCCAAGGACAAAGAGGCGTGTCCCATCTGGGACACGGTCCAAGAGGCCAAGGCTTTCCGCACCATGACGGACGGTATGAAGTACTTTCTCGGAGCTGTCGGCCTGGTCACTTTATTCCTGGGCGGAATTGGTGTGATGAACGTAATGATGGTGGCAGTCCGTGAGCGCACCCGCGAGATCGGAGTTCGCAAAGCGTTGGGCGCGCCCGCACACTCGATCCTGAAGCAATTCTTCATCGAGGCACTGATCATTGCTCTGGTGAGTGGAGCGGTCGGGCTGGGAGTGGCTTATGGTTTGTGCTGGCTGGTCGACTTAATGCCCATGCCCGACTTTTTTGCCGGCTTGGTACCAACTTGGAAGACCGGCCTGCTGGCGTGCGCAATTTTGGGCGCGGTCGCGGTTTTCGCCGCCATGCTGCCGGCGCGCCGGGCGGCGTCGGTCGACCCGATCGAGGCGCTGCGATTTGAGGCAGGAGGATGAAGACGGTTGTGAATGGCTAGCGGCTAGCGTTCCTCGCAGCGCCCTGACCACTCGCAACTGAATGCATGCTGACGGAGATCATTCGCGAAGCGTGGATTGCGCTGCAGCGCAATTACACGCGCAGTCTGCTCACCATGCTCGGTATTGTGTGGGGCATTGCCACGGTTACGCTGCTCATCGCCTACGGCAGCAGCTTCCGCAGCATTCTGGTGAATGGCTTTAACGCCTTCGGCAAGAGTGTGGTGATCGCATGGCCGGGCCAGACCAGTGAACAACCCGGCGGACAGCGTGCAGGCAAGCCGGTGGTTTTTGAGCAAGCCGACCTGGACATGGTCAAAGAGACTGCTCCGCTGGTGAAATACGTTTGTCGCGAAACCGTGAGGCGGCCGGGGATCGGGTACCAGGATCGGCTCGTCGGAACCGCGGCCATTCGCGGCGTCTGCCCCGAATATGGCGAGATGCGCAATGAGGTCCCTTCCGAAGGCCGGTGGTTTAACGCGAGCGATGACATCGAGCGGCGACGGGTATGCTTTCTCGGCGGACGGGTTCGCGAACAACTCTTCAGCGGGCGTCCTGCGGTAGGCGAAACCGTAGCGATCGGTGGCGTACGGTTCACGGTCATTGGCGTCATGGCCCGCAAAATTCAGCTGAGCAATTACTTCTCGAGCGATGACGACTCGGTGTGGATTCCGTTCTCGACGGCTGGCGACCTGTGGAACACGAAGTATGCGCAGGTGATGGTATTCGAGCCCATCGCACCGCAATTCGAGAAAAAAGCCATGGCGCAGTTTCTGGCCGCGCTCGCCACCCGGCAGCAGTTCTCGCCCACCGACAAGAAAGCGGTGGTCATGTTCGGGCGCGACGAATTCCGTCCCATCATTGACGGTATCACCATCGGTCTGGAAGTTCTGCTCACCTTTGTGGGCGCGCTTACGCTCGGCATCGGCGGCGTTGGCGTGATGAACATCATGCTGGTGTCGGTGGATGAGCGGATTCGGGAAATCGGATTGCGCCGGGCGCTGGGGGCGAAAAAGAACCACATCCGGCTGCAATTTCTTGCTGAGACGCTGCTTATCATGCTGCTCGGCGGGGCGATCGGGGTTCTGGTCTCTTATGCGGTGGCCGCCGCGGTCGGAACCCTGCCCTTGATGGGGCCTCTATTTGAAGATGACTCGGGCAAAGGGGACATCCACCTGCACATCTCGACCATGACGCTGATGCTCTCTACCCTGGTGCTGCTGGTAGTCGGGGTTGCGAGCGGACTGGTTCCGGCGCTGCGGGCTTCGAAGCTTGACCCGGTCGAAGCTCTGCGATATGAGTAAATGCCCCGGGGGCGGATAAATTCGCTATCCTGAACCGCATGCCCAAGAAGCCGCGCACCCGCCCACCCGCGTCTGACCTGCTTCGGGTCAAACCTAAGACTGTGCCCCACGAATTCGTTCTCGATGGGCTGAGTTCCGTGTCGTTTTACACTCGGCCCATGTTCGGATGCCTTGCGATTTACCTCGCCGACAAGATTGTCCTGATCCTCCGAGACAAGCCCACCCACATTTCCGACAATGGCGTCTGGCTCGCCACCACGGAGGAACATCATGCCAGTCTCCGCAAGGACTTCCCGAACCTGCGATCGATCGGCGTGCTGGGAAAGAAGGTGACAGGATGGCAGGTGCTACCTGCCGACGCTCCCGACTTTGAGCAAGCCGCGGTGCGCGCTTGCGAGTTGGTTGTAGCCCGAGATCCGCGCATCGGCAAGGTGCCGGGAACGCGCAAGAAAGGTACCAGGAAAAAGGCGCGCAAGAGCCGGACCCGGCGCTGATTCCCGAGATCCATCGTGTATTTTCGTGTCCTTTTGCGGCGGTTGATCTTCGCATACGAAAGCGAGAACATTCTTTAGGCGACCAGTTCGAACGCGGGATAATCGCCGGCAAGCTTCTCGAATGCTTCTCGAGGCGAGCCGGCCGGCAACGGGAAATACCTCTGCACCTCGCGGCGAAAGTTGTCGAGGTAGGCTTTCAGAACCGGCGGCAAAAGCGCTCCCCCACCGTGAGGGCAAGGAATGCTGGTTTTTCTGCCATAGGCAATTGTACGTCGGGCTTGTGGCATCCTATTGCTGCCCGAAAACGCCATCGATAAAGGGAGCGTAAGTAATGCGCCACAGCTCAATTCCCTACCGCATCGTCGCGAGCGCACTGGCCGTGATGCTGACTTCTCCCGCCTGGACCGCGGTCGCGGGGCCGCAATTACCGAATCCCGGTTCGGTTTCGATGTCGCGGGAGAAACAGGAGAAACTCGGACTGCAGGCAATGGGCGAAGTTTACAAGCAGATGCCGGTCTTGCCGGATTCGAGCCCCATCACGCGATATGTGCAGCAGCTCGGGAACCGGCTTGTCGAACAGATTCCTCAGCAGGACACCTGGCCTTATCAATTTCACGTCATCGCGCAGAAAGACATTAACGCTTTCGCCTTGCCCGGTGGACCGATCTTTATCAACGTGGGGACCATCGCAGCCGCCCAGAACGAAGCGCAGCTCGCGGGGGTGATGTCCCACGAAATGTCCCATGTCTACATGCAGCATTCCGCTAAGCAGGCGACTTCGACCAAGACCCAGATCGCGGAAATCCTGGGGGCTGCGGGCGGGATGCTGGGCGGCAGCGTGATCGGTGATCTGGCGCGCGCCGGAATCCAGTTCGGTGCAGGCAGCATGCTGATGAAGTATTCCCGCGAAGACGAAGCCCAAGCCGATGGCGTGGGCGCGGTCATCATGTACAAGGCCGGCTACAACCCGGTCGAACTCGCAAATTTCTTTGAGATTTTGAACAAGCAGGGCGGCGGCCCGCCGCAGTTCCTCAGCGATCACCCGAACCCCGGCAATCGTACGGCGGCGATCCAAAAGGAAGTACGCAACTGGCCACCCAGAGACTATCGCGGGGATAGTCAGGCTTTCCAAACCGCAAAAAAGGAAGCCGTCTCGACCAAGCAATATGGCGCACAGGAAATTTCCGAAGGCGCTAAAACCGGGCGTTGGGCGCGCGAGAACATCGAAAATGGCGCCGTACCTGAAAGCGCGAAGGCGGGGGTCGCAGCCAGCGCCGCATCCCAAACCCT
>Ga0126381_100010017_pt1 | contig 10650 bp, 9 predicted proteins | sample PanSoiMetPlot_28_FD_96465 | JGI IMG/M metagenome (GOLD analysis project Ga0126381, IMG submission 96465) | Tropical forest soil microbial communities from Panama - MetaG Plot_28 | ecosystem: Environmental > Terrestrial > Soil > Tropical forest > Bulk soil | place: Panama | collected 2016-02-17
GGCTGATCTCTCGTGTCCGTTCATGGGGTCGGTGCTGACGGTGAGCCAGATGCCGATCATGGGCGATCCGACGCGTGTGCAGGTGCATGAGTATCCGGGCGGACATATGTATTACGCGCGGACGGCTAGCTCGCTGGCGCTGCGCAAGGATGTGATGGAGATGATTTCGAAACACTGAGCCTCAAGCACGAATGGGGGAGGAACGAGAGACGCCAGGAAGGCAGGTACCTCCTGGCGTTTGTGAGTGTGATGCCGATATATTTACTGCTTGCCATAAAGGGGGTGCTCCTTTCTGGAGGGGTTGGGGTGAGTCACCAAAACCCTACTCCAAAAGGGGCGCCCCTTTATATTGCGTCCGTATTGCCAAGGTGGGTTGAGGCAATGCCTCATCTCAGACAGGCACAAAGCGGTTGCACAGCTGTTGAAACCAAGTGAAATCGCTCAAAACCACGCTCCGCTGGTCTTACGGATATCGTTTGGTGCAAACTCCACATCGAGCTTGATTAAATTGGCCCAGAGATAGCAATCCTATGCCGAATCGCAAACGGTGAGGTCAAGCTGTTACCGATCAGCGCAGGTAAACGACAAACCATTCCTGTTTCCTGCACTTTCTCGCACCTAATGACCTCTCGGAATGGTCGTGACGCATATTGTACGGAGGCAGAGTATTCGTGAAAATTCCGCTTGCCACAAGGATCCGATCCATGAAGAAACTCGCGCTGTTCCTGGTCATGAGTATTGTCTTTGCTTCGGCACAAACCCGCGCCGGCCGTGGTCAGTCCGAGTCTTCTCTGCCGACTTCAGTTCCCGTCTTTGCTCGAGGACACGGGTTTCCGGGCCGCTTCCGCAGCCCGCAGGGCCCAAGTCCGGTGACGAACCTGATGACGTTGCTCTACGAGAATGTCAACTCCGCCGAAGCCATGGCGGACGTGCGAAGGATGTGGGAAACCGACCGCTGGTTCGACTTTGCCCACTTTCAGGAGACCGCGAAAAACGTAGCGGACCTCATGCGGCAGGCGGGGCTGGATGACGTCCAGATCGGCTATGCTCCTGCTGACGGCGTGACGCAGGCTGGCTTTTGGACGGAGCCGATGGCTTGGGATGCCCATGTAGGCACCCTGGAAATCGTCTCGCCCAAGGTTCCCGAAGACATGCGCATTCTCGGAGATTATCAGCGGGTTCCTGCTTCGCTCTGCATGTGGAGCGGTCCTACTCCTCCGGGAGGAGTCGAGACGGAGATCGTGCTGCCCCCCAAAGACATACGGAACGCAGACCTGAAAGGCAAGCTCGTGCTTGGTGGCCGCATGGCCAAGACCGCACTTGCCAAAGCCGGCGCGCTCGGCATGGTTCACGAGAGTGCGACCAACCCGGCACTGTTGGATGAGCGCGACTGGGTCAATTCCTTCGGCGACAACGGCTGGAGCTTTAACAAAGGTAACGCGCCGCTGGTCTGTTTCTCCATTACGCCACGCTCGCAGCAGTACCTTCATCAGTTGCTCGAGCAGGGCCCGGTGAAGGTTCGGGCCAACGTGGATACCCGTTACTACACCGGTCAGTATCCCTACGTAAGTGGGGCGATCCTTGGCAGCGACGGTCCTGGCGCGGAAGAGGTCTTCTCGCTCGGCCATATGTTTGAGGTGGGTGCCGGCGACAATGACACTGGGGTCTCCTCAATTATTGAAGCCACCGCTACACTGAATCGGCTGATTAAGGAAGGCAAACTGCCCAGGCCCAAGCGGACCATCCGTATCCTTGCAATGGGTGAGCGTTACGGTACACTCGCATATCTGTACGCCCACCAGGACCGGGTAAAGAGAACCATCGCCGGCATGTGCATCGATTCGCCCGCCGGCTTTCAGAACCTCGCTGGAACGGAATACAGCTGGGTTCTTAATCCGCAGTCGGCCACCTCGTATGCGGATGCCTTCGTCGTGCGCCTTGCCGAGGAGTACTTCCCCATGGTGGACCGTCCCGTCCACTGGAGCGAGTACAGCAGCGGAACAGACAATGACCTCGGAGAGCCGATGATCAACATCCCCACGGTGGCTCCACGCGGCGGGCACGGGATCGCAGCTCACCACACTAGCTTCGATACCCCATCCCAGGTTGACCCTGACTCCTTGCGCGACCTTAGCATCATGAATGCCGCCTACGCGTACTTCATCGCCTCGGCGGGTCCGGAGCAGATGCATTGGATGGCGCAGTTGGCCTTGTCGCGCGGCTACGACCAGATCAACGCGGCGGCAGAGAATAGTCTCGACCAGATTGCGGTCGCACAAAACGCCGACACCCTGGGCCGCCTGTTGTATTGGGAGACCGCTCGCGTCGACTACAACCTCATGCGCGAAACCAAGGCGGTCAAGCAGGCAGCTGATCTTCCACAGGGACTGGCAGGCCTGGCGTCCTTCGCCGGCTTGCAGAAGGAGCGGATTGAAAACGCCGTGCAGCAGCGCGCCGCGGAACTGCATCTGGGAAAGATTCAGGCATCCGTCCCCATGGTGAATCCCGAGGCTGAAAAGATCATCGTTCGCCGCAAGAAAATGGGCACAATTACGATGGATGATATCCCTGTCGATCAGCGAGAAGGCTATCCTGCCAACTCCTTCTGGGGACCGACCACAGCCGCACTCTACTGGTGCGACGGGAAACGCAACTTGGCCGAGGTCATCAAACTGACGGAACTTGAAATGGGGCAGTCAAATTTCGACTGGCTAGGTTATTTCAAGTTCCTCCAGAAACACAATTACGTCGACTTCGTGCAGCAGTGACCGACTAATTTCGCGAGTGGGAGCGCACGGTTCCGGACGCAATCAACATTGAAAATGAACTTTCCCCTCCGACGAAAGGGTATTGAGAAGCCAGGACTTGCGAAATGTTCTTCAAGCGCTATCGTTCGCATATGATTGAGTTTCGCAATTGGGATTCTCTAGTATTTGCTGCCTTTGATGCTAGAGTGTGGCTGGCCACAAGTTCGCATTCATCTATCCCCGGCATTGCACAACGGAGAGGGGCACGAACACTATTATGAAATCTAATCACAATATGTCGCGCGAACTTACTCGCCGCGGATTCGTCCGCTCGTGCGCTAGCACCAGTCTTGCTCTTGCCAGTAAGCCCCTTTGGGGACTCTCGTCCATCAATGCCGCTAAAGTGTCGCAGTCGAGCCTTCCTCAAATGAAGTTTTCTCTCGACCAGGATTGGCTCTTTGGAGGCAAAGTAAGCGCTCAACTTGAAGAGCGTCAATTCGTCAACGTCACTCTACCCCACTGTGTCACCAAACTCTCATGGGAAGGCTGGAACCCGGACTCATGGCAGGATGTGTGGCTGTATCGCCGTCACTTCACCCTGCCTCATGAGATGGCAAATCGACGAGTGTTCTTGAAATTTGGCGCGATCATGATGGCAGCCGAAGTGTCCATCAACGGCATCAGCTTGCCGGCCCATCAGGGGGGATATCTGCCGGTCACTTACGAGATCACACCGGCACTCAGGGACGGCGATAATGTCGTCGACGTGAAGGTTGACGCACGTTTTCTGAACGTGCCACCGGCAGGCTCGCCTCGCGGCCCCCGTTCTGTTGACTACTACCTGCCCGGCGGGATGATACGCGGCGCGATGCTATTCGCAGTCCCGCATGTATTCATCAGTGATGTTTTCGCGAAACCAGTCGATGTCCTCCAGCCCACACGCCGCGTTGAGATCGCCTGCTCTCTCGACGCCGCAACATCGCGCAACAACAAATTGCAACTTGAAGCAAAGCTGCTTGACAGCGCTCGCATAGTTTCAAGCGCTCGCAAGGAAGTGACCACCTCTACTGCTGCCAGGTTCGACGAAAAAATCACGCTCGCTGGCCTGAGTAACGTCAAACTGTGGGACGTTGACGCGCCAAAACTCTACGATCTTGTAGTCACTCTGAGTGCCGCCGGTCAGTCGATTCACGACTATCGCACGCGGATTGGGTTTCGTGAGGCAAAATTCACGGTTGACGGCTTCTTTCTCAATGGCCACCGTCTGCGTCTGTTCGGACTCAACCGCCACGAGCTTTACCCATATGTCGGCTACGCCATGCCGCCACGCGTAATGCAGCGCGACGCGGAGATCATACGTAACGAATTTCACTGCAACATCGTTCGCTGTTCCCACTATCCGCAATCAGAGGCCTTCCTGGAAGCATGTGATGAGCTAGGCCTGATGGTGTGGGAAGAAACACCAGGCTGGCAATATATCGGAGAAGCAGTATTCCAGGACCAAGTCGTGCAGAACGTCTCAGACATGATCATCCGTGATCGCAACCACACCTCCATTGTCATCTGGGGCGTTCGCGTTAACGAATCCCGTAACGAACAGCCCCTCTATAAGCGTACAACCGCGCTTGCAAAATCGCTCGACGACTCTCGCCCCTGTTCAGGGTCTATGACCACCTTCGACAAGTGGCAGGAGGAGTGGCACGAAGATGTCTTCGCTATGGACGACTATCATCAGGCGCCCGATGGCACAGTCCAGATCTATCCTCCGCTGTCCGGGGTCCCTTACATGCTGGCCGAGACCGTCGGCCAGCGCACCTACACCGCGAAGGGTTTTGACAACATGTATCGCCGCGCAGGAGACATTGCGACTCAATACAAGCAGGCCCTCTATCACGCTCAAGCGCACGATAAAGCGCTGGCCTATCCGCGCCTTAGCGGTGTGATCGCGTGGTGTGCATTCGAATACGGTAGTCCCCAGAACTCGCACAAGGGCGTCAAGAATCCTGGCGTGGCCGACGTCTTCCGGGTTCCCAAGCTCGGCGCAGCCTTCTATCAGTCTCAGGTGAGCCCAGACTTGCGTCCCGTAATCATTCCGAATTTTTATTGGGACATTGGTCAGGCAACTCCACACGGCCCCGGAAAGGACGCCGCAATTTTTTCCAATTGTGACCAGTTGAGGCTCTACGTCGACGGCAAGCTTCATTCCACGCTCGATCCCGACCGCAAGAATTATCCCAATCTCAAGCACTCTCCGTTCTTTGCTGATCTCGAGCTGGACGGAGCAAACCATCATGAGCTTCGAATCGATGGCTATGTCGCAGGTAGTAAAGTAACCTCAGCCTCGTTTTCCTCTGACCCCAATGAGGATCAATTCTTCGTTGCAGTCGATGATGCTGCCATCATTGGTGACGGAATCGATGCGACTCGCGTGGTGTTTCGCGTCGCCGACAAATTTGGCGCTCCAAGACTCTTCGCCAGCGGCGACGTAAACTTCGCGCTCACCGGTCCCGGGGAATTAGTCGGAGACAATCCCTTCTCGCTTACCGAAAGCGGGGGAGTAGGTGCAGTCTGGTTGAGAAGCCTCCGGAATAGCTCTGGAAGGCTTACCCTGCAGGCCAACCACTGCATTCTGGGAGACAAATCGATCGTTATCGACGTGCACCCAGACACAGGAGCAGGGCGAATATAGGTAAGCACCGGTCGTCCTCGAACTGATTGATGGGGGGTATTTTTGTGGGTATCTTTTCTCGGAAGTGTGGGTATATTGCTGAGAGCGGTTTGATCCTACTCACGGACATCAAGGTCAGGAAAGCGACTGCCAGGGATAAGATAGGAGACGAAAGGAACCGGACGTCGCCGGTGTTTGCTTGAGACTTCGCATCCTCCCACACCTCATTCTGTTCGCCTCGTCAATGACGATGAGCGCCCAGGTCCAGGAATCCCAGCCCTATACGCTCCGTACGCAGTCCAATGTCGTGCTCGTTCCGACGACGGTGCAGACCAAACACGGCGAGATCATCTACGAACTCAAGCCGGAGCAGTTTGTCGTTGAAGACAACGGCGTTCCCCAGACCGTCCATCTCGACGAAGACACCGACTCGCTCGGACTCACAATGGTCGTAGTTGTTCAGTGCAGCCGCTCAGCTGCGGTGGAGTCGGCACACCTCGCCGGACTCCCCACTATGATCGACTCAATTGCCGGCGGTGCTCCCCGCCAGGTTGCGGTGGTCGGCTACGGCAAAGACCCCACGCTGATCGGCGACTTTTCCAGCGATCCTGGAACGACCGCCGAGGCCCTTGGGCAACTCACTCCCTGCGACGACTCTGCAGCAGCCACCTTTGATGCCGTCGCTTACGCGGCCAGCCTGCTCGAAGCGCGCAACGACCATAACCGTCATGTCATCCTTCTCGTAAGCGAGACACGCGATCATGGCAGCAGGATGAAGGCCGCACAGGTAGTCGCAACGCTCGGCCGCACCAACACCGTCGTCGATGCGGTTGCCTTTTCGCCGGGAAAGACGGAGGTCGTCGACGATCTGCACTATGGCGGAGGCTCAGGTCCCATTGGCCTTCTTGTCATGGCAGTAAACGCCCTCAAGAAGAACGCGGCTCACGAGCTGGCCGCGCTCTCAGGCGGCGAGTACACGAACTTCACTACTCGCAAGGGCTTCGACGAGGGCCTGCAGCGCCTCACAAACCATGTCCACAACTATTACCTACTCAGCTTCACCCCCCAAAGCGGCCCAGACGGCAAGCCCTCGCCCGGTATGCACTCCATCCGGGTGAAAGTCCCGGATTATCCGGACGCTCACGTAAAGTTCCGCGAGAGCTACTTCAGCGGAGCCCTCGACACCATCCCAGCCGAAGCCCAATAGCTTCAATTCCCTGTTCACAGGCGGTAGGCGGATAACCCCATGTTCGCAACTCGCGAAACATGGGGTATGAGATGAAAGCCAGATGGTTTTATCGACTAATCGCGGTCGTGACCGTGCTTGTAATGACCATAGGCGTGGCCGTTGCCATGATGGTCGTCGTCATCATCGTCCCTGTCTCGGTGGTGCGCCCAGTAGCCTTCGTGATAGCGATAGCCGTGTTCACCATGCTCCCACCACGCGGGACGCCATTCACCGCCACCATAGGGCGGCTGCACCCAATGTCCCGGGTACCAGACATACCGTCCATCATAAGGAGCCCAATATCCTTGCATCCAAACGTAGCCCATCTCAGGGGGAGGCGGAGGAGGTACCTCATACCGGATTGGCGGAGGCGGTGTGCCGATCACGACGCCAATTGAGACTTGCCCGAATGCAGGGGCCGATAACGCCGAGGCCGCCAGAGTTGTGCCTAGTAACCAGTTTGGGAACCAAATTGCTTTCATGTTTTCTCCTCTTTTCTCTTTTGCTTGCCGCCCGGCCCAGAAGACTCTACTTGACCATTTCGGTAAAATTCTCCTGCCGTGTGGTGCAATTTTCCTGCAGGCGACGGTTAAACCGCTGATTCCGTGCCTGCTACGGTAACTTGAGCAAATGGGCAACCAGAACCCGGACGCTAACTACGCCGAACGTGTGATGGTTCCCTTCTGAACACGTTCGGAACGCTGCTTGGCGCGGTCGCCGCGCGGCAGTCGTCGCCGCGCTCTCTTCTTCCTCCGCTCTGTTCTGTTCTCCTCTGTTTTCTTCTGTTCTGTTCTTATCTGTACCGTCCCCGTCACATGACCGTCACCGTGACGGTGTTGATCTGAACACCGCCCGTCACGCAGCTTCTTCATGCGGTTCTTGCTGAAGTCGGATGGAGCCTGCCGCTTATCCCACTTCAGGAAGTTCCAGTGTTTGTCGATGAAACTGAAGCCGGTGTCTTGGTTGAGATCTCGTGCTCGCTGCCGAGCTGCTTCATGTGGGGGGAACCGAAATGCTCCTCTGGTGCACTGCGGTTTCAGTGGACACGGACTGCATTTGTTGCGAGTCCCGAGGTAAGCAAAGGCCCGGTTCCTTTCATTGCGACCGCCGTAGTTCAGTTGCTGGCCTGCCGGGCAGAGGCAGCTATTGCTTTCAGGTTGTAGTCAGGCCACACGGTGTAAGGGGGACCCGTGAGGTGAAGCGATGTGCGCAACTTCTACCGCTACCGGAGAGGGAAAACGGACCACAGTCCTTGCGATCCACGGTGTCGGCAAACATCCCACGGACGAAATCCGACTTGCACTTGCCCAACGACTGGACTATGCGTCGCTCGACATCCAAGAATTCAATTGGGATGAACTCGTTAGTCACCCACAAAGAGGTATCCAAAGGAAGCCGACATCGAGCTCGATGCATTCCGGTCTACGAACGCTTTCTGGGCACGCACAACACGAACCACTGGGTCGGCGGCGGCGGCTCCGGGGCCTCGCGCCTCAATCCGTATTTTTCGCTCGTCGGTGAAGTCAGCGGATGCCTCATCATGGGCATGCCCGCTGTGAACCACAGCGGTGACATGCTCTTCTGGGGCGGAGGTGTGCGCTGGACGCCACAGGCCGCACACCATGTTTCACCGTATCTGCAGACGATGTTCGGCGGGCGGCGCGTCACCCACGAAATCCTCCATGCCGAGTTGCGAAAGGAGCTGCTCGACGAATGGGACGATGGCAAGGGCGCCCTACCGCACCCCAAACGCAGCGACTATTCGGTGGAAGTCGCTAGGATCGGGCCGGCGCTAAGCTTCGGCAGCGGATTCGATTGGGTCGTGACACGCGCCTTCGCCTAGCGCATGGTTAACGTCGAATATTCCCATGCCTGGATGGAAGATGTGGACTTCATCCAGCCGCAGAACTCGCTGCGCATCACCACCGGCGCGGTGCTCCGTATCGGAACCTGGTAAACCCATCGGATAGTCCTCAGGGTGTTGTGTTGCGATTTCGGCCTTCTGAGTGGTCGCCCCCTGGTTCCCTTTGCACGAAGCGTGGTTGAGCAGGCGCGGAAGGCAAAGCCGCCCCGCCATACCGTCACTAGTCTCGGCCAGTGGGGGCGGGTCACCGGGACTGCTCGCCGTCTCGCGAGCCAGTGCGTACGACCAGTACAGAAGTGAAAGAACCCGATTAGTGCTTACAGACGCTAGTACAGCGGCTTGGCAACCATGGCTTCATCGAGGGTCACGCGGCACTTCAGCCGATAAGCGAGATTAGCCATGTGAGCTGCAATCGCGGACTTATAGCCGATGTCGACCGGTGCATTGACTTGTTTTTTGCGCGTACGAATGCATTCCATCCAATTCGCCATATGGTTTGTTCCAGCAGATCTTCCTGTCATCACCTCGTCTGTAGGCCGATTCAGCTTCTCCGGATAGTAGGTTATTCCGGAGGAATACTTGCCTGTGACCATATCGGTTGCGCCGCTGACATGCTCAATCGTCCCGTCCGATCCAAGGATGCGCTCACCTAACCCAAAGCGGCTGTTGCTGAACGTTGACTGCCAGAGGACGACCATCTCGGGATACTCCAGCGTGACGGCGATGGTATCGGGAACCTCGCGACCATCTTTTTCAGAGAAGACACCGCCAGACATGGTCGCGGCGAGCGGCTCTTTTAAATCAAGCGCTGTCATAATCCAGGCAATTTGATGGACCATGTTCTCTGTCACGTTTCCGCCAGAGAACTCCCAAAACAGCCGCCAGTTGATGAAGCGGTTTGGGTCGAAAGTGGATTTTGGTCTGCCATCCAGAAAGAGATTCCAATTGACGTGCTCCGGATTGCAGTCGCTAGGAATCGGCCTGACCCACTGACCATGCCCATGCGGTGTGTTGCGGCTCATCCACGACTCAACCATGGCGACCTTGCCCAGCAGCCCGTCCTGTATCCACTTTCTAGCATCGGCCAGCTCACCGTCGCTCTGATGTTGCAGGCCAATCTGCACGATTTGCTTCGATTCTTGAGCCGCCTTCCTGCAAGCGACCGCCTCGGCAATGTCGTACGTCATGGTCTTTTCACAATAGACATCCTTGCCTGCCTCGAGTGCTGCCAACATGCAGCTTGCATGCTGATTGAGTGATGTTGCAATGATGACAGCATCGATATCCTTGCGCTCGAGCAAGCGACGATGATCGTCATAGACCGCTACTCCAGGAATTTTTTCCTTCGCCTGATCGCGACGGCGGGAATAGAGATCAGCAACAGCAACGCATTCAACGTCAGGCTGTCGAAGAGCATCCTTCAAATCCTGTTGTCCGCGGTCGCCCGCGCCAATCAACCCTATGCGAATACGGTCGTTCGCACCGAGCGCGCGTGCCGTCGGAGACGCCATAAAAACGGCAGCTCCCGCAGCCATACTTCCAACAAATTTTCGTCTATTCATTGTGTATTCCATTACATGAACCTCTTCTCTTTTGGGCTACGCCAGTGTTTCTGCGGATTGCAATACCGCTTTCATTCCTGCCCAACTCTGACGGGTTGAGTCCTCTGGCGAACTGCCACCATGCCAGTGTGTTTCCAGACTGACAGCGAGGTTATATCCCGCCTGTTTGAGTGCTTTGAGCTGCCCATCCCAGTCGATTACGCCTTTTCCGACAGGAGCCCACTCATATCCGCCGCTTGTTTTCATCACCGTATCCTTGCAGTGACAGTGGCCAATGCGATTCTTTGGAAGCAGATCCCATCCATTGGGGAATGGTGTTTCGCCAAGTGCTGCAGCATTGCCCGGATCCCAGTTCAGCATCAGATTTGGGACTTGAGCCAGTACCTTTGCTGCCTCCGCGCCCGTACCGGTGTTGCACGCCATTTCATTTTCGAGAACGAAGACGATACCTTGTTTGCTGGTCTTCTCCGCTGCTTCAGCAAGCTTCGCATTAATTTCCTTGCGGTACGGAGCTTGATCGTCCAAACGCCAGAAGTCAAATCCGCGAACTCGGTCGGTCTTGAAGGTCTTGGCCAGTTCAA
>Ga0126381_100010018_pt1 | contig 10650 bp, 7 predicted proteins | sample PanSoiMetPlot_28_FD_96465 | JGI IMG/M metagenome (GOLD analysis project Ga0126381, IMG submission 96465) | Tropical forest soil microbial communities from Panama - MetaG Plot_28 | ecosystem: Environmental > Terrestrial > Soil > Tropical forest > Bulk soil | place: Panama | collected 2016-02-17
GAGGAGCCGATCGATTTCCTTCACCACGGCAGGGTCGGTTGCTCGCTGCTGCCACGCATTGAGAGGAGCGGGCACCATCAAGGTCTGTCTTCCATTCTTTCCAGCGTTGGCGGTGGAGGGGTTGGGGGCGCTATCGTGATGGCTATTGTCGGCCTGATTAAATCTCAAATGTCCAAGTCATAGCGTACAGCTGAGGGTCTCTCGCAGCAGCGGTTGCCATTGTGTCTGCGCGAAATAACTCGGCATTTCTGCCGGTCAATCGAGTTGTCCACTAAGCTTTATTACCACGGTGTTTGCTGCCTTGTACCGAACGTTTTCGGACGTGGTCGGTCGTGATTCAACAGGAGGCTCGAAAACCCACAGTTGCACCAAGCAAGCAGGCTCCAGATGAACCGCGCACTCACAAAGCGACTCCGGTTATGTGTTTTGTTGTGCCTGCCAGCGCAAGCGCTTGCACAGTCATCCGCTCCTGTCTTCCCTAATCCCGGAAAGACCTCGATGTCCAAGGATAATCAGCACGCAATGGGAATGGAGGTTGCCGCCCAGGTGTATCAGGAAATGCCGGTACTACCCGACAACCGTCCGGCACCACAGTATGTTCGACAGCTCGGTCAGAAGCTGGTAGACACTATTCCACAGCAGTATTCGTGGCCTTTCGAGTTCCATGTCATTCCACAAAAAGAGATCAATGCCTTCGCGATCCCAGGTGGGCAGATGTTCATCAATCTCGGAACGTCGGAGGCGTAGAGGGCCGTTCCACGTTCTTACGTTCCCCTTCGCCTTTTCCGGATGCCAACGGCCAGAGTCAGCAAGAGCGGGACTGGCTCGTAACAGTTCCGCGGCACGATGGCTCGCTTATGATATTCGTGGCGCCGCAGGCAGACTTTGCCCGGCTTCAACCCACATACGAAGCAATGCTAAAGAGCGTCCAGTTCCCGTAATCCCCCGATCTGCAAAAGGAACGAAAGGAGCACTCGTGCTCAAAACGGAGGGAGTGGGCATCCTCTAGCGTATTCAACTCAATGCTGCGGGCTGCAACCGCCTGCCACGCAAATTGAGCATCTCCACGAACACGGCAAAGGCCATTGCGAAGTACACGTAGCCCTTTGAGATATGTTGTCCGACACCATCGGCAATTAGCATCACGCCAATTAGCAATAAGAAGCTAAGCGCTAGCATCTTGACCGTTGGATGGCGATCCACAAACGCACTGACCGGCCCGGATGCGAAGACCATGAAAGCGACCGCGAGCACAATCGCGAGAATCATGATTACCACTTGGTTCGCCATTCCAACCGCTGTGATCACCGAGTCCAGTGAGAACACGATGTCCAAAAGTGCAATCTGAACCAAAATCTGCCCCATGCTTGCCGCTTCGCGAGCTTTCCGCGCAACAGCGGATTCCCCTTCGAGACGCTGATGGATTTCGTGGACGCTTTTCCAGATTAGGAAAATCCCGCCAAACAGTAGAATAAGATCGCGTCCTGACACCCCGTGACCGGCAATATCAAAGAGTGGAGTTGTTAAGCGCATGATCCAGGTCAACGACAGTAATAGTAAAATGCGAGTAATCATTGCCAGGGTAAGGCCGATGTTCCGCGCTCGGGCTTGCCGTGTGGTTGGCAGTTTGCTCGCCAGAATGCTGATGAAAACGATGTTGTCGATCCCGAGCACGATCTCAAGAACAGTCAGCGTGACAAGAGCGATCCAACTCTCCGGAGAGGAGATCCAATCCATTCTTCTACCTCCCTCGCTGCAACGAGCTAGGAATTCTGGTTCCCCGATGTTGTATCCTTACTTCGAAATTGGCGCAACCGCTGCCTGATTGGCTTCTACTATGGCTGACTCGTACAGCGTCAACCGCAACCGTGCCGCTTGGCGAGACAAGTGGTATGCAGTGATTTTTCGACACGACACATTCGGGGGCCGACTCTTTGACGTCGTTCTTCTTACTCTAATTTTGCTCAGTGTGCTCATCGTAATTCTGGAGAGCGTTTCTTCGATACGGGCAGCGTACGGGTCCTATTTCAGAATCGCAGAATGGGCCCTCACTGGCCTTTTTACAATTGAATATGTAGCTCGACTCATCTCGGCCAAAAACGCCAGACGTTACGCCACCAGCTTCTTCGGTATCATAGACTTGTTGGCCATAGCTCCCATTTACCTGAGTTCTCTGTTTGCTGTCGAGCACTCCTTTACTGTCGTCCGTTCTCTCCGGCTACTCCGTGTCTTCCGAATCTTGAAGTTAACTGAATACGTAGGTGAAGCGACGCACATGCGCGTCGCTATTCAGGCAAGCATTCGCAAGATAACCGTTTTTTTATTTGCAGTCCTTGCCATAGTCATCATCGTTGGCGCCTTGATGTATCAGCTTGAGGGGGAAGCAAATGGATTCACCAGCATTCCAACGGCCATGTATTGGGCCATTGTCACGGTAACTACTGTCGGCTATGGAGACATCTCGCCCAAAACGGTTAGTGGACGCATGCTGGCCTCCATACTCATGATTCTCGGATACGGAATAATCGCTGTGCCCACGGGAATTGTCACTTTTGAATTTGCTCGAGCTTCAGTAACCGATCCGTCGCGAAACTGCCCCGCATGTGGCTTGTCGCCTCATGACCGAGACGCGATGTTTTGCAAGCATTGCGGCGTGCAACTCTGAGAAGGGCTTACTGGGGTTACTTACAGAAGAACTTACTTTGCTATTGAATCGCCTGTTGGGGCATATACCGGTGTGAGCAGCACCTGACAACGAACCCGGCGGACAACGGTTTTACGGGTATTCCTACTGCATCACTCCGTTGCCGGCTGCCCGGTAAAAGGTCACAACTCGAGCCAGCTACCTCTCGATAGGGTCGTGAAAACGAGAGCTACCTGTACGGAAGGGCCGTTTTCGTTGATTGCGGGATCTAAGCCAAAAAGCTCAGGCGGTTTCATTGTCTTATTCCAGTGAAACCCCAAGAAGAGGTTCTTCCTTTTGCAAGCAAGCTGCGCGAAAGATGAGCACCCGTCATGAGCGGGTGGTTAGCGGCGGTAGTCGAACAGGAGGAGGGTGATGTCGTCTTGCTGGCCGGAGGTGGATTGATTGGAGTAGGCAGCGAGTTCGGCGCAGAAATTATCGGCAAACTGGTCGACGGGGACAGTGTGGTGAGCTGCGATATAATCCATAAAGCGGTCGAAGCCGTATTCGACCTGGCTGGCGTTGGCGGCTTCGGGGATGCCGTCGGTGTAGAGCACGTGCCGGTCTCCGGATTCAAGCGGAATTTCGATCGCGGAGTATTCGGCTTCGTCGATCAGTCCTAGAACGATTCCATTCTCAATTAGTTTGGTGGCTTTACCGTCGGAGTTGCGCCAGCGTAGGACGGGAGGGTGTCCCGCACCTGCGTAGCGCATGAGGCCCTTTTCGAGGTCGAGGTAGACGTACGCAGCGGTCACGAAATTCATGGTGAATTTGCCGCGGAGAGCGCGATTTAATCCGGCCAAAACTTTGGCGGGTTCAGCGGCGTTTGGAGTCTGACCGACGAGGGCGACTTGAATCATAGAGGCGATGAGGGCGGAGGGGAGGCCGTGGCCGGAGACGTCGGCGATGAGGATGCCAAGGTGATTGTCGTCGATCTGGATGAAATCGTAGAAATCGCCGGCGACGGAGGTCATGGGAGAGTAGCGGGCGGCGATTTCGAGGCCGGGAAGCTGAGGGATGGAGTGGGGGAGAATGGCGAGTTGAATCTGCCGGGCCATCTCGAGTTCCTGGTTGATAGCGTCAAGTCGGGCGGCAAGTTGGGCGCGGGCCTCGCGAAGCATGATGTGGCTGCGCACGCGGGCTTTGACGACAGCCGGCGAGAAAGGCTTGTGGATGTAATCCACGGCGCCGCACTCGAATCCGCGGGTTTCGTCGTCGGCGCCGGTTTGACCGGTTAAGAAGATCACGGGAATTTCGGCGGTTGCAGGACTGGCTTTGAGGCGAGCGCATACCTCATATCCGTCGATACCTGGCATCATGACGTCGAGAAGGATGAGGTCGGGTTTTTCTTCGGCGTTGGCGAGAGCGAGGCCTTTTTCGCCATTCGTGGCGATTTTAGTGCGGAAGAAATCCTTGAGTGCGCCGGATATGACGCCGATGTTTGTGGGAGTATCGTCGACGATAAGAATTAGTTTTTGGGCGGGATGAGCTGAGGGTTGGATAGGATGTGGCGTTGCAGACATTTGGGTCACTCCAAATTGAGGCGCAGGCGCGAAGCGATTTGTGACAAGCATTCTAGCGCATCCGCGTAAGCGAAATTGCCGACGTGGGTGGAAAGAGAGTCGAGCTCGGCGGGAGTGAGAACGTTGGCGAGCGAGGGGCCAAGTTCGAGGAGAATGTCGGAGGCCTCGCCGTCGTCGGACTGAAGAAGCCTTTTGAGGCGGGTGAGGGGGACGCTGGCGGTGCAGGGATCGAAGTTGGCCCGGGGCGCCACTGCGCGGGCGGGCTCGGCGGGAATCCCAGCGCGAATGGCGGCGACGGTGAGGTCGAGAATGGTGGAGAGTGAGGCGAGTGGTGCGTCGACGTCGTTATTCGAATCGATGGCAGACTCGGCTTTGGCGGCGGCGTCAGCTAGGGGATCGGCCCCAAGATTGGCGGCGGCACCTTTGAGGCTGTGGGCGAGGCGCAGAGCGGTAGGGGAGTCGTGGGCGGCGAGGGCATTGCGAATGTCGGAAACGGTGTGCACCTGGGAATCGGCAAAGCGTTGGAGGAGCGATTCGTAGCGTTTGCGGTTGCCGCCGATGCGTTTGAGGGCGGTGACGGTATCGATCCCGGGAATGAAGAGAGTATCAGCGGTCGCATGGAAGACATGTATTCGTTTTTCTTCTACAGCGGACTCGAGAGGAATTTCCCGCTCTGCAGACTCCGCTCCGGATGACGGATTTGGACCAGAAAAAGCTGCAGGGTTCGCAGACCCCTCACGTCCGCCAGGGGCAGACTCCGCCTGCGCTGCAGGGGCCGGCTTAATCCAGCGGAGGAGGGCCGCGTAGAGCTTGGGAGGGTCGATGGGCTTTGCGATATGGTCGCTCATGCCAGCTGCCAGGCAAAGTTCGCGATCGCGATCCATGGCGTTGGCGGTCATGGCGACGATGGGTAGATTTGCAAAGCGGGGACTGGAGCGGATAACTTTCGTGGCGGCAATGCCATCCATTATGGGCATTTGCATGTCCATGAAGACGAGGTCGTAATTGTTTTCGGAGATTTGCTGAATGGCGGCAGCGCCGTGTTCGGCAACATCAATCTGGACGTGGGCGTCTTCGAGCAGGCCGACGGCGACTTCTCGATTGAGCTCATTATCCTCGACAAGGAGAACGCGCGCGCCGTGGACGGGAGCGAGGTCGATTTCGCCGGCACCCGAAGGCTTGGATTCGAAAGCTCGTGTTTGACCACCGCCAATGGCTTCTACAACGGAATCGAAGAGCATGGAGGGTGTGACCGGTTTGATGAGAACGTTTTCAAAGGAGGTTTGCTCCGCTTTGCGGAGGACCTCTTCCCGACCGTAGGCCGTTACCATGATGAGATGCGGGGCGGGCGAGATGTTGAGCGCGTGGATTTGGCGGCCAGTTTCAATGCCATCAAAGCCGGGCATTTGCCAATCGACGAAAACGACGTCATAGGGCTGTTTGCGTTCGGCGGATTGTCGGACCAGTTCGACTCCCTCGCGGCCGGAGGCAGCTTCATCGACGACGAAAGTCATGTTAAGAAGGATGCTGGAAAGGACTTCGCGAGCTTGGGAGTTGTCGTCAATGACGAGAACGCGGCGGCCGCGTAAGTCAGGGCGGAAAGTGCGTTTTGCGGCGCCGTCGCCTTTCCCGAGATAGGCCGTAAACCAGAAGGTTGAGCCTTTGCCGAGTTCGCTGGAGACGCCGACGTCACCGCCCATGAGTTGCGCAAGTTTTTTGGAGATAGCAAGTCCTAGGCCGGTACCGCCATGCTGGCGCGTGGTAGATGCGTCGGCCTGTTCGAACGCCTGGAAGAGGCGGCCCATTTGTTCCTGGGTCAGGCCGATGCCGGTGTCGGAGACAGCGAAGTAGACCAGTTGGCCGTTGTCGTCCTCTTCCTGAACTCGAGCTTTGACCACGATTTCGCCTTGCTCGGTGAACTTGACGGCGTTGTTGCAGAAGTTGATTAGGATCTGGCCGAGGCGCAGGGGATCGCCTTTGGGGTGGGTGGAAACTGCGGTGTCGATGTCTACGATGAATTCAAGGCCTTTGGCGGTGGCCTTCTCCGAGGTGAGATTGCTAACGTTTTCGAAAACTTTTTCAAGATCGAAGTCGATGTTTTCGACGGTGAGTTTGCCGGCTTCGATTTTGGAGAAGTCGAGTATGTCGTTGATAATGCCGAGCAGATGCTCGCCGGAAAGCTGGATTTTACGGATATAGCCCTTCTGGCGGGGATTAAGATCGGTTTTGAGGGTGAGATGGGACATGCCAATGATGGCGTTCATAGGCGTGCGGATCTCGTGAGACATGTTGGCAAGAAATTCGGATTTGACGCGGGTGGCAGCTTCGGCGACTTCCTTGGCTTTGCGGAGTTCGGCCTCGGAAGCTTCAAGCGCACGATTGGCATTCTCCAGAGCTTCGCTGCGGGCGGTGATCTGGCGTTCGGAAGCGGCGAGGGACTCAGCTTGGGCACGAGTCTGCTCGAGGAGTCGGCGCGTTTCGAGGTTGTGCGACAGGAGCTGGCTGTTCATGGCGACAGTCGGAAGCAAACTGTCGAGAAAGGTTTGCTGGCGTTCGGAGAGAGAAGAGACGGTGGCGAGCTCGAGGACGCCGACGAGCGTGTCGTGATTGAGGACGGGAACGAAAAGGAGATTGCCGGCAGCAACGGTGCCAGTTCCAGTGGCAACCTGGACGGGAGTGTCGTCGCTTGAGGAGACTTTCAGAATGCGGCGCTCGAGCGCGGCCTGGCCGACGAGGCTCTGGCCGAGCTCGAATTCAGTGGCGTCGGAGAGAGCGTCGTGCGCGTAGGTACCAACGCGGCGAAGACACACGGGGATGGAATCGTTGGCGAGATAAAAAGAGCCGTAGAGAAGAGGGATGCATTCCGAAACGCGGGAGAGAAGGCTTTTGGCGAAGGTGGGGAAATTGTCCGCGGATTGGAGACGGAGCGCGGTGGCGGCGATTTCCGACTTGAGCCAGGATTGCGTCTCGCGTTCGCGAGCGCCCTGCTGGAGAGTCCTAAGGGAGCGGCTGATCTCGCCGATTTCGTTGTTACGATCCACAAAAGGAATTGTGACTTCGAGTTGTCCTGAGGCAAGGGATTGAATGGAGTCGCGGACGGTCCAAAGTTCGCGGATGATGTCGACTTGGACGAGGTAGGAAGCCAAGGCGGAGGAGAAAATGATGCCGAGAATGACGGAAAGCCAGAAGATGCGGATCGTGCGGTGGGTTTTGAAGGTCAGGGCTTCAGATTGTGCTTGTGTGTCGGACTGCATTTGATTGGCGATGGCGACGAGCTGATCGCGAGAGGCCTCGAGTTCGTCGTCGACGTTATCGCGAACCATGGCGGCGGCTTTGAGGTTGTCGTTGACGAGAGCGGCGGCGCGGACGGGGCGGGCGTCGACGGCGGCCTTTTCGAAAATGTCCCTGGCAGCACGGATGCGCGCACTGTTGGTGGGGCTGAGGCGGATGGCTTCGGCAATGGCGGCCTGGTAGGAGGCGTAGGTGGAGTCGATGTCGGCGTCGATGCGATGCATGGCGTCGAGATCGGTTTCGACGATGAGCTGGTATAGATCAAAACCAAAGCGCATGTTGAGTGCGCGAGCCATATCGACTTGATGAACGGTCTGCAGTTGGCCATCGATGAGGTCGCTGTACCATTTATCGATCAGGCGAATTTCGATGGAGGCGTAGAGGCCGGCGGTAATGACCATGAGCACCAGGGGCAGCATGGCGAGCATGAGCTTGCGGCGGAGTTTCAGATTGGCGAGGAGGCTCATGGGGACAGCATAGCAGAGGATAGAAAGCGAAAGTCCAACTGCATGATTGAACATAGGGGTTGTTGCTCGCGTGCTCCGAGATACTTCTTCACCGGATTCCTCCACGTTGGCCACAACTAGCCAGGGATTTTGTTGGTCTGAGTGGTTCTCAGATGCCGGGGCCCCGAATGGAATGGAGTCAGCTTTTACATCACGCGCTTTTCCTTCACCCGATACATGCAAATTAACCAGGCGCTAACTCAGAATCGCGGCGTTATAGTTCGGATGATCGTTCATTCTTGAGGCGAAATTGGCTTTTGAGCTTCCTGACGAACCATATCAATGTGCAACCTCAAGGCGTATAAATGCGGCTCGAAAGGCGTTGGCACGGAGAGCCGGCTAGCTCGATCCTTCAACTGATCCAGTCTCTCGACGAACACTTTTTGGGTTCTCCCGGGAGAAGAGGAAAACATCTCGTCTTCGATTTGCCTTAATTCGGAGTAAAGCTTGTAGACGCGTCTCCTTTCTAGCCAATCATAAATGATCGGTGCGAATCGGAAGATTGGATACAAGACCGCCAGCAAAGGAATGAGCAACACCAATAGTTGCGCAACGAGCACAGCCAACCAGAACGGGAGATGACGCTGAAGGAAAGGTGGCCCCGTTTTATAGAACTCGTGCGCATAGGGGCTAAGTGGAAGGTCGATGGCTTCGGCCGCTGGAAATTGATCGGCGGTATGGAACATTCCTGGCTCGGAGTGGATCTCATCTGCGGCTTCGAGCAACAGGTATTGAATGGCTGGATGAAGATCTTTGCGCACCACCAAGCTGGCCTTTGGGGCAATAAGCAGCACGTCCGTTGGTGGGCGTGGCTCATCCATGTCAACCACACCAGCGGGCAACACCAGCTTGTTCAGATTGGGGTATAAAGCGACAAAAGCATCCGCTCTAGAAATGCTTTCTAGGTTGATATCCTGACTGCTCAAGAGCTGTTGTACTGCAGGGCTTTCCCATGCATCGAGGAAGATCGCTACGTCGATTTCACCTTGAATCAGCTTTTGGGCCGACTCTGATGGCGTAAGCGAAAGGAGGACGGCTGATTTCGGGTCGATCATTCCTACACGGGCAAGAAGCCGGAGACAAATCGCGTGCGAACTGCTGCCTTCTGGGCCGACTGAGATGCGTAAACCGTGAAGGTGCTTATGACTTTGCAGAGGACGGCCGCGGGAGAAAACCCAAAGAGGTTGGTAAAACAAAGTGCCCAGAGATGCCAATTCGGGCGAATCGTGCTCGTTTGTGATGCCACCCGGAACAATGGCTATGCTGATGCCGGATTTTGCGTCCCGAAGGCGAGCTATACTTTCGACGGCACCTGCCGATGGCACGAGTTTCATGTCAATGCCGTTCCGTGCGAGGACCTCCCGGTAACGTTTTACCAGTTCCGCATTGAGACTGCCCTCAGGATACATAGCCATCGCAACCAATCGCGGTGGCACAGGTCGCAACAGCACGAATGCCATCCTCGTCGACAGGGCGACGAGAACGACCAAGCTAAACACGACAATCCAAAACAACCCACTTGGAAGCCGCCGTCTTACAAAACGCATTGCTGAATTTTTCTTGGCAGACATGTCTCCGCCTCGGGCTTTCAGGCGTTGGTAAACGCGAGTGCTCCAGCAAGCGCCAACCTCGAGGTGAGTCGCCTGGAAAGGGTGACAAATAGCATAAGCCTATCTCGATATCGACCCGCGGGCAATCTGTCGTTGTTCCCAGGGATATGTCCGATTCGCGCTAATTGGAAAAGTAGATTTGGGTGCCTGGTGCACAAACACCGCGGGAATAACCTACTGCCATTAGTTACTTCCGGCGATTGTCGGCGAGACAAATCCCGTTATGCAATCAACAGGCGCGCAAATGGTCCGGTTTTGACATCAAAGACTAGAGTTACTCCTCCAAACGCATACACATTCGACCCGATTTCCCCAGCGAAAGCGTTCGGTGACAGTCGTTTAGCCCCAGGTCAGTTTGCTGACCTGAGCAAAGGCGGGATGAATTTGGCAATCCTGGCTCATTCGCAGACTTCTCCCGATTCCAATCCCATCTGCATAGAGAAGCTTTCGGGCAAACGCGATGAGGAAATCTTGCTCCATGCAATGGGGACAGAAGCCGCAAATGTACATCTCGGCGAGGCAGGCAAAGCAAACCGAACGATGCAGGATCTACAATCGCGAGAATCCGATTGGCTTCGCTTGGCCAAAGCAGTGGGCGCGAGTGGGAAGAATACCGAAATCAACGGTAGTCGAGCGGTCGCAGATAGACCTGATTGGAGTCATCCGGTCGTGTTGGCGAGTCGAGGTTCACAGTTATGACAGTGCCATCCGGTTGGGAAAGGCCGTCTTGACCAGTAGGGTCTAACGGTATAAGTTTGCCGCTGTTCGCACTAACACAGTTCGCGCCATCCTCTTCAGTACCCAGGAGCGAAGGTCTTGGAGGCCAAATCGCATACGGTTCTTAACCCTGAAGTCCCGTACGAATCCGGGACCGGTTTCCCTGTCGAGATGGTTCGCACTTCTTTCCCCGCACTTGCGCGAGCCGAGGATTTCGTTTTTTTTGACAATGCGGCAGGTGCGCAAGTGCCGCAAGTGGTGCTGGATGCGGTAAACCATCATCTACTCGAATGCAATGTGCAGCGAGGCGGGCGGTATGC
>Ga0126381_100010019_pt1 | contig 10649 bp, 6 predicted proteins | sample PanSoiMetPlot_28_FD_96465 | JGI IMG/M metagenome (GOLD analysis project Ga0126381, IMG submission 96465) | Tropical forest soil microbial communities from Panama - MetaG Plot_28 | ecosystem: Environmental > Terrestrial > Soil > Tropical forest > Bulk soil | place: Panama | collected 2016-02-17
CCGAGCTTAGGCAGTAAACGCCCGGACATTTTGCATTGCTACCCTTCCGTTGCCTCTTGCGCTGAGTTCCCTGTTAAACATATCGCCGATGGCCTTCGCCGCACCCCGCATAGAGTAGCGTTTTGAGAAACATGCAAGGGCGTTCTGAGACATCCCGATACGTTCGCTTTCTGACAAATCCAACCACCTGATGAGCAGGTTGTGCGTTCCATTTATGGTATCGTCTTCCGCAATACCGGCGCCATCAGCAATCACTTCTTGCCAAATATTAACCTTGTTGGAAATCAGCACCGGCTTGCCGCATGCCAGTGCTTCAGCGACCGCAATGCCGAAATTTTCCTGATGTGAGGGGAGAATGAAGGCGTCAGAAGCGTGAAAAGCACCCCATTTCTCATCCTTCTGTAACAGCCCGGGCCAATGGATTCGATCTGCTATACCCAATCTCTCTGCTTGTTTCACAAGAGTTGCCTTTAATCCGACATGGTCAGGACCAGCCATTACGAGATGCAGATGCGGCGCCGTCGAGGCTACGCGGGAAAATGCTTCGACAATCAAGTCACAGCCCTTTTTTTCATGAATACGGGCCATAAAGAGGAGATAGTTGTGATCACGCACTCCGGGACATATAGAGAAAAACCGCTCTTTTTGAATAGAGGGATCACCGGTTGGCGGGTTTGTTCCGTACGGAACTACAACTCCATCCCAATGGTTTAGCCGAAAACTGGTACGGGCCTGTTCTTTTTCAGTGGGGGTAGTGAACAGCACGGCCAAAGCATCCCTCAGAACCGGATATTGGAAGGAGCGCCAGTACAACAATTTTTTCAGATGTTTAAGCGGATATCTCTTTTTGAACCAAGGGTCGAGCGCCCCGTGAATAAACACTGCATAAGGCAACATGTTTCTGACAGCGCGCCATGCTGCAAGACTGTTGTACTGCCAAATGCCGTTGATCACAACAGCGTCAAATTCTGTAGCATGGGCTCGCAGCCAGGGGAGCATTCGGGGGGAATATCCATACATAGTATTCACAGGTCCCAGGGCATGCACCTTAAACGGAAGTTCTTTCAGGAAATCTTCATCAGGGCCATCGAGTGAAGCCACCTCCAGGTAAATACCCTCTTGACGATAGCCCTCAGCAAGTTGTCGCAATCCTTCCGGTGGGCCACCATACTTGAGAGAGAGAGAGTAGATCACGTGCAATATGCGCAGCGGGGACTGAATATCGCCTGATGAAGATGTCAAATGTGTGATGCCCCTGCTTTCGTTCAAGCTGGATGACTTCATTTCAGAATGCTTATTGCACACGCACGTTATAAACCACCTGCCGCGGAGTTCCCTTATTGATGGCACAGACTTTAACAGTAGCGGTATTCGGTGCCGAAACAAATGCCTGCCAAACAAAACCATCACCAGGATCGCTCGCAGGTGATGCCGCAGCCACCATAGAACTGGTCGCGCCCGGCACGCGAGCCAATCCGCTGGAGCATTGGCCGGGCTGTAGAGGATTACCTCCAATTGCTGCAGTAACGCCAGTCGTGCTTGCCGAACTTTGTGCAGGAACGGTTCTCCCCGCATTCAAAGCAGCCGCACCACCTCCGGCGACTTCAATTGCCTTCACATATAGGGTTTTAGCAACGCTTAAGTTTCCCGAAATTGAAACATCTGCGGTTGAATCGGCTTTGCCTTGCACTTCAAAAGCGTTGGCCCATTTCGATCCGGACCACACGTCATATTCGTAACCAGAATGTGTACTATTCGTGGGCCCGCCATTCATGCAAATGCGATTCATAGACTGCTTCTGCCCCTCCGTCGGAGTATCAAACCAGCAGTACTGGTTGGCATATTTCAGACCATTCATCCATCCGCCATTGGGGAACCCGCTCTGACCATACTGTGTCTCGTACCGCGCAAATAGGCCGGACGCCGGCGCGTATACTCCACCGATACTGCCGAAGGTAACCTGGGGTTCGGCAGTGCGTCCTGTGGCATATAACGGAGATGTGAGGTATTTTCCTCCAGTAGCCACCCAGATATCTACTTTAGGATTCTTTGGATCAACTGCGCCACCGTCTTGCGCAGAAGTTGGAATTCCTGCGTCAGCGAATGTCACTCGCGCATATCGATGAGTTGCAATTTCGCCTTTGTGAGCGAAAGTCCCGCTCGCAATCGTTACTGAAGATATGTCGATTGATGCCGCATAAGGATGATGATCTGGCGCCGCATTACTGCCGCCATTGGGATCGATATATAAGCCATCGGGAATATTACCGACGATAATATCTGCGCACGTATGAATATTCGTTTGATCACACGTATCCTGATAACCCTTCCCTGCCGGCCAAACTGCATTAATGTGAGAATTTTCGAGACTTAATGCCCCATAAAACCCGTAGGGCATTTCTTCGACAATAGACCCGACAGGCCAGGATGTGCTCGCTGGAGCAGAGCCACTCGCACCTCGAGAAGCAATGTACAATTTCCCGTCACCGCTAAAGCCTCCGATATTCACAACTTCGTACTGCCCGCGCTTTAACCCAAGCACATATCGCGATGGCTCATTACTGCCGGAAGCATAATCCTGTGGAAGCAGTACATACGGCAGGTATCCACCGTTTTTCAGGTTGATATCGCTCGGATCTGTGACTAGATGGGGCATCCAGTCGGTATTAGCCACAGGAACTACCGTTGCATTGCCGGCTAACGAACCAGTTAGAGTCGTATGCTGTGCTGCGCCACCAGCAATCACTGCAGCATTTAGCCTGCCCGCCTGGTCCCACGGAAAACCTTCAAAATAGAAGTTTCTCACCGTGCTGATATTTCCATTGAATACTTGAATACCAGCCGTATATTTGAGCGGCTTAATAGATCCACCTACAAAAGAGAAATTGACTGCTTTGTCCACGTAGATCGCCGCATGTGTATCGGGTGCAACGGGAGTCGGAGACCCTCCGGGGCCTGAATTCGGTCCGGGAAACTTTCCATTTACGCAGTTAACGCTATAGCAATACTTGTCGCTGCTGCTTGTTGCCTCATTTGTGCCACCTGGCGCAATGATCTGGGTATTCCAGAAATAACTTTCATTGATGTCGCCAGCAAGGATAATGGGCCAACGTACAGCATATATATAGAGATTGTTAGAACTGAAACGTTCAGAGTTGAAGTTCAATTGCAGCCCACGACCGCCATTGTTAGACATCTTCACGTCGCGAATATGAAAGCTATCGGCTGATGTGATTTCAAGAAGGGTGCCTGTCGTCAGGTGCCCGGACCCGATAAGCCCTAGGCTTTCAATACTTCCATTGCAACTCCAGTCGGAACATTTGCCGGGGTAAACGGTAATGAGATTCCCAGCCGGGCTTGTGAGAAGCAGCGTTGCTGTTTCCGGACCGTCGCCGATCAGGTGAAGTTGAGATGGAACGCGTAATGTCTTGCTTACTTTATAAGCTCCGGGAGGAAGATAGACGACAGGTGATCCTCTGGAAGCTCCCCCGATTGGGTGGTCGACGGCGAATTGGATAGCCTTTTGTAAGGCTGCCGTATCGTCAGCGTTACCATCGCCGATGGCACCTTCGGCTCTCACATTCAGCCGCCCTGTCAGGGAGTCCGGACGCCTCAGATCAAGAATAGCCGGCTGGTTTTGGCATTGCGTGGGGATCGGTTCGCTTGATTTGTAATTCGGCGTTATTACCAGCATGCCGCCATTGGAACAGACATTCCCATACGCATCGCTTAGTGAAACCTGGGAACGATTATCAAGAACAAGCGTCCGAACTTGTGCCGCCCGGCCTGAATTCTGAGGCGTACCGGCAGATTGTCCATGTGCAATTGAGACAAGACCCGTGCAGGAAAGAACAATCAGGAAATGGGCTGAGGTCAGTTTCTGTCGAAGCATTGCTGTTTCTCCAATCCGACTGTCGGCCTTATGGTTTATAAGAGGTTAACGGTATGAATTTAGTTTTCGACTATCGACGCGCAGAACTGGCTTCGTTTTCCATCTGCTGGAGGATTGGGTTGTGCCATCTCGGTTTCCTTGCCTGTCCAATGCTCGGTATCTGTTTTTTTGATCGCGAATCAGTTCCAGTTGTTTTCTGATCTTTCATCTGACGCATTGTTCGCAATTCAGAAAGCTCTGCTTGCCTTCTCATGAACGGCTCTGATTGCGTACGATCCGAGAATGAGGTCATCCCTGTTTTTCTCGAACCCCTGTATTGCGATGGAGTTGCGGTGATATCAGGGCTAAGAAAGCTTTTCTTTTCCAAGTTGTCGAACGGCCCCGCCGATAAGTCAACAGTGTCCTGGTTATCGACGGGCGTCTTTTCTAGAGGACTCCTGCTGGAGTCTTGCACGTGCTCTACTGGCTGTGGCCCGAAAGTGCTTTCGGCTTGATCGCCCGGTTTCTTATCTCGGTTTAAAACTTTTTCTGACTGTTGAATAGATGTTTGGGGAGGTTGATCGGTTGGGTTCAATGTTGATGCTACCGGAAGAGCACTGCCTACCCTCCAAAACGACTGCTGATTGATCGAGGTGCTGTTGAGTTCCGATGCCGATTTGCCAAGCATTGATCTCAATGACTGTGTAGACAAAGTACCAACATTTGATAGAGACAACGATTGTGGTGCTGAGGAAAAACCTGATCCCTGGGATTTTCGGGCGATGATGTCCACAATGTTAACGGGCTGAGCGGGGTGAAGCCCTGTGACGATGGAAGCATCCCTCAACGAGTTGTCCACCTGAAAAGGAACACGGCTCACTACATACGATTGAGTAACGGCAGGGCTCAGAGGAGTAGCTATGATACTTGCCCCAATTGCGTCATAGGGCAACACACGTTCATCTGGTGTTAAAAGACTGTTAGCGCCTGGTTCAATCGTAGATGACGGAATTGGAGCCACCGTGGAACTCAGCCCATTCAAATTGGTGTCCAAGGGTTCGGACACAGAACCACCCACTGACGTGCTCAACTGAGCATTGCCAAGCGCACTATTGAATGCGGCAAATACGAATAGACATGCGACAGAGAGTAGTTTTTCGCAGAATCTCATTGGAATACCACTCCTTTTTCAGAGTGGCGGCTCAGAGAAAATTCGGGAATTTTAAACAATACATACAAAAACGCGGCGTAGAGTAACGAATCGCGAATCGCTAAGAGGCGCACCCACAAGCCGGCCTCTGTCAGTAGTGCGTTGTATGCAAGAAACAGAACAACTATTGTAGACACGATTTCTGGAAGGTTGACTCTCACAATCTCTGCCATCAATCGAAACAGCGCACTGATGACGATGGGGTACAAAATCATACCCCAGATGCCGAAATCGATAGCCCCCGCTGAATAGAGCGAGTTAGCTTCATCTTTATAAGCAAAGCCATATGTGGTGTTGGCGATACTCTCTTCAGTAAAGAGAAAGGCGCCTTTGTCTGCCCATAAAGCTGAAGGTACAACGAGTTGAAATTCATGGAGCGCATTTCTACCTTCCGCTGGTTCGATGCGAAAACTAGCATCCAGAAGATCAGAAACGTAGCCTAATACAAATGTGCGCTTTTGCAGATTATCTCTGAGGGCCTGATTTGCCTTGGAGGTATTGCCGCTCTCAAACAGGGCCATTGCTAGAGATATCCGATCAACGAGCGAAATTCGATGCTTGCCGTAGGATGCGAAACGCAAATAATAAAACGCCGTCGCTCCAGCACTGATAACTACGATCACAACAGCCGTGTAGACAATCTTCCTTGAAAATGACCATTTGGGCTTGAAAGTACCGAATCGGGCAGCAATGGCACCAAGAAGGACGTAGTAGACGAGATTTCTGCGCCCCATGGGTATGATCAGAAGGAATTGAGCCGCAAGCATAACTGCAAAAAGGTATTTCGTTATGCCCTTGGGCCACTCGAGCAAGCAGAGACAAGTAATCGCAAACAGAGTCGGTTGGAGCCAGCCAAGAAGTCCTCCCAGAAGGCTCATGTGCCCGCCGTGGGCTGCGGCAGTTACGCCCATATAGTCAAGCTGGCCTGTGGTGTAACCAACGATAACGAGTCCGGTCCCAAGTAGGACAAACAGCGCCGATCGATTGTCGAGTGGAAGATGAAAACCCTGTCCGAAGATCGGTGTTTCAAACATCTCTCCTAACGAATATAGGATGCCCGAAGAAATGAGGACCGCCGCCATAGCGTGGGAAACAGCCTCAGGGTCCCGATGGAAATATGCAGCCAGCGTCAGATCGCCTCTTGGGATCATTAACCAACTGTTCACCACTCCGATGCCATAACCCACTGTATGAGCGACGCAGAAGATATGGGAGAAACGGATCGGGCCGCGCCTTACAACAATCTCCCAAAGGGTATACAAACCAACTGACGCTCCGATGGCAGATGAAACCAGGAGCATCATATCGGTGGAAAAGATCCAGGTAATCAGGCCAACACTCAAAAGCAGCAGCGGAAAATCGAGAAAATACAGACGCCTTGCAGGCGCGACATTATCGCCCAGCCTCCTCGTTGAATGGGCAACTCCCGGCCAGAATAGTTCAGCCCTCGGATTCAATGCTGTGTTCATCAGGAAGAGCTACCTGTTTCCTCGCTTTGCTATTTCTGTGCGAATCGGCATGAACCAATCAATGGAAGTAAATCAGCACACCGCTTGTGATTGTGATCGCCGCCTCTATTCCGCGATACGTCAATGTCTTGCTGATGCTTGACGGAACGAAAAGTATGTCTCCGTCCTTCACTGCAATGTCTGCCTGCGAGCCATAGGCCACGTGTTTGAGATCGAGATCCACCTCTTCTCTGCCCTCCGCAGTTTTGCGAATCAGTTTGGTCTTACTCAACGCGGCAGTTTTATCCCATCCGCCAGCGAGTGAAAGTGATTGCATCACCGATATCGGAGAGTTGTTGTCTATAAGGAATCCGCCGGGCTTCAGCACATCGCCGATCACGTATACTACGCCAGCTTTTGCCACCATAAGGGTGTCGCCTGGAAGGATGATAGGGTTCTCCTGCGCGTACATGGTGGCCGGTCCCGACTGCAGGGCTATTGTAATAGGATGTTGCGGATCATCACGATGGACAATGGAGACGGACTTTCCGGCAGTAGTCTGTAATCCTCCTGCAATAGAAAGCATATCGAGCAGCCTTCGAGTGCCGAGCGTGGGGTAAACGCCCGGAGTACGCACTTCACCCAACACGGTCGCGCCTTGCGAGGCGTATTCAGCAATAAAGACAGTAACGTGCGGATCGAGAATCAGGCGCCGCGTCCGCAATTCGTCTTCAATCCTGTGAGCAGCGTCGATAGTATTCATCCCGGCTAATTTCATCAGCCCGAGGACTGGAAGATTCACATCGCCGTCCTGACTAACGCGCGCTGAAGTCGTCAGTTCAGGAGTATCAAAAACAACGATATTTAATAGATCTCCAGCACCGATTGCTATATTGGGAGCCGAAGGGCGTTGTTGATCCAGCGCAATGCCGGAGGTTGACTCTTGGGAGAGCCCCTGTTGAAAGGGGTATGCGGACATGACGATGAAGATGGCTCCTGCGAGGATCGATCGATAGCGCATCTTACTTTTCTTCCTCCGTCACTCCATAACCCGCTCCGTAACCTTTGTTGTAGTCGTAGTCGTAGCGTTTCGAATAGGTGTAGTAATTCTCAAGCCGCAGATCAACGTCGTTCACCACTGTTCCCAGGAGTCTCGCATTTGCACGACGCAGTTGATCACGTACGCGGGACAACGCCTTTTTACGAGTGACACCGGAGCGCACGAGAATGAAAACAGCGTCCATATGAGGAGCCAAACTCAGTGTGTCCGACACAGCAAGAACAGGCGATGTATCAAGGATCACGTGATCATATTCAAGGCGCCATTGCAGTAGAAGGTCTTCCATGCTCCTCGACGCGAGCATTTCGCCGGGATTTGGGGCAATGGGACCACGTGTGACGATCGTCAGGTTGGGAAGATCGGGTATCGGCTGCTCATATGCTTCGTTACCTGATTCGCGTGACAGCAATGTGGACAACCCAGCCCTGTTAGATGTCTTGAATTTAAGGTGTTGGGTGCCCTTGCGTAGATCAGAATCGACTAACAGCACGCGGGCGGAACGCCGCGCGAAGGAGATAGCCAGATTTGCTGCACAGGTAGATTTTCCTTCCGCTGCAAAGCTGCTGGTGAGCAAGATCAACCGAGGTTCCCGGTCCACAGCAGACAGTAACAGCGAGGACCGCAGTGTGCGAAAGGATTCGGCGATAATCGATTGCGGTTCGGTGTAGGAGATCAGATCGGCAGCTACTTTTGAGCTGCGCTCTCTTTCGAGTGCTGCAGGTTCCCCAGAACCTCCACCGATCTTCTTTGACACATCGAAATGCGGTATCACCGCTAAAGCAGGCAATCCCGAAATCGCTTCAGCATCGTCAGAAGTACGGATGGTATCGTCGAGTGATTCAAGGAACAATGCAGAAATGATTCCAAGCAGCAGCCCGCCGAGAAGCCCAAACATGAGATCACGCCGTTTTTTCGGGGAGATTGGACGGGCTGGTTCCGTGGCCCTATCGATGACATCGATATTGTTCGAATTCAGACCCGCGGTAATACCGGCTTCCTTAAGCTTCGTTTGCAAGGCATCGTAGAGATCGGAGGCTGAATCAGCTCCGTGCTTCAGTATTTCGAACTCGGCAGCAGATTCGTTTACGCGATACGCTTCCTGCTTGATCTGCTCCAATCTGTCACGCAGCAGGTTCTCGGTCTTGACGGACGCGTTATATTCTTCTTCAAACCGATTTGTAAGATTATTGATTTCCGCATCAATGCTTGCCTGAACAGAAGCCAGTTGCTTTTCAGCCTCTTTCACCTTCGGCCATTCGGGACCGTATTTGGATTTAAGCTGCGCGTCCTGCACCATCAATTCGCTTTGTTGCTGGCGCAAAGCTGTCAGCGTCGTTCCTGGCGCGACAGAAACCAGCAACTCAGGATTCCGGGTCTGTGCAAGCCGGTAGCGTGCTTCCTTGACAATACGATCAGCCTGAGCCTCTGCCAGTTGTTGGTTCACAGTTTGCAGATTGTCGGTAACGAGTGTCTGACCTTCTGCGTTCAGTCCAACAAGGTTGTTTTCTCTTTGATACTTGGCAGCTTGTTGTTGTGAATCTTCCACCTGCTTCTTCAACGCACTCAATTGCTGGTTGAGCCAATTTGAGACGCGGGTAGTTCCTTCATATCGGGCCCGAAGATCACGCTCCATGTATGCGTCGACTATGGCGTTTGTAGTCGCTGTAGCCACCTTGGGATCTGGATTCCTGAAGCGAATTTCGACCAGGTTCGTACCCGGGATGAGCATGATTTTCAAGTTCCCTGAGAATGTGCCCAGCAATGCAGCGCGTTGTCCCGGCGTGAGATGTCCGTTATAGGGCGAGTCCTTGAAGATATCTGAGAAGGGTTTCTTATGGTAGAGATCGAGCGTATTGATCACATCGAGCGCAACAGTACTGCTGCGCATGATGGCCACTTCCGTCTGCAACCGCTCCGAAGAGGCGTCTTCACCTGCGAGATTCTGCTCGACCAGATCGCTGATGCCTATGTTTGTCGAGCGGCCGAGATCGATATCCATCTGGGCCACGGATTCGTACTGTGGTACTGACAAGAATGCAAAATAGCTGGCCACAAGAAGACCCAGAAGAATGCAGACAATGATGACCCATTTGCGTTTGATGATGATCTTTCGGACATCGCCGGGAGTCAGAACGGAATGTTCCAAAGTACCGCCTGGTACTGGTGCTAGAGGAAATTCCTGGCGGTGCGGGGTAATCGCTTGTCCTTGCATCCCTGCTCTAAACTCCTTCCGAAATTACAGTTTGTCGATCGCTCTCTAATCGGTAGCGTGAGCAAAGCATCTCATTAAATACACAGCTCTTTGCGGGTTTTGAATTTCCGTTCGCAGGTAATGAAAAGTTGGATGCACTCCGGTAGTTCGACTTGCGTAATTATTCAACACGAACTGCGACAGATAGTCTTTCGCTGAAGAGCCTTCGATATTCTCGACAGTGGATTTATCGTTGTTCATACACTTGCTTTAACCCGGCCAGACGCCAAGTGCACTGGTATGAATCTCTAATTTGCGTATGCACCCCTTATGCGACAGATTATCTAGCGTAAATAAGAACGTTCCAACGGTTCGCAGAATCGGGAAGTTGCTGCTTTGAAGGGCTTGACTGGCAACTAGTTGCGCCATTGCAGGCCCAAATTAGTCACATATCTAACAAGATAGCGAACGCACGGGGGGCGGTCAATCCAAAGCGTCTACTCGATTGGTCTGATGTTGGAACGATTCTCAAAACAAAGAACCGGAGGTTTGACAACCTCCGGTTCAGATTACCTGCTGCTCTTTCTTCAGTTGCCGTGAGGATAGTCCACACGAACAGCAAGAATTTCATATGGATGAATCGGAACTGTTACGTGGCCACCTTCCACTGAGAGAGGTGAGCCTTGGGGCTGTTCCAAGAGGTTTGTTTCCGTCGCTGCCGTGGCACCTGTCGGCAGTGCAATTTCCACATTTGCCTGCTTTCCTGCCCACTCATACATGTGCAGAACCAGGGCGTTGCTGTCTTCAGCCTTCTTCATGGCGGTAAGTACCACGTTTTCAGGCTTTACGGTCAAAAACGAGTGCTCCAG
>Ga0126381_100010020_pt1 | contig 10648 bp, 6 predicted proteins | sample PanSoiMetPlot_28_FD_96465 | JGI IMG/M metagenome (GOLD analysis project Ga0126381, IMG submission 96465) | Tropical forest soil microbial communities from Panama - MetaG Plot_28 | ecosystem: Environmental > Terrestrial > Soil > Tropical forest > Bulk soil | place: Panama | collected 2016-02-17
AGCGTGAAGCAGCCTGCGGCCATGCCCGCAGTAGCGGCTTTCGTAAGCAACAGGAGGCCCACGACAGAAATGGTGAAGCCGAATATTGCGGGCAACCTGCGGGACCAGGCGCGAAAGCGCGAACGATAAAGCGCGTCGACAAGCCAGCCGGAAATCCACTGTGAAACGGTTCCGGCGAGCAGCGGCGCCATTGCGAATAGAGCGGCCTGTCCATCAGCAAGATGGAACTGACTCTTGAGATACGGCAGCATCCAGGAAAGGCCGATGAAAAAAGTGAAATTGCTGCAGAAGTACTGGACCATCGCGACCATCATGGGAGCCGAACCAAAGATATCGGCAAGGCTGAGCCCGGATGCGTGAGCCTCAGTCACAGGCGGTGAATTCTCAGGGCGGTCGCGAAACCAAAGGAACCAGAACACTGCCCACGCGCCGCCCAGACCCCCGAGAATCCAGAACGAAGCGCGCCAATGCCAGCGCATGAGCATGAATGCCAGGAGGGGAAAGGATAAAGCTCCGCCCAGGCGCGAGCCGGAGAAGAGAACTCCATTGGCGCGTCCGCGCTCGCCGGAAGGCAACCAATTGCAGATGGCGCGGGCGCTGCCCGGAAACGCGCCGGCTTCACTAATTCCAAACACAAAACGGATGCAGACGAGTGAAAACAGATTCCACGCTGCCCCGGTAAAAGCCGTCAGCGCGCTCCACACGCTTACGACCAACGCGAGGGCCAGCCTTGGGCCCATTCGGTCGGCCAGCCAGCCACCGGGAATTTGCGCCAGAGCATATCCGAGCGCAAATGCGCCGAAAACCATTCCCATGGCGCTTTCCGACAAATGGAGTTCACTTGCAATAGGCTCTTTGGCTGCCGAGATACAGACGCGATCCACGTACGTGATCATGGAAAGCGCAAATAACGCCAGAACGACAGTCTGTTTCGTCAGCCCGCGCCGGTTCCGGTACGCCCGGTCAGCAGCCGGCGCCGAATATGTGGCAACCGGTTTCATTCAGAATGTTCCGCTTGTCGGAGTCGGGCACGTCGAGGGTCACGATCTTTCCGATTTCCGTTTCGGTGCTTTCGGGAAGGTCGGAGCCGATCATCAGGCGATCGCTCGAAACATGACTCAGTACTTCGAGAACATGGTGCGGCATGAGAGTTGACAGTTCGAGCGCGATGTTGGGGCAGAACAGCGCTGCGACGATCGCCTCGTGGACATGAATCCCGCCTCCTGAGTGCGCCACGACGATTCGGAGATTCGGGAAAGCGCGCGCGGGCCTCATAAGAAGAGCGGGCGACGCCAGTGGCAGACCGGATCCCGTGTGGCAGATGACCGCCATCTGGTTTTCGAGAGCCGCCTCGAAGAAAAAGTCGCTCGAGGACGAAAACACGTTCATACCGTGATACTGAGGCTGGAGTTTGAGCGCAGTGAAGCCGTATTCCTCGCGGCAACGTCGAACTTCATCCTGAAAAACGGTGCGGTCGATCAGAGGGAACAGACAAGCGCACCCAAGAAAACGATCCCGATGCTGCCGCACTGCGTGGCCAATCAGATCATGCTGCGCCTTGAAGTCGTCCACCACGGGGAAAGGAATGGCGAGGGAACGATCGACGCCGCATCTATCCATGGTGCGCAGCAAATCGTCCGGCATGCAGACGCGACCACTGTGGCGCGCTGTGCCGAGATGAGTATGAGTATCAAAAATGCGGTATCCCGATTTCATGAGGGTTTGATTTTGGGGCTGACGCTGGCAATGCGGACAATATCAATCCTGACATCTCGCGCGTTGTGAGACGGCCGCGCAAGTCGCGGGTGCGCGCTGCAGGGTCGGCGAGAACAGATCTCACCGCGCCATGGATCATCTGTGCGCCGGCCTTCGTTTCCGTGGTGTCGAACCATTCGAGCATCATTGCGGCGGATAGAATCGTCGCCACGGGATTGGCTATGCCCTTACCGGCAATATCCGGAGCCGATCCGTGCGACGGCTGAAAAACGGCGTACTGCTCACCTAAATCAGCGGAGGGCGCCATTCCCATGCCTCCGACGAGACCGGCGGCCAGGTCCGAAAGAATATCGCCGAACATGTTTTCGGTGACGAGGACATCGAACGACTCTGGTCGTTGCACGAGATAAAGGGCGGCGGCGTCAACGTAGATATGGTCGGTCTTAATGTCAGGAAATTCTGTTGCGACGTCGTCGAACACGCTTCGAAAAAATGCCATCGACGGAAGTACATTCGCCTTGTCGACCAGGGTGAGTTGGCCGCGGCGGCGCCGCGCTTCGTAGAATGCGGCGCGAATAACGCGCTCAGCCCCGGCGCGCGTGATACGCATTCTGTCCTCAGCATACGCCGCGCCCGGGGAGAGCCGGTCGCGCCTCGAGAAGAACAACCCTTCCGTGCTTTCGCGAACCAGCAGAAAATCGATGGACCCGGCCGCCTTGCCGCTCAACGGCGAGTCGGCGGGGTGATAGAGGTAGATCGGCCTCAGTCCGCAGTACAGATCGAGTCGTTCGCGAAGATCGAGTTGCGGCGTCATCTCGACCCCATCAGGCCAACGCACGCCCGGTAGCCCCATCGCTCCCAGCAGGATCGCATCGAAGGATTTCAACTGCTCGAAAACGGCGGCAGGAAGAGGATCGCCGCTGCGAAGGTATTCTCCTGCTCCGACGCTGAACTCCTGAAACTCGAAGCGCGCAGTCCCGACACGGGATTCAACTGCGCGCAGCACATCAAGCGCGGGCGCAACGATCTCAGGGCCGATTCCGTCACCCGGCAGAACTGCGATGCGAAATGGCCCCGAGGCGTGATGTGCGCGATTGCTCATGAATCGCTATTTCTGCGCACGTACTACCAACAGGCCAGGCGCAGTATCGAACGATTCCGGACGATTGAACTGATAGACGCCCGGGCCTCCGATGGCGAACTCGGATTTTTCGCCGCTCCAGATGTTCACCCACTGCCCCGTCGCCGGGCCCCGAAGACCATTCAGGTTGACGGCGATTTCCCTGGAACTGTTGAGATTCGGTCGCCCTCGTCCACCCCTCCCTCCGCCGGAGGGAGCTGCTGCAGACCCGGCAGGCGCAGGCCCGGCGTTGGGAGGTCCGCCGCGTCCACGGCCCGCTCCTGCCGGCCGTTGTGGCTGTTGGACGAGAAACGCATACACGTCGCCCGGACTGGCAAGGCATGGGCCGCCCATCGCGAACTCCGGGTGCGGTTCCATCAGCCAGTACGGCAGGGCCGACAGGTTTTCTTTGAGAATCTGGAAACGAGGCATACCGGGCGGCTCGGGATCGGGCTTCACCAGATCCCAGGCGGTGTTCGAGTAATAGTAAACGAAATATCCGCCGGAGAGATAAACCTCGTATGCCCCGCGAATCATGTCCTGCCAGTCCTGCTTCACGGGATAGGTGGGCAGATCATCCACGCCCCGTTCGTAGTAAAGCTCGGAGTTTACGATCGGCCACGGCAGGAGTTGACGTTCGAACAGTACGGCTTCTTTCCAATAGAAATGTTCCTGATCGGTCACAAAATCGAGATTCGTATTCAGTCTGGAATCCCAGTCATAGAGATCGTTGTCATGCGCCGTAGTGAGGCGGTGATAGCCGTCATCCGCCCGGACCAGATCAATCAGCCGCTTTTCGAGCCCCTTGTCATGCTCGTTGTAAGCTTCCTTAGAAAAATCCCAGGTGATGTTCGGATAGGCCTGATAGCGCGCGGCCACATAACGGAAATATCGCTCCTCGTCTTTGCTCCCGGGCTTGGGCCAATTCACCATCTTGTTGTAGACCTTGATCATGACGTTGGCAACGATACCCTTGTCGAGCAGGGCGTTCATCATTCCGTCGTACGCATCAAAAAATGCCGTGTTCAGCGTAGAGTGATCAGGCTGATCGTTAGTCCCTCCGAAGACGTACATTTCGGTCGGGGCGTAATCCCACTGGTTCTGATGGCCCTTCGACCAGCCTGTGTCATGGGCGTAGATGTTTACCAGGACGTGGTTGAATCCCCGCGCCACCATCTGGTCGATGAGGTGATGCATGACCTTGCGCTCCGGATCTTTCATGTCCGCGCCCCAAAGCCAGTCCGCTTCGTAGCCCATGAGGAAGTAGCGAGAACCATCTTCAAACACGAAGTGGTGGCGATTGACCGGATCAACGCGGAGACCGCCATGGATTGCGGAATTTGAGTTCTTCGCACAGTCAATATTCGCCTCGACGTGGCCATTCAGAGCCGCCACGGGCGACACCGTCTTCATCGACCAGCGGCCCGGCATTGTTGCAGAAAAACGGATCTTCCAGGTGTTGCCGCCAGCATAAAAGCCGGGGACGACAATGCGCGTGCCATCGGGGCCAGTGAATTCGCCGCGCACCTCGACGTCGAAGGGATTACCGGACGCCTGGCCGGCGAGGGCGAAGTCGTGGGGATGAAACTGTTCCACAGTAATCGCTGGCAGAATGCGCGCCACTGCCAGCAGGAGAGCAAATGTTTGAAACCGTCGCATAAACCTCTTTCCACAACCAGAAACCTCTCAATCTCAGTAGTTGCAGAATTAAGATATAATATATTAAATTTGTTAAGTCAAGGCTGACCGTAAAGGCCTGATGGGCTTTTGTATATTAAAATCGTGACCTCCACAGTTATTCCCCTTTCCGAGACAATACAAGCCAAGTCACTGCGCGAAGAGATTGTAGACATCCTGCAGCGGGAAATCATCGGCGGAAATTTTCGCCCTGGGCAGCGGCTGGTTGAACGCGAGCTGACCCAAAGGTTTGGGGTCAGTTCCATTCCGATCCGCGAGGCCTTGCAGGAACTGGAAAATCGAGGGCTGATCGTACGGCGCCACAATTGCGGCTGCTCCGTCATTCAGCTCACCCACCAGGAGGCCACAAGAATCTGCGAGTTGAGACGGGTCCTGGAGCCAAAGGTGATCGAGTGGGCCGCAGAGCGCATTACTCCGGCTAAAGCCGACACGCTACGCGCGCAAGTGGCTCGTCTGGAAGCCGCGGCTGAGGCCAACGATTGGGCCACGTATTTTCACGAGGACATCCAGCTTCACCGGATGATCTGGGATGTCGCGGATAACAGCCACGCAGCCCGGGCACTCGAGATGGTAATGGGTTCGCTTTTCGCCTCCGGAATCATCGGCGGACGCGACACAGAAACGATCGACCTGCGCGCAGAAGCGAAGAAACATCGGCGCCTTCTCGAAGCCATCTGTGACGGCGATCAACAACGCTCCGCTCTCTGCCTGTTGGAGATCGCCGCCGGCTTTGAAAAGCATGTCGGCTGACAGGGATATACCGCATCCCAAGGCCCTGATTCTGCTGGGTGCTATTGCGGACGATTTGACCGGTGCAACCGATTTGGCCAATACTTTGGCTCGTTCGGGGTTGCGTACAGTCCTGACGCCTGGAGTTCCCCGGTCCTCGGACGATGTTGCGGGCTGCGATGCTGTTGTTGTCGCGTTGAAGAGCCGGAGTGTGCCGGCGGAATCAGCTGTCACGTCATCACTCTGCGCACTTGATGCGCTTCAGAGATTGGAAGCCCGGCAGTTCTTCTTCAAATACTGCTCGACATTCGACTCCACGGATGCCGGGAACATCGGCCCGGTGGCAGATGCTCTGCTCGATGCGCTCGGCAACGATATAACGATCTTTTGTCCGTCATTTCCGGAGAACGGGCGAACGGTCTACCAGGGCCACCTGTTTGTTCATGATCGCCTTCTTTCCGAGTCCGGTATGGAGAATCATCCGCTCAATCCGATGAGGGATCCTGATCTTGTTCGTGTTCTCGGAAAGCAGGTCCGATCGAAACCTGGTCTGATTCCATGGCAGGCCGTCCGCCAGGGTCCTGAGAGAATACGCGGCGCTATTGCTGCCTTGCGCCATCAGGGCGTCCGATTCGCGATTGTGGACGCCCTCTCGAATGAGGATCTCCTGACAATCGCTGAGGCGACGGCCGATCTGCGGCTGTTGACAGGTGGATCGGGTCTTGGCATCGGCGTGGCGGAGTCACTGCGACGGAGGGGGCTTCTCGTTGCGCTCAAGCGCGAGGAGTCACTCCCCGACGTGGTCGGGCCGTCTGCAATTCTGTCCGGGTCGTGTTCGGCCATGACCAACCGTCAGGTCGCAGAATATCGGAAGCGCCACGCAGTTTATGAGCTCGACCCGTTTACTATGCATGACAGTGCGCAAGGCGCGAAAGCCGCTCTCGACTGGGCTGAAGGGCGGTTGCGCGATGACGTCGTTCTCATTTCGGCGACAGCGGAGCCGGAAAAGGTTCGCCTTACGCAAAGAGTATTGGGAACAGAGGTTGGCGAGACGGTCGAAAAGACCATTGGGCTCATCGCGTCGGGGTTGGTTGAGCGCGGCGTTCGCAAACTCGTTGTGGCCGGCGGTGAAACATCCGGCGCCGTAATAGCCGCGCTCGGAATTGAGGCGCTTCGGATAGGCAGCCAGATCGCTCCCGGCGTGCCATGGACCGTCTCATCCAGGGCGCCACGACTTGCATTGGCGCTCAAGTCCGGTAATTTCGGCGCTCCCACCTTCTTTGAAGACGCTTTCCGCATTCAGCCATGACTGAGACAAAACTTCGGGAAACAATCTGCCAGTTGGGCGCCAGCCTTTTCTCAAGGGGACTGACATTCGGCTCGTCGGGCAACATCAGCGTTCGCGTCGAAGACGGCTGGCTGATGACGCCTACTAGCGTCGCGTTGGGGTCACTCGACCCCGCACGACTTTCGCGGCTGAGTGCGAATGGCGAGCTCTTGTCGGGCGATGCGCCGACAAAGGAAAGCGTCCTGCATCGCGTCATGTATGAAGAGCGGCCGCGTGCTGCGGCCGTGGTCCATCTGCACTCCACCTGGTCAGTGGCGGTATCGTGTCTCGCAAGCGTGAACGCGTCCGACGTTCTGCCGCCGATCACCGCCTATTACGTGATGAGAGTGGGCAGCCTGCCGCTCGTCCCCTATGTCCCCCCAGGGGATCCGGCGCTCGCCGAGGCCGTTCGACCATTCGCCTCGCGGCACCACGCAGTTCTGCTGGCTAATCACGGACCAGTGGTCGCTGGCAGTTCCTTATCAGCCGCGGCGGGAGCGATGGAGGAACTGGAAGAAACCGCGAAACTCTACATGCTTTTGCGGGGCGAGCAAACTCAATTCCTCGCGCCAGACCAGGTTGCGGAATTGCGCCGGCGATTTCAGGCGGACGCCTGAATACGATGGATTAACTATTATATAGGTCGCAATTCAACCCGCCGAACACAATGTGGGGCACGGGCTACTCAGGCCAGAACTGACGGAATGGAGCGATATCCGCAATATCTTAGGCTACTTACGGACATTTCGCACCGCACCGCTCCTTGCGGCCGCAAGAGTAGTGGAAATCAGCCGCAAAAATGTTTGACCCTCGATTAAATATATTATATATTAACCTCCGACCCGACGCATAGGGGGTGCTCGATGCAGAAAAGTTCTCTTCTGGCTGGTAACTTCGTCGTTTGTGTGGCCAGTCTCCTGCTCTCTTCAATAAACGCAGCCGCTCAGGTCTCGGTGGCCGGCATCATCAGCGGTACCGTCGTCGACACCTCGGGAGCAGTGATTCCGGGCGCCGCCATCACTGTGACCAACGAAGGGACGGCGGCCGAAAGAAAAGCCACCACGAACGGGAGCGGCAGCTTTGTCGTTGTGGGACTCGAACCGGGATCCTACACGGTCGGCGTCGCGATGCAGGGTTTTGCGTCCTCTATTCGAAAGGGCTTTGTTCTGACAGCGAACGAACGCCTCAGCATAGGAAATATAGAGATCTCCGTCGGGACGGCGACGAATTCAGTCACCGTCAGCGCTGAGAGCGTCACGGTAAACACGGAAAGTGCGGATCTGGCCTCGGAACTCTCGACCTCTAAACTCGACGACATCGTTGTCAAGGGCCGTGATTTCATGAATCTCATCCGCATCCTCCCGGGCGTGGCGACGGCAGGCGGTGGCGATGTGGCGGGAGGGACGTTTGGCACGGCATCTCCCACCATCGGCGGCGTCCAGAGCAACTACAACAATCTCAGCCTCGACGGCGCTTCCGCCTCGGATACAGACATACGCGGATCGTTTTCGGCGGGTATCGCCGTGGACGCGATCGGTGAAATCAAAGTCCTCACTAGTACCTATCTGGCGGAGATTGGACCCAATCCGGGCGGGAGTATCAAACTAGTCTCAAAGAGCGGAACGAAGCAATACCACGGGAGCCTGTATTACTTCAAACGCCACAAGGAATTCAACGCTACCGACTTCTTCGTCAACCGAAACGGGCTCGTGAACCCTCCCTACCGGCTGACCACGCTTGGCTGGACTTGGGGCGGTCCTGCTTACATTCCACACCTCATCAGTCGCGACCGATCCAAACTGTTCTTTTTCTATAACACCGAAATCACGCGCAGTGTCCTGCCTAATGCCAACCTTCTGAGCACTACACCGACGGCTCTCGAGCGGTCCGGCGATTTCTCCAAAACATTCGCTTCGAACGGAACGCTCGAAGCCATCAAAGACCCGACGACCGGCGCTGCCTTCGCTGGCAACATCATCCCGCCAAGTCGGATTGATCCACAAGGTCAGAAGCTGCTCGGCGTCTTTCCCCTTCCAAACGTAACGAGCCCGTCTCTGGTCGCGCTGGCCGCCGGACAATACAACTACCAGTATTACAACGCGCAAGACGTACCGAAGAACTCTCACTTGCTGAAGCTCGACTACGCCCTTTCGCCTCAGGACAGTTTTACAGTTCGCGGGAAAATGTGGCGTTCAGACAGCAAGACCTACACGGGCGTTTTCAGCTTTAACAGCAACGTCCCGCTCGTATATTACGACTATTACTACTCGCACGACGACCTGCTGGGCAGCTGGACCCACATCTTCAGCCCGTCGATGGTGAATGAAGTGACGGCCACCTATACTGTGGCCAAAGAACGCGGCAACGAGCGCGAGGGCCGCGTGTTTACAAATGTTGAGCGGCCGACATATGGCATCACGCTGACGCAGTTTCATCCGGAGATCAATCCCTACAATTTCATTCCCACGATGACCTTCGGCAATCCGATTCCCAACTCGGTCACGTTCAGCACAGATCAGAGGGCGCCAATAATCTGCGGCGACGAGGTCTTCGAGCTGTCCGATAATCTCACCAAAACCAAGGGCAATCACACTCTCAAATTCGGTGTTTACCTGACGAAGGTGTGGTCCAGCGAAGGCCTTCGGGCTCCAAATTTCAACGGGAACTTCAGCTTCGCAAACGATAACAACAATCCGCTTAGCGCCGGGCAGCCTTTCGCGACAGCTCTCCTGGGAAATTTCGCTTCCTACTCAGAAGCAAGCGCGAAGAATCTTGGCCTCGGCTACACCACGGTCGAAGAATTCTACGCCCAGGATCAATGGAAGGTGAATCGCCGTCTGACGATAAATTTCGGGGCTCGGTTCAGTTACATGGACTTCTATCGCCTCAGAGACGGTCAGCATGGTTCTGCGCTTTCGTTCGGGGCCTACAATCCCGCCGCCAGCCCGCGCTTGTACACCGCTGCAATCGTTGGCGGGAAGCGGGTCGCCCTTGATCCGGCGACCGGGAGCACAGGGCCGGCCGTTCTAATCGGTGGGTTCGTTCCCGGTAGCGGTAATCTCGCCAACGGCGTCATAACCGACGTCGATATTAACGCCGGCAAGTACCCGGTCGGCTGGATCGACCATCCGCCCCTCCAGTTCGCGCCACGATTCGGATTCGCGTATGACGTATTCGGCAACGGCAGAACGGCGATCCGCGGCGGTTTCGGAGACGGCAAGCACGTCATCGGAAACAGCGGCATTCTGAACAATGAAGGTTTCGCGCAGCCTTACGTCGTCGTTTCAACCCAGTATTACGGGAATCTGAACACGATGTTCAGCAACCCCGGCGTGGTCTTTCCGAGCGCGATGTTCGCGTTCGATCCGAATCAGAAGGTACCCAGCATCTACAACTGGAGCTTCGGAGTACAACAGTCCCTTCCCTGGAAGTTAAGACTGGACGCGTCGTACGTGGCGAACGCCGCTCGGCATCTGGAAACGACCCAGGATTACAACGCTTTTCCGGCAGGCACGCGGTTTCTGCCTCAGAATCAGGACCCGACGCTTGCCAGCGGGGCGGTGCTGGATGCCTTCCTGAAGCCGTACAAAGAATATTCGACACTGACCTATCTGGCGAATACGGGAACGTCCAACTACAACTCAATGCAGGTCAGGGTGGACCGGCAATTCGCCAGGAACCTGCAGATTGGCGTCGCCTATACATGGTCCAAAGCCATGGTCAAGACGGCATCTCCCAATCCGTACGTCGCCACCGACGTGTGGGCATCTGGCATGGCTGCGTTCGATCAGACTCAGATCTTCGTAGCGAACTATCAGTGGGACCTGCCGGCGCTTAGCACTCGGATTCCGAACCCTGTCGTAAAGGCAGTCTTCGACCACTGGCAACTCTCCGGCATCAGCACATTTGCTTCTGGAAACCCGACGGCGGTGTCCTTCACGAGTACATCGTTACCGGACGTCAGCGGCTCGACCATCGCTGCGCGCATAAACGTCGTCGGGAACCCCAACGCCGCACCTCACAGTTTCGATCAATGGTTCAACACGGCCGCCTTTGCC
>Ga0126381_100010021_pt1 | contig 10647 bp, 12 predicted proteins | sample PanSoiMetPlot_28_FD_96465 | JGI IMG/M metagenome (GOLD analysis project Ga0126381, IMG submission 96465) | Tropical forest soil microbial communities from Panama - MetaG Plot_28 | ecosystem: Environmental > Terrestrial > Soil > Tropical forest > Bulk soil | place: Panama | collected 2016-02-17
CGCCGCTTAGCCTGGCGCGGCCACAAAAGGATTGCGCAAAGTGCCGATCCCGGTGATTTCAACCTCGACCACATCCCCGGCCTTGAGGTCGGGCGAGGTCCCGTCGGTCCCCATCCAGATCACGTCGCCCGGATAGAGCGTAATGTAGCGGCTAATCGTGCTGATATAGGTAGCGACCCCGAACAGCATGGCGTTGGTGCGAAACCGCGTGGTCTCTGCACCGTTGACGCGCACGCGGGTCTCCAGCGCATCGAGATCGACGTCGGTCTCAATCCAAGGCCCCATCGGCTTGAAGGTGTCGGCGTTCTTGGCGCGCCACAACGTGCGGTCGGACTTCTGCCAGATCCGCTCACTCACATCGTTGCCAATCGTGTAGCCCAACACGCAGGAGAGCGCCTCGGCTTGGTCGAGGTCTTTCGCGCGCTTGCCGATGACAACGGCGAGTTCGCCCTCATACTGCACCTTCTGGGCATCGGCCGGGATCACGACGGGTTCCCCGTCGGCAATCAACGCGTTCACCGCGCGGTAGCCAACGTCGGGTTGTTTCGGCAGGTCGGGCGGGACGCCAAGTTTGACGGCCACTTGCCGAATATGCTCGGCATAGTTGAGACCAACGCAATAGAAGGTCGGAGGAATGAGCGGGAGTTCGACCTTGACGGCGCTTAGATCATGCATGCGCGACGTCATCTCATAGCCGTGGAGCGGCCCCCCCGCGACCTCGCGAATGCGCTCACCTTCCAGGACGCCATAGGCGGCGCGACCTTGTTGCGAGAACCTAATCCAACGCACGACAACAGATCTCCCATGTGGTTAAATTGTTTGTTGGTGCACTTTGTGTGAGGCTACCGATCTTGCGCCCAGTGCTCCAGCCAGAGAGCGGGTGCCCTTGGCCGGCGGTGAAGGGCGCTCTTACTTCGGGTTGTCCTGCTGCTCGATGTATTGTTTCGAGAGCGGCGTCCACCGCATGAAATGACCCGTACGAGCAAAACCAGAAGACGTACTTGCGGTGGACCCGTTTCGCCTTATCGGCGAACTCCTGGCGCAGGAGCCGTGAACTGGTGGCCTTGAGGTTGTTGACCAAGTTGAAGAGATCCAGGTTGGGCCGCAGGGCGATCAGCCGGTGGACGTGATTGGCCTCTCCGTTGAGTTCACGCGGGCTTTCCTCCCCGCCCTGAGGGGCGGGTCTCGGCCATCTCGCAAGTCAACATCGCGGTATCAATGCGCTTTCGCCGATACTTTCACACCGAGTGGCGCCATTCAACGGCTGCGGCCATGCTCTAGCTGGCAATGGTAATGCGATCCAGTATCGCGCATTTCATGGCGTTCCTAAACTGGGCCGGCACCCGCTTCCCGCGGCGGCTCGACGACCGGGATGGCGAGACTAAAGTCGATCGATCGCGGCAGCCGCGGCACTTGCTCTCATGGTGTCAAATGCTGCGTGCAGACTATGGTTTTTGGTAATGGGCGTACGAACGATCAAGGTTTTGAGCATCCACCGCATCAGTGCGGCAGAACGTCGTCAGATCGAGGCGGTCGACCCGGCGATCCGCCTGACTGACGCCGGAGGCTGGTTTGATGGCGAGATTCGCGAGACCTGGCCTGCCTTCACCGTGGCACGCTATCTCGTACCGAGCGCCCTGGGCACCGGCACCCGTGCGGAGCGCGACCGCTTGCTTGCCGAGGCCGAGGTTGTTCTCGGTGGCTGGCCGTTCCCACTCGACCTGCGCGCTCGAGCGCCACGATTGAAATGGTTTCATCAGCGCCCGGCGGGCGCGAGTAACCTGCTGCTCGGCGACTTATGGAACAGCGACGTGGCGGTGACCACATCGCGCGGTGCGGGTAATACCCTGGCGATGGCGGAGTATGCGGTGGCGGGCATTCTCCACTTTGCCAAGGGCCTACACCGTGCGGCCGTCGACCGCGACCAAGGCGTCCTCGATCATCGCGCCTACCGGCCGATGCTGCTCGATGGCAAAACCGCGTGCGTGGTTGGCGTCGGCGGAATTGGGCTTGAGGTTGGCCGCCTGTGCGCCGCACTCGGCATGCGGGTTGTGGGTACCCGGCGCAATCCACAGGCCGATACGGCATTGCCGCCGGGATTTAGCGAGCTTGGCGGCGCCGGAGATCTCGATCGCTTTTTGCCAGGAAGCGATGCCGTGGTGATCTGCTGCCAATGGACGCGAGAGACGACGCGCCTGTTTGACAAGCACCGCTTTGCGGTCATGAAGGCGGGTAGCGTTCTGGTCAACGTCGCCCGGGGCGAGATCGTGGACGAGGAGGCGCTCGCCGACGCGCTACAACGCGGTCACCTGCGCGGTGTCGTGTTCGATGTCTACGTCGGTGAGTTCCAACGCTCGCCGATGGCAGCGCTCTGGGGGGATCCTCGGGTCTTGATCACGCCGCACATTTCGGCAGCGAGTGATCAGGACCGTCACCGGGCTATCGATTTATTCTGCAGCAATCTGCGGGCCTATCTGGACGGTGCACCGTTGCAGAATGTCATCGACTGGGAGCGAGGCTATTGATAGCCATCGCCTCGCATGCCCAACGCAGCTGTGCTCTCATCCGAAGCTGAAAGCCCACGGCAACGCCGCGGATGCAGCCCATGGTCACTCGGGCGGAGTGAGCCGTGATCGAACATTCGTCTGGCCCCAAGGCAACGCCCGCGAGCCGATGCGTTGCGGTCGAAAGGCCGCAAGCCCGGAGACTGACGCTGTGCGTTCTGCGTTGACGGGCGAGGAGAAAGCCGGCAGAAGGCTCATGGTCGAGCGACGCCGGTGTTGGCCGGGGAAGGCGGAACTTGTTTTTGAGCACCCATGCCGTTGTCGGGGCGGCGATTGGCAGCTTGCTACCGTCCCATCCCGTCGCAGCGGCTTTGCTAGGCTTTGCCAGCCATTTCCCGCTAGATGCGATTCCGCATTGGGACTACCCGATCAGGTCTGCTTTCGTGAAGCCCGCGGTCGGGGGGCGGCTGAAGCGTGACCGGGCGCTGATGCTAGATGCGGTCACGATCGGCGGTGATGCGCTGTTGGGCCTTGTCGGGGGCGCTCTGTTGTTTGCCTCGCCGACGGGCATCTGTGCGGTTATGCTCGGCGCCTGTGGTGCCATCCTCCCGGATCCGCTCCAGTTCGTGCATGCGCATTTTCCGCGCGAGCCGTTGCGCAGCCTGCAGCGTTTTCACCGATGGATGCACACGAAAAGGCCCATAAGGGGACAAATCGTATGGGGGGTCGTCTCGCAAATGATGCTTGTTGTCCTGGTCGTAGGCCTCGCGAAGGCAGCGCATGAGGATGTCTTCGGGATCGTGGCGTGGGGCGTACCGTAAAGGGTCAGTGTTCTGGTCCACGGGCTCTGGAGAGGCTGATGTCCTTTCCTCACGGGCGTCGGCCGCTCTGGTTCGCTCTTCCGACAGACTGGGACGGAGGCGCGGTTCCAACATTCGCGCGCGAGCCGTACGGAGTGATCACTTGACAAACCTGCCGGGCCTTTTCCAGTCCCTTTGCGAAGAACAAGATTTCGACCTTCCGTAAATACCACTTGGATGAGCGGCCAAGCGGGGAACGCAAACAGTTCAACGATGACCGCTCGGTTCCAAACGTCTCCCATCATCCAATGATTCTCGACTGGATTCTCCGCGAATGCGGTGGTCTGACCGTCGGAATGCGTCGCGTGGCCATTGCGACCAAAGCTAATCGGGTTCCGGAGCTGCGCGATGGAACTTCCGGGCAAGATACAAATTCTCATAAAACCAACTATGCCGCGGTTGCGGCGAGGGAACCCGGTTGGACGCAGTGGGGGGACGCCGTGCGGGTCGGTCTGAGGCCACACGCAGGGAACAGGGCGAGGCAATGTTCGTCAACCGATTTAGACGTCATTATTGTGATTGGCGACGACGGGAGCCACAATGCCTACGTGGGGATCTGCATAGGGCGGGACGACGCGTTGTCACAAGACAGGACTTTGATGAGTTGGCGTAAGATGGGACATTGAAGTTCACGCGTGACATTTTTGGGCTTGAGACGGTGGCGTGTCGTGAACGACCAGTGCTCCGGCTGCGCTTATTCAAGTGTTGACCCGCTGTCGACGCAACCTCGCGCGAAGGTAGACGTGCTGTCCCCCGGCAGAAGCGTCCCGCCGGGAATCTTGATCGCTGGGCGAGGAATTGGCCAACTCCTACCGCTTTCTGCCGGCATCCGCGGCGGTGTCGCGTTTTCCCATCGCTTGCCGCGGCTCGACTGGCGAGACCTCGAAAGCGACGTCGACTCCGCCGCCCGCCAGATAGCGAGACGAGACTCTTGGATCGAGCGAAACGGGTGTCTTGGCAAGAGCGACGCCATCGGTGAGGCGCACTCTTGCAACCTTCAGCCCGACAAAGGCGGTGATTCCCGACAAGTGCTGACCATTTCGAAGCTGGAATGCACGCACCCCTATTTGGGTCATTTTCGTCAAAGAGCGCACAGCCGCTGATCCTAACAGCCGCTGGCCACGCTGAAAGAATCGTCATGCGACGCGGGAAGAAACCTCACCTGACGAGCGCCAGCAGCGACGACAGACAAACAACAACGCGTGACCACCTAGCTGCGCGATCAAAGAGGTTTTCTATGCGACGCAGGGCATTTCCGACTATCCTCATCGGGCCGAGTGCCCTGATCTTGGAGGGGATTACCCGGATCCTTACGCCGACACGTTTTCACGTCATCGCTTCGGCACCGACTATCGACGATTTGTCGCCGGATTTGTTGCCGGTGGACGGACTACTCTTACTTATTATCGATGCAGGCGAAAACCCCACATCATCCATCGCGCAAATTAAACTTTTCAAAGCGCGGTATTCGATTGGACGGATAGCGGTCCTTGCCGATCGTTACCGATCGAACGACGTGATGTCGGCCTATCGAGCCGGGGCGAACGCATGCCTCGTCAAGGTTGCACCCAGCAATGTTCTGATCAAAGCGTTGGAATTGGTGATCCTCGGCGAGACAATTGTACCCCCGGCAATCCTCTCTGTCGTTTCCATAGACGATCATTGGCTCGAATCAAGTCTGCACACCGAGACAAGTTCAAGTGAAACAGTGGATGAATTGATCAAAGGGGAAGGCACCTCAGTGCCGAAACTCTCGGCGCGAGAAAAGTGTATCTTACGCTGTCTGCTAGTTGGAGATGCCAACAAGGTTATCGCCCGCAAGGTCGATATCGCTGAGGCCACCGTAAAAGTACACATCAAGGCGATCCTTCGAAAGATTCGGGTCCAGAATCGAACTCAGGCCGCCGTTTGGGCGATAAACAGCCGTTTATTTGCTTCAGAAATGGAAGATGTCTCCGCCGCTTCCAAGCCCAATGGGCTTGGCCCCGGCATCCTCAATGGAAATCAATCGTCGCCCTCTCGTGGCGAGGGGTAGCACCCTGCGGAAAACCCGCTGGCGTGGCCGGTGATGAGCAGATGATGATTGCTATGCATAGGTCTATGCCGGATCTCCGCTTGACGATTGAGGACATGATTGCCGAGGGCGACAAGTGCCGGAATGTCTGGCGGTTTACCGACACCGCATCGCAAAAGAAGATGCAGTTTCGGGGCTTCGTGCTTTGGCGCTTTGACGGAGGTAGGATCGCCGAGTGGTGGGCCACAGTGACGGCACCTGCCGAGGAAATATGATAGACTTCCGCGGTCACGACGTCCGCAGCTAGGCTCACCCCCGAGCCGCGGGGGCGGAACCCGTCATCTGCCAGGGCGTTGGATCGAGACCGTAGGCTCAACAAGGCCACGGCGTACCCATAAGCGCGGGAGAACGTCATGTCCGCCTTTTCTCTTCTACTGAATATACTGTGGATCGTTTTTGGTGGACTATGGATGGCGGCCGGTTGGCTCGTCGCCGCCGTGCTCATGGCGATCACAATCATCGGACTACCCTGGGCGCGCGCTGCGATTAATATCGCCTGGTACACGCTTTTTCCGTTCGGTCAAAAAGCGGTATCTCGCGCCGAATATTCCGGGCGTGAGGATATCGGGACCGGCCCCCTTGGCGTTATCGGCAACCTCGTTTGGTTGGTGCTCGCTGGCTGGTGGCTGGCGCTCGGCCATCTCGTCACCGCAGTTATGCTTGCGTGCACTATTGTCGGTCTTCCTTTTGCCTGGGCGCATCTCAAACTCGCTGCCCTTGGGCTCTGGCCAATCGGCAAGATGATCGTCCCTGCTGACGACGGTCCACTGCCTTCATATGAGCGTCGGAGCTGATGGGCGTCACGCCCCCGCGCGGTCGCTCGCCGTTGTCATTGGCGTTTGTGCGAGGTTGAACCAGTCTGACAGCCACCCGTGGCTCCGTAACCAGGGCTGTTTTCGCCGGTCAGCGCGTCCCTGCAGCCGGATCCCCCACGAAATATGGATTGACGCCTAGCGCCGCAAAGATGAACCACGCGGTCGCGCCGATGTGGGGCCAGTTCGTGTAGAGCCATGGCTCCGTCTTGCCGTTGCGGGTTCGACTGAACCCAGTGGTTAGCCCGCAGCGCGAAGCAGCCGGGAGCGCCCCCGCTGCTGGCGTGTCCTTGAGTTGCGCGGCTCGCAGGCGCCCCAGCATCGGCGCGGCATCGCTGTCGCGCTTGAGCCATTGGAGCGCGGCGGCCACCTGGGCGGTTCCTTCCCACCAGGCTCCGTCGCCATCGTGGCAATTGAAATCGAACGCGTCGCGACGGCCCCTTTCCGTGCAGTTCGTCAAAGCCCAGTCGAGCGCGCCGGCAGACTGACTGGGGTCGCGAGTGCCGAGCACACTCCATGTCTGGACGTCGAGGGGAACGATGCTCTTATTGATCTCCATCCCGGCCCCTCCGCTTGTTCCGGTCCAGTAGGGGGACGTGGGGGCGCCGCCGGCGCGCATCTTATCTACGAACGATCGCGCATGGATCATCTGCGCCGTCCAGTAGCTGCTCCCCTCGGGATCGCTCGTGACCGCAGCCAAATGTGCGAACAATGCTGCGACATCGATGTTATGCTCGGTGGCACGATAATCCCGGCGCTGCTGGCCTTCTGGTACGCCGGGCGCTCGCTCAAATCCCTGTACGCCCCCAGAGAACCCACCCAGCCGATCCTCTACTTTAGTATTCACAACGATCCAGCGGGCAAGCGACACGGCGGCATTGAGAAAGGGATCTCCGGCGCGCTTGGGCAACAACGCGTGCGCCTGAGCGAGGGCGAGCGCTGCCCATGCCATGTTGCCAGTGTCTGTGCCCGCGACGTTCTCGTCCTCGACAAACTTTCGCGCGCTCCAATCGTACGAACCAGGGAGCCGCGTGGTGCCCAGATCTGGATCTATCAATTCGCCGCCCGCGTAAGCATTGCGAAGACGGCCATCCTTGAAGGTCCGGTCCTTGTGCTGCGCCTCGACCAAGGCGCGGGCAACGAGCTCCGCGCGCCGCAGATCGTCAGGCTGATGTCTCGCCAAGAACGCGAGCATCACAACCGCTTGGTCATAGACCTGGGCGCTGTTGTGTAGCACCCCGATCTGACAGATACCTTGCGGAAGGTTGCTCGGAAGAAAATGCGGCTCGTCCAGATGCGACAAATTAACGGCGATGTCTTCGAGGAATAAGGATCTGGGGTTCTGGTCCTCGTCGCGACTCGTTGCCACGCCGAAGCCAGCAATAACGGACGAAAGATCCTTGCCCGTGAGATCGATCTCATAGCGCTGCCAGGTAGGAGTCACGGCGACGATTCCGGTCGAGGTTTTCTGTAGGGAATCGGTATGTGGTTGGTGAGTATCGTGGATTCCGCCGACGAAAAACTCGGCGCGGGTGAGGTGATCGGCGCACGCCCAGAATGTTAACTTCGTTGCACCGGACAAATTCCTCCCCGATCGTTGGCCCCAGTTTCCGTCCGGGTAGAGAAAATAGATGCCCGCCCATCCCAGTCCGCTGGAACGTTGTGGGCGATAATCGATCTGTACAGAGGTGGGGCCTGTGAGGTCGCCGCGCTCGCCGGCCGGGACGACGCGAATATCGTCCACATCGCCCACTTTGCCGCCGGGGTAGTATGCGCCAAAGCCATCTGCGGAATAAACGATCGTCGACCGGTGATAGCGGTCCATTTGCCCTTTGAGAAACCCGAATGCCGCGTCAATGGCGGCCTCGTCGGTGAGCGGCCCGGCCGATGGCGAGTCTTGCCGGCGGCTCGGCATAGACATGGTCAAGGGCCGATCCTCCTGCGAGGTACAACTGCGGGCGCTGGCGACGGACTCCGCAGACACACCACTATTCCAAACGAAGACCGTGAGCCCCGATAGCATGGTCGCGAGGAGCACGAATGCCAAGGTTCGGGAGGAACTCGTCATCATAGTCCTTCTGAGGCGCCCGGCCCGGATGCGTTTAGCGGTCGACGGGGCCGGACCGGGACGTGGCGGAACTCCAGGAATAGCCGACAAATTCCTAGCACGGCATACCGGTGTGCTGACCACTTTGCGCACGTATGCATCTTCAGCCGTAACGGGGACATGCCCTAGCTGACGATCTTTTTCTCAGTTCGGGTCACGCCGACACCGCGAGAAGGCTGGCGCCGCGTTGACCACAAGCCATGGCTTGGCACTGAGACGTGAAATTTCCTGTCTCGCCACCCGCCACGCCACGGCATTTGGCGACGACCTTGGTCACTGTATCGCATTTTCGAGCCGACAAGTAGCGCAGCTGCATAGGGCGCCGCCCTGTGATGATGCGGCTGCCCTGCCGGTCCGAGGGCTTCGCGTCGCGGGGGCCTACCCACCCCGATCCACAAGATTGGTGAGGGTCTACGGATTGAGCGAGGTGAACACTGCCCAAGACCGGAACCCGGCGTCCTTTAGCCCGGGTCATACCGGGCGTTTGCAAGACCATTCCGCCATGCGCGGGAGCGGATGTGCTTTGCGATACCGGCTATTCGTCACTCGTTTGGGTAGGACACGATCTATGATCAGCCTGTGAGTGAATCTTGGGGTCCATGTCTTCAGCGAATTCCGCAAGACCCGACAAATAGCAGCAAAATCATGAAAGAATAATATCGGCGGCCATAAGTCAGCAAGCTTTGCTCCTTTGACCATCATCAAAAGCGCAATGCCCAACAAATGGCAGCAAGAGCATCAATGCAAATAGTGCCGCAGCAACTAAATTCCATGTCCGAGAGGACAAACGGCGTCGGGCCCCGACCAGCGGACCCATCGGCCAAGCGATATCGAAATGGAGGTCATGATGTTTCGCAAGTTGACACTAGCGGCTGCCATCGTTCTTGGAAGCGTGACGGTTTTCGCCCCGGTGTTCGCAGCCGAGGGAGGCGGTGAGGTCGGTGATGGCTTCAACCGGACGGAAATGGAGCCCATGGGCAGCGGCTTTGGCGAGGCTTACGACAGTCACTATCAGCACCTTGCTCGGCACCGTGACGGTTTCGACGGCGATCGTTATTGGTCAGATGGTGAGTGCTTTCCGACGGCACCAGGCGGTTGTGACTGATTGATCTTTGTCGACAAGTCTGCTCGGGTTTTCGACGCCCCTGAACGGATCGAGTACCTTGAAGGCATGCGGCGTTTCGAGAGTTGCTCGGTCGGCATGCTGTCTCCTGGATTATCAGTTCGCTTCGTCCACGCAGACAGCTTCATCCGCGCCGTAGAAGATACCTACGGTAGGCAGGACATCTCTTTTGCGAAAACTACCGCTGTCGTCAGGGCTCCACATGGACCACCCATGCCGAAGCGGTCAAGAACCATGCCAAAGCGCGAGGAAAAGGACGTCTTGGCGCGCGGCATCTGCAGCTGTCCGCCGTCGGCAAGAGCCGAGAACGAGCGTTCGGCTTCCGTGTCGCTGGCCACTGTAAGTGATAGTGAAAAGCCCTGGAAGTTTGGCCTGCCTAGGCAGGGCCCGTCAGTCGCACCATGCACCAGACGAAGCGCTTGATCTGCAGTAGCATGCCATCGTTAAAGACTGCACCGCCGCGCGATTTAACGTCACCGCCGCCTCGCCCAGGTTCCATTCCTCCACAAGCTCCGGCCCACGTCTCTCGCGGTCGCAGGACTGGTCGCGGTTGAGGAGGGTCCTGCGGATCTCGGTCAGCAAGTGAATGACGTTTCGTCATCTCAGGTCCCGCCGTGAATGTCGAGGTTCTTCGGCGCCTCTCGAGGAACAGCATTCTCTAATCGGAGGCCTGGGTCGGCGACTCCGACCGTCGGCATCGACACCGCCGCCAGTTGGGAAGGGACAATGACCGATTCAAAAAAAACCGGCACTTCATGAGACCGGGACCCGCGAGGATCCATCGAGTCGGGGCGCTGCCGCCCCCAGCCACGCCCGGAGGGGCAACCGATTGAGCTCAAGACGCAGATCTTACTGAAGAATTCGAGCGATCGGCGAGCTTTGGCAGGTCCATCCATTGCGACCTCGCTACGGCGGAGGGCTTGCAAACACATGGGCGGGATCGCCCGTCCCCGGAGCAGCCCGGTCGCGGATCGGGTTCGTCTCCTGACAATTGATACAAAATCCGCCACCAGGGCGGTCCGCATTGATCAATCCCGCGTCATACGCAGGTGGCGGCTTTTCGGTGAGGAGGGAAAGCCATCGCCCCTGTGCCTTCCTAGTCATTGATTCCTTTGGATTTATCGTCCCTGGCGGCCGCACCTCGGACACGCGCACGGTTGGCACGTC
>Ga0126381_100010022_pt1 | contig 10646 bp, 5 predicted proteins | sample PanSoiMetPlot_28_FD_96465 | JGI IMG/M metagenome (GOLD analysis project Ga0126381, IMG submission 96465) | Tropical forest soil microbial communities from Panama - MetaG Plot_28 | ecosystem: Environmental > Terrestrial > Soil > Tropical forest > Bulk soil | place: Panama | collected 2016-02-17
CCCATCCGGTCCGATCAACGTTGTCGAGAGCGTGTGCGTAATGGTCTGGTCAGCTTCATTCGTGATACCAAGATCGAAGAATCTCGCCATCTCTGTCAGAACCGGCTTCTCGGGCACGGCGAAATCCCAATTCGCGAAGGCTGCCTTTTGATCGCTCCCGATGTACTGTGCTCCAAAGGCTCTCAGCCGCTCCGGCGTGTCGTGGTCGGGATCGAAGCTCACACTCAACAGGTGCGTCTTCCCTCGCAACACGGGGTCAGCCGCCAGTTGCTTCTCGACAACTGCAAAATTGTGCGTGACCAGCGGGCAGAAATTGGGCAAGGGGCATCGCGTATAGATGAAGGTGATCAGCACGTTCTTCCCGCGAAACTGATCGAGATGGATGATGCGGCCATCCTGATTGCGCAGCTTGAAATCAGGGACGAGATCCCCTTTCGCCGGTACATGATAGCTGACTTGTGGCCGATAGTCCGGCTTCCCCTGGGCGATGACAACGATGTGATCCAAAAGCACGTTCGCATCGGATTGCTGGGAGACAAGCACGTCGGCCGTGATCACGTCGCCCTGGTGCAACTCGCTCAGAATATTCGCATCCTTTAGCCTGTAGGGCATCGTCATCGCATCCATGAAGCCGGGAATTGCTTCATGATTCAGCGTGACCTCTCCCGTTGCGGAATTCGTTGCGACCACCCTCCCGCGCAACTTGTAAACCCTGTAGATCGAATTAGCGGTGGATTCCGATGTGGGCCCTTCCGCGCCGCGGCAACCGCCCAGCATGACAACCGCCAGAACCGCTGGAATGAACAATTTCCGAATCACATACCAGTTTACAACTCGTCCTCTTTCCCACATTTCCCATCATGGCGCAGGTGCGCCGAACGGCGTATAACGCAAGCATGTGTACTCAACCTGGGGTTGAACTGGACGCGTGGTTGCGCGAAGGCGAAACTGTGGTCGCATCAGGCGACCGAGCCGCGCGAGCCATTCAGGCTGAGTTTCACCGGAGGCGGAGGGCTGAGGGACTTTCCGTCTGGCCCGCGCCCAGCGTCGTCTCCTGGGATGCCTTCCTTCGCAGAATCTGGGAGGAGCGCAACGTCGACGGAGAACTCCTGCTCAACTCCGCGCAGGAGCGGACATTGTGGGTGCAGATTATTCAGAGTGACAAGCAACATCTGCCAACTGCCCTCTCCCAGTCGGCTCGCAGGCTTGCATCGATGGCAGTGGAGGCGCACGAACTGCTCTGCTCATACGCGTCGGAATTGCTGCGCGACTCCGAACGGAAGGGTTGGGATCGTGACGCCGGCGCATTCAGTACCTGGCTCATCGATTTCAACAAGCGATGCCGCGAGGACAAATTGATCAGCATCAGCCGAATCGCGCTGAAGCTTATTTCGGCTCTCAGGCAAGATCCCTCGGCACGCCCTGCCCTGTTAATTGCAGGCTTCGATCGGATCCTTCCAGTACAGAGAGAGTTGTTTGATGCGTGGGGCTCGTGGAAGCAGATCCTTCCTGAGCAAGATCCTGGACGAATTCATTTCCACTCCGCCCCGGATACACAAACAGAATTTGAAGCATGTGCGGCGTGGTGCCATCGGGAGCTGGAAGCGAATCGCAACAAGCGCTTGCTTGTGATTTCGCAGAACCTCTCAGAGCGGCGCGGCGAGCTTGAGCGTGCCTTTCTGCGCCTCAGCAGGCCGGGCACTATGCCGCTATTTGAGGTCTCGCTTGGCATTCCGCTCAGTCAGACTCCATTGGTGCGATCGGCTTGTCTGCTTCTGCGTTGGCTTACAGGCGAAGTGAGCGAAAACGAACTCGATTGGTTATTTGCTGGCGCAATGGGCGAGGACTCGCCTGCGCTGCAGTCATCCATGCGTGCGCTGCGGCGTCGCGACCGGCAACGCCCGCGATGGAGTCTGAACGGATTTCTCAACGCGTGTCACGAATGCTCGACTATCCCGCATCGGTGGGAACGCGGGATGATCGCGGCCCACGACTTATTGAAGAAATCAAACCATCCGCAGAACCCCGTCGACTGGAGCGACCGTGTCCCCCAGATGCTGGAGGCGATGGGATGGCTGGGCGTCCACGCGCAATCGAGCGCTGATTTCCAAACGCAGCTTCGATGGCAGCAGGTTCTTGACACTGCCGGTTCGCTCGGCTTCGACGGAAGACGCATCTCCTGGTCCGACTTCCGCAACGAGCTTGAACACATGGCGTCCGATACCCTCTTTGCCCCGCAGTCAGTTGACGCACCGATCCAGATCGCAGGGCCTGCCGAGTCTGCTGGATTGGCCGCGGACGGCATCTGGTTCCTCGGTGCGGACGAAGAATCCTGGCCCGCCGTCGCATCGATGCATCCGTTTCTGCCGCCGGCTGTGCAGCGCAAGGCGCAGATGCCGCATGCCTCGCATCTCGATGACTGGCAGTTCTCTTCCGCAATTACCCATCGGCTGCTGGCCTCTGCACCCGTGGTCAATTTCAGCTTTGCGCGACAAAAAGGAGGCGTCGAAGCGAGGCCTTCGCGGCTGATCTTGCAATTGGCCCAGGCTCCGCAGCCGCTGCCTACAGATCTGATCACTTCGCACCGCCAATCCCAGCCCTCTGTCGCGGTTTCGTTCCCGGACACAACTCGAGTGGCGTTCGCGGCAGAACATCTACGCGGAGGAGCCGGCACTCTCTCATCGCAGTCGCAATGCTCGTTCAAGGCATTTGCCACATCTCGTCTCTCTGCACAAAACTGGGATCCGTCCGAAGTCGGCCTCAGCGCAAAGCAGCGGGGGCAGATTCTCCACGCCGTCCTCCACTCCATTTGGGCGGGACCGCCTGATGGTTTGTGCAATCACGCCGAGTTGTGCGCCGTGGATGATCTCGGCGGCTTTGTCCGTCGTCACGTCAAGGCCGTTCTGCAAGCCGAGGTCCCCTCGGTTCTTCGCGAAACAATGCCCCGCCTGTATCTCGAACTGGAAGAGACCCGCCTCGTCCGGCTCCTCACCGAGTGGCTCAACTTCGAATCAAGCCGAATCGAGTTCACTGTCGAAGCGACCGAACTGAAGCGCACCGTCACAATCGCGGGACTCAGCATGAATCTGCGTCTCGACCGTGTCGATCGCCTCCACGACGGTTCGCAACTTGTCATCGACTACAAAACCGGCAATGTCGATCCAAAGTCCTGGGACCCGCCGCGGCCCGATGATGTGCAGCTGCCGCTCTATAAGCTTTTCGCCGTCGATCCTCTTCAACCGCCTCTCTTTGAGAAATACGGCGGTCCAGCCAGCGGCGGGCTCGTCTTTGCCAAGGTGCGCGCCGGAGACATCTGTTTTGCCGGTCGAGTGGCCAACGCAAGGGCAACGATCAATCCTGATCTCAATGGCAATAACGCACTCGTCCAGCGCAAGCTCAAAGCCGCGGATGAAACAAAGTGGAGAGAGGAGATCGAGCGACTGGTGCGAGATTTCACCCATGGCCGCGCCGATATCGTTCCGCGCGAATATCCAAAGACATGCGAGCGCTGCGGTCTTCAATCTGTCTGCCGCATCCAGGAGCAGGAGAATCGCGAGCGATTCGAAGAAGACACGGAGGCCGGCGATGCAGCTGAACAATAGCTCTGTGCTTGCCGCCCCTCCCGATCAGGCGCAGCGCATTGTTGCGCTCGATCCTGCGCGCTCAGTCCTCGTCCAGGCGCCCGCCGGCTCCGGCAAGACCGACCTGCTCACTCGTCGGTTTCTGCGCCTCCTCGCCGAGGTCGACGACCCCAAACAGATCGTTGCCATCACGTTCACGAAGGCCGCGGCAGCAGAGATGCGACACCGCATTCTGTCGGAACTTGAAAAGGCATCCTCGCGCTCTGAGTCAGATCTGTCGGGCGCCGATTTCTCGATGCACACCCTGGCGAATCGCGCACTGAACCGCTCGAACCAGCTTGGTTGGCGCCTTGTCGACTTGAGTTCGCAACTGCGCATCTCCACCATCGACTCCTTCTGCCGTGACCTGGCAGTGCAACAGCCGATCTTCTCGGGCGTCGGCAACAACCTCGAGATCAGCGAGAATCCGGCAAAGCTCTATCGCGAGGCGGCTCGCCTCACGCTGGAGAGACTCGGCGACCCGCGCCATCCCGATTTGAGCGACGCCATCACAGACCTGCTGCTATGGCGCGACAACGGCTGGAAGGAGCTGGAAGAGCTTCTCGTCAAGATGCTCGGACAGCGCGATCGCTGGATGCACGGATTTGTGCTGAGCCGGGAACAGGATTGGAACGCGTTGCGCGCGTGGCTTGAACGGCCATTTGCTACTGCTGTTCGCGTTGCTCTCGATCACCTGACCGGGCTCCTTGGCGCCGGCGCCTGCGATCAAGCGCATGAACTCGCGAAGTTTGCATGCGAACACGGCGCGAGCGATTTCAGGCACCTCGCAGAGCGAGCTGAATTCCCTTCAGGCCCGTATCAAGACAGCGCAGATCTCGAAGAAGCTCGCGGCGCCTACCTTTGCGTCGCCAAATTGCTGCTCAAAGACGATGGCGAATTCCGAAAGCAAGTCAACGTTCGTCTCGGCTTTCCTAGGGAGCATCTCAATGAGAAATTGCGATTGCAGGATCTGATCGAACAACTTTCAGACGTAACCGGACTTCAGGAGGCTCTCGCCGCAATCCGCATCCTGCCGCCGGCGCGCTACACCGACGAGGACTGGCAGATCATCCGCGCCATCTTCCGGCTCCTCCGTCACGCCGCGGGCGAACTGAAGGCCGTGTTCGCCGAAGCCGGCACCGTCGATTTTGCCGAAGTTGCGCAAATCGCAAGGCGCGTTCTTCGCGGCGAGGATCAGTTGCCCTCCGACGCCGCGCTTGCGGTTGCCGACGATATCCGGCACTTGCTCGTCGACGAATTTCAGGACACGAGCCGGCGGCAGCACGAGTTCATCACTTCGTTGATTGACGCATGGCCGGATCGCGCAGGCCGAACCATCTTCGTGGTCGGCGACCCGATGCAATCCATCTACTTTTTCCGCGACGCCGAGGCCGAGTTGTTTCGCCGCGTGAAGGAGCATGGTTTCGAGACCGGTGACGGAGGCTCGTTGCCGCTGTCACCCGTAGCGCTGAAGGCGAACTTCCGCACGGATCCTGCGCTGGTAGCCGGCGTGAACGATGCCTTCACGAAAGTGTTTTCAGAGCCCGACGGAAGCGGGATCACTTTCGACTCGGCGGAGGCGGCGCGCGAATCCATCCAGAGCGGCGAAAAGCGTCTGAAACTGCATCTTGCATTTTTGGAGAGAGCCGAACGCGGCAACGTCGCCGATCCTGACTCACGGGCGCAAGCCGGCGCCGCACAGACAGACGAGATCGTCTCCCTCATTCGCAGCCATCTTCCCCGCATTGGCGCGGCCCGTGTTGCGGGCGCGAAGTACCGCATTGCTGTCCTCGGCCGCGCACGGACGGCTCTCACTGCGATCGCGGAAGCCTTGCGCGATGCTGCGATTCCCTTCAGGGCTGTCGAACTCGAGGCCCTGAAAGAGCGGCCTGAGATCCTGGATGCGGTCGCCCTTGCCCGGGCGCTCTTCAATCGCGAGGATCGCATTGCATGGCTTGGTGTTCTTCGCGCGCCGTGGTGCGGTCTGAGCCTGGCCGAGTTACACGCAATCGCGGGCACTGACGATGCGACTGGTCCTCCCGTTCCAGTTCCCCAGGCGCTTCGCGAGCGACTTGGACTGCTTCCTGAAGATTCTCGCAGGCGGGTCCAGCGAGTCCTCAACGCATTTTCTTCCATGGACCATCTACGCGCCACCATTTCGACCGCAACTATCGGAACAATTCTTCAGCAACTCTGGCGGATGCTTGGCGGCGATCTCTGTGTCGACGATACAGCGCGAGCAAATCTCGACCTGTTCTGGAGTCTTCTCGAAAAGCTGCCCGAAGGCGAGCAGGATCTGGTGGGTCCCGCACTCGATGCCGCCCTCGAAGATCTCTGCGCTCTGCCGGACGCCGAAACAAGCAGCGACTATGGCGTCCAGCTCATGACGATCCACAAATCAAAGGGTCTTGAATTCGAAGTCGTGATCGTCCCTGATTTGCAGGCGAGGTCCGGTCAGCCGGGCTCCGATCTGCTGTCGTGGCTCGAGCGCGGAATCGCCGAGCCGGACGAATCGGGCGAACTAACCGAGTTCCTGGTTGCTCCGCTTCAATACAAAGGCTCGGAACCCGGCAAGGCAAAGAGCTGGGTTGATCGCGCGAGACGCGAACGCGAGACGCAGGAGGCCCGCCGTATTCTCTACGTGGCCGCCACTCGTGCCCGCGAAGAACTGCACTTGTTCGCGCAGCCGCTATACAAAACGGAACAAGATCGCAGTCTCGTGTTGGTAGAACCTTCGAATTCCCTGCTCGCCACAGCATGGCCCGCCTTCGCTGAGGAAATCCAAACCCGATTCGACCAGTGGCGACAGGTTGAAACGATCATTCCGGCGATTGCGGCGGCTGAGGACAACATCATCGTGATGCCCTCACCCGCAAAACCAACCATCCTGCGCCGCCTTCCGCCTGAGTACGAGTTGGCCTCTGCAATCGAGCCTGACCGGAACGCAGAATCCATCACCGGTCTCGGAGATGGTGATCCCTATCGGCGCCATCCAGGTGGCCTGCAGTCACGGGCGTTGGGCAATGCGGTCCACAGGCTTCTGGAAGAGCTTGCACGCCTTCGCACGACGCTCGACTGGGGTGAAGCTCGTCGTGGACTGGAAGCCTTTCATCCGCGCATAACGGCACAGGTGCGCTCAGCAGGAATCTCGCTCGCTGAATCAATCGCGGCGACTGCCTTCAAGATCGTCGTGAATGCGTCGTATGATGCACACGGCCAATGGATCCTTGGGCCACACGCCGACGCCGCCAGCGAGTCGGGCTGGGCGGGCGTCGTGACGGGCAGCCTGAAAACTGTTCGTGTCGACCGGATCTTCCGAGGTGGGCCGAAGCCTTTGCAGGATGGCGATGAGGCGCTCTGGATTATCGACTACAAGACTGCCCACGCTGACAACGCCGACCTGTTCGTTCTTCCCGAACTCCGCAGGGTCTATGCGCCCCAACTTCAGTCATACGCGGCCATTCTGCGCAATCTCCACGGAGACAGCACAAAGCTGCGTGCGGGTCTCTATTACCCCAGAATGTGCATGTTCGACTGGTGGGAGATCTGAGCAGATCAGGGAGATGCTGCGTCCGGATTCCGTCAGCGGACCTGTTGCATTTCGCCCAGGCCGATTGACCGCATGAGCTCGAGTGCATTGCTCGTCTTCACGACGCCCGGTTTGAGCTTATAGTCGAAGATCAGCTTGCCGTCTTCCAGGCGATCTTCAAAATGACAATTCGCAGCGCGTCCATCCATTGTCGCCGGAATCTCGGCCAATGCCAGATCGTGGGTGCTCACGATGCCGATCGCACCATGGTCTGTCAGACTTCGCACTATCAGTTTTGTACCTTCCAGCCGGTCGTGGGAGTTTGTTCCCGACAGCAGTTCGTCGAGGAGAAACAGCACAGGGACCGGACCCATCGCCAATTCTTCAGCAATCTTCAACCTGTGAATCTCCGCATAGAACCTCGATGTTCCGCCCGACAGAGAATCCAGAATGCAGATGGACGCAGCAACCGCCAGCGGCGACATTCGCAGTCGGCTTGCTCTCACAGGCGCGCCGCTCTGCGCCAGAACCGTATTCACTCCCACCGAGCGAATGAACGTGCTCTTGCCCGCCATATTAGGTCCGCTCAGCACGATGAGTTGCAAACCGTCGCCAAGTTTCACGTCGTTGCGAATTGCTGGCGCGGCAGGCAGAAGCGGATGCGTCATTCCCGTCGCATCAAAGAGCGGCCCGTGCTCCACGAGTTCCGGCAATACGTCTCCAGGATGTTCGTACGCATATCCCGCAAGTGCCGTCAGGGCCTCGAATTCACCGACCGCGTCGAGCCACTCACGAATGTGCGGGCCGAACTCCTGCTGCCATTTTTCTGCCAGGAATACACACTGCGCGCTCCAGAATGTAAGCACGTCGAGCAGCCGCATGGCAGGGTTTCGTCGCGACTCGAGATATCCCACGATGCGGTCCAGCTTGCGAATCGCGCCTGACGGCACGCAGTTTGCGTGGCGCAACCGGCTTTGAATCTCTTCGAGCTTCGCCGCGGAAAACTCACCATGGTCGATGAGTCTCAGCACGCCGGCCAGCGTGTCCAAGTCATGCGTGGCTTCTTCAATCGCGTCGGCTGCCGCGTCCCATCGCGCATGAATGCGATGCGCCCAGGCAAGGTTGAGGGCAGAAATCGCAAGTGCAATTGTGCCGAATCCCCACGCGGCCCATGCCACCACGCTCGCAATCCAGAGCAGCCCGAGCACGGTACACGTCACGCGGATCGCCGTGCTCTTGAGAACAGGATTTTGCTCGCCCCACTTCACCAGCGCTTCCGGGTGCACTCCTGCGCGAACGGTTTCGCCGAGGCAGAACAAGCCTTCGCGCAGAGGTGTTCGCTCATACAAATTACGAATCGCTCCGTGCCGAGCGAGGATCTCTTCGGGTCGGGCGGCCGAAAGCAACCATGCTGCAAGCCTCTCTTCTCCGGCTCGGGTGCGCGCCGTGCACAGAAGTTCAAACAGCGACGCTTTCCCGAACAGATCGAGATCGCGCGCGTATGGGTGCGCCGGATCGAGAAACCGGTCTCCTGTCTCGCCGGTTCCGGCCCAGCGGTCTTGCACCCGGGCGAGTCCGCGCTCATAGAACACAATCGCGCGCTGCCTCAATTTGATCTTCTGCAAGCGCTTCTCGTGCAGCACAGCCATGCATACGAAGCCCGCGGCGGGGACCAGCAGCAACCAGAGAAACCATGCATAGTTGAGAAGGACTACTGCAGAAAGAATGGTGATGAATGCAACTGCAAGCTTCGCATATCCGAAAAGTCTTTCCTGGCGCTGTTCGGCCGCCTGTTCCAGCCGCAGCGCGTTGAGCCGGACCGAATACGCGCCACCGGGATTCGCCGCAGTTTGTGTTGTCTCGCCCGTAATCATCGCACGCTCCGCCGCTCATCCTCAAGACTACGGCAAAACCAGAACGGATGAATCGCAGCGAAGTTGATATTGAGATCTGGGCGGCTCAGCCCTGAGACCCATTCGGCGCCTCGGCGGCCTTCTTCGAGGCAGAAAGGCTCTTGTGATGACGCACATCGGCCCCCTGAATCCAGAAGATGACATCCTCAGCGATGTTGGTCGCGTGGTCGGCCACCCGTTCCAGCGCACGGCAAATCATGAGTGCATTCAGTGCCTGCGGAGCAATATGGCTTTGCTCCTCCATCACCTTGGTCAGAGTTTTGTACGCGGCCCGATTCATCGTGTCCACCGCATCGTCCATGGTGAGCACGGCTCGGGCCAGATCCGGATCGGCATCGATGAACGATTGAAGGCTCTTGCGCACCATTTCTGCCGCAAGAGTCGCCATACGGGGAATATCTACGGGTAGCTCCGCGACCGCCATCTGCTCCATGTTGCGCACGCGCTCGCTGATGCTCTTGGCCGCATCGCCGACGCGTTCCAGATCGGCATTGATCTTGATCACGCTCAGTATGAAGCGCAGATCGATCGCCATCGGCTGCTCCATCGCCAGCAGATCCAGCGCAGCCTGATCGATGTCACGCTCCAGGCGATTGATGGCGATTTCACTCCGGCTCACAAGGTCGCAGATTGAGAGATCGCGCACGCGATAGGCCTCAATCGCGCGTTGAATAGCCTGCTCCGATAGGCCGGCCATCACCAGCAGGTTTTCTTTCAGCTGATCGAGACTTTGTTGGAAGCGAATACGTGTTGTCATCCGAACCTGCCAGTGATGTAATCCTCGGTGCGCTTGTCGCTGGGGTTCGTAAAGATCTTGTGCGTCGAGTCGAACTCCACCATGCGCCCATTCAGAAAGAAGCCCGTCTTTTCCGCCACGCGAGCCGCCTGCTGCATATTATGGGTCACAATCACGATTGTGTACTGCGATTTGAGCTGAAATATGAGGTCTTCGATTTTGGATGTCGATACCGGGTCCAGGGCCGAAGCCGGCTCATCCATCAGCAGCACCTCCGGATCAACCGCAAGCGCTCGGGCAATGCACAACCGCTGTTGCTGCCCGCCGGAAAGGCTCGCGCCCGACTTTGACTTCAAGTCGTCCTTGACCTCATCCCACAGAGCCGAGTTCCTCAGCGAGCGCTCAACTATTTCATCCAGAGATCGACGGTTCGTGTAGCCATTCAGTTTGAGTCCCGCAGCCACATTGTCATAGATCGACATCGTTGGAAACGGGTTAGGCCGCTGAAACACCATCCCTACCCGACGACGAATCTCGACCGGCTTGGCGTCGTTGTAGATATCGATTTCGCCGATGCGCACCGTTCCTTCAACGCGGGCAATTGGATTGGTCTCGTGCATCCGGTTCAGACAGCGGACAAATGTGCTTTTGCCGCATCCCGACGGGCCGATAAGCGCCGTCGCGTGATTGGCGGGAATATTCAGATTGATGTCCTGCAACGTGTGGTTGTTTCCGTACCACGCATTCAGGTTTGTAACCTCGATGCCGACGCCCACTTAACTTGCCCCTTTCAGAACTCCGCGGCTCGTCACGTAGCGCACGAGAGACACCGCAATCACAATCAGTGC
>Ga0126381_100010023_pt1 | contig 10645 bp, 12 predicted proteins | sample PanSoiMetPlot_28_FD_96465 | JGI IMG/M metagenome (GOLD analysis project Ga0126381, IMG submission 96465) | Tropical forest soil microbial communities from Panama - MetaG Plot_28 | ecosystem: Environmental > Terrestrial > Soil > Tropical forest > Bulk soil | place: Panama | collected 2016-02-17
CGTAAGATAAAGGTGAAGCTACTTCCACCCAAGGGATTGCCACCGCTGCGGGTCTATGCGAAGACGGGATACTACGCACCTACGGAATAGCCGATTTCTCGTTGTTATTCTGATTCTGTTCCTATGCAGGGCAGGGGCGCAAAGCCCCGGCGACGCCTTTCCGCCTCAGGTCGCACAACCAAAAGCTCCACCTGCTCAGAAAGATCCCAAGCCTGATCCTCCAAAAGACGCCGTTGAGCCGACTGCGACTCAGGACCAGGAAGACCAAGGGTTTGTCTTCCACAAGCAGGTTGAGGAAGTCGTGCTGCACGCCACAGTAGTGGACGATAAGCAGCGCATGGTGATGAACCTTGACAAGGCGGCGTTCAATGTTTTTGAAGACGGCAAGCTGCAGAACATCATTTCGTTCCGGCGCGAAGACATCCCGGTTGCTATGGGGATCGTCATCGACAACTCGGGATCAATGCGCGAGAAGCGGGACAAGGTCAACAAGGCGGCGATCAATCTTGTGAAAGCCAGCAACCGGCAGGACGAGGCCTTCATCGTCAACTTCAACGACGAGTACTACCTGGATCAGGACTTCACCAACGATCTGAGCAAAATGAAGGAAGCTCTTGAAAAGGTGGACACACGTGGGGGTACGGCGCTGTATGACGCGGTGGTCGCGTCGGCGGATCATTTGAAGAAAAATGCGCGTCTCGAGAAGCGTGTGCTGTTCGTCGTGACCGACGGAGAAGACAACGAGAGCCAGGAATCTCTGGAGCAGGCTATTCGTCGTTTGCAGGAGGAGAATGGGCCGACGGTTTATGCGATCGGATTGCTGGGGGACGAGAAGGCGCGGCGGGCACGCAAAGCTCTGCAGTTCATCGCGGAGAAGACCGGCGGGATCGCGTTCTTCCCGAAAACTCTGGACCAGGTCGACGAGATCAGCAGCCAGGTGGCGCACGACATCCGCAGCCAATATACGATCGGGTACAAGCCAACGAATCCCAAGAGCACCGGCGGGTATCGCGCGATCAAGGTCGAGGCCAAAGCGAAAGGCTACGGCAAACTCACGGTGCGCACCAAGAGCGGCTACTACGCAGGGCAGGAACGGGCTTCGACGGAAACTAAATAGAACTTTGTCAGAGTTGCTATGCGATATGAGTTCACGGCCATATCGGATACCCATGTTCCCCGCGCGCGCGACCCGATTTTCCAGCACATCGTTGACACTTATGCCAGCGAGACGAATAAAGTCATCTCGGTGTGGAATGACTTTGTAGATGGCGACCTGTCATTCAAGCCGCATGAAAAGTCGAGCAGCGTTCTCGACATCATGAAGCATCAGCTTTTGTCGGAACGAAGATTCTTCGCGGAGTTTTTGGAATTTCCCGAGGTGGCGGTGAACGCGATCCTGCCGGCGGAGCTTTCCGTGGCACGGCTGAAGGAACGGATGCTGCAGCTGGCCCGGCCGAGATTGCCGTTTCTTGCGGAACGCGATGCTGCTTGGTGGATAACTGTAGTGCCGTTCTTCGACGCGCAGCGCCAGCGGGTGTGGATCTTCTGGCGGCGCGTGTTGCACACGGCCCATCATCGTACACAGCTGACTGTGTATCTGCGGCTGATGGGCAAGTCGGTGCCCGCGACCTACGGTCCAACAGCCGACGTGACGTGGCAGGGAGCCGATCCGACCTTGAGTGTGGAAGCGGCCGGTCGGTCGGGTCGACCTTAGTCAGTTAGAACTAGCACCTGTGTGGCGTTGACGCTGGCGGGTCCGCTTCCTTACTCTGTAGAGTGCGAACCACAACCACGACCTCACGCTTGCGTGTGGCCGACGACATCACCCAACTCGTTGGCGAAACCCCAATGCTTCAATTCACACGACTGGTTCCAAGCGGAGCCGCGGACGTGTTTGCCAAGCTGGAGTATTTGAATCCGGGGGGCAGCGTGAAAGACCGCGCCGCCATCGGCATCATTCAACGCGCCGAAGAAGATGGAAGGCTGCAGCCCGGTGGAACGATTGTAGAGGCGACAGCAGGGAACACTGGGATCGGACTGGCATTGATTGGGGTGAAGCGCGGTTATCAAGTTTTATTATTCGTGCCGGAAAAGTTTTCCGAGGAAAAAGTGATGATCATGCGGGCCCTCGGCGCCGAAGTGGCCCGCACTCCGGAAGCCGAGGGCATGCAAGGAGCGATCGATCGCGCGAACGCGCTGGTCGCCTCCGATCCGAAAGCTTTCATGGCTGCGCAATTTGAGAACCCCGCAAACCCTGACTACCACTACGAGACCACCGCGCGCGAAATCTTCGAACAGATGGAAGGCCGTGTTGACGGCATTACCATCGGGTCGGGAACTGCCGGCACATTCACGGGAATTGCCCGTTTCCTAAAGGAAAGGTTGACACGCGTGCACACGATTGCGGTTGAGACTGAAGGGTCGATCTTGGGCGGTGGACCTCCGGGGCCGCATAAAGTTGAGGGCATCGGCGCGAGTTTCATCCCCAAGAATTTTGATCGGTCGGTCTGTGATGAAATCATGATGGTGACCGATGATCAGGCATTCGGGATGGTCAAAGAACTTGCCGCGAAGGAAGGCGTACTGGGCGGATCGAGCGCCGGTGCCGCCGTGTATGCCGCGCTGGATTTGGCGAAACGGCTCGGCGAAGGTAAGCGGGTTGTGACCATCATTCCCGATTCCGCTGAACGATATCTGTCGAAGAAGATTTTCGAGGGTGGGATCTAGGGCTGTCAGCTAGCAGCTGTCAGCAATCAGCCAAAGCGATTTTGAAGATCGAGCCGGATAATGGGTCCGGGTTGGAGATCTATGTCAGCGAAGAAAACAAAAGCAGGATTTGCGACGCGGGCGATTCACGTGGGGCAGGAACCAGATCCCATGACGGGCGCAGTAGCGCCGCCGATTTTCGCGACGTCGACGTATGTGCAGGAAGAGATCGGCAAGCACAAAGGCTACGAATACGCTCGTGTCTCGAATCCGACGCGGACGCGCCTGGAAGAGAATCTGGCGTCGCTCGAGGGCGGGTTGGCGTCTAGAGTCTTTTCCAGCGGGATGGCGGCGATCAACGCGATCACGACTCTGCTAAAAGCCGGCGATCATGTGGTGTGCGGTAACAACCTTTATGGTGGCACGCCGCGGCTCTTTAACCAGGTTTGGTCGGATTTTGGGCTTGAGTTTAGCTACGTCGATACGTCGGACGCAAAGAACGTTCAGCGCGCACTCAAGAAAAACACGCGCATGGTGTTTATTGAAACGCCGACCAATCCGTTGATGGCGCTTACCGATATTCGTGCGGTGAGCGAGGTTTGCCGGCCGAAGAAGATCGACCTGGTGGTCGACAATACATTCATGTCGCCTTACTTTCAGCAGCCCATTGCTTTGGGTGCTGACCTGGTTGTGCATTCGACGACGAAATTTCTGAATGGTCACAGCGACGGTTTGGGCGGTGCGGTGGTCTGCACACGGCAGGACCAGGCCGACAAACTGGCGTTCCTGCAAAAAGCGGCTGGAGCGATCCTTTCACCGTTCGAATGCTGGCTAATTCTGCGCGGCGTAAAAACGCTCGCCGTACGCATGGAAAAACATGACGAAAATGGGCGCGTGGTGGCGGAGTTCCTCGCGAAGCACAAGAAGGTGAAGAAAGTTTTTTATCCCGGACTGGCCGACCATCCGCAGCATGCGCTCGCCAAGCGCCAGATGTCCGGCTTTGGTTCGATGATCACGTTTGAGACTGGGTCGCTGTCAAATGCGAACAAGATGCTGCGCAAGGTGCAGGTATGTTCACTGGGAGAGTCGCTCGGAGGTGTCGAGACCCTCATCTCTCATCCGGCGACAATGACGCATGCGGCGCTGGGCGAGAGGGGGCGAAAGGAAATCGGGATCACGGACGGCCTGGTTCGGATTTCTGTGGGGATTGAGCAGGTCGAGGATCTGATCGACGACCTGGATCAGGCTTTAGCGGCGATTTAGCTAGGAGTTCGTTTTCGGCGGCTCCTGATATCTGTCGAGGTTGTCGTCGATCCACTTGAAGTACTCCTCGCTTCCATCTTCAACAGCGAGTGAGATGATCTCCGGCACTTCGTAGGAGTGCATCTGCTTAATCGCGTCGCGAACCTTGGGAAACAAGTCCTTGGTGGTCTTGACCATGAGCAGGTATTCCTCAGACTCCTGCACCTTGTCCTTCCAGCGGAACATCGAGTCGAGCTTGGTCACGACGTTAACGCAGGCGGCGAGCCGGCGTTCGACCAACTCGTTGGCAATCCTGCGAGCTTCTTCGGTGGAACTTGCCGTCGTCAGTACAACCCTTACGTCCGTCATATAAAATCGGCCTCGGTCAGGCCGAATTGCTCAGGAACCGGCGACCTAAAATTGTCGCGGGTTGCTGCAGCACTTCGTGGCCTGGGTTCATCATATGCAACGCGGTCGCGATCGGGCAAAGTCTCTCTAATTGCGCGCGCAGGATTCTCGGTATGCAGATCAAATTCGGAACCTCGGGTTGGCGAGCAGTTATGGCCGAGGAGTTCACCTTTGATAACGTGCGCCGTGCAGTGAACGGAATCGCGCGCTACGTCGTGTCGCAGAAATCGAAGGGCGCGAAGGTCATCGTGGGTCGTGATCCGCGCTTTCTCGGGGAGACTTTCTGCGCGATGGCCGCAGAGATTCTCGGCCGACATGGGGTGACACCGCTGGTAATTGCCGAGGCAGCGCCCACTCCTGCGATTTCGTACGCGGTGACACAGGCGAAGGCGGATGGCGCGATAAATTTCACGGCCTCGCACAATCCGCCCGAGTACAACGGCATCAAGTTTTCGACACCGGATGGCGCGCCTGCGCTGCCCGAAGTCACGAAGCAGATTGAAGCGGAGATTGGTGCGGGTGATGGCGCGACAAGTTCGAATGTCAGGGCGGCCGAAGCACAACCGCTGGATCCACGAAGGATGTATTTGTCACGGCTGCGGGAGATTGTGGACCTCGGGGCGATCAAGAAAGCCGGGCTGCGCGCTGTTTACGATTCCATGTGGGGTGCGGCGCGCGGCTATCCCGATGCCTTGCTGAAGGAGGCCGGTGTTGAAGTTGCTTCCGTGCACGACTATCGCGATGTGCTTTTTGGCGGGCATGCGCCGGAGCCGGACGATCATCTGCTCGAAGACGTGCGCGTGAAGATGCGCGAAACGAAAGCTCGCATTGGAATTGCTACAGATGGCGATGCAGACCGATTTGGAATCGTCGACGAAGACGGCACTTTCTTTCAACCGAATTACATCATCGCGCTGCTGTTTGATTACCTGGTCGAGAGCCGCGGGTGGAAAAACGGAGTAGGGAAGTCGGTCGCTACGACGAATCTGATTAATGCGCTCGCCAAGCACCACAAAGTGGAATTGCATGAGACGCCGGTCGGGTTCAAATATATTGGCGAACTGATCAAGGAAGACAAGATTGCGATTGGCGGGGAAGAGAGCGCCGGCCTCTCGATTCGGCACCACGTTCCGGAGAAAGACGGTGTGCTGGCAGGGCTGATGTGCTGCGAGATGGTTGCGCGGCGGGGCAAAACACTCGGTCAACAATTGCAGGAGCTATTTGCCAAAGTTGGTTCCTTCTGTCCACAACGAGAGAACTTCCGCTTGACGCCCGAGGTGAAAGACAAGTTCACTGGAAAGTTGCAGTCTGAACCGCGCGAGTTCTTCGGCCGAAAGGTCGGCGAAGTGGTGCGCAAAGACGGATTAAAGCTTGTGTTCGACGACGGGTCATGGATCTGCTACAGGGTTTCCGGTACGGAGCCTGTGGTACGGGTCTACTCCGAAGCGGTGAACGCAAGCGAACTTTCGAAACTGAGCGCGGCCGCCAAGCAATGGATTTTCGAGTAAGGAAGTTTTCCGGAGTTCGGGTTCCCAAGCCAGAAGATGGGCTGCGCGCCGTTGTGGAGCACGCACCGCACGCCGAGGCGTTAGCCGAGCGCTGGATTGCGAAGACACAGCCGTTCCGGAGCGCGGTCTATCGAGCTCGTCGCCGTCTGGCGACGGCAGGCGTCGTTTTGCTGACAGCGTGGCTCTTCCTCCATGTGATGTTTGGGGCCAACGGCATGGTGGTTTATCGCTCGAAGCGCGCCGAATACCAGAAGCTGCAGGTCGAAATTAACCGCTTGCAGCAAGAGAACGAAGCCTACACACAGGAAATCAAGGCGTTGCAAACCGATCCGAAAGCGATTGAGAAAGAGGCACGGGAACAGCTTCACTACACAAGACCCGGAGAGGTTGTTTACGTCGAGCCGCCTCCGACGCAAAAGCCTGCGAATCACTCGGCCAAGAAGTGAACTTGCTCCGTTAACGGCAAAGACAATTCTGAACTCCGATTGTGATAGGATTCCCGTCGCCACTTCTCGGGAATTACTAACAATTTAGGCCATTCCGCCCTGCGGAATGAGCATCTGTTTTCAGCTCGGGGACTAGTTGAAAATTACCGAAGTTCTGCCAGTCAAAAACCAAGGAGGATGGTCATGAGGAAAGTATTCGCGCTGTGTCTCCTGTTGTGCATGGTGTGCTCTGTCGTGTCACTCGCCTCAGCGTGGGATGACAAAGAGACCACCGTGAAAGGCTGGATCAGCGACGACAAGTGCGGTGCCAAGGGTGCTAATGCTGGGGCCGAAGCCTGCACAAAGAAGTGCCTGGCTGCCGGGGCGAAGATGGTGGTAGTGACCGATAGCGACCAAAAGATACTCGCGGTAGAGAATCCGGACGCTCTGAAAGGTCACGAGGGTCATCACGTAGCCGTGAGCGGCCACGTCACCGGCGACAGCATTCACGTGATGAACGTGAAGATGCTTTGAGCATGTCGCAGATTTCTGTGGCAGAAGGGCGGCCGAATTGGCCGCCCTTTTCGCTTGCGCTCGCTCGCGGATGTGTACGGATCAGTTGAGATTTGTCAGCGAACCACGCCTTCCATCGGCGAGCTCGCAGTTGCGTAGAGTTTCTTCGGCATGCGTCCCGCGAGATATGCCTGGCGTCCTGCAGCCACGGCATTCTTCATCGCTTCGGCCATCAACACGGGATCCTGCGCATTCGCGATGCCGGTATTCATCAGTACCGCGTCAGCACCGAGTTCCATCGCGATGGCAGCGTCGGAAGCGGTTCCGACTCCGGCATCCACGATGAGCGGCACGCCAGTGATCAGTTCGCGCAGAATGCGAATATTGGCTTGGTTCTGGATTCCGAGGCCACTACCGATGGGTGCTCCGAGCGGCATGATAGCGGCCGCCCCTGCATCGAGCAGGCGCTTGGCAAAGACGATGTCGTCGGAGGTGTAGGGCAGAACCGTGAAACCTTCTTTCACGAGCACGGTGGTTGCCTCGAGGGTGGCCTGAACGTCCGGATACAGCGTCGCCTGATCGCCGATAACCTCGAGTTTCACCCAGTTCGAGAGGCCCACCTCGCGCGCAAGGCGGGCGGCGCGGATAGCCTCGTCGGCGGTGTAGCATCCTGCTGTATTAGGCAGAAGAACGTATTCTTTGGGATCGATGTAGTCGAGCAGGGACTCTTTGCTGCGATCCAGATTGATGCGCCGTACGGCGACGGTAACCATGTCCGCGCCGCTCGCTTTCAGGGCGCGAGCTGTCTCCTGAAACGATTTGTACTTGCCCGTACCAACGATGAGGCGCGAGCGCAATTGGCGGCCAGCAATAACCAAGGGGTCCGACATAACCTTCATTGTAATGAAAGCGGCCGGGAACGGTATAGGACCGCATCACCCGCTGATGTGACCGCCGACGGAAACGGACTCGGTTTGGGTGTACATATCGTCGATGATTCCCCGGTAGCGTTCCTCGATGGCGCGGCGCCGCAGTTTCATGGTCGGCGTGAGAGTTCCTTGTTCGGCGGAGAAAACTTCCGCAATCAGAATGACTTTCTTTAGCTTTTCGAACCGCGCGAGGTTTTGATTCAGATCCTCGACGATGCCTTCGTAGAGCGCTTGAACCTTGGGATTCGCAACCAGGTCGGCGCGTGAAGAAAAAGAAATCTGATTGGTAAGGGCCCAGTCTTCCAGCAAGGGGAAGTAGGGTGAAATCAGAACGGCGGGAAACTTTCGTTTGTCACCCAGAACGACCGCCTCGCCTATCAGTGCGTTGTGTTTGAGTGAATTCTCGATTGGCTGTGGCGCGATGAATTTCCCGCCCGACGTTTTGATCAAATCTTTCTTGCGGTCGGTGACCGAGAGATAGCCGTCGGCGTCAAGATTTCCAATGTCTCCAGTCTTGAACCATCCGTCGAGGAAAGCGTTCTCAGTTTCTTCGGGCCGCTTCCAATAACCTTTAAAGACAGATGGACCGCGAACGAGGATCTCGCCGTCATCGGCAATCCTTACTTGCACGTTGCCAAGAGGTTTGCCGACGGTGCCAATCCGATGATTTCGCGGGGTGTTCACTGCGATGACTGGTGATGTCTCTGTCAGGCCATAACCTTCATGGATGCGAACGCCGACGCGCGCGTACCACTCGGCAAGTTCGCGTCCGAGCGGCGCGCCGCCCGAAATGAAGACCTTGACGCGGCCACCCATTCCCTCGCGAATTTTTTCGTAGACGAGTTTGTTGGCCAGCGCCCAAGCGGGGGATGATGGCGTCTCGCCGGAAAGAATTTTGCTGCGTTGCGATCCTCCGATGGAAAGTGCCAATCGAAAGATAAACTCTTTGGGAAAGCCCTTGGCCTTGATGTCTGCCTGCGCGTGGATCTTTTCGTAGACGCGAGGAACCGCGACGAAAATCGTGGGTTTCACTTCGCGCAGAGCCTTTGGCAACTGATCAAGAAATGGGCAGTAGGCGAGGGTGACGCCGTTGTAGAGCAACGCAAAGTCAACATGGCGCGCCGTGACATGTGACAACGGCAGAAATGAGACGCTCAGTTCGTCTTCGCCGATGTCGAATCCCTTTAGCGAGAATTCAATATTCGACGCGAGGTTTCCGTGAGTGAGCTTGACGCCCTTGGAAACGCCCGTCGTTCCGGACGTGTAGATGATGGTGGCGAGATCTTCGGCACCGATCTTCAGTGCGGCGGCGTCGAGGTCGCGATCCCGCTGGTTTGGTCCGCCGAGCATCAGGCGCTCCATATGATTTGCGTGGGCCGTCTCCACCGGATCCATGACGACGACTTTTTCCATGGGCGCCTGGACTTTGGCCGCCTCTATTTTTCGGAGTTGCTGCTCTGATGAAACGAACACTGCTCGCGCGCCCGAGTCCTGGAGGATGAACCCCGTCTGTTCTGCGGTCAGCGTCGCATAAATCGGGACCGAAACGATGCCCAGCAACTGGCAGGCAAAGTCGGCGATGGTCCACTCCGGACGATTTTCGGCGAGAATCGCGACCCGGTCTCCCTTGCCAATGCCCCAACTCATCATGGCTCGCGAGACGCCTGCGACGTTGCGATATAGCTCTTTGGCCGAGATGGGCAACCAATGAGCGCCGGGCTTGTGTAACATCACACGTTCCCGATTGCGCTCGACTATGGCAAACAAAATCTCGTTGAGACTGACGACGCTCATGGTCTGAGTTGCGCCCCGCGAAAAAAGGATTGCAGCTGAAGCGCCGTCGGGGAAGTGTCTGATGTCTTCGAAATGTAGATGGCAACTCGGATCGGCGACAGAGGGATCATCATTTCAGGCATTCAAGACGCGTTAACAAAAATGTAACGGGTCGGGACGGAGTTTCGCAATGTAAAAGGTTTGTCGGGGTATTGTCATTCACGGGTATATGCAGATAGGCTCGTGTGCGCAAGGAGGGGTGATGGGAAAATACCTTGGAAAAAATCTTCTGCGAAGCGTGTTCCTAAACGGTCTGGCCCTGGTGATGCTTGGAGCAGCCGCGGCGGCACAAACACCGGCGGCCGAGGCGCCTAAACTGCGCGTCGGTGACGCGGCGCCGGACTTCAAACTGCAGTATTTCGATGGGCACGACTTGAAAGACGTCCATCTGAGTGATTACCGCGGGAAGAAGAATGTTGTGCTCGCGTTTTATGTCTTCGCGTTTACCGGTGGTTGAACGCAGCAGATGAAGAACTTCCAGCAGAATCTGGCGAAACTGGAAGCGACCGACACCCAGGTCCTGGGTGTGAGCATGGATAGCCCCTTCTCGAACAAAGCCTTCGCCGACCAGATTGGCGTCACCTTCCCGTTGTTGAGCGATTGGGGCGGCGAAGTAACCCACCAATACGGTGTTTTCGTAGACAAATACAAGGCAGCACGGCGCGTGAATTTCCTGGTTGGGAAAGACGGGAAAATTCTCGAAGAACAGGTTGACCGTGACGCGATCGATCCAAAGAAAATTGTCGACGCGTGCGAGCGACCGAAGTTGAAGGAGTGAATCTCCCGTTATGACGCCACCGCTGCGAAGCGGTGGCGATTTGCGGCCAATGTTTGTGCACGGGAAGTAGCAATAGCGTCAAAGGATGACTCACTCGCATTTAGGATTTGTGCCAAGAACTGAGTCTTTACCGACGGAAACGATTCGTGGACCCGTGATCGCGCAACACGATTTGAGGCCTTTGGGGGATTTGACGCTCACAGACGTGGTTGTTATCATCTTTACGCGGGGTGGAGCAGTCTGGTAGCTCGTTGGGCTCATAACCCAAAGGTCGGTGGTTCAAATCCACCCCCCGCAACCAAC
>Ga0126381_100010024_pt1 | contig 10645 bp, 11 predicted proteins | sample PanSoiMetPlot_28_FD_96465 | JGI IMG/M metagenome (GOLD analysis project Ga0126381, IMG submission 96465) | Tropical forest soil microbial communities from Panama - MetaG Plot_28 | ecosystem: Environmental > Terrestrial > Soil > Tropical forest > Bulk soil | place: Panama | collected 2016-02-17
CCTGGGTCCCGGGCTCGCGGCATCGCCGCGCCCCGGAATGACGATGTGAGTTGGTCATCCCGTGGCCTCATACTGCGCCAATGCACCGGGGGCGGGGCAATAGTCGAGACAGTCGCCGCAGCCTGTGCATTTATTTTCTTGCACCTCATAGAGGTGGCGCGGTTCGAGCAGCGTGGGCCGGATCGCCGATTCCGGACAGACCTCACGACAGAGGCCGCACGAATTGCAGAAGGCGTAGTCGATCCGCACCTTCATCGCACAGCCTTCAGCGAATGCCGCCGACCTGGTGCAATAAGTAATCGAGCGCCTCCTCGACCGGCCTTTGCGTCTCCGGCGTCGTGCACAGAAAATCGATCTGGAACTTGCCTTCCATGAAATGCATCAGCTCTTCATCGCGCTGGCTCAGATGCTCATGCCGGACCAGCGGGTCATCGACCCGGTCGAGGTAGGCCATGATACCGATGCAGGCATTCGCTTCCTGGTAATAGTTCTGCGCGGCGCGCGCCAACGGGTGGATGTGCGGGAACATCATCGACATACCGAAATAGGCGGGCAGGGGCTGCGTGTTGGCTTGCGCAATATCCATCAACTCGCGCTCGTCTTTTATCCAACCTTTGCCAAGCAATACATCGGCATGCAATTTACTGTGCTTGCATTCGTCCCAGATCTGGCGGGCACGCATGCGCTGCAGATCGATATAGCGCTCCTGATCGGCGATATCGACCGACAGCAATTGCCCCGACATCTGCTTGATTGACATATGCACGCCCTCAGCGGCGTAGCCGCGCAACGCGCGCTCTTTCTTCCACGCCTCGTCGTCGCGGCTGAGCTCTTCCTCGATTTCGCCTAGCGTGCGCTGCAACGAAATCTCCCAGCCCTTGACGCATTTTTCTCGGGTGAGCTGCAATCGGAACTCGGCGCCGGGGGCACCCGGCATTGTCGGCCACACCCATTTTTCCAAAAACGCTTCGAGGATCGGATGCATCGGGTTCAGGGCTCCTGCCAGACTTCGGGCGGTGGCGGCACCAGGGAGCGGCCGGTCTCGACCTCGATGATCGACCCCTCCGCCGGGCAATACATGAGACACGCCGTGCACCCGGGATAGGTGCATTTTTGCAGATCGATCTCGATCCGGTGCAGAGGGTCGAGATCGACATAGACGGCGTTGATATCGATCTCGCGGCAGACGATGTAGCACATCCGGCATTCGGTGCACCGCTCGTGGTCAATCTTGAGACTGGGCACGCCCGTCTCCTCAATCGGTCACTTGCCGGCGTGGTGCCGGCGGTGCCGGTGCTTCGCGCCCGAGCACAAATGCGCTAAGCTCGCCCAAGAAACGGTTGTAGTCGCGTTTGGCAATCGCGCAGGCCCAGCGGCAAAGCTCGGCCTCCACTGGTTCTTTCACAAACTCTTCGACGATGCGCCGCCCCATATTGATGTGACTGCGGTTTTCGACGGCTTGGCTTTCGAACACACCTTTGAGTTCGGGGTCGGCGAGTGACGCCGAGAGGCCCTCCATCCAACCGAATTCGAGGATTTTTGGCCCGAGATTGAGGGCGGCGATCCGGATCGGGTGAGGGTAGGTGGCCAAGTTGCGCAGCGAAAAGACGTAATACGCCAATGCCGAATCGAGCGTGAAGACGCCGTAGGGATGTCGGAAAGCATCCTTCTGCGTCGGGACGAAGCCCTTGTGCAATTGCGCATCGAGATACAGCATCTCGTGCGTCGATTCGTCGACTATCTGCTTTGAAAACAAGTATTTGACGGAAGGCGGGAAATCGTTGATCTCAAGGCCCTGCCCCCAGCCGCCGTAGACGTAATAAAACATCCGCTCGAGGGTCCACAGCCGACCCATGAGGCGGTGAGCCGCGTCGGCCGTCAGGCCGTCCTTTCGGACGGCCTCGATCATTTCTTCTACCGGCGTCGCCCGGCTCTCGCCCCGGCTCTTCTCGATCAGTTCCCGCGCCAAGTCCCTGCCCGGCAGATCGGGCATGACCAGTCCTCGGGGCTTACGGCTCAAACACCGCAAAGCACTTGTTCGAGTTGAAGATGTAGCTCTGCACGTAGGATGTTTCGGTCGGCCGCCGCTCGAGCTCATTCATTGCTCCGACGAGGCACATCCAATTGAGGACCTCCTGCTGGCCGCTGTCTTCGATCGCGCTCAATGGCCGCTCCCGCCACGTCTCATAATCGGCGGCCTGCAGCGCTTCGTAGAGCGCCCGGTCGGCCGCGACATCGGGATAGAGGAGGTAGTGTTTCGGGGTAAGGAACGCGTGTGACCAGCTCGACGAGGCGATCAGTGCGACGCGCCACGGGCTCCTCTCGACGACCCGGGCGCAGGCGGCGCCGAGATCGAAGCAGCGCCACGGCATGGGGGAGGGGGGATCGAGCTTGTCCCCGGACGGGAACTCGCTGAGACCGCGAGATCCGGCCTGTTGCGCGACGACGCGCCGCCCGTAGCAATTCACCTGGAATGGGACGACCGGGTAAGGGAAGCCCTTGCGGTCGTAATCGAGGAACAGCAGCGTGTTCAAAAAGGCGTGGCCGAGGTCGTGATGCAACGGCTTGTATGCATAGGAAACATCAAACCCGGCTTCGAGCATGCCGGTCACGATGAATTTCCCGGCGGCGGGGTTGCCGTTATACGTAAACGTCGTATCCGTCGGCTCCCGCCAGAAATTTGTCCCGCGATTGTATTCCCAGGGCTTTGTCGTCAAGGATTCGTACGCGAATACACAGAACGGCGGGATGATATCTTCCTTGAAATTCTCGTATTGGTCGTCACCCCAGATCACAACAAAATCGGGGGCGAATTCATCCAATACCCGGCGGGCGTTGCGGAACCCGGCGACGAGCGCTTCACGATGATGGCGCGCGGCGGTCAGCCCGGCGTCCGAACCATATTCCTCGCGCATTGCCGCCGGCCACCCGTCCGGGTGTCGCATCTTCTCGGGAACAGCAGGGTCGTCGAGCGCGCGCTTCAAAATGCGGCCGAGATTTTCGTCGGTGCCCGAGAGCGGCGGAAAGTGCGTGACGCCAAGGCCTAAAACCTGTCCCATGCCATCCTCCCGTAGAAATCGTAAAATCAGGATATGCTCTGAGCGCTGCAGGAACAAGCGTTCAAGGCGCAATGGCGATTCGGAGTGGAGCCCGCCCAAAAGCCGTGCAGAACAAGGTGTAGGAGCGCAGAAGCCGTGGCGTCACACCCTATCGTTTGCTTGGTTTCACTGAGTTGTGGCAAGAAGACTGAGGAGTTCGCGAGAATAAGTGGGCTTTCTGCGATGACGTCGCTGCGCGTGAGTCGTCGGTTGATGTTTGCGGTTCCGGTTGCCGTCGCGTCCGGCGCCCTTTGGGGGCCAACCAAAGCGGCAGAGGGTGATTTTAGCGCCTTTATATTCGGGGTCCGCCGAGACGCCGCGGCGCAAGGGATTAGGGCCTCGACGATCGAGGCCGCGCTGCGAAACGCCGAGTTTCTGCCCCGTGTCATCGAGCTCGATCGCAAGCAGCCGGAACGGCAGCTCACCTTTAGCGAGTATCTCGAAAAGGTCGTTACCGAGGAGCGCAAGGATAGCGCTCGCCGTCAGCTCGTCGAAAATCGAGTGCTGCTCGACGGCATATGGCATCGCTACAATGTGGAGCCGCGCTTTATCGTCGCCCTGTGGGGTATCGAAAGCGACTTCGGCAAAGTAATGGGCAATTACGAGGTCGTCTCGGCGCTCGCCACACTTGCGTTTGACGGCCGCCGCAGTTCCTATTTTCGGGGCGAGCTCATTTCAGGTCTGCGCATCATCGACCAAGGTCATATCCGCCCCGACAAGATGTTGGGTTCGTGGGCCGGAGCGATGGGGCAGTGTCAGTTTATGCCATCGACGTTTCTCGGATATGCGGTCGACTACGACGGCGATGGGCGTCGTGACATCTGGAACGATCGGGCCGATGTGCTTGCCTCGATCGCCAATTATATCGCGCGGCTAGGCTGGCACGGTGGTCAGGGCTGGGGGCGCGAAGTTACGCTGCCCGCCGGGTTCGATCCTCGGTTCACCGGGCTCGAGGTTCGCCGCTCGACGGGAGAATGGAGCGAGCTGGGGATCCGCGGCATCGATGCTGCGCCGCTCGCGGGCCGGGCCGGCGAAGCATCGTTGGTCGTACCGGACGGCGCGGGCGGGCCGGCCTTCCTCGTCTACGACAACTTCCGCACGATCATGAGGTGGAACAAATCCACCTATTTTGCGGCCGCCGTCGGGTACCTAGCCGACAGCATGGCGCGAGGGTGATCGCCGCGACAGACGCCGCTCGCAGGCGACTAGGCTGGTGAAGGGACCGCGACGCGCCGCGGTCGGCGCGGCCCTCGGGGCGGTCGGGCGAGTAGATCCGCTACTGGCACGCGGGTGTCGAAGAGGGTATTTGGAAGCGCGGATCGTAACGGATTAGCACCAAGCAGAGATGGGCGGACATAAATGAGCGAGCCGAAGAGCAGGGTTGTCGGTATGCCGAGTTTCCTGGGGGCCGTGATCGCCTTTGCTCTGATCGCGGCCGGGATCAATTGCGATCCGGCGGCGGCCGCTAAAGGGCATGCCAAACCGAAGGCCAGCGCTTCCGCCATTCAGGCTCCGACGAACGCGACTGGGAGCATGGATACTCAGGCGAAACACGCATTCATCATCGAGGTAGAGACCGGCACGGTATTGCTCGACAAAGGAGCCGACGAGCGTATTCCGCCGGCCTCGATGAGCAAGATCATGACCGCCTATGTCGTCTTCGACATGCTGAAGCAAGGCAAGGCCAAGCTTGAAGATGAATTGCCGGTGACCGAGCAGGCTTGGCGACTGCAAGGATCAAAGATGTTTGTGCCGATCGGCGGGCGCATCAGCATCGAGGATCTTTTGAAGGGCATGATCATCCAATCCGGAAATGACGCCTGCCTCGTGCTTGCCGAAGGCCTCGCCGGAAGCGAACAAGCTTTCGTCGAACTGATGAACCAAAAGGCGAAAGAAATCGGCCTTAAGGACAGCCAATTCGCCAATGTCAGCGGTCTACCGGACCCCAATCATTGGATGACCGCACGCGATTTAGTGACTCTGTCGATCCACACGATTAAAGATTTTCCTGAATATTATCATTACTACGGACAGGTGGACTATGAATTCAACAATATCAAGCAAGGTAACCGCAACCCACTTCTGTATAAGGGGGGCGGCGCCGACGGCCTGAAGACCGGCCATACCGAGGAGGCAGGGTACAGCCTGACCGCCTCCGTCAAGCGCGACGGCCGCCGCATCATCCTTGTGCTAAACGGCCTCCCGACGATGAAAGCGCGGGCCCAGGAGAGCGAGCGGCTGATCGAGTGGGCGTTCCGCGAATTCAACGACTACCGCTTGTTTGCGGCCGGTGACAAGGTGGAGGATGGCGAGGTGTGGCTTGGCGCCGATCCGAAAGTTCCGCTCACCGTCAGCCAAGATCTCGTCGTGACGTTGTCGCGCAAGTCGCGCAAAGACATGAAGGTCGTGGTCGACTACGATCGCCCCGTTGCGGCGCCCATCACCAAAGGCCAAACTCTCGGCAAGGTGGTGGTCACGGCTCCGGACGTACCGCCGATGGAGGCGCCGCTTGTCGCCGGCGCCGATGTTGGGCGGATGGATACGCTGGGACGGATTGCGACATTGGCGGGTTATCTGGTTTGGGGCAGCCGACACTAGAGCGTGGACATTCGAGGAAAGTTCATAGCAGTCGAGGGTGGCGAAGGAGCCGGCAAATCCACCCAGGTCGAATTGCTGACAACAGCGCTCGAGCGGGCGGAGATTTCAGTGCGCGCGACCCGCGAACCCGGGGGGTCGCCCGGGGGTGAAGCGATCCGCTGCCTCCTGCTCGAAGGCGAGGGTGAGCGATGGGATGCGACGAGCGAGGCGCTGTTGCTTGTCGCGGCACGGCGCGATCACGTCACGCAGCTCATAGCGCCCACTCTCGCGCAAGGCACATGGGTCGTGTGCGATCGCTTCGCCGATTCAACCCTTGCGTATCAAGGCTACGGAAAGGGGGTACCGCTCGACGAGCTCAGATCCTTGCATCGTATTGCGCTCGGCGATTTCGCTCCGGATTTGGCGCTGATCCTCGATGTTCCCGTTGATATCGGCCTCACTCGCGCTGCCTCGCGCTCGCCCGCCGACCGATTCGAACGCCTCGGCCGCGATTTTCACGAGAAAATGCGGCTAGGGTTTCGCCAAATCGCCGCCGATAATCCAACCCGCTGCGTGCTGATCGACGGGTCTGGAGACCCGCAGAGTGTCCACCGGACGGTGATCGACACGGTCGCACAGCGCTTGGGGATTGTTCTGCGTTGACGGACTGACTGAGTTGACGGGCTGACTGAAATGGCACGCAATGCAGATCCGCCTGCCGATCCAGGAGGCCCAGCGCCTCCGCCGCGAGCGAACCCCGACTTTCTGGGACACGACAATGCCGAGCGCGAGCTGCGCCAGCTCGTGGAAACGGGGCGCTTGCCGCATGCGATCCTGCTCACCGGTCCGCGTGGCATCGGCAAAGCGACACTCGCCTTTCGGCTGGCACGCTTTCTACTCGCAAGATCCGGAGCCGACGCCTTTCGTAACGGCCCGCCGACCGGACTTGCTGTCGATACCGAGAGCAGCGTGTTCCATCGCGTCTCAGCCGGCGGTCACGCCGATCTGTTGACCGTCGAGCGTGCCTATGACCCGAGGCGCCGCCGGTTACGCAACGAAATCATCGTCCAGGACACGCGCGAGATCGCCAGTTTTCTCCGCTTGACTGCTGCTGAGGAGGGGTGGCGCATCGTCATTGTCGATGGTGCTGAAGAGATGAATCGAAACGCCGCGAATGCCGTCTTAAAAATACTGGAGGAGCCGCCGCGGCAGGCTTTGTTGCTGCTCGTCAGCCACAGTCCGGGACGGCTACTGCCAACAATCCGGTCGCGTTGCCGCCGCTTGCCGCTGGCCCCACTCGGCCGACCACTGGTTTTGCAACTTCTCTTCCGGTACTGTCCGACGCTTGACCGTCGGGAGGGCGAGACGATTGCAACACTCGCCGAAGGCAGCATCGGTCGCGCATTAGAGCTCGCTGACGCGGACGGTCTTGAGCTTTACGGCACCATTCTGAGACTCCTTTCTGGTATTCCACAGATCGATACTGCTGGACTTTATGCATTCGCCGAGCAGCTGAGCCGCGCCGACTCGGAAGAAATCTTTCGCGTGAGCGAGGAGCTTCTGTCGCAGTTCCTAGCTCGGATGATTGCTTATTCGGCCCGCAGCCAGCCGGCGGGAGATGATCTGACCGCGGAGGAGGTGGGGATTATGAACGGGCTCGCAACTCGGGCCGATCCGGCCCGCTGGGCCGCGTTGCGCACTCAGATCGATCAAGACTTCGCAAACACCGATCTCCTGAACCTCGACCGGAAGCAGGCGATCCTCGGTGCCTTCTTTGCGATCGAGCACCTGGCGGGGTAGCGTATTGAGCCCCCTCCTGGATCGCAGCTGATCGCAGCCCATATCAGGGGCTTGGAGAGGATCATGAGCGCCGACCGCCCTTTTTTTGTGACGACCCCGATCTACTACGTCAATGATCAGCCGCATCTCGGCCATGCCTACACGACCGTGGCGTGCGACGCGTTGGCGCGGTTCATGCGGCTGGACGGGAGGCGCGTCAAATTTCTGACCGGCACCGACGAGCACGGCCAAAAGGTCGAGCAGTCGGCACACGCGGCTGGTGTGTCGCCGCAGGAATTCGCGGACCGCAACTCCGCCGCCTTCCGCGAGATGGATCGGCTCCTCGAGATCAGCTACGATGATTACATCCGCACGACCGAGGAGCGGCATGTCCGCGGCGTCCAGGCGCTGTGGCAAGAACTCGAACGCCGCGGCGAGATCTACCTTGGCCGCTTTGCTGGCTGGTACGCGGTGCGCGACGAGGCATTTTACGATGAAAGCGAACTCGTCGACGGCCCAAATGGTCCTCGGGCGCCATCGGGAGCCGATGTTGAATGGTATGAGGAAGACAACTACTTCTTCCGCCTCTCGGCATGGCAGGACCGTCTCCTCGACTTTTACGAGTCCAATCCGGAGGCGATCGCCCCGCGCAGCCGGCGTAACGAGGTCATCAGCTTTGTCAGATCGGGATTGAAGGATCTGTCGATCTCGCGCACCGGCTTTAGCTGGGGTATTCCTGTGCCGGGGCACCCCGGCCATGTGGTCTATGTCTGGCTCGACGCGCTGATTAACTACATCACCGCACTCGGCTACCCTGATGTGGAACGCAGCGAATATCCAATATTTTGGCCTGCCGACATCCACATCGTTGGTAAGGACATCGTTCGCTTCCACACGGTCTATTGGCCGGCCTTTCTGATGGCTGCCGGGCTCCAGCCGCCGCGCCGCGTATTCGCACATGGCTGGTGGACCGTCGAAGGCCAGAAGATGTCGAAGTCGCTCGGCAACACCATTCCGCCCGATTATCTCGTTGGCAAATACGGGGCCGACCCCGCTCGCTATTTCATGTTGCGCGAGCTCCCGTTTGGGAATGACGGGGATTTTTCACATCGCGCCGTCGTGGGAAGGCTCAATGGCGACCTCGCCAACGGGTTCGGGAATTTGGCGCAGCGCGTCTTAGTCCTGGTCAATCGCAATTGCGATGCTCGCGTGCCCGATCCTGGCGAGCTCCGCGATGCCGATTCGGCATTGCTTGCGTCAGCGCACAGGCTTCTGCCGACCGTAAATGAGCATGTCGCCGTGCAAGCCTTCCACCTGGCTTTGGAGGCGATCTGGCGCGTCGTCGGAGAGGCCGACCGGTATATCGACGAACAGGCCCCGTGGGTGCTGAGCCGCAGTGACCCGGGGCGGATGCGCACTGTGCTGTACTGCCTCGCTGAAACCTTGCGGCATTTGGCGATCCTGGTACAACCTTTCGTGCCCAATGCGGCTGGAAAATTGCTCGATCAGCTGGCTACCCCGGCGGCAGCTCGGGACTTATCTGCGCTGGCGGAAGCGCCGCTCGTACCGGGGACGCGGCTTCCAAAGCCCGAAGGTGTTTTCCCGCGGTTCACTGACGAAGCTGCGTAATGCTGAGCAACGCCAACGCCGCCGATGCTAGTCGATAGTCATTGCCACCTTGATTTCCCGGATTTCGCCGCGGAACGAGATGCCGTCGTCGATCGCGCGCGGATTGCCGGCGTCGACACGATGCTAACGATCAGCACCCGCCTCGACGAGTTCAGCGGCGTGCGTGCGATCGCCGAAGCATACGAAGGCATCTGGTGCTCGGTCGGAGCGCATCCGCACGAAGCGGCTGATCACGCAGCGCTCGTCGCAGACGAGCTGCTGGCACTGGCTACTCACCCGAAGGTCGTCGGCATCGGTGAGACCGGCCTAGATTTTCACTACGATCTCAGCCCGCGGGACGTTCAGGAGAGCGTCTTTCGCTCCCACATCGCGGCGTCGCGTGCAACCGGTCTGCCGCTGATCATCCACGGCCGAGAGGCGGATGATGAAATCGCGCGAATTCTTGATGAAGAACACCCGCCACCGGGTGTGCTGCACTGCTTCAGCAGCGGCCGCGCGCTCGCCGAAGCTGCGCTGGCGCTCGGGTTTTACATCTCGATCTCCGGGATCGTGACGTTCAAGAACGCCGAAGAATTGCGGGCAATCGTGCGCGATGTGCCGCTCGACCGGCTGCTGGTCGAGACCGATGCGCCTTACCTCGCTCCGGTCCCGCATCGCGGCAAACGTAACGAACCGGCATTTGTTGCGGTTACGGCGGCGGCAGTCGCTTCGCTCAAGGGGATTGATGCGCAGCGGCTGGCGGCTGTGACGAGGGAGAATTTTTTCCGCCTGTTCAAAAAGGCGAGTCCCGCAGTCGAATGCGCGTGACGGTCCTCGGCTGCGGCCCGTCAACCGGTGTGCCTACGATCGGCCCGAATTGGGGGCGTTGCGACCCAAGCAATCCGCGCAACAGGCGCCGCCGCGTATCGGTGTTGGTCGAGGTCGGAGGCGTCGCGATCCTGATCGACACGTCTCCCGATCTGCGCGAACAGCTGATCGATGCCAAGGTCGCCCGGCTGGACGCTGTCATTGTGACCCACGCGCATGCCGACCACCTGCACGGGATCGACGATCTGCGAACCGTCAATCGGCTGATGCAGAGCGTGATCCCGCTATACGCCGATGGGAAGACGTTGGCAGAAATCGAGCGTCGGTTCGGATACACGCTCGAAACTCCGCAAGAGCCGGGGCGCTTTCACAAGCCCGCCCTTGTAGCAAACACAATCGTCGGGCCGTTCGAGGTCGCCGGTGTGCCGATTGTGCCATTCACGCAAAACCATGGCTTCGATATGACCCTCGGGGTGCGGATCGGACCCTTTGCGTATTCGACGGATGTTGCCGAGCTGGACGAGACTGCTTTTGCCGCGATCGCTGGGGTTGAGGTGTGGATCGTCGACTGCCTGCGTCGCGAGCCGCATCCGACACACTCGCATCTCGCAAAGACATTGTCATGGATCGCCCGCATCGGCGCGCGCCGCGCGGTGCTGACGCATATGGATCAGAGCCTCGATTATTGCGAACTCAGCGCCGAGTTGCCGGAGGGCGCAGAACCTGGGTATGACGGCCTCGTCATCGAGGTCCCC
>Ga0126381_100010025_pt1 | contig 10645 bp, 8 predicted proteins | sample PanSoiMetPlot_28_FD_96465 | JGI IMG/M metagenome (GOLD analysis project Ga0126381, IMG submission 96465) | Tropical forest soil microbial communities from Panama - MetaG Plot_28 | ecosystem: Environmental > Terrestrial > Soil > Tropical forest > Bulk soil | place: Panama | collected 2016-02-17
GAGCGATCTTCCAGGATTTGAGATTCGTGAGGTTGATCCTTCTGGGCGCCCACGACGTGCCGGAGAACGGGCGCGCTACTTTCCTGTGACCTACGTAGAGCCCCTGAAGGGCAACGAGCACATCGTCGGGTTCGATCTCGCCTCGGAGGCGGGCCGGCGGGCGGCAGTGGAGGCGGCGCTCGATATCGGAGCCGTTACAGCCACCCCACCAATCCGCCTCGTTCAGGAGCGGGGGGAGCAAGTCGGCATCCTGCTGGTCTACGCGGTCCAGGACGGTGCTAACGGAGTAGGCGTGGTCTCGATCGCTCTTCGGATGGGCACATTCATGACTGGATTGCTAGCTCCGGTGAATTCGATGATCTCTGTGCGGCTCGTCGATCTGGAGCTGAAGAAGACCCTTTCTGGCGATCTTCCGCCCGATAGCGTCTTCTACAGCGATACGTTCGCGTTCGGCGGGCGGCGATATGGCGTGGAGACTGCTCCGACCGAGTTCTACCTTGTGCAACACCGGAGCTGGCAGAGCTGGGCCGTTCTTGTGATCGGTGTCTTCAGCACCGGCCTCTTGGGGGCATTGCTGCTGCTCGGCACTGGATACACGCGGCGCATCGAGACGGTAGTGGACGAACGTACGCATGATCTGGCGAACGTCAACCGGCGCCTCGAGATCGAGATCCGGGAGCGCGAGCAAGCCGAAACGGCGTTGCGCCAAGCGCAAAGAATGGAGGCCATCGGACAGCTTACCGGCGGCATCGCACACGATTTCAACAATCTCCTGACGGTGATCGGCGGCAATGCCGCGATCCTGAACGACACCGCTCAGGGTGACGCAACGCGCCGGCGTGTTCTTGCCATTATGCAGGCTGCCGAGCGCGGCGAGCGCCTGACACGTCAGCTTCTCGCCTTTTCTCGGCGCCAGATGCTGCGGCCCGAGCCTGTCGACTTACGCCACCACGTTGACGCGATTACCGACATGCTATCCCCAGCATTACGGGACGACATAGATGTTAGAGTTGAGATGCCGGAGGAGCTGTGGCCGGTGTTTGTCGATCTTGCCGAATTCCAGATGGCACTGCTCAACCTTGGAATGAATGCGCGTGACGCCATGCTCGGGAGCGGCAGGCTCCAGATTGCGTCACGGAATGTCACCTTCGATGTCGACGATACCACGAGCGGGGGGCTAGTGGGCGATTTTGTCGCCGTGACTCTGTCCGATACCGGCGCAGGCATGGCCCCCGAAGTTGTGACGCGGGCTTTCGAGCCTTACTTTCCGACAAAGGAGATTGGGCTGGGATCGGGGCTTGGCCTCTCCCAGGTCTACGGCTTCGCCCAACAGAGCGGTGGCGCCGTATCGATCGCGAGCGTCGTCGGCAAGGGTTCGTCGATCACGCTCTTTTTACCCCGGGCGACCGAGGGGTATCCCATGGCTCGGTCCCACATGGTCGCCGCCGAGCCCTTAAGAGCACCTGCCCGCATCCTGGTTGTCGAGGACGACGCCGAGGTCGCTCAGGTGACGATGGAGGTATTGCAGGAGATCGGCTATCAGGCCGTCGAGGTGAGAGATGGCCACGCTGCATTAATCTTGATCGAACAAGATCCGAAGATCGACCTGGTGTTTTCCGACGTCGTGATGCCGGGCGGGATGAGTGGCCTTGAACTGGCCCGGAAATTGCGCGAGCTCCGCCCGGGGTTACCTGTAGTGCTAGCGACGGGCTACGCTCAGGGAGGAACGCGCTTGGCGGACGAAAATTTCTTATTTATCGCAAAACCTTACCGCCGCGAGTCACTAGCCGACACCCTCCGGACCGCCTTCGAACGTGAGAAAACGCGGCAGGTTATGGCGGCGCCCGAAGGAGAGAAGGCGCTCAGGATCTGAACTGACCAACCCAGTTTTGGTGGAGCCGAGGGTGATCGAACCCCTGACCTTCGCATTGCGAAAGCGAAGAGCGCCCTTCCTCTCATCGCCAAACGGCGCCATTGCTACCCAATTGGGAGAAATCCCTGACGTTTGCCGCCCGCAACCGACATGATTGCGATCGGCGGTTGCTAAATGGCAGCTAGCCACCGCACCAGCAGCCAAGCAGAAGAGACGCGATGGCGGGACGCGTACAGCTTGCGGCGCGAGGATTGCCCGCACACTCCGGCACTTCGCTCGGACCGTCTGCACCGGCGGGCTACTGATTAGGCGCCGCTCCCGCCGCCCATCGATCAAACCGCCGACCCTGAAGGAGGACGACCGGCTACGGGAGCAGGGTATCAGACAACAGCATTTGTGAGGGCGCTGGAGCTCCATTGCTCCGCCGATCATTCCGGAAAAGGTGCCGTCGGGCGTCATACCTTCCGGAGGTATGAGGAGTAGGCAAAGCCGCTCGCACTGCCGTCGCCAGTGGCGTCGACCAATGCCCAATTGCCCTCCCGCCCGAGGACGGTGACTACCGTCCCAAAGCTCAAAACCGACTGAACGTCGAACTCCGTCCCGGGACCCGCACGTAGGCGCAAACCACCGCTTGCGATCACGGTGTAGCGGTCGTCTGTGGGGCCAGGGGGCGGACCTGGAACATGACCAATCGAACTCAGATCCAGCAAAAACGATCCGGTGTCCGGCTTTGTCGGATTGGTGTCGTCGGGATCGCCGTCCACACCGCAAAGGGTTGTCTCGGCCTTCTGCGAGAGGTTCCAATTCATCGAGTTCAAGAAAACAGCATGCTCACGGTGCCCGGTTGACTGCGAGAGGAATGTCAGCTCGACGTGCCCACCGTCTCGCAGCAAACGGCAGACTAAACCCGAACCGTAGACACCGACGCGAAAGGTCGGGCCATGTGCGCCGGCAGCCTGATCAAACGATTCTTTGACACCTTCAAAGAAAGGGATAATGTTGCCCCTCACCTCGCTTTCTGAGGCGTCGTAATCCACACTGAAATAAATCGCTGATCCTGCGGTTTGAAAGATCACCCCCGCAGCGTAGTTGTATGCGGTGGTCCCGGCGAACCGGCCTTTTGACAGGTCGAAATCTGCAGCCTGGTTCTGGCGGTCTTGATATATCGCAACAATACTGACGCCGGCGCGGGCCAATGCAACCGCTTCCGGCAATTTGATGGTCTTCCACTCGTTACCGGGGCGGGCGTAATAGCGTCCGGCAGTATCGTAACCCCGTTGCTTCAGGCACTGTATCGCCGATGAGCAATCTTCCGTGGTGTCGAATACGTTTGCCATAGTTTCGTCCCCGATTTTGTGAGGCCACCGGCCAGTTGTTCGCAAAAAGGATACCTGCCGATCGATACGAAACGAGTGAGCTGTTTCACACTCCGTAAAGAATTTTCGAGCGCTTGCGGTTCGATGATCGCGCCCCGACGCGGTCAAGCTGGACAAATAAATCGAAGAGTAGTTTTCGCGGGTCGCGCCAAGCGTCGTTAATGGCCGGTCATAGAACATACTCTTGCCATGAAAGTGTTCCCCAGGCGAATGACAGCTATAGTGCGGTGGCACGTACGGGAGATGCGCCGGATCGACCACCTTTTACAACGCCCGACGCAGGACCTAGCGGTGCTCCTGTTCGTCGGCTCCGCTAAAGCACTATGGGATGCAAATGTCTTTCCTTATCCGGTCCTCTCGAAATGAGCCTCGCTGTTTTTGCTGTTTTTTACAGGAAATTATCAGCGGGGGTCGCTCTTTCTCCTCAGGAATCCTGGGGCGCCGATGGCAGAGCCGAACGAAATAAAAGCGAGATAACGTCTGTTCGAGACGAGCCGGCCAATGGTTAACATAAACGTAGGATCCCTGGGCGCATGCGGCGCGCCAACGACTGAACACAAACAGCCTGGATGAATGGTTGCTTAAATCGCATAAAAATTGGAATTTGTCAATTGGCAACGTTTGCCTACCCGATATTCGCGGCGGGTACCGGTCGAGAGAGGCTTTGACCTGTTCGTCGATGTCCTTGCACAGCTTGGAGACTTGGCTCTTTGAGATGCCGCTGATGCGCATCGCCTGCACCAGCTCGTCGACGCACAGAGTCGAGACGTAAGCGACAGCAACACGACCATGCAGGCAGATCTAATTTGCCTCAAATGTGACGCGGTTCACAGACACTTGCGGGACGATCTGTCAGGATAGGTTAATATATCCGCAGGGTGTGCGTTCGCCTCACGCCGAAGAGTGAAGACCTGCCTCAAGAAAGGCACAGCATGACTGTAGCGAACAGCGGCTCCGGCAGCGAAGACGGCTGCCCGCCGCAAATCGTTCGCCCGCAGATCTACCTCGTCAGCGATGTCCGACTCTATCGTGAGGGGCTGGTTGCCTGCCTCGCATCGCAGGGCCGCCTGACGATCCTAGGGGCGGGTGGGTCAGAGGACGCTATCGATCGGCTCACGACGTTGCGGCCGCAGGTCGTGCTTCTCGATCTCGCGGCCCGCGACAGCCTGAATATTCCGCATCGCGTCAAAGAGATCCTTCCCGCGATAAAAGTGGTCGCCTTTGCTGTCGCGGAGACCGAAGAGCATGTCTTGGCCTGCGCCGAGGCCGGCATCTCGGGATATGTTCCACAAGACGGCTCGCTTGAAGATTTGGAGGCGGCGGTTGTGCGCTCTTTGCGCGACGAGCTGGTGTGCCCTCCGCACATCGCGGCGCTGCTTTTCGGCCGATTGGCGACGATTTCGAAAGGACGGGTCGACGAACAGGCGGATGACCCGCTAACTCCGCGCGAACGCGAAGTGGCGGGACTCGTCGCACTCAACCTTCCGAATAAGGAAATCGCCCGGCGGCTGCGGGTTGGTCCCGCAACAGTCAAAAACCATGTCCATAACATCCTTCAAAAGCTCAAGATTCATCGCCGCGGCGATATCCGTCGGATGCGACCGGCAGTCAGAGAACCCAAGCCGCTTCCGCCAGAGGCTCGCGGCGAGCTCGGCAACGGTCCGAAGCCGGGCCCGCGATATCCGGCAATGCGAACGGGTCTTACCGGTAATTTTGCTCACCCCGTGGGTCCAACCGGATCTCCGGGCGTTGGCCCTAAACCCCCGCCTGAACCAAATCCAGATCAAACGGTCTATTGACAGACCGGTTGCGGCGAGCGCGAGCGCTCGCGTCTGGTGGACGAGATGCTCGCTGATGACCTGAGGGCATGGGCCACCAGCTGGATCTTCAGCTAGACCGGGGCTCCATTTACCGCGACGGATGGCTCTGCAAGCATTTAGCGTCCAGAAAGAGACGTGATCTTGCGCATCTTGTTGGCCGGAATGTCGAACATGTTGACCAACGTCATCACGGGGACGATTTCGCAGATGCCGGATGTGGTGGTTGCCGGACATGTCGCTAGGCAAGAGGATGTCGCGTCCGAAATACACCTGAACGCGGTCGACGCGATCATCGTACAGACGAGAGAGCCAGGCGCGACTGCGAATTTCAGACCGCTGCTGCGCCAATTCCCCGATCTGAAGATCATCGCGATCAATTCGACCGGCGCTGACGGGTTTGTCCATCAGCTGCGGCCCTATTGCGTGCGCTTTGCCGAGTTCTCGGTCGCGGCATTACAGTCGGCGCTGCGCGCACCCTCTGCTCCGATCAGACGGGTGCGGCGCTTATGACGGGCGACGGCACAGTTGCCTTGGGCCAGCTCGCACCTCTCTCGTCGGGGCCGGACCGCGTCGCTCACGCCGGCCTCCGCCGATCCGCCGCGGCTCGGTGGTCATCGCGCGTGCGACGGCGCAGCCCGCCGGCCCGTGCGCCCGAATAGTAAGGCGCTCGCCTCGCCGGGACCGGACGATCGGCCGGAATAATGACGACGGCGAATAGCGTCCCACACAAAACGACGGAGGTCGCACGTGCCTGTCAGTCTGACCTATCCCGGCGTCTACGTTCAGGAAATCCCCAGCGGTGTTCACACGATCACCGGGGTTGCCACATCAATCACTGCCTTTATCGGGCGGACGGCGCGTGGACCGGACAATAAAGCGTATACGATCAACAGCTTCAGCGACTTCGAGCGCACCTTCGGAGGCTTGTGGGCGCCATCGAGCCTCGGCTATGCGGTCCGCGACTTCTTTCTCAACGGCGGCGGGCAGGGGATCATTGTGCGGCTGTTCAACCCCGCTACCGGGGCCACCGCACCGCCGGCGCATAGCAGGATCACAGTCGGCGATTTCCACTTGAGGGCCGCGTCGAAGGGTGCGTGGGGCGCGAATTTGCGTGCCTCGATCGACACCAACGTGTCGGCAGACGTAGCGGCGCGCTACGGACTTACCGCGGCGGATCTGTTCAACCTGACAATCCGCGAAGTCGACGCGACCGGCGCCACGGTGACCAGCGAGGTCTTTCGCAACTTGTCGGTCAAGGACAGCCCGAGCCGCGTCGACAAGGTCCTGCAGGCCCAGTCCAATCTATTGAACTGGGATGGCGCGTGGCCACCAAACCCGCTGCCGACGATCGCCGCCAGCGACGACGATGTGACTAAGGCGCAAGCGGCGCTTGCCGCAGCCCAGGCCGCCGATCCGCAGGTGCCTGCCGATATCACCGCGGCGCAGACCGCGCTGTCGGCGGCACTTGCGGCGGTCGCGGGGTCGGACGGCTTGGCGCTGACGATCGCCGCCAGTTTCATTCCGGCCGACGCCCAAGCAAACAAGCAAGGGCTCTATGCGCTGGAGGGAGCCGATCTCTTCAACCTTCTCTGCATTCCGCCTTACACGGCGAGTGGCGATGTCGAGACGGCGCTCGTCTCGGCGGCGGCGGCCTACTGCGAAACGCGCCGCGCTTTCCTGATCGTCGACCCGCCCAGCGCCTGGGTCGACAAGACGACGGCGAAAAGCCAGTTTCTCGGCACGCCGGATGTCGTGGGGACGCGAAGCGCGAACTCAGCGATCTTCTTCCCCCGTCTGGTGCAGCCCGACCCCCTGAAGAACAACCAGACGACGGACTTCGCCCCGTGTGGCGCGGTCGCCGGCATCTTTGCACGTACCGATGCGGACCGCGGAGTGTGGAAGGCGCCGGCCGGGATTCAGGCGGTGCTCGCCAATGTTCCCGACCTCTCCGTCAAGCTCACCGATCCCGAGAACGGCGAGCTCAACCAGTTGGGGATCAACTGTCTGCGCGGGTTCTCGATTGCGGGGCAGGTCGTCTGGGGTGCGCGCACATTGCGCGGTGCCGATCAGCTTGAAGACGAGAACAAATACATTCCGGTCCGCCGCACCACGCTCTTTCTCGAGGAAAGTCTCGTACGGGGGTTGCAGTGGGCCGTCTTCGAACCGAACGACGAACCGCTGTGGTCGGCGATACGGCTCAATGTCAGCGCCTTTATGCAAACGTTGTTTCGGCAGGGCGCGTTCCAGGGCTCATCCCCGCGCGATGCCTATTTCGTCAAGTGCGACAGCGAAACGACGACGCAGAGCGACATCAACCTCGGCGTCGTCAATGTGATCGTCGGGTTCGCACCGCTTAAACCGGCCGAATTCGTCGTGATCAGCATCCAGCAGCTCGCCGGTCAGGTAGCGCCCTAGGGGGCGAGGGGAAGCACTATGGCTCAGTTCAGTGTCAACGCGCAGCGCTTTGACCCTTACAAGAACTTCAAGTTCAAGGTGAAGTGGGACGGCAAATACGTCGCCGGCATCAGCAAGGTCAGCCCCCTCAAGCGCACGACCGAGGTCGTCAAGCACCGCGAGGGCGGCGATCCGTCGAGCTCGCGCAAATCCCCGGGCCGAACCGAATACGACGCGATCACGCTCGAGCGCGGCGTCACGCACGATAAAGATTTCGAGCAATGGGCGAACAAAGTGTGGAACTTTGGCGCCGGTCTCGGCAGCGAGACGTCGCTTGCCGACTTTCGCAAGGACATCATCCTCGAGCTCTACAACGAGGCCGGTCAGCCCGTCAGCGCATACAGGATCTTTCGATGCTGGGTTTCCGAGTTTCAGGCCCAAGCCGATCTCGATGCCAACGCCAATGCAGTGCTGATCCAAAACATCAAGATCGAAAACGAAGGCTGGGAGCGCGACACCGACGTAACTGAGCCCAAGGAACCGAGCTTTGTCGAGCCGCCATAAGGCGCGAGCCTAGAAGGGAAAATGCGGGCTCCGGCCATGGGGACGGCGGGTCGTGAAACACGGCGCGGACGGTCGGCGCGGAACGATGCGAAGTCGGCCGCGCTTGCGGAGGCGCTGCTGTGGGCCTGGGAGGAGGGCGAGGACGCTTCTCCCGGCGAGCGGGGTCTGATTCTACTCGGCCTCGCCGCGCCTTCGCTAGCGGAAGAGGACCGCAACAGCCTCACTGTCGGTCGCCGCGACGCGATCCTGATCGATATTTTCGAGCGGCTCTTCGGCGAGGTCGCGACGGCGCTCGCCGACTGTCCAGGCTGCAGTGAAGAGCTCGAATTCGACATCCCGCTGGCCGAGATCCGCGTTTCGGCGCCACCCGATCGGCCCGATCGCTTCCGGCTCACCTGGTCGGGGCACGAAATCGCGTATCGACTGCCGCAATCGCGAGATCTTGCCGCTCTCGGCGCCGAGCCCGGGAATCGCGCCGCCGCGTCGGCGGCACGCTCGCTCGCGGAGCGCTGCATCCTGGCGATCGATGACGCCGACGGAACGCCCGCGGGTCTGACCCTCCTCTCCGGAGCGGCGCCGGCACTCGAAGCGGCGATTGCCGCCTCCGTCGCAGAGGCCGATCCGCAGGCGGTCGTGGCGCTCGCCTTCGACTGCCCATCCTGCGCCCGGCATTGGCAGTCTCCGTTCGATATCGTCGAGTTTCTGTGGCGGCGGCTGGATGCGATGGCGCGCGGGTTGCTGCGCGAGGTCCACGTGCTCGCCTCGCACTACGGCTGGGGCGAGCGCGAGATTGTCCTGCTGTCGCCGCGGCGCCGGCGGCACTACCTCCGGCTGATCGGCGCATGACCCGGCGATGAGCAGCGTCATGACCTATTTCGCCGCCCGCAGCCTGCGCGGCGGCCGCAACGTCCCGGGGGAGGATGGGGTGGCAATGCTGGCGCTGCGGCCACGCTTGCCAAGCCGTTATGAGACGATTAAGCCGCAGGAGGCGGGCGCGGCCAGCGACATCGCGGGCGAGGAGTTATTTCCCGAGGCGGAATCGGTGCCGCGCCGGGCCGCGCCAACCCTCGAACAGGCGGCAATCGCGGCGCCGGAAGAGGCCGCGACACCGGCGGCGCCCGCTGCCGCGGTGTCCCGGGATACAGTCACGCCGCGGCGCGCTGAGCCGCCGCGCATGCCCGCTCGACCGCCTGCCCGGGCCGATCGCGGGCGCGGCCCGGATCCCGCCGCCCCGACTCCCCCCAGGCCGGAGGCGTCAGCGGAGACCGCAGCCGCCGTCGCGCCGCTGTCGCGCCCATGGCCAGCGCCGCCTACGAACCCGCCGCCGGTGGCGGAGGAGCCGCGATCTGAAGCGGCGCCCCGGCGCGAGCGTCCGCCGCCATCTCTTCACGAAAGCGGCGATGCGACGGGGCAGAGGCAAGACCGCGAGCCAATGGACAGCATCGCGCCGAAGCCGCCTCAGCCTGTTCCGCCGGCGGGAGCGGCCGTTGCCGCTCCGCTCCGCGAGAGCATCGCCCTCCGGGTCGCCCCCGCGCTACCGCGGCTCGGGGATGGCGCACACCCGCCGCCACGCCCGCGCGACACGGGCATGGAGAAGGCGCCGGCATCGCCCCGCATCGAGGTCACCATTGGGCGGATCGAGATCCGGGCGACGACCATTCCCGCACCGCCGCGGACAGCGTCACGCCCCCCGTCGATGTCGCTTGACGATTATCTGGCAAAGCGCGACAGCGCCTGAGGCGCGAAGATGAGCAATTTTCGGGCCGTCGCGACCGTTACCGCCACTTTGCAGAGCATTCTGCAAGCGGCGATCCAGGCCGATGTTCCGGGCGCCACGGTCACGACCATGCGGCCCGGCGACGACACGAGCGCCAATCTGCCGACCACTGGCCTCAACCTCTTTCTGTACCAGATCAGCCAGAACCCGTACCGCAGCAACGACGATCTGCCGACCCGGTCGTCCGACGGCATCACGGTGCAGCGTCCGGTGGCGCCGGTCGAGCTCTACTACCTGATGAGCTGCTACGGCGACGATCGCACGCTCGAACCGCAACGCGTACTCGGCAGCGCTTTTGCCTTTCTTCACGCCCAGCCGCAGCTGACGCGCGCTGAGATTCGGGCGGCGATCGCGGACCCGTCGCGACCGTTCCTCGCGGCCTCCGACCTCGCCGATCAGTTCGACCTGATCCGCTTCACCCCGATCAACCTGACGCTCGACGAGTTGTCGCGCCTGTGGTCGGTGTTTCTGCAAACGCATTACGTGCTGTCGACGACTTTCAAGGCATCGACCGTGCTGCTCGAGCGCGCTATCACGGCACGTCCGGCATTGCCGACCCGTGCCGTGCAGCTCGTCGCGATGCCGCTGCGCTCGCCGCAGATCGACGCGATCGTCTCTGCAGCCGGCGACAGCGCACTGATCACCGCGGGCACTGCGATCGTCGTCGAGGGCTCCGACCTCGTCGGCGATGCGACATTCGTCGCGATCGACGGCGCTGCCGCGCCGCTCACGACAGCGGCCGACGACGCTATCCTGCTGCCGTTGCCGGTCGGGATCGCCGCCGGCCCACATCAATTGCAGGTGCACCGGGGCGTCGCCCTCGGCGCCACGGGCATTGTGC
>Ga0126381_100010026_pt1 | contig 10644 bp, 13 predicted proteins | sample PanSoiMetPlot_28_FD_96465 | JGI IMG/M metagenome (GOLD analysis project Ga0126381, IMG submission 96465) | Tropical forest soil microbial communities from Panama - MetaG Plot_28 | ecosystem: Environmental > Terrestrial > Soil > Tropical forest > Bulk soil | place: Panama | collected 2016-02-17
GCCGGTACCGACGCTCAAGTCGTCAACCTCGAAGAGGCCCGCGCAGCCAAGCCGAAGGGGATAGAGCGGCTGGCGGAAAAGCACCGCGCTCGCTGTGCCGCCAACATCGAGCCCCGCGATATCGACTATTTTTGGAAGCCCTATCTGCCCCGCGGAATGCTCTCGCTGATCGACGGCGACCCCGGCTGTGGCAAGAGCTTCGTGACCCTGGCACTGGCCGCAGCCCTCTCGACCGGGCAGCCCTTCCCTGGTGCAACCGGCCGGCCCGGCAAACCCCGCGGCACCCTCATTTGCAGCGCGGAAGACACAGCCGAGGAGATCATCGTCCCCCGTCTCAAGTCCCTCGGTGCAGATCTCTCATTGGTCCACATTCTCGACAGCAAAAGTCTGGACCGGCTGGACGACAGCGGCAAGAGGATCTTACACGAGCATCTCAAAGACTTGCGGCCGCACCTCTTCGTTCTTGATACCATTGTTCCCTACTTGCCGACCGGCATCGGGACCCAGCAAGCAACCGACGTGCGTCCGACCTTACGCTGGATCGCGGAACAAGCCGCCGAGTTCAAGACCTGCGGCATCCTGCTACGACACCTCCGCAAGGCAGAAAGCGACAACGCACTGCACGCCGGCCAGGGCAGCATGGACTTCATCGGCGTCGCCCGCCCCTGTCTCCTAGCCGCTCCAGACCCGGACAGAACCGGCCAGCGCCCGGATCTCCATCCTCGCGCACAACAAAACGAACATCAGTGGCAAGGGCTCCTCCTGGCGGTACACCATCGACAATGATGGCCGCTTCGAGTGGCTCGGCCCCTCCTCGTTGACCGCCGCCGATCTTGTGCGCCGCCGCACCGCGAAAGGGCCGGACCCCACCGCGAGAGAGAATGCGGCTGAATGGCTGGCCGCGGAACTGCTCAACGGCGCACGCAAGGTGACCGAGATCAAGATCCTCGCGGAGAAAGCGGGGATCAGCGAGCGAACCCTGAAGCGCGCCAAAGCAGATCTCGGCGTGGTCGCCAAGCAGGTAAGCGGGCATCCCACGGCGGGTGGACTTGGGAACTGCCGTTACGAAGTCCGTTGGAAGAAGTCGAAGAGGTGCTCGCACGACAGCATCCCGGCGGAACCAGCTGAAAGCAGAGGGCCAAGTTGCGGAATGAAGTCCAACCGGCAGCGCACTACCCCTGGTTATGTCATGGTCAGATTTCCGGGTGTCCCTCTGAGGGGCTCCAAGGGGGGTCAGAAGGACGCTTTCGGGGGAGTTTCGCGATGGGTGGCTCGCAAGTTATTGAAAACACGGGGCTGAAATGGTCAGGTGGTCTCTCTCTAACTTGGCCCCCTGACCCCTCCTACTTAAGCCCAAACCCTTAAATGATTGGTATATATATATATATTTTAAGAGTAATTTAGCCAAATTGTCAGGGGGCTAAGTCGAGACACAGCCGGGAGCGGACCCTTCGGATGCCCCTTGGATGCCCCAAAAACCCAGGAAATCCGCCAGTTTGGGTCAGGGGGCCAAGTTATTCTGAGGAGAGCCCTGCCGGGCCCAACCAAACGTTGAATAGGAAAGGACACGACGATGAGCATGTATGAAGTACCATGGAAGGACCCGAAGCGGATGGGGCTTCCTCGCCGGACGCAGATCCTGTTCGCGAACCGGCAGTGGGCCGTGACGCCAGACGCGATCGTGGAGCATCACGCGCCAAAGGGGGCGCCGCCCTTGACCCCGACCGCGCTTGGTTCGCGGCGCATCCCGATCGGCACTGCCGTTGACCACCCGACGCGGGCGCGTTCGCGTGGCCCGAGACGGAGGATGGCGGGTGGGATTTTCTGAGACCGGGACGGGAGGCGGGTGAGTAGCTTTGGGCCGAACCGGCGGCTCTAGCTAACCAAACTCCGACGTGAGATGACTGCAAGTCACGGTGAGCGCCGCTTCGCCGTAGAGCATGAGCGTCACGGTGAGTACGGCGCCCCCGGACCTTACCTCGCCAACCCAGGATTGCATTCGTGGCAGCCTTTCCGACGCCGCCTCCATCCTCGCCATCCCAAAGCTAAGCACGGCCCCTTCCCCAAACGTGAAATTTTTTGGAACAAGCTGCCAGGGTCAGCGCCGCAACAAAAGCGACATTGAGCTTCTTCCACAGGGTTATCCCCGTCTTCCACAGGAAGCGTTGATCACTCCACTGAACCTGTGGACATCTCTGTGGATAACTCCATGCCGAACGAGCGCAGGGCGGCACAATTGTTGCGCTCTTGTGGATTTGCCTAAAATATGGGCAGCACCAATATGCCCGGATTTCCTTACTTTTGCGGTGTATTGCCTAACCCCTTGGCCCGCAACGTCACGGTCTAGTCACAGCGCTGCGGACACCCTGACGGCGCTGGAGTGGTTGTGCATAAGCTGTGAGCAGCGCGAACTAGAGCGATTAATCGAGGACGGCAGGCGGTGCGATCTCGTCAAAGTAGCTACGGACGCATGCCGTCAGCCTTTTCCCACACAGCCGCAACCATCGCGCGAGATCGCGTCGCCAATCTTCAGCCGGCATTGCCCGGTTTGCTCCTCGTGATTAGCGCGGATCATTGCCCATCCAGCCCAGACAAAAAGAACGGCGCCGAGCAGACGCCCGACGCCGAGGGAGGAAGGGCTTGGCTGAGACAAAGGACCAAGCCCCGCTCATTCCTACGCGCTCGCTGCGGGCAGTGCAATCCCAGCTTCAGTGCGCCGCTTGATCAGGAGCAGCCCCAGCCGGATCAATCCCCATCTTTTTCAGGAAATCGTAGAGCCCCACCGCCAGCCCCGCAGCCGCCCCAACCGGCAGGACCACGCGGCCGACGACCACCCGCGAGACCGGGCCGGGGTCAGATTTGTGATCGACCCTCGCGGACGAGAACGTGATGCTGAGATTGCCTTGGTGGATGAAGAAGCCCGTCGCTTCGTCGGCATAGAACTCCGGCGCGAGCGGGTTGTCGATCAACGGCGGCGGGCTAGCGGTTGCCATGGCGGTGTCCTTCGAGGGCGCAGCATGCGGATCGACGGTGGGTCGGGTGCCGGTCTGGTCGAGCCACCACGGCTGGAGTGGGCGATGAGAGGTTTGATTGGCCCTCAGTCATGGGCATGGCTTGATCGTCAGGCCAGGATCGAGCTTCACGCCTGTCCCGCAAGCCTGATCCAACTGTGCCTGCGTGACAGTCGCGCCGCGCAGGTCGGCGTCGTCTAGGCGGGCGCCTTTCAGGTTGGCGTGGGCTTTTCTCTCCGGTCCGCCTTCTTCGCGGTACAATGCGGTCAGGATGGCGCCGGTCAGGTTGGCTTGTGTCAGGTTGGCGCTGGTCAGGTTGGCGTTGACCAGGAAGGCGCCGGTCAGGTTGGCTCTTATCAGGCCGGCCTCGGTCAGGTTGGCGCTGACCAGGAAGGCGCCGGTCAGGGTGGCCTCGGTCAGGGCGGCGTCGATCAGGTTGGCGTAATTCAGCCCAGCTTTTGGAATATGCGCATTGGTGAAATCGGGCCCTTCCTTTCCAATCGCAGAACGCCTTGCTATGACCGTAAGCGCGGCTTGGACGTCAGTGGCCGGCGGATCGTCGCCTTTCTCCGTTCTGGTGCTATCGCGCACGAATGCGCTCAGCGCTTCAAGAACGGGCATATGATACTGCTCGGAGGTGTTCATCACGCCTTCTAGCGCATAGATGCCGCCGAGCCGCACCAGCAGCTTGTCGCTGCCAAGTGCCCAACAGGTCGCCCACTGCGCGATTTGCTTCCTCGAACCGCCCAAAACGGTCTATCAGGGCAATGCCGACCGGCGCGTCGGCGAAGCACCGCCGAAAACGTTCGGATGAATTGAGGGCAGCCTCCCACCCTCGTTCGGGACTCAAATCGAATACAACCGATCGTGTGCGCAGCTCGCTCCCCGACACAGTAATGTTTTGCGCGATCCGCGCCGGCACGATATGGCCGTGGCGGGCCTTGAGCAGGATTTCGCCACAGCGTGCGCCGACCCCCGGTGCGGCAAAAGGTTGGAATGGCCGACTGCCGGCAGGTGGTGGGTGGCAAGAAAGTCGTGCACCCGCGCTTCGCCAGCAGTGATTTCCAATGCGGTGCGACCGAGCCACTGCCCGAAGGTTCGATTTGCTAGGCGAAAACGTCCATCACCATCGGCCGAGTAAAAGCCGATTGAGGTGCTGTCAAGAAGTTCGGAAAAATTATTCAACTCGTCTTCAATCGCCATCTCGGTTTCTTTATTTACGACGAGATCTTGGAAAACCCAAGAGCTGTACTGTTGTTCCGCCGCTAGCGAGTCTACTGAAATCTTAAATCGACTGATCTGGTCATTGCGTCCAATGCTTAACGAAAGTGTCTCGGCAGCCGATCTTCCTGCCGCAGCGCAACGGCGGAGCCGCCGAAATTGCTCCTGGGCGTCTCCATCGGGGAATAACACTCGCTGGACCCGATCCAACGGTGGCTCTGCTCCTCCAGGAAAAAGCCGAGCAAAAGCTTTGTTGGCATAGACGATCCGCCCATCGGGGGCAACGATCAGCCGAGCCTCTGGCGCCGCGTCGAGCGCCCGGCCCAATATGTCACGACGGCTGGAATGTGCTCGGTTTATATTGCGGTTGGCCACGGCTGCGATGCCGCTGAGGCCGCCTAGTCCGATGATGGCTATCGCCATTGCCTCGGCCGTCCAGCCGGAAACGACTCGCACGAGGCAGAGGACCCCAAATACGCCCGCGATTGCGGCGGGCAGCCAGCTCATTATATTAAGATAGATCCAGCATCGCGTTGCTCGCGTCGCGAACTCATCTGAGCGTCGCACATTCCGTTCCGCTTCGACCACCATCGGTTGCACCCCCGGCGGGGTTGCTGCGCAAATCGTCCACCAAAGATACGAGGGCTTTCTGAGCCCTCAATCTCTTTTAGCTCTATTCCAAGCAAATCGGTGGGCAAGCGCCGAGAACCGGAGCGCCGGCATTCCAGAATTAATCCGATAGCGGCGGCACTATAACTTCACAAGAAGAGATTGTCGGCTGGGCGTCGCGGCGGCACAAACCTGTGGCGTGGGTGTTTCGAGGGGTACGGAACGCAACCTAATCGTCGCGGTGGGTTCGCTCCATGCGCTCGTGTCGCTCCTGTGCCTCGATACTCAGGGTCGCAATCGGCCGGGCTTCGAGACGGCGGATGCCTATCGGTTCATCCGTCTCTTCGCAATATCCATAGGTTCCTTCGTCGATCCGATGAAGTGCCGCGTCAATCTTAGAGATCAGCCTGCGTTCCCGAGCGCGGGTTCGCAGTTCGATAGCACGCTCCGTTTCGAGTGAGGCGCGGTCGGTCAGGTCGGGCTTCAGCAGACTCTCCTCTTTCAGATGCTGAAGAGTATCGGACGACTCGGCCAACAGCTGGGCCCGCCATCGCAACAGTTTCTGCCGGAAATATTCAACCTGAAGGGGGTTCATGAATTCTTCGTCATCGGAAGGACGATAACCAGGCGGAAGTGCCGGACGCATCGGTTTCCCCGAAACTCCGTGGACGAGGCGGCGCGGAGTATATGAACCGAATCTCGCCGCTTCAAGCCGGAGAATCGCGTGAGCGCCTTGATTCCGCTCGCGTTTCCGTCCTGCTCCCAACTCGTCGATCGGCTTACTGCAGCAGTGCAAATTTTGCGCGCTCCGGGACGCGGGCAATTGCCGCTCTGCCGAAGGTACAAATCCTACCGTTGGGAATGCAGGACCCTTCTGACGCCATCTTACTTCTGCCCTGTCATTTGATCTACCACCAAAGGTTTCACTTAGGGGTTCCTTAAGATCTCTCGGTTTATAGTGCCCTCATGGACGACAACGTTGGGCTGTATAATTTGCTTGGGAGCGAGATCTTGCCGCGCGCCATCGACTTGCCGCCCCCGGACACAAAACGCTGGGTGGCCCGGCGCAAGGCCGTTATTGTCAACGCCGTACGCAGCGGCGCCATAAGTCTCGAGGAAGTTTGCCGGCGCTACGAGCTGTCGGTGGAAGAATTCCTCGCTTGGCAACGCGCGATCGAGACCCACGGGGTAGCAGGTTTACGCGTCACCCGGCTGCAGATTTACCGCGACACCCCTCCTGCTCGGCTGGCCAGACCTCGCTATTAAGTGCCCAATCCGCGGGATGGCGGCCGCAAGAGCGAACCCGCACTTTTGGACCGCAGCCGAGCCGGGCAGAGCCTGCCACGAAATGGGCGAGGGCAGACGGGCCCGGAAGAGCTCCGCAACAGGCCAGGCGCTCAAAGCTAGCCCCGAGGTGAGTTCGGCCGCGCAGCGGGTAAGTCAGGGATAAGGATAAGACGGGCGGGTTTGATTCTTTTTTTGATTTGAAGAACCCACGAGCACGGGGGGAACCAAACGCCGCGAATTATTTGAGATTCTGAATGATAGCTTTGTGCGCGGTATTGTCTGGCGGCCAGACTGCATTAGATATGGGCGTCTTCACAGAGGCGAAGCAACAATTCTGCGCAATTTTCAAAAAGCTGAGGAATGGCGTCCCGCAGCCACGCCACCTACCTTTCGCCGAGTGTTTCGCCGCCTCGACTCGGACCGATTCCGTGCCTGTTTTCAGAAATTCATGGCTCGGTTCGGCGGGACCTACACGCGAGTAATCGCCAGCGACGGGAAGATCATTCGGCGATCCGTCGGCTCGCGCGAACGAGGACCAAACGGGACATCGCGATGACAACATCGCATGCAATCTAGCGATCTTGCGCCATATGGCAATTAATCTGATCGGGAGAGATCCTCCCAGATATTATTTCACAGCAAGTTCAATCTCGCCGGTTGGGACGACAAGTTTCTCGGCAAACTCCGCACCGCGACGTGAACTGGGTCATACCGAAAAATACTGCTAAATTTTGATACATTTTGTTACCTAAACTCCGCAAGACGCTTTGACCGCGCCGCGAGTCCGCCGCATTTGAAGGATCGGCGGTTGCTAAAAACGATCGACAACCTTACTCACTCCGCACCTTTAGTTTCGGCAACCGCAACACCTCCGGTAGAGGGGTTCGATTGCCTTTTGACAATGCGCGCCATCTACGGGCAAACGAAGGAGCCGTCCCGGATTTCGGCTCCTTCGAAGCCGCCCTGGCGGCGTTCAAATCCCGCCATCCGTATCTATTGTTTGACAAACGTGCAACGAACCGCATTCGCAAGCGTGCGAACAAGAACTCGAAGTTGTTGGCGCGGTTGGAAACGTCGTTACGCGAACCCGGTTCGCCCCCTGACGAGCCGGAGCTGCGCAGCAATATCAAGCGTCAGGCCCGCAGACTAATCCACACCTCGTACCTGGCATTGATAAGCGAGGGACTAGCGAAAGAGCAGGCGCTGAACGCGACGCGCGCAGCGTTGCTCGCGCTCTGCTCTGAAAAGAGTTGGAAGATACGGCCGGTAATCAAGTCGTTCCTCGATTGCGCCGAAATTGCTGTCGCCGTCTCACTCTCTTATGACTGGCTCTACGACGAATTCTCCGGCGAAGAGCGGCTAATCATCGAGGAATCGTTATTACGACACGTGCTCGAACCCGCGGTTGCTGCATACCGTGATAAGTTTACGCTGTGGCCAAGGCGGCGCGACAACTGTACGCTCGTTTCAAATTCGGGGATCTTGGTGGCGTCGCTTGCGGTATTGAAGCGATATCCTGGCCACACGGCAGAGCTGATCCGCAAGAGCCTGCTGTCCTCCTGGCGTATTTTTGAAGCCTTGGCTCCGGACGGAGCGTGGCCGGAAGGACCCAGCTATTGGTCTCTTGCGAGGCGGTATGCCGGTTTGATGATCGCGGCGCTCGAAAGCTCATTAGGCCAGAGTTTCGGTCTTGCAAGCCGGCCGGGATTCGCACAAACGGGCGACTTTGCTCTGCACACCGTCGGGCCCTTCGGAGCTGCTTTCAATTTCGCGGATTCGGAAGAGCGTTTGGACGTTTCCGCACTCGCGTGGTTTGCCCATCGCTTCCAGCGTACGGTGGACGCGCGGCTTGTTCAGTCGTACGAGGGCTGGTATCTGCCCTTTATGGCTATTTGGGCGAAACGGCCGAGGGGCTACCGGAAGGCAGCCGAGCCTCCGACGGGCAAAGGTCTTTCACAGTGGCAATCTCGCGTGTTTTCGAAATACCTGGTCGAAAGACCCGGCAGCGCGGCCGATTTATCTTGCGATCAAGGGCGGAAACGCGTGCAGCTATGGCGTGATACCGTCGCCGCGTCCAGAAGACGTGATTCTGCACACACAGGCGGACGCCGGAAGCTTTATCATCGACGGCGCAAAGCGACGGTGGGTGATAGACCTCGGCCCCGACGATTATGATTTGCCGGGCTATTTCCACCACGGCGCCGACGGCAGATCCGGGCCACGCTGGCAGTACTACCGTACCCGGACTGCCGGACACAACACTCCGGTGATCGATGGGTGCAATCAGATCCCGAACGCGCGCGTGCCGATAACGGGCAGTTGCACCGACGGGCGGTGCAAATGGGCGGTGTTCGACCTCTCAGCCGCCTACGAAAAGCCGGCGGGCTCCATTCGGCGCGGGGCGGCGCTTATCGGACGCCAGGTGCTGATCCAGGATGAGATCAGCCCGGACGTCTCCGGTACTATAACATGGTCGGTGCACACCACGGCCGAGCCCGTTTCGGTGAGCGGTTCTGACGCATGCTTTCAACTCGCCAACGATCGTTTCGTCGTGCGCATCCTCGAGCCCAAAACCGCGCGCTTTGAACTCGATTTTCCGCCTGCGGCCGGCTCTTTTCCAATCGCCGATGTCCGTCAGCTTCACAGTCACACGATGCGCCCTAGTGCCGTCACGCGGATTTCCGAACTGCCGCGCCGCGTCGACGATAACCACCAGCGCGCCGCCGGTGCTTTGATTCGCCGCCTGCAGATCGTCTGGCCCCGCGGCGCTCGCCGCCTGAGCGTCCTCTTTTTGCCGGATTATGATCGCGACGAGTTGGCCTTGCCCGTCACGCCATTGGACGAGTGGCTCGCCAGGCGCCCGGTCCGGCTCACGCGTTATCCCCGCTCTGGGCTTTGGACCGCTCGTGAGTTCGCCGCCGAAGAGGCTGCAATCCGCGGAGCGCCCGCGGTTCCGGCCGAAATCGGTGCGAGAGCTGCAGTCTCATAATCCGATCCGCGCGGCAAACGCTGCCGCTGCGTCTCCCGCTCCCGTCGGATGGACCGTGCAAGCCGCATTGGCGAACGGCTTTCCCGAGACCGTGGAGCTTCGTCGGGCGATCGAACCCGAAATCAGAGCATTCGGGGCGCGGCTCGATCGCGAAGAAGCCCAAGGCCGCGACACCTCCTGTTTGCGCCAAGTGCTGCGCGAGCTGCGCTGGCGGCTCGAATACACCGCCAGCGCGGACGGCATCCGCGCCAACCTCGAGCGGCTACGCACCCTCGCGACCAGCCCTTCACGCCGGGAAGGCAGCTGCACCGATGTGTGGTTTCTGACGCTCGACGAGGCAGTCGACCATATGCTCGCGGCCGATTTCGCCGAGCGCGGCGAGGCGCCGAGCTTTCTCGACCGCGTGAACGATCCCGCGAGGCTGAAGGATTACCTGGGCAGCCTGCTGGTTTCCCGCCCGGCAGAGGATGGTGTCGACCGCCGCAAGGAGCTCAATTTTGCGACCGCCGGTCTGTTTCGGTTGATCTTATGGCGGCGGCCGCCGAACTACCTCTGGGATCCGCGGCTCGAAGCCGTCATTCGAGATTTTGTGGCGGAGTGGCAGGACCCGACTACCGGCTTTTTTGGCGCCATTTACCTGATCGAGGGGCGTCGGCTGCGAACCGTCGATCTCAGCCTCACCTTTCACATGGCGCGTTACATGGAAGGCCGGATCGGCTATTGGCCGGAACTCATCAACACGCTGCTCGCCATCGGCGACGACCGCTATCCCTATGGCTGGCTCGACGAAAACGGGCTGAGCAACCACAACAATTACGACGTCGCGGTGCTGTTCCAGCTCGGTTGGCCGCAGATGCGGCCCGACCAGCGCCGGCGCGCCGCTGAAGAGCTGGGCCGGCTGACCGACTGGTGTCTCAACACCGCCATCGCCCCCGACGGTGCGATTCGCGCGCGGGCGCCGAGCGAGTCGCTGCCCGAGAGTTATTATTTCGCGGTCGCGTTCCTCGATACCGTCGGTTATTTCGAGCCAGAGAAGCGATTTTGGACGCAGCGGCCATTTACCGAGGCGCCGGCGGTCCGCGAGCGGCTCGCGCGCCAACTTTTGACCTTGCCGCAGAGCCATCCGATGGTTCGAATGGCGCGCGAACGCCTCTCAGGGTCCAGGTAGCAATATGCGGCTGACGCCGAAACAACAGGACGAGGTCGCCGCGCAGCGCAGCGAAGCCCGCCAGACCCGGCGCGCCACGGTGCCGGCGCTGGAGGAGATCCTTTACGAGCCGCTGCCGGTGCTCGACCACGGCTTTGTCCGCGTCGTCGACTACATGGGCGACGATGGCGCGATCGTGCAGGCGGCCCGCGTCTCCTACGGGCGCGGGACGCGCCGGGTCAGCGAGGATCAGGGCCTCATCAACTACCTCATGCGGCATCGCCACACGACGCCGTTCGAGATGTGCGAGATCAAGTACCACGTCAAATTGCCGATCTTTGTCGCGCGGCAGTGGATCCGCCACCGCACCGCCAATGTGA
>Ga0126381_100010027_pt1 | contig 10644 bp, 18 predicted proteins | sample PanSoiMetPlot_28_FD_96465 | JGI IMG/M metagenome (GOLD analysis project Ga0126381, IMG submission 96465) | Tropical forest soil microbial communities from Panama - MetaG Plot_28 | ecosystem: Environmental > Terrestrial > Soil > Tropical forest > Bulk soil | place: Panama | collected 2016-02-17
CCACACAGTGCTCGAAGTGAGCCGAGTTCGACCCGTCCTGTGTGACCGCCGTAAACTTATCCTTCAAAACCTTCGACTCGGGCCGACCGGCGGCGACCATCGGCTCGATCGCGAGCACCATGCCTTCCCTGAGCCGCGGATTTTCATTCCGACGCTCCACGTAATTCGGAACCTGCGGCTCCTCGTGAAGCTGCGTCCCGATTCCGTTCCCGACAAACTCCCGGACGATCGAGAAGCCGTTTTTCGTCACATGCTCTTCAACCGTGCCGCAAATATCGAACAACCGGTTGCCGTCCCGAACCTTATCGATCGCCAGTTCAAGCGACTCCTTCGTGACCGCCATCAACCGTTTGGCTTCGTCGCTGATTTCTCCGACTCCGACGGTGATCGCCGAATCGCCAAAATAGCCGTTCAACTGCACGCCAGTGTCGAGCGAAACCACATCGCCCGATTTCAAAACCCGCTTCGCCGAGGGCATGCCGTGCACGATCTCGTCATTCAACGAGCAGCACAACGCATACTGGAACTTTGTCCCGGCGGCCGGAACGTAATAACCCTTGAACGCCGGCTTAGCCCCGGCGTCCGAAATCATTTTCAGCGTCGCGTGCTCCAGGTCCAAAGTGCTCGCACCATCGACGCACATCTCGCCGAGCTTTTTCAGGATCTCCCATACCAGGAGACCGCTGCGGCGCATCGTTTCCAACTCCGAAGGCGTTTTACGAACGATCATGAGCCTAAAGTCACTTCCGATTCCAGCCGATTCAAGTCTGCCAGAATCTGCCCAAATATCGCCTCCGGAGCCCCGTGGCTCGCGTCCACTTCCAAAAGCCGGCTACCTTGCTGCCGGAAAAAATCGATCAACGGCCGGGTCTGTCTCTCGTACGCTTCCAGCCGTTCCCGCACTACCGATTCCCGGTCATCCTCGCGGATCACCAGATTTTCGCCATCGCGATCGCAGACCCCAGGAACTCGGGGGGGACGGGAACTCGAGTTATACAGCGTGCCACACTTGGGACACACACGTCGACCCGAGATTCGGGCGATAATTATATTGTAATCAACAACGAGGTGAATTACCAACTCGCTGAGCCCCAACTCCTTCAACAGATCGAGGAGCACCTCGGCCTGCTGCCGGGTTCGGGGATAACCGTCTAAAATGCAACCATTTACGCAATCGGGCTGCGATAACCGCTCGCGCACCATTGCGTTGACCAACTCATCCCGCACCAGCGCCCCGGACTCCATCCTGGCCTGTACGGACTTCCCAATCTGATCCCGGCGGGCGATGTGATCCCGGAGCATGTCGCCCGTCGAGATCTGCGGAATGCCAAACCGCGCCACCAGAAACTTCGACTGCGTTCCCTTCCCCGATCCCGGCGGCCCGAACAACACGAGAGCCTTGCGCATCACGGGACCAGCATGTGCCCCGTCGGAAGAGGACTTCGTGACTGCCACCTACACCGAGCTCCGGCGTCCGCGAATCCGGCCGGCCCGCGGAGTAAAGCCTTCATAATGCCGCATGATGAGCTGGGCTTCGATCTGGTTGATCGTATCCATTGCGACACCCACCACGATCAGCAGCGAAGTGCCGCCGAAATAGAACTGAACGTTCAAACCTTCCAGCAGGAAGCGCGGAAAATGCTGATCGATGAAGTTGCCGATCAGCGGCAGGTGCTGGAGGTGAATACCGGAGATCATGATGTCCGGAATCAAACACAGAATACTGAGGTACAACCCGCCGACCACCGTGATTTTGGTCAGGATGTTGTTCATATAGTCGGCCGTATTCCGTCCCGGGCGAATGCCGGGAATGAATCCGCCGTATTTACGCATGTTGTCTGCCGCTTCGTTCGGGTTGAAGATGATCGAAACGTAGAAGAAGCAGAAGAAGATGATGCCCGCGACAAACAGGAGCACGTAGAGCGGTTCGCCGTGCCGGACCGAAGCCAGCATCGCGCTGAGCCAGGTGCTCGCCTTGACGAACGGCAGGTTCGCCGCAGTCTGCGGGAAAGCCAGAATCGAGGAGGCGAAAATCACGGGGATGACGCCGCCGGCGTTGACCTTCAGCGGCATATGGGTCGATTGCCCGCCCATCACTCGCCGTCCGACCACGCGCTTGGCATACTGCACCGGGATGCGACGCTCGCCGCGTTCCACCAGGACGATGAACGCCACCACCGCGATCATCATCACCAGGATCACGAGCAGCGTGATGAAGTTCCATTCCTTGGTAACGAAGACGTTGGTGTAAATATTGGAAATCGCATTCGGCAGCCCGACAACGATGCCGGTGAAGATGATCAGCGACATGCCGTTGCCGACGCCCCGCTCAGAGATCTGCTCACCGAGCCACATGATGAAAGCCGTGCCGGTCGTCAGCGAGATGATTGTCAGCAGAGTAAAGCCGATACCGGGGTTGATGACGATGTTGTCCTGCATCGCCTGCAGGCCGGTCGCGATACCGAAGGATTGGATCAGAGCCAGGATGACCGTCAGATAGCGGGTCCACTGAGTGATCTTGCGCCGCCCGAGTTCGCCTTCCTTCTGCAGCTTTTCCAGGGTCGGGACGACCACGGTTAGCAATTGCAGGATGATCGACGCGGTGATGTACGGCATAATGCCGAGCGCGAAGACCGTCAGGCGCCGGATGTTACCACCGGCAAACAGGTCAAAGAACCCGAAAATGCTGCCCGAATTGTGCTGGAAAAACTCCAGCCACCGATTGGTATTAATGCCGGGTGTGGGGATGTGCCCACCCAGGCGGTAAACGGCCAATAATCCGAGCGTGAATAGCACACGCTTCCGGAGATCCGGGATCCGGAAGACGTTCGCGATGGCTTCAAACAGCTTCGTCACTTGGTTGCTCTCTTGTCTGGTCGCGGGGCCCGAGGTCCGAAGTTAGGCCGCCGCTCCACCGATGATTTGCACTTTACCACCCGCCGCTTCGATCTTCTGTTTGGCGGAAGCCGAGAACTGGTGGGCCTCGACTGTGATGGCGCGGGTCAGCTCGCCCGAACCGAGAACCTTCAGGCCTTCGCCGAGTTTCTTGATCACACCGGCGGCCATCAGGCTGTCGGCCGAGAACGTGTCGCCCTCGAGCTTATTCAGCCGTCCGAGGTTGATGACTGCGAATTCCTTCTTGAAAATGTTGGTGAAACCGCGCTTGGGCAGACGGCGGTGCAACGGCATCTGGCCGCCCTCAAATCCGCGCATGATGCTGTAACCCGAAATCGAGCGGGCGCCCTTGTGTCCCCGGGTGGCGGTTTTGCCTAATCCCGAGCCCATGCCGCGCCCTATGCGCTTGCGGTTCTTTTTCTGGCCGGCCGGCGGCTTCAAATTGCTCAGATTCATTTGATTTATTCCTCCACCAACGCCAGAAGGTGCGGGACCTTCTTCACCATGCCGCGGAAGCCCGGCGTATCCGGCCGCTCCACCACCTGGTTGATCTTCTTGAGACCCAGGCTGCGCACGATCACCTTGTGCTTCTCCGGCGTGCAGATCGGGCTGCGAACGAGTTTGATCTTGATCTTCGATTCCATTGTAAAAAACCTTAATTAGCCGCCGATAAACGCAGATAAACGCCGATAAACTCTACCTTCTCCATCGGCGTTAATCGGCGTTCATCCGCGGCCATATTCTCAGAGTTTTTCCACCGCCAGCCCGCGCATATCCGCGACCACGTTCTTATCGCGCAGCTGCTCCAGCGCATCAATCGTCGCCTTCACCACGTTGTGCGGGTTGTGCGAACCGATCGACTTGGTCAGAACATTGGCAATACCGGTGGCCTGGATCACGGCGCGCACGGGGCCGCCCGCGATCACGCCCGTACCTTCCGGAGCCGGCTTCAACAACACCATCCCGGCGCCGAACCTGCCCAGCACCTGGTGCGGAATGGTGGACTCGAGCAGATGGATCTTGCGCAGATTCTTCTTCGCGGCTTCGATACCTTTGCGAATCGCCGACGGAACTTCCTTGGCCTTACCTACGCCGAACCCAACCACCTTGGCAGAGGAGTCGCCGACAACCACCAGAGCCGAGAAGCTCATGTTCTTGCCGCCCTTGACGACCTTGGTCACACGATTGATTGCGACCACCTGCTCTTTCAAATTCAGATTTTGCGGATCGACCCGTCTCACTGTCTGGCTCGCCATTAAAACTCCAATCCTGCTTCCCGAGCGGCGTCGGCAAGCGCTTTGATGCGCCCGTGATAGAGATACCCGCCGCGATCAAATACCACCTTGCTGATCCCTTTTTCCTTCGCCCGCTCGGCAATCAGCTTACCGATAGCTTTGGCGCCGGCGACGTTGCCGCCGGTGATCTTGTGATCCTTATCCGTCGACGCCGCGGCGGCCAGCGTCTTGCCGTTGGAATCGTCGATCACCTGAGCATAGATGTGCGCCACGCTGCGAAACACAGCGAGACGCGGACGATCGGGCGTACCTTGCAGCCTGTGGCGGATACGATCGTGAATTCGAACTCGAATTTGGTCTTTAGAAATTTTGCGGACCACTTACTTCTTACCTCCCGCGCCGGTCTTACCCACCTTCTTCCGCAGGACTTCGCCGGTATAGCGGATGCCCTTGTTCTTGTACGGATCGGGTTTGCGCAGCGCCCGTATATTAGCGGCAACCTGGCCCAGCAACTGGCGGTCGAAACCGGACAACACCAGGTGCGTCTGTTTGTCGATCTTGAGGTCTACGCCATCCGGCAGATAGAACTCGATGGGATGGGAATAGCCGAGGTTGAAAATCGCGACACGGCCCTTCACATCGGCGCGATAGCCGATGCCGACGATGTCGAGTTCCCGGATGAACCCGCCCGAAACGCCCTGGACCGCGTTGGCGGCGAGCGCCCGGGTCAACCCGTGCAGCGCCGCGAATTCATCGCCCGAACGTTGGATCTGCAGCGTGCCATCGGCCTGCTGGATCGAGATTCCCTGAGGAATGGGGACCGTGAGTTTGCCCTTCGGTCCTTCTACCTGTAATTGTTCGCCGACTGAAATCTTCACGCCCTTCGGCAGTGGAATCGGCTTCTTTCCAACTCTGGACATATTGAATCGAACCCTTTACCAGATCCGGCAGAGAACTTCTCCGCCGACTCCTTCTTTGTATGCGTGCTTGCCCGTCATCACGCCGCGCGGCGTGGTCAGGATGTTAATACCGAGCCCTCCCTGTACGCGGGGGATGTCGGTTTTGCCCGCGTACACCCGGCAACCGGGGCGCGAAACGCGCTCGATCTGGGTAATCACGGGCGAATTGTTCGGGCCGTATTTCAAGTAGATCTTAATGACCTTCTTGACGCCTTCCTCGGCGACTTTGAAGTTGGCGATGTAGCCTTCTTCCTTGAGGATGCGTGCAATTTCGGCCTTCAACTTCGACGCAGGCACATCCACCTTCGGGTGGCGGGCGACAATCGCGTTGCGCACGCGTGTGAGCATGTCGGCAATGGGATCACTGGTCATGTTTCAATCTCTTCCTTTCGTTACCAGCTCGCCTTGATGACGCCGGGGATCTCGCCGTTGAGAGCAAGCTGCCGGAAGCACAGGCGGCAAATGCCGAATTTGCGGAGGAAGCCGCGGGGGCGTCCGCAGCGCCAGCAGCGGTTCCGGTGCCGGCAGCGCAGCTTCGGCGTCTTCTTGAGTTTCGCCTTGGCTAGCTTCGTATCTTTGGCGATTTTGGCGGTTGTGGCCATAGTTTCTTTCTTTTCTTCTCTTCTCTGCCGCGACTCTCAGTCCTTCCTTCCGTAAAGCCGGGTCTCGCGGCCCAGGTTTAACTTTGCCGGAACGGCATCCCCATACTGCGCAACAGCGCCAACGCCTCGGCATCCGTCCGAGCTGAGGTGGTAATCGAGATATTCATACCCTTCGTCTTTTCTACCTTCGAGTAATCGATCTCAGGGAAAATCAACTGATCGCGGATGCCCAGCGTATAGTTGCCGCGACCGTCAAACGACTTGGTGGAAACGCCGCGAAAATCGCGAACGCGCGGCAGCGCGACGTTCATCAGGCGGTCCAGAAACTCGTACATGTGGTCGCCGCGCAGGGTGACCATCGTTCCGATCGCCATCCCTTCGCGCAGCTTGAACGCCGCGATCGATTTCCGCGCCTTCGTCACCACCGGCTTCTGTCCGGTAATCGCGCCCAGTTCCGCTACCGCGCCGTCCATCAGCTTGGAGTTCTGCGTGGCTTCGCCGAGGCCGATATTCACCGAGATCTTTTCGATCTTCGGGACGGCCATGATGTTCTTGTATCCGAACTCCTTCGTCAGGGCCGGAACAGCCTTTTTCTGATAGTGCTCTCGTAATCTTGCAGCCATGTTCCCTTACTTCCTCGAGGACGTCGGCAGCGGTTCACCAGTCTTGCGGGCGATCCGCGTACGCCGCTGCTTGTTGCCGACCTGTTCCAGCTTCGCGCCGATTCGGGTGGTCTTCCCGTCGGAGGTCACCAGCATCACGTTCGAAATATGAATCGGGGCTTCGCGCTCGGCGATGCCGCCTTTAATCTGTTTCGCCGGATTGGGGCGCGTGTGGCGCTTCACCATTCCGACATGCTCGACCAGGACCAGGCCGCGCTCCGCGATTACATCGAGCACGCGTCCGGTCTTGCCCTTGTCCCGCCCCGTGATCACCTTGACGGTGTCGTTCTTGCGAATCAGGATCCGGCGGGGCGCGCCCTTCTTCTGATTTCCAGTCATCTTAACAGGCATTGCGGTTAGATCACCTCCGGCGCGAGCGAAACGATTTTCATGAAGCGCTTGTCGCGCAGCTCACGGGCAACCGGTCCGAACACGCGCGTTCCTACCGGCTCGCCGACTTCGTTGATCAGCACTGCGGCATTGGAGTCGAACCGGATGTAGGAGCCATCCTTGCGGCGGGTCTCCTTGCGCATCCGCACGATCACGCAGCGCACAACCTTACCCTTCTTGATACTCGAATCCGGAGCCGCTTCTTTAACCGAAGCTGTGATCACATCTCCGAGTCCGGCCCGGAGTCCGAGGTCGCCGCCGCGGGGCAGAATGCAGGAAAGCCTGCGTGCGCCGCTGTTATCGGCCACCTCCAGAATTGTACGCATCCCAATCATAAGAGAGTCCTCTAATCAGCCGCCGATAAACGCAGATAAACGCAGATAAGAGCTTTTAGTCCCATCGGTGTTCATCGGCGTCCATCGGCGGCCATAAAATCTTCTAAACGTTATCCAGATCCTTCGGCTGCGCCGCGACCTGCGCCGCCCGCCGGATCACTTCGCCCAGTCTCCACCGCTTCAGCTTGCTCAACGGCCGGCACTCGATGATCCGGACGACATCGCCCAGATTCGCCGTACCCTGCTCGTCGTGCGCATAAAACTTCTTCCGCTTCCCGACAATCCGCTTGTACAGCGGATGCGGTACCCGGCGGCTAACCTCGACCACGATCGTCTTGTGCATCTTGGTCGAAACGACTTCGCCGACTTTCTCGTTCTTGTGGCCTGGCGTCTCCAGGTTCGCTTTACTCAGTTTTTGCATGCTACTTCGACGCTCCCGCCAGTTCTCTTTCCTTCAACCAGGTCAAAATCCGCGCGCGATCCTTCTTCAGACTGCGGATCTTCTTCAGACCGTCGGTCTGGCCCATCCGCAACTGGAACTTCAGCCGGAAGAGCTGTTCGTCCATCTCGCGCATCTGATTGCGCATTTCGTTCTCGTCGAGATTCCGGAGTTTGTGTTTCTTCATGTCTAGTTACTCCGCCACTGCATTCCGCTGGACGAACTTCGTCTTGATCGGAATCTTGTGAGCCGCCAGCCGCATTGCCGCCGCCGCGATATCGGGCGCGACGCCTTCCATTTCAAACAAGATTTTGCCCGGCCGCACAACCGCTACCCACTGCTCGGGCGCGCCTTTTCCCTTACCCATACGGGTTTCAGCCGGTTTCTTGGTGATCGGCTTATCGGGGAACAAACGGATCCAGACCTTACCACCGCGCTTGATGAAGCGCGTCATCGCAATACGAGCCGCTTCGATCTGACGATCGGTGACCCAGCCGCACGCCATCGCCTTCAGCCCGAATTCGCCGAACGAAATCGACGAACCGCGCCAGGCTTTGCCTGCCATGCGACCGCGCTGCTGCTTGCGGTATTTAACCTTCTTGGGCATCAACATCGAAGTTGTCCTCTAATTCCTCTTAGCTCTCGCTCTCGCCCTCGGGCTTGGTTTCCGGAGCCGGCGCGGGGGTTTCCGCGGGCGCCTGCTCGGGGTGCAATTCGGCATGCGCTTCCGCCTTCCACGACGGCGCCGAAGATGGCGACATCAGCGGCGGCATCAACGGCGAACCGGTCCGGCGTGCTTCGGTCGGCGGAGTCTGCATCACACCACCTTCGTGCGTCGGAGGCGGAGGCTGAATCGCTCCATGCTGCGGAGGCGCCACCGGGGCGGACTGCTGCTGATATCCACCGTGTTGTTGTCTGTCGCGCGGGCCACGTCCGCCACGATCGCCACGATCGCCGCGTTCCCGGCGGTCCTGACGGCGCGGTTCCGGCTCATTGCTGAGCATGCGGCGGGCACCCGAAAGAATCTCGCCCTTGTACAACCAGCACTTGATGCCAATCACGCCGTAGGTCGTGCTGGCTTCGCTGAATCCGTAGTCGATATCGGCGCGGAGCGTGTGCAGCGGAAGCTGCCCCTGCAGATACCACTCGCTGCGCGCGATTTCGGCGCCGTTCAAACGGCCCGACACGCGAACCTTGATGCCCTTGCAGCCGAAGCGCAGCGCGCTATCGACGGCCTTGCGCATCGCACGGCGGAATGCCACGCGCTTTTCGAGCTGCAGCGCGATCGATTCCGACACCAGCTGGGCGTCGAGCTCCGGCTTGTGCACTTCCTGAATGTCGATGAAGACTTCGCGCTTGGTCTTCTTGGCGAGATCGGCTTTGAGCTTCTCGATCTCCGCGCCTTTACGGCCGATGATGATACCGGGACGCGAGGTGCGGATCGTGACGCGCAGCTTATTGCCGGGACGATCCACTTCGATCGAGCTGATGCCGGCGGACTTCAAACGGTCGCGCAGGCCTTCCTTCAACTCGAGGTCTTCCTGCAACAGGCCGGCGTAGCCCTGCTTGGCGAACCAGCGCGAACGCCAGGGCTTGTTGAAGCCTAAGCGAAATCCGTACGGATGAACTTTCTGACCCATGCGTTACTCTTCCCCACCTTTATCGGCAACCGTCACGACAATATGCGACAACCTGCGCTGGTAGCGGTACGCGCGGCCCATCGGGGCCGGACGGATGCGCTTCATGCGAGGTCCTTCATTGACATACGCTTCGGCGACGAACAGTTCGTCCACGTCCACGTCTTCATTCTTGTTGCGGGCATTGGCAATCGCCGAATTCAGCACCTTCTCGACCGCGGGAGCGATCCGCTTGTTGGTGGAACGAAGCGTGGTGATCGCCCGGCCCGCGTTCATGCCGCGGATCAGGTCGACCACCAGGCGTGCCTTCTGGGGCGAGATCCGAATGTATCTTGCTTCTGCTCGTGCTTCCATATCAGGTTCACCGTGCCTTTAGCTGACAGCTGATCGCTGAAAGCTGCTTTAGGCCGGCTTTCCCCCCTTCTCGGTCGCCGCTTTCACGGAGTGTCCCTTGAACGTGCGGGTCGGCGAAAACTCGCCTAGCTTGTGCCCCACCATGTTCTCGGTAACGTAGACCGGAATGAATTTCTTGCCGTTGTGCACCGCGATCGTGTGGCTCACGAACTCGGGCAGGATGGTAGAACGGCGCGACCACGTGCGGACGACTTTCTTGTCGTTCGCCGCGTTCAGAGCGTCGATCTTCTTTTCGAGATGGCCGTCGGTGAACGGCCCTTTTTTAACGCTGCGTCCCATTTGCTCTTATCCCGGCCTCTTATCTCTTCTTCGCTTTACGGCTCACGATGAAACGATCGGTCCGCTTGTTGTTGCGCGTCTTGTAACCGCGGGTCGGCTGGCCCCAGGGCGTCACCGGGTGACGTCCGCCTGAAGTCTTGCCTTCACCGCCGCCGTGCGGGTGATCGACCGGATTCATGGAGACGCCGCGGTTGTGCGGCATGCGTCCCAACCAACGCGACCGTCCGGCCTTGCCGAGCGCCACGTTCTCATGTTCCGTGTTGCCCACCTGGCCGACCGTCGCCATGCACTCGGTCGCCACGCGGCGGACTTCACCCGAGGGCAGCTTCAACAGCGCAATGCCGCCTTCGCGCGAAACCAACTGCGCCTGCGATCCGGCCGAACGCGCCATCTGCGCGCCCTTGCCAGGCTTCAATTCGATGTTGTGGACGATCGTTCCCGGAGGGATGTTGGCCAGCGGAAGCGCGTTTCCGATCAGGATGTCCGCGTCCGGGCCCGAGTTGAGCGTCATCCCGACTTTCAGCCCGTCGGGCTGCAGGATGTACCGCTTCTCGCCATCTTTATAATGCAGCAGCGCGATGCGGGCCGAGCGGTTGGGATCGTACTCGATCGACGCCACCGTTGCGGGAATGCCGAACTTGTCGCGCTTGAAATCGATCACGCGGAACGCTTTCTTGTGCCCGCCGCCGATGAAACGGCTGGTCACGCGCCCCGTCGAGTTGCGTCCGCCCGTGCGCTGTTTGGGTTCCACCAGCGTCTTTTCCGGACGGTCTTTAGTAATGTCCTCACGCGAAACC
>Ga0126381_100010031_pt1 | contig 10641 bp, 8 predicted proteins | sample PanSoiMetPlot_28_FD_96465 | JGI IMG/M metagenome (GOLD analysis project Ga0126381, IMG submission 96465) | Tropical forest soil microbial communities from Panama - MetaG Plot_28 | ecosystem: Environmental > Terrestrial > Soil > Tropical forest > Bulk soil | place: Panama | collected 2016-02-17
CCAAGGAGCTGCTCGATGAGTGGGATTGGGACGAGCGTTTTTCCGCCCAACCTCAGAACGAGCGCTACCTCAATCACGTCGCCGACAAGTTCGATCTGCGGCGCGACATCCAGTTCAAGAGCCGCGTTACGGCGGCGCATTATCGCGAGGATAGCCGCAGCTGGGACGTCGCTTTGGACGACGGACGGCACTATTCGACGCGCTTTCTGATCACCGCGATCGGCGTGCTGTCTGCACCGACCATGCCGACGATCCCCGGCATCGAGACGTTCGAGGGGCAATCCTGCCACACCCATTTCTGGCCGAAGGAGGGCATCGATTTTGCCGGCAAGCGAGTGGGCATTATCGGGACCGGCGCGACCGCGATCCAGACCATCCAGACGATCGCCAAAAGCGTCGGCGAGCTGACGGTGTTCCAGCGCACGCCGAACTGGGCGGCGCCGCTCCACAACGACAAGATCTCCGACGCGGAGATGCGCGACATCCGGATCAACTACGCCGAGATTTTCGCGCGCTGCAGCGATACGCCGGGCTGCTTCATCCATGCTCCCGACCCGCGTGCCACGTTGGAGGTGTCGCCCGAGGAGCGCGAGGCGTTCTGGGAGAAGCTCTACGCCGAGCCGGGCTTCGGCATCTGGCAGGGCAATTTCCGCGACATGCTGACCGACAGGGAGGCCAATGCGCTGGTCTCCGATTTTATCGCGCGCAAGATTCGCCAGCGGGTCAAGGACCCGGCGGTGGCCGAGAAGCTGATCCCCAAGAACCACGGCTTCGGAACGCGGCGGGTGCCGCTCGAGACGCATTACTACGAGGTCTACAATCAGGCCAATGTGCGGCTCGTCGACATCAACGAGACGCCGATCGAGCGGATTACCCCCGCCGGCATCAAGACCAGCGAGCGGGAATACGCGTTCGACATCATCATCTACGCAACCGGGTTCGACGCGATCACCGGGGCGTTCGACCGCATCGATTTCCGCGGCGTCGACGGGCAACGCCTAAAGGAGATCTGGAAGGACGGCCCGCAGACCTATCTCGGGGTGTTCGTCGAAGGCTTCCCCAACCTGATGATGGTGGTGGGGCCGCATGCCGGGCTCGGCAATTTCCCGCGTGTCGCCGAATACAGCGTCGAGTGGGTGAGCGACCTCGTCCAATTCGCGCAGGAGCGCGGGATCACCCGGGTCGAGGCGACGACCGCAGGCGTTGCCGATTGGACCGAGCACGTCAAGGCGCTCGGCGACGGTTTGCTGATGAACGAGATCGACTCGTGGATGACCGGGGTCAACCGCAACGTCGCGGGCAAGCAGACCCGCAAGATCATGCGCTATAGCGGCGGGCATCCCGCCTTTCGCGAGCATTGCGACGCCGTGGCGGCCGACGGCTATCGCACGCTCGCGCTGGCCTAGCCCGCTTCCGGAGATGGCGATGCCCGAACCCGAACACATCGACCGGCGGCGGGCTGCGTTGATCGCCTATGACGTCTGTCGCCGCGCGCTGACCCCGGCCGACCCGACGCGGCGCGCGGCGATGCGTCCGGTGCTCGACGCCTGGGTGAGGATCATCGCCGTGGCCCGGGCGGCCGGTGTGCCGGTCATCTACACGACCCCGGTGAGCCGCGCCGACGGCACCGATGTCGTCATGCTGCCGACCGATCTGTCGGCGGAAACCGGCGTGCCGCCGCTCACCAACGCGGTCGAAGGCACGGCCGAGGCCGATTTTCCCGAGGAGATCGCCCCACGGCCGGAGGATTATGTCTTTCTCAAGCGGCGGCCGAGCGCGTTCTACGGCACCGGCGTCGCCGAGCTGCTGCATATGCTGCGCCGCGACACGGTCATCATCGGCGGCGGCGCCACCAACCGCGGCGTCGAGACCAGCGTCCGCGAGGCGTTCAACCTCGACCTCGCGTCGGTCGTGGTGCGCGAATGCTGCTGGGGAAGCGACGCGGCGGCGCACGCCTACAGCCTCGACAAGGCGATGAAGATGTATGCCCGCATCCGCACCCTCGACCAGGTCGAGGCGATGCTGGGTAGCGCCTCGGTTTGAAGTGCGGCTTAAGGTCAAACCGGACCTCCCACGATGCCGCGCAGCTAGCTGTCATTCGCCCCATCGGCAACCAACGGCGGCAGCCGACCCAGAGCAGCCGTAGTCGTGACTATCGGACCGGACCGACGATATGCCCCAAGGGAGGCACTGACGGCTGGCGCGAGATGATCAGTCACCCTGCGATAACGTCACGAAGGGCTCTGCGCGGCCCGCTTGGATTCTCTACCTAATCCGGCGGCCACCATACGGCCAGCGCCGCGGCCATGGAGCCAAGCGCGATCAGCGCAAAACCGGCCATCCACCCGGACGCGCTCGCCGCGCCGCCGAACCAGTCGAGCACCGTTCCGACCGCGACTGGACCGAGAAAGCCGGTGGTGAAGCCCGATAGCGCATAGAGTGCGAGTGATGCCCCGCGCTGCGCTGGATCGGCCGCCGCGACGGCGCCGCCGGCAAGCGCGCCGACATCGGCGAAGCTCGTGATCTGGACCAGCACGAGCAGCGGCAGCACGATCGAAATCGAGCCACCCGCGGTGGCCGATAGGGCAAGGCATGTCGCAACCGAAGCGAAGCATATGCCGATGACCACCCGGCGACGACCGTGTCGCGCCGCCACTTCCGCCATCACCATGCTCACCGGAACACTCGCTAGCGAGGCGGCGCCCGAGACCAGCCCCAGCGCCGGCAGGGTTATGTGGTTGCCGGGAAGGCGGAGCAGAAACGCGAGGTAGGCGACAAACCAGACCCGTACCGCAAAAACTTCCCAGGTGTTGCCGGCGAATGCCGCCACGTAGGCGATCAGTGCGCGATTGCGAAAGAGCGCCCTGTACGACGGTTGCGGTCGATCGGACTTCTTCTCGATCAACGAGCGCGGGAGAAGTGCACAGGCGCCGATCGAGAGCAGCGGACCGATACCCGCCGCGATAAATGTCGCGCGCCAGCCGAAGGCCGTGTCGATGACGCCGGCAATCATAAACGACACGGCGCTGCCGGCGGCGTAGCTGGAAGTGTAGATGCCCGCCGCGCGTCCTTGCTGTGTCCGGTCGACCCGGTCCATCAGCAGGTTGAGGCCTGGCATATGGACCCCGGCGAGGCCGACGCCGCCGAGAAAACGCAGGATCAGGGCGAGGACGAAGCCGTGTGCGAAGGCGGCGAAGGCCAAGCTGGCGGCTGCTCCGAGCAATGCGCTGCCGAGATAGAGCCGTCGCCCGTCCATGCGGTCGGTGGCGCTGGCGAGGAATGGCACCGCGATGGCGTAGCCGGCAAAATAGATGCCGCCGATCCAGCCGGATTGGCTGGCATCGAGAGACCAGGCGGCGGCGATCTCATGCAGTGTCGCCGCGAATGTCATCTGGGTGGCGAGGTTCGCCACCAAGCCGAATGACAGCAGGATCGTCGCTCGTGTCGAGCCGCCAGGAGCTTTTGACGGTTCGTCGACGGCCCGCGCGCTCCCCATCGTACCCGTTATCGCTCTTGCCGCGCGTCTCCGGGAGCGTGACGCACGGCGGTGCGCTCACCGGGTTCGGACGCCGTCGCCGTCGGCTCAAAGTCGATCAGCTCGATGGAAATGATTTCGTCAGGTTCGCCGCTGCAGCAGTGAATGTAGAGGGTGAGGTCGTGCGAGATGCCGCCATGACGAGCCCCCGGCGCGTTGAACATGAACGTGCCGGGACCGGCCAGGATACGACCTCGCGCGTCGTAATAGGCCCCTTCCATGACGTAGACTTCTTCACCGAGTGCCGATGCCTTGCCGATAATTTTCCAGGCCTTGCCGGGCGGCGCCTTGTAGCGGGATATCACGGTGAGACCGTGCGGATGCTTGCGCAGCACCCGCCGCCAGCGGCCGTATTCTTCACCATCCTCGGCGCGAATGTTGTAGCTGGCAGGCTCCCAGCCACTTTCGTTGGCGTCGACACGAAAGCTCTTCCAGGTCACGCTCATGAGGTGCTCCGCTTTGATTTCCGATGATAAAGGCGGCCAAGGCGTCGGTGTTTCGGCTGCGGCCGAATTGACGACGAAACTCATCGACGCGCGCTTCGCGCGATCACCGCGGGAAGATCAGGCAGGTGGTCGTGCCGTGAGCGAGCAGACGCCCGTTGGTGTCTGTCACCCGACCCTCGGCGGTCCCGACCCGGCGGCCACAGGTCAACACCACGCCTTCCGCCGTGATCAGGCCGGTCTCGGGCGTGATCGGCCGCACCAGCGAAATCTTGAACTCCAGCGTCGTCTGGGCGATGCCCTTCTCGAGCTTTGACAGAACGGCGAGGCCCATACAGCTGTCGAGCAAGGTCGCCGAGAGGCCGCCATGCACGCCCCCGGCGGGATTGAGATGCGTTTCGCTCGGCACGACGGTGATGACGACCCGGCCGCTCTCCACTTCGGTGATGTCGTATCCGAGGGTCCGAGCCATCGTGTTGAGCGGCAGGGATCCGTCGACGAGGCCCTGGACAAACTCCAGGCCGCTCATCGATTTCTGCCGCTCCTCGCTGACCCTTCCGTAGCTTTTCTCTGTTACGCCTACGGGCATAGCCGGTCTCCGCGCGCCACCCGTGCTTAAGCCGCTCACGACTACGCTGCGACGAAGCGGCGAACTCGCCGAAATCGGACCCGGTCGGCCGGAAATGCGCCGGAATCGGACTCCGTCGTCTTATGATCGATCGACGCCCGCGGGGGCTGGCGGGAGGTCACGCCGTGCAGGGCGATGAAGACTCATGCCCGCATCCGCACCCCCGACCAGGTCGAGGCGATGCTGCGCGACTGAGGGCGCCGACTTCAGCGGACAGGGGGTGGGCCGCCGGCGTTCGGCCGACGTGACGGGCGATGATTTTTCGCGCTCCGGGACAATATCTACCGTCATGAGCGACGCAGCAGTGACGATCCGTACGCCGGATGCGACGCGCACCGTCGAGGTGGTCGCGGTCAGCGCCCAGCTGCTCGCGGAGCGAGTCGAGACGCGCACCCTGGAGCGCGACACGGCGCTCGCCACGACGCCGCTTGCCATTCCGGTCGAGGGTGGCGGCATCGCGGTCGTCTTTCGCTACGGCGCGGTCGTGCTGTTCGATACCCCGGCCGAAGCGGGGAGACGCTTTATCGACAGCCTCGACCCGCTGCTGACCGAGAAATTCCCGGTTGCCGAGCGCGAGGAGCTGCGGCTCGTGATCCGCGGCGACGGCGATCAGCTGATCGACGCGGCGGGCAATATCGTGCTGCACGACCGGGCGATCGAGCGTCTGCAGCTGGTGGCCGACCTGCTGGCGAAAAATCTCGTGCTGTCGCACTACGAAATGCGCGCCGCTTCGATCTTCGATCGCATCGAGCCGCTCGCCGCGACGCTGCGCGCCAAGGGACGCGCCGGAGTTCCCGGCAAGGAATTGCTGCAGCACATCGGCAACGTGCTGCTGATTCAGCAAAAAATGGTCGGGCGGGTGGAGACCGGCGAAAAGCCGGAGCTGGTTTGGGAGCGCCCCGAACTCGACCGGCTCTATATGCGGCTCGCCGAGGAATACGAGCTACGCGAGCGCGGCCGCGCCATCGACCGCAAGCTCGACATCGTCTCGCGAACGGTCGAGACCCTACTCAGCCTGGAGCAGACGCGCAGCAGCATGCGGGTCGAGTGGTACATCGTCGCGCTGATCCTCGCCGAATTGCTGATCGCGGGCTACTCGCTGCTGCCGGGTCACTAACCCACCGAAACGGGTTGAACGTCTGCTTGCCGGCTACCATCGCCACGGTTCAATCTCGGTGCACTGCTGGGAGCGCGGCATCGGCGTCGCCGCCGATGTCAGCCGGACCAAGACGTGGTATCAGCGCGCCGCGGGGCAAAACGATGCCCAGGCCAAGGCGGCGCTGAAGCGGCTCGGGCCGTAGCCGGCATACCGCGCGGGAACGGGTCATGGCGGACACAGACGAAACTTCGGTCGATTTCGAGTCCCCGCGAGCTTGCCTTGCCGAGGTGCGGCGCTGCGAGCGCCAGGGCGAGCTGTTTCGCGCCTACGACCTGGCGCGCCAGGGGCTGGAGAAATTCCCCGACGATTTGCCTCTCGGGCACCGCGCGGTGCTGTGCCTCGCGTCGACCGGCGCCACGGCGCAGGCCGTCGCGCTGCTCGATCGGCTTGGTCTTGACCAGCGTCGCGAGGCGTCGCTCGATGGGCCGTTGGCGCTCGACATCGCGACGCTGCGGCCGCGGCTGATGAAGGACGCCGCCTTGGCGACGTCCGGTGCACAGCGCACCGCTTTATTGGCCGCTGCCGCCGACGCCTATTCGGCGATTTATCAGCGCGCGAAGGAAATCGCCCATCCGGAGGCCTATTACCCCGGCATAAACGGCGCGAGCCTCAAATTGCTGGCGGGCGACGAAGCAAGCGCGATGGCGCTCGCCGCCGACGTGCTGGGCGAGCTCGCGATCCATGCGCCTGATCGCCAGAATTATTACGAGGTGGCGACCGAGGTCGAGGCGTTGCTCATTCTCGGTCAGGTCGAGCCGGCGCGTGCCGCGGCGGAAGGATTGCGCGCGCAGATGCGCCGTCAGGCGCATGCCGATTACCGCGGGATGGCGACCACGGTGCGTCAGCTGCGGCTGGTCATCGAGGCGAAGGGCCTCGCCGAGGCGTGGCAGGACGCGCTGGCCCCGCCCTGCGTCATGCATTTCGGCGGGCACATCATCGCGCGGCCCGGTGCGCCCGGCCGCTTTCCGTCTGAGCAGGAAATGGCGGTCAAGCGGGCGATCGCCGATATGCTGGACGCCGACGATGTCGGCTTTGGCTATGGCTCGCTCGCGGCTGGCGCCGACATTCTCTTTGCCGAAGCGCTGCTCGCGCGCGGCGGCAGCCTGCATCTCGTGCTGCCATTCGACCGCGAGGAGTTTATCGAGGTCTCGGTGCGGCCATCGGGCGATGCTTGGGTCGAGCGCTTCGAGACGTGCTATCGCGCGGCGTTGGAAAACGGCGCGGTGCATTTCGCGACCGAGGACCGCTATCTCGGCGACGACCATCTGTTCGGCTATTGCAGCCAGCTGGCGATGGGGCTGGCGCTGTTGCGCGCGCAGCACCTGTCGGCGGCAGTCGAGCAGGTCATGGTGTGGGATGGCGTGCCAGCCACCGGTCCGGCCGGCACCGCCGCCGATCTGGCGATCTGGGAGCACGCCCGACTGCCGCGCCGGGTCATCGGGGTGGGCAACGGCTTCCGTCCGACCGCGACGCAATCTGCTGTGGTGCGTGCGATCGAGCGCCGGCCGCGCGCCATGCTGTTCGGCGACGTGCACGGCTTCAGTCGGCTGCGCGACGACCAATTGCCGCGATTTATCGATATCGTGCTGGGTTGCTTTGCGCAGGTGATTCAGCGCTACGGGGCCGACGTCCTGCTCGCCAATACCTGGGGCGATGGGCTGTTTTTGGTGTTTGACGATGCCGGCAAGGCGGCCGGGTGCGCGCTCGACCTGCAGGAGGCGATCGGGCAAATCGACTTGCTGGCGGAGGGTTTGCCGGCCGATCTCGGATTGCGCATCGGCTGCCATCTCGGACCCGCCTACACCGCGCGCGACCCGGTTATCGAACGCGACAATTTCTTTGGCGTGCATGTCAGTCGCGCCGCGCGGATTGAGCCGGTGACACCCGAGGGCAGCGTCTACGTCACCGAGACCATGGCTGCGGTGCTCGCGCTGCACAACGCGCGGGATTTTGTCTGCGAGTATGTCGGCAACACCGAGGCGGCCAAGCAATACGGCACGCTACGGATGTTCCTGTTGCGGCGCGCCGCGTGAAGAAAAACGGGGCGGCCCGTGGGCCGCCCCGCTTGTCGTCAGGTATCGAGGATCGTTCGGCTTACGGCGAGACGATCTCGACGCGGCGGTTCTGCGGCTCGCGCACGCCGTTCGCCGTCGGTACCCGGTTGTCGTTCTCGCCGCGGCCCGACACGATCATCGACGCCTTCGGCACACCCAGCGCCGCCATCGCCCGCGCCACATTGTTGGCGCGCCGCTCGGAGAGCCGCTGGTTGTAGCCGGCCGAACCCGACCGGTCGGTGTAGCCGGTCACCTGGATCTGCACCGGCGCGCCGGACTTCCAGGCATCGGCAGCCTGCTGGATGATCGCCTGGCCTTCCGGCGTGATCGTGTCCTTGTCCCAATCGAAGAACACGATGAACACCTTCGGCGCGACCGGCGGCGGCGCCGGGGCGACGATCGGCGGCGGTGGCGGCGGCGGCGCGTTGAAGTGGAAGTTCACGCCCAGCAGCGCGCCATCCGTATTGTAGTTGACCCGCGACGTCGCAGCCACGCCGAGACCCGTGAGCGTTCCCGGGATTGTCGTGCTGATGTCGCCGAGATCGACGTGGCGATATTCGACCTTCACGCTCCATTGCGGCGAGAACATGTATTCCCAGCCCGCCCCCGCGGTCCAACCGGTATTTGTCGCGCCGTGGTTGACCCCGGGAGCCGACACGTTGACGTCGCCGAAGGCCGCACCGCCGGTGACGTACCACAACGAATTGCCGGCCCCCGGCGTCCAGCCGAGGCGGCCGCGGACGGTGCCGATCCAGTTGTTTTTGAGCGAGCAGTGTATGAGGACGCCGGGACCGCAATTCACGCCGCCGCTGATGCCGGCGGCGTCCATATCGCCTTCGATGCCCCACACCCAGGTCGGGTTGAACTGCCAGTTGTAGCCGGCGGTGCCGCCCCCAAACGGCCCCCGGTAATTGAAATCTCCGGACGACGACCTCAGCGCTCCGGCAATCCCGACCGGCAGAGGGGGACTGTACCTGAAGCTGTCGCTTCCCGTCGCACCGCCGACATTGGCGCCGAGGTAGAACCCGGTCCAGCTGGGTGCCCACACAATTGGCGCCGGCGGTGGTGGCGGCAGCTGCGCCAGCATCGGTCCGGGCGCAAGCGTCCCGGGCGTCGGCTCCTCGGCCATGGCCGGAACGATGCCGAGCCCCAACAAGGAGATCGTGAGCAAGCTTGAGCGAAGGCGCATTTCCCCCTCCCGCGCCAAAAGATTGGCGGCATTATCCGAATAATCGCCGGAATCGTCAACCAATGGGATAATCCCGCCACACTGAGCCTTACCTTTTGGTTAGCGTCGTTAACCATGACGTGCATCACGGCGGGGAGTGCGGCTCACCGGCGACGACCTTGTCAGTGCTCGGGGATCGGCAGCGCGGCGAAGGGCTTCACCTGTTCGAGAATGATGCTGGAGCGCGTCGTCGAGACGCCCGGCATCGGCACGATCGAATCCATCAAGATCGCCGAGAACTCGCGCAAATCGCGCGCGACGATGCGCAGCTGATAGTCGCTGTCGCCGGTCACCGACAGACACTCGACGATCGCCGGGCGGACCGCGATCTGCCGCTGCAATTCCTGGATATTGCCCTTGGCGTGTTTTTCGAGGCTCAGGCTGACGACGCCGGCGATGCCGAGTCCCAGCGCATCGGGATCGAGCACGGCGCGGTAGCAGCGGATGACTCCGGCTTCCTCAAGCCGCTGCACCCGCCGGGCGCATTGCGACGGCGACAGGTGGACGATCTCGGCCAACGCGACGCTCGTCATGCGGCCATCCTGCTGCAGCGCGCCGAGGATGCGGCGATCAAAGAGATCGAGCTCAATCATGCGCGATTCCATCCTCATCCGATCGATAAATGCGTGGTTCACGCATTTTCTGGTGGCGAAGCCCCTAATATGCGCGGAAATCGCGCCGACCCCGCACTACTTTGATTGCTAGAACGTTTTTCGCGCAGGAGGTGGCGCATGGCCGACGATCGTCGCGACCTGTGGGACAACCCGATGGGCACCGACGGCTTCGAGTTCGTCGAGTACACCGCACCCGACCCGGCGGCACTCGCCGCGGTGTTTGAGCGCATGGGATTTGCCGCGGTGGCAAGGCATCGTTCAAAGAACGTTACGCTCTACCGCCAAGGCGACGCCAATTTCATCGTCAACGCCGAGCCGGAAAGTTTCGCGCAAAGCTTTGCCCGGCTGCACGGCCCGAGCATCTGCGCGATCGCGTTTCGCGTGCATGATGTCGCGGCGGCCTATCCCCGAGCGATCGAACTGGGGGCAAAACCGGTCGAAAACCGCATCGGCCCGATGGAATTGAATATCCCGGCGATCGAGGGGATCGGCGGCAGCCTGATCTATCTCGTCGATCGCTACGGCGCGCGCGGCACGATCTACGATGTCGATTTCGTGCCGCTGGCCGGTGTCGCGCAGAACCCGACCGGGGTCGGCCTCGCCACGATCGACCATCTGACGCACAATGTGCATCAGGGCCGGATGGATGCATGGGCCGGCTTCTACGAGCGACTCTTCAACTTCCGCCAGATCCGCTACTTCGACATCGAGGGCAAGCTGACCGGCATCAAGAGCCGGGCGATGACCAGCCCGGACGGCAAGATCCGTATTCCGATAAACGAATCCGGCGGCCATCCCGGTCGTGTCGACCAGATCGAAGAATACCTCAATGCCTACCATGGCGAGGGTATCCAGCACATCGCCCTGGCGACCTGTGACATTTATCAAACGGTTGAGGCGTTGCGCGGCAGCGGGGTCGCTTTTCACGACACCCCCGATGCCTATTACCGCCTCGTGGATCAGCGTCTGCCGGGCCACGG
>Ga0126381_100010032_pt1 | contig 10641 bp, 11 predicted proteins | sample PanSoiMetPlot_28_FD_96465 | JGI IMG/M metagenome (GOLD analysis project Ga0126381, IMG submission 96465) | Tropical forest soil microbial communities from Panama - MetaG Plot_28 | ecosystem: Environmental > Terrestrial > Soil > Tropical forest > Bulk soil | place: Panama | collected 2016-02-17
ATCCCGTGGCTCCGCGATTATCCGGTTCCGTGGCTCAAGCGCCTTCTTGGCTGGACGCCGTTTTTCAGCGGCGCCATGTACGGCCCCAGTATGCTCGCGGGCGGAATTATCATAGCAATTATGATTCTGCCGATCATTACGTCGATTTCGCGGGAGATTTTGCGGAGTGTGCCGGATTTACAGCGGGAAGCGGCGTACGCGCTCGGCGCTACTCGCTGGGAAGCGACACGGATCGCAGTGCTGAGTTACGCCAAAAAAGGGTTGTTCGGCGCCACCATCCTAGGTCTGGGACGCGCGCTCGGAGAAACGATGGCGGTCACGATGGTAATCGGTAACACGCCACAGATCGTTCTGTCGCTTTTCAAGCCGGGCTATACCCTTGCCAGCGTAATCGCGAATGAGTTCACTGAAGCGACGACTGACATTTATCTCCAGGCGTTGTTTGCAATCGGTCTCGTTCTGTTTGGTATAACGATCCTGGTCAACCTCCTCGCACAACTAATTCTGCGGACCATCACTACAAAATCGGCAACACGAGCGGTCCAATAACCATGCGTTTCGAAACAGCACATCACCACACGTGGCGCAAAATCAAAAGCGCATTGGCATGCATCATCGCCTTCGCCTCGGGCGTGCTTGTCATCTCCCCATTGGGCCTAGTGTTTTTTTACCTCCTCATTCATGGCGCCGGCTCCGTGAATTGGGATTTTTTCACGAAATTGCCGGCCCCGGTCGGAGCCGTTGGCGGCGGTATGGCGAACGCCATAGTGGGCTCGTTGGAACTGCTTGCGCTCGCCGGGGTGATTGGCATTCCAGTTGGAGTGTTAGGTGGAGTTTACCTTGCGGAATATGGATCCGCGCGGATTAATTCAGTGGTTCGATTTTTGGCTGACATCCTCAATGGAATCCCATCGATCACATGGGGCGTCGTGGTTTACGGGCTGATTGTGTTGCGTTTCAAAGGGTTCTCAGCATATGCCGGCGGTCTCGCGCTGGCCCTGATCATGATTCCACTGATCTTGCGTACTACAGAAGAAGTCATTCTACTCGTGCCGAATGGTTATCGCGAGGCCTCACTCGCCCTCGGCGTTAGCCGATGGAAAACAATCGTGCACATTGTGTTGAAGACCGCGTCCAAGGGAATAATCACCGGGATTCTGCTGGCACTCGCGCGGGTCGGCGGCGAAACGGCGCCGCTTCTCTTTACCGCTTTCGGGAACCGCTTTTGGAATCACAGCCTGAGCCAGCCAATCGCAGCGCTCCCGATACAGATTTTTACCTATGCAATCTCTCCCTATGACGACTGGCATCGTCAGGCTTGGGCCGGAGCGCTGGTGCTCGTCACGGGCGTTTTTCTCGTTAATATAATGGTTAGAATCGTGACGCGCGGGCGTGGAGCGTCCGTCGTCTAGCATATGTCCAAATGGATAACGTAACTATGACAACACCTGAGCGAACTGTGGCGGAACGCGTCGAGCGACCGGGTGAGCCCCCGCCTTTAGAGGAGTCCGTGCCAGCGCGCACGTTTGAAATAAAGAATCTTTCCATTTGGTATGGAGAGAAGCGCGCCATTGAGAATGTGACGATTGATATCGCTACCAATGCCGTAACTGCAATCATTGGACCGAGCGGTTGCGGAAAATCAACACTCCTTCGCGCGCTCAATCGCATGCACGAGCTGGTGCCCAAGACGCGATTGGAAGGAACAGTACTGCTGGACGGAACGGATCTGTATTCGAGCAATATCGATCCCGCAATCGTTCGACGTCGAGTTGGAATGGTTTTCCAAAAGTCCAATCCTTTTCCTACGATGACGATTGGCGAGAATGTCGTCATTGGCCTGCGGCTAAACGGTGTGCGTGACCGGAGATTTCTTAATGAACGGCTCGAGAAATCGCTTCGAATGGCTGCTCTTTGGGATGAGGTGAAAGACGATTTGCACAAACCGGGCACGAGTCTTTCCGGCGGTCAACAGCAGCGGCTTTGCATAGCCCGCACGCTGGCCGTGGAGCCGGAAGTGGTTTTGATGGACGAGCCCTGTTCGGCGCTCGATCCGATCGCCACCGCGAAGATCGAGGAATTGATTTACGAGCTTAAAGCGAAATACACCATTGTCACGGTCACCCACAATATGCAGCAAGCCGGCCGCATCTCCGACTACACGGCTTTCATGTATCTTGGCCGGCTGATCGAATTTGGCCCGACCACGCAGATTTTTACAAATCCAAAAGATCGACAGACAGAAGACTATATCACCGGACGATTTGGCTAATAGAATGTCAATATCCTTGTTATGATCGCGCCTAAACACATCCTGGGAACCTTTGACGAACTACTCGCCGCACTGCGCAACAATTTGCTGATGATGAGCGGGCTTACCGATCGCAACCTCGGGCAGGCGATGAAAGGATTGCTCGAGCGGAACGACAGTCTTTGCGCAAATGCCATCGCCGACGACGAAGAAATCGATCAACTTGAGAAACAGATCGATAAAGACGGCGTGGATATTCTGCTGCGGTTTCAGCCCGTCGCATCCGATCTGCGTCGCGTCGTATCGGCAATGAAACTTTCATCAAATCTCGAGCGCATGGCCGATCAGGCGACATCGATTGCACGACGCGCCCGAAAGTTGAACCGGCATCCCCCATTGCCCGAAGTCGAATTGATCAAGCCCATGTACGAGCATGCAATGTCGATGTTTAAAGACAGTATGGATTCGTTCGTTCGGGAAGACGTCGATCTTGGGCATGCCGTCGTTAACCGCGACGAAAAACTGGATGATATGAACGGCAACGTGGGCCGGAAGCTCATCGAGCGCATGGCACAAGATCCCGAGCAGTTGCGGGGCTATTTGAATCTGGTTTTCATCGCGCGCGCTCTCGAGCGCGTAGGTGATCATGCGACGAACATTGCCGAGGAGGCCGTTTACGCCGCAGCGGCAGAAGATATCAGGCACCAAAAGCTCGCAATACAGGTCTGACACAGACGTTGCGTATGCGCGATTGATTGCCCATCTTAAGAGATGGCGGAAGCTCAGGCCACTGCTCGAATCGCAGAGGAAAACAGCACAGTCGCTGTTCCGCAAATCCTGCAAAGCGCGCATGAGCGTTTTGGCGACCCCAGAAATTTCATCAACCGCGAGTTGAGCTGGCTCGAGTTCAATCGCCGTGTCCTGGAGGAGGCGCAGGACCCCACCCAGCCACTAGTCGAGCGCGTCAAGTTCCTTACTATCTTCAGCTCTAACCTGGACGAGTTTTTCGAGATTCGCGTCGCTGGCATCAAGCAGCAGATTGAAAGTGAGACAAGCGAGATTGGGCCGGACGGACTAAGCCCTACGGAGACGTTCAATCGCATTCAGAAAACGGTGCGCGAGTTAGTGGCGACGCAATACGCGCTCTGGAAGAATGAATTGCTCCCAGAATTGGCAAGGAACGGGATTTACGTGCGCGAGATATCGGATTTGTCGGCGAAACGCGCAGCGTGGGCGCACCGTTATTTTCAACAGGAAGTCTTGCCGATGCTCACGCCTCTTGCCGTGGATGCCAGCCACCCGTTTCCGCATTTGTTGAACCGAAGTCATAATTTATTGGTGCGGGCGAAAACGCAGCGCGGCGGCGAACCTCTACACGCTATCGTCCAAGTGCCGCGAGCGGTCTCCCGGCTCATCGCTTTGCCGCGCGGCAAGGGCGCGGACGAACCGTGGGAGTACATCTATCTCGCCTCGCTTATCAAGCAGCACATCGGCGAATTGTTTCCTGGCTTGATTCTTGATGGCGTGCACGCTTTTCGCGTCACGCGTAATAGCGACCTCTACATCGACGAAGAGGAAGCGGAAAATCTTTTGCGCACCATCGAGCAAGAGTTGAGGCGATCCAGCCAGGGTAACGCTGTTCGCTTGGAAGTGGAGGCCGATTGCCCGAAAGACTTTTTGGAGTTGCTCTTGAGGTTTTTCAATTTATCGGAAGCCGATTCCTACAAACTGGACGGACCGCTTTCCATGACTCATCTCGCGCCACTGATTGCGAATGATGCGTTCGCGAAATTGAAGGACCGCCCATTTCAGCCGGCGCGCGATCCGGCGTTACCGCCGCATGTAGATTTTTTCGAAGTGTTGCGACGCCAGGATGTTCTGCTGCATCATCCTTACGACAGCTTCGATCAAATTGTCGAGTGGATCGAGGCAGCGGCAAACGATCCGCAGGTGCTCGCGATCAAAATCACGTTGTACCGCACCAGTGGTGATTCCCCGATTGTAGAGGCACTGATCCACGCGACCAACGCGGGAAAACAAGTCACGGCCATTGTTGAACTGCGAGCACGGTTCGATGAGGCGACTAACATTCAGTGGGCACGGCGTTTGGAGGAGGCGGGCGCGCATGTCATCTACGGGGTCGTGGGCCTAAAAACGCATTCCAAGGCGCTCCTGATCGTTCGCCGCGACGCAGATCAGCTGCGGCGCTACGTCCAGCTGGGCACTGGCAACTACCACCCGCGCACCGCCCGCATTTACACCGACTTCAGCCTACTCACCAGCGAAGCGAAATTGACCGAAGAGGTGGCGACTGTTTTCAACACTCTAACCGGTCTCGCTGGCTACCCCGGCCTGAAAAAATTGATGGTCGCGCCGTTCGATATGCATAGCCGATTGATCAAATTGATCGAGCGTGAGCGCGACAACGCGCGGGCAGGCAAGCCAGCGCGCATCATTGCGAAGCTGAATGCGCTTGTCGATCAGCAGACCATCGAAAAACTGTACGAAGCTTCCTGCGCCGATGTGCCGATTGATTTGATCGTCCGTGGCATCTGTAGCCTGCGCCCGAAAATTCCCGGTCTCAGTGAAAACATTCGTGTGATCAGCATTGTCGGCCGTTTTCTCGAACATAGTCGGATTTTTCATTTCGAGAATGCTGGGCAGCCGAAGGTCTTTCTCTCTAGCGCCGATTGGATGCCGCGAAATTTCTATAGACGGATCGAACTGGCATTTCCAGTCGAAAACGCAACGCTGCGCGATCAGATCATTAGCGAAGTGCTTCCCAGTATTTTGAACGATCGGGTGAAAGCGCGCGAGCTTCAGTCGGATGGAAGCTATCGCCGCCTGAAGCCCGAGGGCGGGGAGCCACGCGCACAGGCCCAATGGCACTTTCGTGAAGTGTCGCGCGAGCGTACGAGGAAGATGACCGCCTCAAAAAAGAAAATGCGCGCCGATAAATTGATCCCAATCACGGTGCCCGAGGAAAACCCTGCCATTGCGACTGGGACTGAGAGTGACCGCCAGCCAAGGTCAGCACCGTCGGCTACACCCTCGAAACAGCGGTCATGAAGCAAAGAGTCCTAGTCATCGACATCGGTGGCTCCAATGTCAAGCTAATGGTTTCTCGCCGTAAAAGACGAAAATTCAAATCCGGGCCGAAACTGACCCCGCGTGAGCTGATCGCGGAAACCAAACCGCTCGTGAGCGATTGGAAATTCGATGCAATTTCCCTGGGATTTCCATCGCCTGTGCGTGACGGACGCATTATGGGTGAGCCAAAACATCTGGGAGAAGGCTGGGTCCGATTCGATTTCCAGAGAGCGTTTGGCAAAACAGTCCGCATTATCAACGACGCGGCCATGCAGGCGCTTGGCAGTTATCATGGCCGTCGGATGCTTTTTCTTGGACTCGGCACAGGACTTGGATCGGCTCTTGTCTGGGCCAATTACGTGCTTCAGCTTGAGCTGGGGGACCTGCCTTATCGCAACGGCAGTATCATTGAAGATTATCTTGGCAAGCCTGGTTTGGCACGGTTCGGTGAAAAAACCTGGCAGCACAACGTCGAGCATGCCTTGCAGCAATTGAAGAAATCGCTCGTCGCAGATTACATCGTATTAGGTGGTGGTAACGCCAAGAAACTGGATTGCCTTCCGCGGGGAGTTGAACTTGGTCATAACCGCAATGCGTTTCTGGGCGGAATTCGCTTGTGGCAGATCGATTCGCGCACGAGCCGACCAAAATGGCGGATCCTATAAAGACAAATAAGTGTGGTAGGATGCGACCGCCGGGCGCGCCAAATCAGATTACGAAGTAGGATTGCCATGGAGCTTTACTTTCTTAGACATGGCGAAGCGGAGTGGCCAGAGTGGAAAAAACCGGATGATGAACGTCCTTTGACCAAACACGGCAAGAAAGAAATGCATGAAGTCGCCGCCTTTCTTGTACGGCTGAAAGTGCGGCCAACCTTGATTTTGACTAGTCCCTTGCCACGCGCGGCACAGACGGCCGAAATAGCGGCTGAACACCTTGATGTGAAGTGTCGCGAAGAACGATGTCTTGCACCTGGATTTGGCCCCACTGAACTGGAACAAATCATTAATAAACACCCTGCGGAAAGTTTAATGATCGTCGGCCACGAACCAGATTTTACAGAAACGATTTCCGCGTTGACCGGCGCATCGCTAAAACTTTCAAAGGCCGGGGTCGCGCTTGTCGATTTCGATCCTTCGTCGCAAAAAGGCAGGCTGCTATGGCTTTTCCCGCCCAAGATTGCAAAGAAATAGCTGGGACGGCCATCAGTGGAAGACGAGACGTAAAACCAGCCGCGCTTTCACTCTCACCAGTCTACTGCTGGGCGAGCAGGTAAACGGCAACGAGCGCCAGCAAAAAATAGGAAACGAGAACTGCTGCTCCGGCATAGTCCTTTGCCATCCGTTGCCCGAAGAACAACGCGACAATTACGGCAGCTGAAATTATCGCGCCGTAGAATGCAATCGTCGGATCGTGCCAAAAAGTTATCGCTAAGCAGCCAATCGCACTCAGCACTCCGGCTGCGACTTCAAGAATCGTGATAGCGGTCACCAGTGCCGGAACCACGCCCGCCAGCGGACTCTTGGCAAAATGCCCTTGTAACCATTGCAGGTTGCCACGCCTATCGACAAGCTTATCAATGCCTGATTGAAGAAAAAGGATCGCCAGAAATGCGGAGACGAAAATCTGCAAAAGATAGATTGTTCCAGTAAATCCGTGCGGACTCAGCATCGGAGTAAAATTCTATCCAAAACACCTTACGGTTGTCGATCTTGTTCACGTTGAAAAAAGGCCGGGAGAGTTTGTGGCAACCGAAGCCACTACCGGATGCGAATCGCTAGATAGGAGAGGAGGAGATTATGGACGGGCGACAAACTGACATGGCAGAACGGAACAGAGGTAGCAACAGTTGGCTGAATATCCTACTGGGTATCTGGGTGATAATTTCACCCTTTGTTCTCGCGTTTCCATCTCCAAAAGCAACATGGAGCAACGTTGCGACGGGAATTGCCGTGGGCGTTCTTGCCATTGTCCGCTGGAGCACGCGGAACCAACCGGGTTGGAGCTAGATTACTGCGATCCTAGGCATCTGGCTGATTCTCTCGCCGTTTGTGTTCGGCGTCGTGAGCGGGGCTACGCTTTGGAACAACGGTATTCTGGGCATAATCATTGCCGCCGTTGCCTTAAGTAACGCTCCTTCCAGGGTGTCAGCGCGGACATAAAACCTGTTCGAAAAATCAGTCGGGCGACGCAGCCTTTTGCTGAACCGCCTTTGCTGCGGGAAGGAAATGGCGAAGCTGCCGGATCTAGTCTCGCTGCGTGCCTGAGTCGCCAAAGGCAACATCGCCTGATTTCAAATCGAACTCCGAACTCCGCCTCCTGAATCGTTCCGAAAACGCGCGCGCGGTGGTCATCGAATTCTTATTCCCAGCGTGCGATCACGACTGCGCCAGACAATTGTCGATCACGTTCGCGCTCGAACACGTCAGCAGCGGAATTACGCGAAATACTTTCGCCAGGTTTCATTGGCCCTTTCGCTTGTTGACGAAGATCGAGATGCGTTTCGCGAATGCTTTGGACGGCTCCGCATAAAAGCGTCGTCCGAGTTCGAGCGCATTCGTGCACAATCGTTTGCCTCGTTTACGGATTAGCTTCTCGAGTTGCGCCAGTTCATCGCGAAGCGCTTCATCGCCGCTTTCCTTCTCCAGGCGCGACAAAAGAAAGTCGAAATCGTGTTCTCGGCCCAGCAGTTCGCCTAAAATTTCCACCTCATGGGCCATCTCTTCCAAAACCATGCGGTTAAGTGGTTTTAAAATGCGTAACTGATACCAGAGATCTTTCACGCGTTTGCGCCAGGCGTGAAAGTTTCCCGGGACCGGTTTCTTGATCGTTTTCGCTAGTCCGCGTTGACCGCGTTTGTAGATCTTCGCTACGGCGCCGCAAATCTGTTTCCAAGTTGTGTCCTCTAGCCGCCATCTTGAAAGGCGTTCTCCCGCGTGTTCCAGTTTTGGGATGGCTTGCTTTTGCCAACCTGCAAACGCGGCGGAAAAACTCTCCCGCTCCAGTGTTAATAACTCTTCGATCTGGGCAAAACGGTTCTCCCCTGAGCCCTTTGCCGTCTCGTCTCGCAGTTGAATCAGCGTTTGCAGGCGCACCTGTGCATCCCGCAAATCGGATACGAGCCGCCCGATCTGGCGTACACAACGATCCTCCCGCGCATGCCGGTTCTTCCCGATTTCGCCTACGGCAAGGCGCATTGCCGCGCGTAGTTTTTTAAGATGTTTGCGAACTTCGTGCACGGTAACGCCCCGCTCTTTCGCTGGGTGTCGGCACAATTCCAGAGCCGACTGGATCTGTTCGCGAAAAACCCTTTTTAGGCCGTCCGACAACGGTTCGCGTAATTTCAAACGGAAACCCATATTATCTGCTTAATCGTTGGCCAGTCTCACATTGCTGTATCGTTTCTCGCCAGTCACCTCACGGCCAAACCAGGAGGGGGGCTTGAATTTTCGGCACGATGTGTGGTTACGAAATTCCACTTCCGCTACTATCAGGCCGAAATGTCTGCCACGATAAATATCAATCTCGATGACTAGATCTTTCCAGGGAATTTCGCAGCGCACTTTGCGTAATCTTCTTCCAGCCGTCCCTGGCCACAGCGCGGCGAACTGTTTTGTGCTGAGCTTGATCTCGCGCTCTTCCCGGTGCGCGCCGCGGCCTACCTTGAAAGTCAGTGACGCAGTTTTCCCTTTTTTTCGGAGACGAACCTGTCTGCCTGCGGATTCACTCGCCAGATAACCCTGGTCAATAATATAACACCGCGAGCGCTTCAGTTTGTCGGGAAGCGACTTTAGCAAAAATTTCCGTTCGATTTCTCGGCTGTTTGTCATTCCTGTGTTCATTTGCGTAAGATCGACGATGTTAACGGTGGCGCGGCGCGTGGTCTAGATTTTCGCGAGCGCACCTTCGCTGTAGCCAGCGTCGCCGACCTTCGCTCGGCGCGTTGGACAAGTTCACTCAGGGCGTCCACAGCCGCGCAGATTGACCAGGCTGAAATAGCTAAGATGAACAAAAGGCAGTGTTTGGGCACAAAGTCCAGGCTGTTTTCGCTCGCAAAGTAGCTGCGGGGGTCAATCCGCGAAAGGATCCCTACAGAATCTGAATCGACGACCAGGTAATCTGGGCTAACCGTTTTGGTAATGACCAAAAACGATATCGCAGCCGTTTTGGAGGAAATCGCGACGTTGCTAGAGTTAAAAGGTGAGAATCCTTTTAAAATCCGAGCCTACGCTAATGCGGCGCGGTCAATTGAAGCCTGGGGCGGAAGTCTATCCGATCTGCAAGACGAAGATCAACTCGACAAGATTCCCGGGATTGGCAGAAGCATCGCGGATAAAATTAAGGAACTCGCGGCCACTGGCTCGTTGAAATATCTCGAAGGGTTGCGCGGAGAATTTCCGGCGGCCATTTTGGACTTGTTCTCCATCCCTGGTCTCGGCGCCAAAAAGATCAAAGCACTCTATGACAAGCTGAAGATCAGCTCGATCGAGCAATTGCTGAAGGCATGCGAAACCGGTCGCGTCGCGAAATTACCGGGTTTCGGCGAAACAACGCAAACGAAAATTTGCAAGGCGATCGAGGAACGAGCAAGCCATTCCGGATATTTTCAGTTCGGCCAGATCGCGTCGGAAACGGAAACATTGAAAACCGATTTTGCTGCACATCCTGACGCATTACGAGTCGATGTAGCGGGGAGCTATCGGCGGCGAAAAGAAATTGTACACGACGTCGATCTCGTGGTGGCGACAAAAAAGCCGGAGGCGATCACGACGTCTTTCGTCTCGCATCCGTTGGTAGAGTCAATCATCGCGCAGGGACCGACCAAATCGAGTGTGCGGCTGCGTTCGGGCATTCAATGCGATCTGCGCGTAGTGAGCGTCGCGGAATATCCGTTTGCCCTTGCTTACTTTACCGGAAACAAGGAGCACAACATCGAGCTCCGCAGCCGCGCGCTGCAGCGGGGCTGGACACTCAACGAGTATCGCCTCGCACCCTTACCGCCAAATCCGAAAGCGAAAAAGAAACTAGCTATAAAGAAGATCCCAAAGGTGCGCGATGAAACCGAACTTTATCGGGCGCTTGATCTCGATTTGATTCCGCCCGAATTGCGAGAGAACTGCGGGGAATTCGAAGCAGCAGAAAAACATTCGCTGCCGCGACCGATTGAAAAGGAAAATCTGCGCGGGACATTCCACTGCCATACAACGGCAAGTGACGGCCACAACAGCCTCGATGAAATGGCGTACGCCGCGCAAGCACTCGGCCTCGAATATCTCGGCATCGCCGAGCACAGCCCTAGC
>Ga0126381_100010033_pt1 | contig 10641 bp, 6 predicted proteins | sample PanSoiMetPlot_28_FD_96465 | JGI IMG/M metagenome (GOLD analysis project Ga0126381, IMG submission 96465) | Tropical forest soil microbial communities from Panama - MetaG Plot_28 | ecosystem: Environmental > Terrestrial > Soil > Tropical forest > Bulk soil | place: Panama | collected 2016-02-17
CCATTTAAGAGCCAGTTTAAACGGATTTTCGAGAGTAGCTTTGCTTCCCTGGTCAATCGTGCTCGTGCTCGTCGTCGTGCTCGTGCTCGTCGTCGCGCTCGTGCTCGAAGGGCGTAGCTAAGCCTGCTACGCTCTCGTGGACCCGGTATTGTTCAGGATCTAAGCGCATCAGCAGTTTGGTCAGCATCGCTACGATGAGAAACAAAATTCTTTGCCGGCTTAAATTCGATCCAAATAGGCAAATCCTTTGAGTTTCTCGTGGTCGAAGTGAGGCCGCGAAACCATGGTTTGAGTCGAGGGGTGGCGCCCTTTGAGGTCGCATTTCCGCGGGCGCTGATTCCCAGGCCTGAAGGCCTGGGCTATTGTCTCTGACCGTTTCGCGGTCTGGACGCCGGATTTGGTCGATGTCCCTTAGCGAGCAGGCATTAGTAACCACTTTCGCAACAGCCTTTAACTAGTTATCCATCTCAAGTTGTATCGAGTTAGTATTCGTTACCCGCTACGCTTTGAGGCCACTCCTAGCGCCTCGGACACCGCCGCGGGCTTCCCCACCGCATCTTATCGCCTGAGTTATCCATCGCTGGGCGCGGTCGGCAATTCCCGATGAACATCAGCGGGAAATACATCTTCGCGCAAACCTATGAAGGAAGGATGTCGTAACGCCCCCTCATCCGTCCACGCGCTAAATTGCACCTCACAGACCAGTTCGGGCCTTATCCAGACACACTCCTTCAACTCATTCGCTGTTATCCCACCATGCCATCGTCCAGCCCGGGCAATCCTCAGGTTAGAGAAAGGACATTCCGAAATCCTCAGATTGTCCATGCGTTCGCGAAGCCACAACAACAGCTTCTGGCCAAACCCACTCCCAACTTTGCCGCAAAATTTGAGCCCATCTTCCTCAAAAGTTCCGACCAGAAGCGCACCAAAACCTGAGCGACCGCCTTTCGCTTGAGTGTACCCGCCAATAACGAATTCCTGTCGGGAGGTCGCTTTTATCTTGACCCATTGGCCAGTGCGCTTGCCCGACTCATAAAGCGAGCTCCTTCTTTTCGCGACTAATCCTTCGAAGCGTTGCTTGCAGATCTCATCCCATATTTTTTGCACCGGCCCTTTCAATTCGTTCGAAAAGAATATGGGCGAATTCACACCTTGCAGAAGCCTTCCCAGGCGCTCGCGGCGTTCGGACAACGGACGTCCTCTCCAATCCCGCCCGCCGAGTGAGATGACGTCAAAAAGGTAACAGGCGACAGGCTGACCCTCTCGATAGTTTTGCAAAAGTTGGAAGGACGGACGGTTGTCGTGATCCAAGGCGACAATCTCCCCATCTAAGATCGCATCCTTGATCGGGAGATTTTGAAGAACTGAGACAAGAGGTGCAAACCGCGAGGTAAGATCATTTCCATTGCGGGACAGCAACGTCACCACGCCTTCTCCAATGATTACCAGCACTCGATAGCCGTCGAATTTCAGCTCGTACAGCCAATCTTCGCCGGTCGGAACCGCATCAACAGCCAGGCACTTCATCGGCTCCACGAACCGCTGCCGAAGGCCTGGATCACGCCCTCTTTGCGGTTCACTTTTTCTCGGCGTCTCTTCGGTCGCTTGTTGCATCGAAGCTTCGGCATCAGTTCGCGCGCTGTTATTCCGGGTCGCGTCATAATCCGGCCGATTCTCAGAGACCCGTGCTCGCATTCGCTTCGCGTCAGCAGCGACCTGATTACTAAGTTCCTCGGCCCAACCCTCTGGCAATTTTTGTTTTTGTCGAAGCAGATCTGCAAACGGGTCCCCGTCTCTCTTGACCCGGGCAAGGACCTCTTCCGCCTCTAAAAAGAAACAATCAGAATCCCCCTTCCTAACGTAACGGTCTACCTCATCCCACTGAAGAGGAGCAGCTGCAAAAGGTCGTGCTCGCGCCCGCAACGAATACACATTTACCGTTGTCTTACTAGAATCATTTTGACTCCAATCGATCAGGACCTTGCCCTCGCGAAGGTCTTTTTTCATATCATGAACGACACGATCCGGATATGCCTGCTGCATCGCTATCGCAAGCGCTCTGGCAAAAGATTTCGTTGCTTCAAAGGAAGTTGGAGTATTTAAGGGAATGTGAACCTGGAGGCCCTTGGATCCAGTCGACTTGATCAGACACGTTAGTTTAATCCTCGCAAGCAATTCTCTGATCCGGAGAGCAATCTCTGCACAATCTCTGACATCAGCGGGAGCCCCGGGATCGAGATCAAAAACAATCTGCGTCGGCCTTTGAATGTTTTGCTTCCTGGCCAGGAAAGTATGGAGTTCGAGATTACCGAGGTTGGCCGCCCAGATCAGGCTTGGAAAGTCATTAATCAGGCAGTAGTTAATCTTTCCGCCGGGATCCCTCTTGCTGGGCACCTCAGCGGTCTTCAACCAGGCGGGCCTGTGACTTGGGGCACGCTTCTCGTAAAAAAATTTTCCCTCCACTCCGTCAGGATATCGCTTGAGTGTTACGGGTCTGTCTTTGAGATGAGGCAAAAGGACTGGTGCAATCCTCGCGTAATAGTCAATTACTTGACCTTTTGCGAATCCGGTTTCCGGATAAAACACCTTGTCGAGATGCGTCAGACTCAATTCGCGCCCATCAATATTTACGCGTTGCGGACTCATGGCCTGCAGGTCTCTCGTTCAAGAGAGATGCCTGGTAAATCAGTTCCATCAATTGCCGAAAATTAGTCACCCCTTCACGAAGAACCCTTTCCCTCGCCATCGTAAGTTTTTTCCGCATCTAAAGATTTAGTCAACAGCATGTTCCGATTTTCAAGGATCTATCGCTAAGCCGCCGGAACCATTCCGCCCAGTTACCCTACCCGTTCTTTCGGGGAAAATCCCGAATGACAAACTCCTCGAAACGCGTATTGTTTCGCTTCGTTTACGACCTCACATGACTGATCCTTTCTCCAGCGACGGGGTGTCAAGGTTTGGGCGGCGACCTCACAGGAAGGCTGATAAGGGCCTATTCGATCAATTGTTGGAGCTGGAGAGCCGAACCAGGACTCAGATCTCAGGCGAGACTCCCGCCAAGTGCGCCCGGCACATCCTGTTCAGTGTTCCGAGCCAGAAGACGAGCAACGCTGACAACCTTTCGAGATACGTCGAATAGTGTCGTGTCCGCGAAATAAGCAAGCTCAGGCGCCTCGATTCTGAAACTCGCAAAGGACTTCGTCTTTTTTCCCTTCCAAAGTCCTGTGCTGCGACCAATAATCTTCCAGAACCAAACATGAACACCATTGAGGTCATCGATCTTGACCGTGAGCACGCATCGCTACCGAGCGAAGCTCGAGATCGCGCCGTCGACGCCCTGGAGAATGGCAAGGTCCTGTTCCTCCCACGATATGGGTTTCCCGTCGCAGACGCGGAACGCGGGCTCTTGTCTCCCACGGTCGTGAACAAGTCCAAGAACGTAAGCTACGACCCGGGAACCCGTGTACTTGGGGGAACTGAGTTATCCGGCGCTAACGCCGGCTTGCTCCGCGACATGATCGCGCGGTTCGCAGATTTCGCGCAAGATCTCCTCTTGGAACTGTTCTCATCCTATGCAGGGGGATTGATTCGGGCCCGGACCAGTTTCCGTCCTGTTGAGGTTGAGGGACGCGTCTCTTCCTGGCGAAAAGACGACAGCCGGCTGCATGTCGACAGTTTTCCCTCCTCGCCCACTGGTGGAAAACGAATCTTGAGGGTTTTTTCGAATGTCAACCCGGAGGGTCGCAGCCGCGTTTGGCGGGTCGGGGAACCGTTCGAGCAGATGGCAGCCCGTTTTCTACCCTCGATCAGCCGCCCTCTCCCAGGTAGTGGCGCACTCCTCGCTTTCCTCGGTATAACCAAAAGCCCGAGGACGGAATACGACCATTTAATGTTACACCTTCATGATCGCATGAAGGCTGACGATCGCTATCAGAACGAGGTTAAACAGATCGAGCAGGAGTTTCCGCCAGGGTGCACGTGGCTCACTTTCTCCGACCAGGTTTCGCACGCTGCGATGCGCGGGCAATACCAGTTTGAGCAGACGTTTCTTCTGCCTGTCGCACAGATGCGCGATGAGCGCCGGTCCCCCTTGCGGATCTTGGAGCGCTTGACCGGCCGGAAGCTGACTTGACCCAGCACGGGGTTCCCTCACGGAGCGAAACAGTACATCCGTAAAAGGTCCGTGGGCGATACGAACACCTCCCGTACCTTGTCGAAACCAGCCTCGCGACCCAGCGAATGCCACTGGGAGATCGTCTCCGGAAAATCGGCAGCGCGGACGTGGGCTGTCATCGCATCCCATTCCGCGGGTGTTAATGCGCTCCATGATAACCTCTGACGGTCCCAGCGGCGAAGCCAGGCATCTCGGTCTTCGCCATCCGGGCTTGTATTCTCGTAGATCAGCAAGAGGCCGCGATCACCCACTACGCCACGGAGCGCTCGCATTAAGTCCAGTTTCATCGGGGTGAGGAGGTGGTGCAAAGACAGACCAATCCACGCAACATCCGCGGGCTCGGGCCGGTCGCACAGGGCCTCAACGAAATCGCGTCGCTCGAGCGTGACAGGGCAGGTCAGTTCCTCAAGCGCTTCGATCGCCAAATCGAGCGCCGGCTGGGAGAGATCGATCCCATGGTAGTGCGCCACTCGTGTTCCACGCAATGCCCCCACGGTCGCTCTTGCATCGCCGCAGGCAATGTAGAGGAACCGGGAGGGTGGGAACGCCTCGTCGATCAAAATCCGGTGAAGCCGAGCATAAGCCTCGCGATGGAAAAGATAGTTGTTGTCGACGACTTTGCGATAAACCTGCCACTGCTTCTCGAATAATGCCAGGGCGGCTAACTCTTTCATATTGGTGCGAACTGTCTGGAAGCCGGAATGAGATGGGTCTCATCTAATTACAAACGCGTCGACACCGCCGTGTTTCAGAATTTCTACGGAATCGTTGGATCAACTCCTTCAGAGCGCCTCCTGGCGCCCGCGAATTTCGTTGAGGTCACCGGAGCGAGAGTTTTCCTTTTTCCTCAAAACCGGACGGGATGCTATAGTTTTATTCGCAATGGAGATAACGAATGAAATCGGAGCACAGTTCGCCCCAAGTCGAAGCTGGTGGATTCCGCACGACTCGATGGAGCGTGGTGCTGCTTTCGGCGCAGAGCCAAGCGCCCGGGTCCAAAGAGGCGCTTGCGCAATTGTGTAGCACCTACTGGTACCCGCTCTACGCATTCGTCCGATATCGCTGCCATTCCCCGCAAGATGCACAAGATATCACCCAAGGATTTTTTTTGCACCTGTTAGAACACAAGGCTTTGACACACGTTGATCCTCTCAAGGGAAAATTCCGCTCCTTCATGATCGCATCGCTGCAGAACTACCTATCACACCAGGGAGAACTGGCGCGCCGTCTAAAGCGTGGCGGAAAAGTGGAATTTGTCTATATTGATCTTCAACGCGCTGAAGATCGTTATCGGCTTGAACCAGTCGACCATTTAACACCGGAAAAGATATTCAACGCCAGGTGGGCGATGGCCTTACTCAGCACCGCGATGAACCGACTGGAACGCGAATGCGCAGCCCAGGGAAAGACAGCGACGTTCGAGGCGCTAAAGACGTTCTTAGACCCCATCAATAGTGAAACACGCCCGTCCTACGAGCATATAGCAGCCCAACTCAAGGTTAGTATCGGCGCAGTTAAGACGTTGATTCATCGGCTGCGCAAGCAGCATTCTGCTTTCGTGCGGCAGGAGATTAGCCGGACGGTTTCCGATCCTGCCGATGTAGATGCAGAAGTTCACGAGCTTTGCGAAGCTATTATCGCTGCTGAAGGATGGGTCGTGCCGTGAAAACCGATTTCAGAGAACCCGTGCAGGAACCCAGCAAAGAGTCAGGGTTAGAACAGCGTGAAGTATACACATGCGCAGCCTGCGGTACGAAGTTTCCCGCCACCAGACAGGGTAGGCTATGTCCGGTTTGTACCCTGCGCCGAGCTGTCGGAGACAAATCTGCGCTGGACGAGGCACAATATCCGGCAACCGGACCCGAACCCAGCAGCGACGACGCAGAGCCCAGATCGCTGGTCCACAGGCTCGAAAACTATGAACTGATGGTGGACGAGAATGGCAGCCCGATTGAGCTCGGTCGTGGTGCTATGGGCGTGACCTACAAGGCGCTCGACGTCGATCTCCGGTGCCCGGTGACACTGAAGGTCATTAAGGAAAGATATCTTAGCGACGAATCCGCACGGCTTCGTTTCTTGCGCGAGGCGCGCGCAGCGGCCAGCGTTCGACATCCGAACGTTGCCTCGGTATTACACCTGGGCCGAACTGGGAGCAGTTACTTCTACGCGATGGAGTTTGTGGAGGGAGAAACGCTCGAGAACCTTATCCAACGCTCGGGCTGCCTCGAGGTAAAGCTGGCGCTGGAGATTGCCGCACAGGTCGCCGCTGGTTTGGCTGCCGTCCACAGGAAGAACCTCGTCCACCGAGACATCAAACCAGGCAACATCATGGTGAGCTTGGAGAACGGAGGCGCTCGAACGGCGAAGATTATCGATCTCGGGCTGGCTAAGGCGATAAGCGAACCGCCTTCTGAAGCCGCGATTTCAATGCCCGGAGTTTTTGCTGGGACCCCGGAGTTCGCTAGTCCCGAGCAATTCGCGGGAATCGGCGTCGACATCCGCTCGGACCTCTATTCGCTTGGCGTCACACTTTGGGAGATGGTAACCGGTAATGCGCCCTTTCGGGGTACTCCCGCTGAGGTGATGTACCAGCATCAGCACTCGCCACTACCAGTTGAACAACTCAAGGAGGCGCCACAGCCGCTCATCGCTCTCCTAGAGGTGCTCCTGGACAAAGACCCAGCCAGGCGCTTCCAGAATCCGGCCGAACTCTTGAAGGTAATGCCGATGGTAAGAGATGCTATCGACATGGGGCGCGCCATCACGCACGAAAACCTGGAGAAATTGCCCGCTGTAGATTCACGCACGGCAATTTCCACGCCGACAGCAGGCCTGGGACCCGAGAAAATTTCCCTGGCCAGATTACCCGTCACCGGACGCGATCTGTTTGGTCGGGAGGAGGATATCGCGTTCCTGGATGAGGCATGGGCGACCCGGCACCTAAATGTTGTTACGATCGTTGCCTGGGCTGGTGTCGGGAAATCCACACTCGTCAACCATTGGCTCGGACGGATGAGTATAGAACATTATCGTTCTGCGGAGCTCGTCTTCGGCTGGTCTTTCTACAGACAGGGTACGAGTGGGGGCTCTTCTTCCGCCGATGAATTCCTGGACGCGCCGCTCACCTGGTTTGGCGACCCGGATCCACGGCTCGGAACGGCCTGGGAGAAAGGCGAAAGATTGGCGAAGCTCGTGGCGTACCGCCGGACCTTATTAGTTCTGGACGGCCTGGAGCCGCTGCAAAATCCGCCTGGTCCTCAAGAAGGGCGAGTACGCGAGCCTTCCCTTCAAGCGCTTCTGCGCGAGCTCGCTGCTTTCAACATCGGGCTTTGCATAATTACCACACGGCTGCCGGTTGCGGATATTGCAAATCACGAAGGCACCTCAGCCCCGCGTCTGGACCTGGAACATCTATCCAGCGATGCCGGTGCCAAGCTGCTCAGAGCGCTGGGCGTAAAGGGAGACGAGGCGGAGTTGCGAATTGCCAGCAACGAGTTCAAGGGTCATTGTCTCGCGCTAACGCTGCTGGGCAGCTATCTGACCGATGCATACAATGGAGATATTCATTGTCGAGAAGAAGTGTCAGAACGCCTTGCTCACGACGTGCGCCAGGGAATTCTTGCCCGAAAAGTAATGGAATCTTACCAAACCTGGTTTGGTGAGGGTCCGGAGCTTTCCGTTCTCCGCATGTTAGGTCTATTCGATCGTCCCGCCGATGAAAAGGCCCTTGGAGCCCTCCTGAAACCGCCTCCGATTCCTGACCTCACAGAGTCCTTAACAAATTTGAGGCCGACTGAGTGGCGAACGATTCTTGCCAGGTTAAGAAGAGCAAAACTCCTCGCCGGGGAAGACACGCACGATCCTGGAAATCTTGATACGCATCCTCTCGTTCGTGAATATTTTGGCGAGCAGCTTCGAAGTCAACGACCGAACGCCTGGAAGGAATGCAATAGGCGGCTATGTAATCACTATCGAGCGATTGCGCCCCAGCTGCCGGATAGTTTCAGGGCCATGGAGCCGCTTTTTTTGGCCGCCATCTGTGGCTGCCGTGCCGGCTTATTCCGCGAAGTGCTGCATCAAATTTATATTCTGCGGATTCAGCGAGGGAATGCTTCCTTCGCGGCCAACGTCCTTGGAGCTAGAGGAGCAGTGCTCTCGGTCTTAGCTCATTTTTTCGAACACGGACGTTGGGGTTCACCCGCGGAAATGGCCGTCGAGGGACAAAGCCTGATCGCGGAAGATCAACTCTACATTCTCATGCAGGCGGCGCTATATCTAACGGTCACGCGAGGCTTCGCAGCACCGGAAGCCCGAACCTGTTACGAGCGCGTGGAGTCCTTGTGTCATTCGCTTAATCGTCCTCTTCTCCTGTATTCCGCTCTGATGAGTCAGTGGCGGTATACCCTGTGGACTGACAAACTGAGCGCAGCGATGCGGATTGCCGAACGAGTTTACTCGCTCGCGCAGGAGGAGAATGATGCTCGACTAATGATGGGAGCGTACCGGGTTTTGGCTTCTACGCTCTACTTTTTGGGCAATTTCGAGATCGCGCGACAATGGGCGATACGTGGTCTGGAAATTTGGTGTTCAGGAGGGATACAGTGCCAGGTAGAAGAGGTCAGCGCGCCCGCCGTCAATTGTCTGTGCTTTAAGGCCCTGACCGAGTGGCATTTCGGAGAGAGCGACTCTTGCAAAGCGGCCATCGCGGAAGCCATCCCATTAGCGAAAGAGCTTAACGATATGCCTGCATTAGCAGTGGCACTATTTTTTGCCGCGCATCTCGCCCAGTTTGAGGGTAATCACGCTGAAGTGGAACAATTCGCATTGGATTTAATTGAATTGTCAACCCGTCAGAATTTTGCAATTTGGCTGCCTATCGGAGCCATTTTTCGCGGCTGGGCACGAACCGCTAGCGGTGATACAGCTGAAGGCCTCTCGTGGATCGAAAACGGAATAGGAGACTATCGGGCAACCGGCTCGATGGTGAACGCGTCATATTTTCTAGCCCTAAAGGCTGAAGCTTTGCACCTTTCAGATCAAATTCCCGAAGCTCTTGAGGCGATAAGCGAGGCGGAAGCATTCGTCGAAAGATCGGAAGAGCGCTTTTGGTGTGCCGAATTACTTCGGCTGCGCGGTGTGTTTCTTGCGGCCATGGGTGCTGACGAGACCCAAATTGAGGCTTCATTCTGCGCAGCCATCAGAACCGCAAAGGAGCAGAAGTCGCTTTCCCTGGCGAAACGCGCGGAAGCAACCCACACAGAATATCGCCGCAAAAAGCGAACGCGTTCGTCTCCATAACGCGACAAGGAGAAAGATGGGACGGCACAACGGAGGCCCTCCCTCCCTAACTTGCATTTCTCACGGTCCAGTGAGAAATGCGCACGAAGGTCCGATCCCGCGGCCGCGGGATCGGGGTTAGCCGCGAAAGCTTTCGCCCCGGCAAGCTGCTTCCCAAGCAGCTTGCGACGGCTGACTTTCTCACAAATCGAAAAATTTGTGAGAAGGTCAGGCTAAAATGATTGAGTTCCTTATCCTGAATGTAAACCAGCTCCCGCTATAGATTCAATGATTCACCAGGTTGTAAAACGTGGATCTCCGCTCCGGAATCTTTTGCCAGTTTTTTAAATTCATGCGGATTACCCGTCAGCAGCGGGAACGTTCCCCAGTGAATTGGAACAACATGTTTGGGTCGCAAGAATTCAACCGCCTTCTTTGCCTGTTTCGGCCCCATCGTAAACCGATCGCCGATCGGCAATAGTGCCAGATCAATCGGAGTTTCTTCGCCAATCAAACGCATATCTGAAAACAGCGCTGTGTCGCCCGCATGATAAATAGTTCTGCCTTCAGTTTCCAAAACGATCCCAGCGGGCTCGCCTAAATAAAGCGGACGCCCCCCATCTTCGGTCACGGATGAACTATGAAACGCGATCGTGATTCCGACTCGACCAAATGAAAAGTCCACGGAACCACCATGATTCAAAGGTTCCACCCTGGCACCCTGAGCCTCAAGCCACTGTGACAATTCGAACGTCGTGACAATCGGAGCGCCAGTGCGCTTGGAAATAGCAAGTGAATCGCCAAGGTGATCGATATGGCCGTGCGTTAACAGGATATAGGTAGGATCGATGATTTCCGCTCTGATCGAAGCCTTCGGATTGCCGGTAAGGAATGGATCAAAGAGAAATCGCTCCGAAGCCGTTTCAAGATAGCAGGCGGAATGACCTAGATATGTAAACTTCATTGTTGTTCCTTGAAGGTTGGAAGGTTGGAAGGTTGGAGGCTAGCTGCAAAGCCCAATCCTTCAACCGCAATACTCCAATACTCCCATATTCCAATCCTGCATCACCCCATCCTTCCAATCTTCCAATCTTCCATTACTCCAGTTTTACTCGCCCATCAGGAGTTCCCTGATCTCGTCCGTTGACAAAGAAGTCATGAGAGGTTCTTCACTCTCGACCGTGGCGTCA
>Ga0126381_100010034_pt1 | contig 10640 bp, 8 predicted proteins | sample PanSoiMetPlot_28_FD_96465 | JGI IMG/M metagenome (GOLD analysis project Ga0126381, IMG submission 96465) | Tropical forest soil microbial communities from Panama - MetaG Plot_28 | ecosystem: Environmental > Terrestrial > Soil > Tropical forest > Bulk soil | place: Panama | collected 2016-02-17
CAGCAACGGAATGCAGTGCCACGAGTTCGACCTGCTCCTTTCAGACGCGCTTGATGGCGTCCTCAGCGGGACCGGGCTCGACCGCTTCCATGCGCATGCCCGTACCTGCAAGACGTGCGGGACGCTGTTTGAGGAAGCGGAAGCAGGCCGTCAGTGGCTGAAGGGCCTCATGGAGGTGGAGCCTCCAGCCAGCCTGGTCCCGAATATCCTGGCATCCACGATGGGCGTTGACAGCCAACGCCTGCAGGTGATGACCCGCGCTCCGCAGCCACGGGTTTCGTGGTGGGAGCACGTGCAAGCTTCGTACCTGGAGCCGATGTGGGCCGTGGTTCGCCAGCCGCGCTTCGCCATGTCTTTCGGCATGGCGTTCTTCGCGCTGTCGGTGGGCCTGACGGTAGCTGGCGTAAAGCCATCGGACATCCGGAGCGTTGATCTCCGGCCTTCGGCGATCAAGCGCACGTACTACAACACGCAAGCCCGGGTCATCCGCTATGTCGATAATGTCCGGCCAGTGCTGGAACTTCAGGCTGCGCTCCGCACCATCAAGCGCAACGTGAACCCGGCCGAACCGGGACCATCCAAGCAGCAGAAGGAACGTAAGAACGACACAACACAACAGCCTGAGCAGAAGCAGGAGCGTAATTACAGCCAATCAGGGGAGAAGCTTATCCTGGCGGGCGCTCCATTGGGTTCGTCTGTCTTTGATGGGTCAAAGCTTGATCCGTCGAATCCGGATCTGCCTGTAGTGTCGGTGACCACGTACAGGAGGATCGTATGAACTGCGCCAATCACAGCGATCAAGCTGCGGTGGCGTTCTGCCGCACCTGCGGCAAGCCACTTTGTAGCCAGTGCACCCGCGATGTACGCGGGGTGATCTACTGCGAATCATGTCTGGCGGCACGCCTGGAGGGTGCGCCCGCGCCTGGGTATGTTCCGCCCCAGCCACCGTATACGGCCGTTCCGCCGACTCCGCCGCCCCCGACCGGCTATCAGCAATTCATGGATCAGGGCCTGGGCGTCAAAGTCGGCCCCGGTCCAGTTTCCGGGCCCAATCCCACCGTCGCGGGCATTCTCGCCGGATTTTTCCCTTTCGGCGTAGGTGCCGTCTATTGCTCGCAATATGCCAAGGGCCTGTCCCATCTGGTGATCATGGTGCTGCTGATCATCGGGGTTAGTTCCGATGTGCCGTGGTACATGCACACGGTTCTAGGTTTGGGCATCGGGTTTTTCTACGTTTACCAGATCATCGACGCCGTGCGTACAGCGCGAGCGCTTCAACTCGGAGAACCCATACCGGACCCATTTGGACTTGGATCGATGTTCGGATCCGGTTCTAGCCCCACGCCTGCGGTGTCTTCCGCGAAGAGCGAGGCCAAGGTGCCTGTGGCCGCCGTCGTTCTGATCGGCCTCGGCGTGCTTTTCCTGATCAACACGGCTTTTGATTTCAGCCTCCATCGCTACTGGCCGGTGATCCTGATTCTTCTCGGCGTGTACCTGTTCGCGAAGCACTGGGGACTGCTCGGAGGCTATCCGCCGGGATGTGTGTGCGAACGCTGCCGCACCCGCAAGCTGATGGGGCCGGCCATGCTCGTGACCATTGGCCTCCTGTTCTTGCTCGACAACGTTTCCAGGATCGATTTTGGCAAAACCTGGCCGGCAATCCTGCTCGTTATCGGCGTCGTCAAACTGTTGCAGAGTAATGCGTCCTATACAGGGCACATCGGTCCACTGCCGCCAGGGCCTGGGGCCTATCCCCCTACGTATCCACCAGCTCCCGGTGCGCCAGATGCGTATCCGGATGCCGCACAGAATCCGCCGACGCCTCCGTCGCAAAGCATGGATCCTTCCTCAGGGGAGGTGAAGAATGTCTAACCCGGTTGCGACTCCTCCGCCTCCACCGTTCTCACCACTGCCGCCACCACCGCCGCCACGACACAAGTCCTTCGCCGGGCCGCTGGTGCTGATCATTATCGGCACAGTTTTTCTGCTCGGCACCATGCGTGTTCTTTCGGTCGGCAAACTGGCCCACCTGTTTGCCAATTATTGGCCGTTACTGCTGATCCTGTGGGGCGTAGTCAAGATCATTGAGCATCAACAGGCGCGGCGGGAAGGCACGCGCGTCTCCGGCATCGGCGCCGGTGGAGTCCTGCTCGTGGTCATGATCGTGGTGTTCGGCCTTATCGCGAACCAAGTCCAGCGTGTGAACTGGGCTGGGGTGCGCGATCAAATCAACATTGATGACGGCGATTTCAACAACATCTTCGGCGACACGTTCAACTACGACGACCACCTGGAGCAGAGCTTTCCCGCCGATGCCAGCCTCAAGGTGATCGATAATCATGGCGCGGTCAGCGTCCACGCCTCCGACGACGACAAGATCACCATCGTCGTCCGGAAGCGCATTGGCGCTGAGAATCAGGGTGACGGCGACAAATACAATGGCGAAACTAAACCGACGATCACAGTGATGGGCGGGCTGGTTACGGTTGATGCTAAGGTCGAGGGCGCAGGAGATCATCCGGTAGAGACTGACCTCGATATTTCCCTGCCTCGCAAGGCTCCCGTAACGATCGTCTCGCGCCGTGGCGATGTGAATGTCAGCGGTCGTAGCGGTAATGTCGACATCTCCACCCAGCATTCGGACACCTCCGTTGACGACATAAGCGCCAACGTGAAGGTGAATCAGGAAAAGGGCTCTGTCAAAGTCGAGCAAGTCACCGGCGACGTCCAGGTCGGCGGGCGGGTTAACGAACTTACGGTCGCCGACGTAAAGGGCTCCGTACAGCTCGAAGGCGAGTTCCAGGAGAGTGTCAAACTGGAGCGGATCGCGAAAACCGTGACTTTCAAGTCGTCCCGCACCGACATGGAGTTCTCCAAACTCGGCGGCTCACTCGACCTTGATTCCGATGATCTGCATGCCGACGATCTCACGGGACCGTTGCATCTGATGACTCGCTCGAAAAATATTCGCCTGGATGGCGTTTCCGGGGACGTACGCATGAGGAACGACAACGGCAGCGTCGAATTGATCATGCGGAATTTAGGCAATGTGCAGGTCGACAACCGCAATGGTGATGTGCAACTGGCGGTGCCTGACAGAGCCGGCTTCCGCCTCGATGCACGCACTCGCGGCGGGGAAATCCAGTCTGAATTTCCGGAGTTGAAGGTCAACAACGACGAGCACGAGGCGCACGCCAGCGGAAGCGTAGGCAGCGGCTCATCTCACATCGTGATCAACAACGAACACGAGGGCATCGAGATCCGCAAGGCTTCGAACCTGCCGCCAACTCCTCCGGTACCCCCAAATCCGGCGAAACCGGCCAAGGCCTTGCCACCACCGAAAGAAAGCCCTGAGGCTACAGATAACTAGCCGAAGCAGCCAGAATGTGACGCTGAGCGGCGAACGAGACCGGGAAGCGATCCCGTTGGGAGTCGAAGCATCCCTACCTCAGGAGAAACGCTGGAAGCAGTAGTCCGTGGTAGTTTGGATTACTAGATGCGAGAGGCGCACCCACTCTCAAACGGTTCTGCCCCCCTGTCTTGCCCTCGCCAACTCCTCGATCTTCCCTAACACCTCATCCTCGCTCATCGCAGTCGAGTCGATCACAACCGCATCCTGCGCCGCCACAAGCGGAGAGGCCGCCCGGGTGCGATCGCGTCTATCTCGCTCGCGAAGCTCAGCGGCTACATGCGCCGCAACCTCGACCGCAATTTTCTGCTGCGCCATACGCCGCTGCTCGCGCACAACGGGATCGGCATCCAGAAAGATCTTCAAATCCGCATCCGGGAAGACTTTCGTGCCGATGTCGCGGCCCTCCATCACCACTCCCCCGCCCGCCCCCATCGCGCGCTGATGCGACACCATCCACTCCCTCACTCTGGGGTGCACGGAAATGCGCGAAGCCCCTTCTGTCACATCGCGCTCGCGAATACGCACCGACACATCCTTGCCACCCAACAGTGTGCGATTGCCGCTGATGGTCGGCTCCAGTTGAATTCGGGAACTGTCAGCCAATTTCACGAGGGCGGTCTCATCGTCGAACGACGTATCGTTCTCGATCGCCTGCAGCGCAAGAGCGCGGTACATCGCCCCGCTTTCAAGGTTCACATAGCCGAACTTGCGCGCAAGCCGTGCTGCAATCGTGCTCTTACCCGCGCCCGCCGGGCCGTCAATGGCAATGATTAATTTTCGCGTGCTGCCGGAATCCTGACTCATCGTGTAAGCGTAACGATTGTACACGGGAACGACCGGTCGGTTGCCGACGCCGCAAGACTCCAGAGTGCGAATGCAAAAGTTTGCTTTTGGCGATCCCTGATTCCACGACACTTCCGATTTTGCCGCTACTACAAACGCACTAGATCATCGAATCAGTGTACGAAAAAGTGAGGCCGGTATGAGGAACAGACTCAAGCTGGCACTGACCGTCCTGGTCCTGCTGCTGGCTGTTGCATGTTTCAGCCGGTTTCTGGACTGGATGAATCTTCCCAGCGACTTTTGGTTTTGGAGCGGACTCGGATCGTCGCTCCTGCTACTGGTCGTTGTCCCCTCCATGATCGCCGCGATCTGGCGACCACAACGACACTGAACACAGCGCCACGGCAGCGAGATTGCCGCCGAGGCACGCCGCTGCCCTCGCATTCTCTGCGCACGTGCGCAGAAGAAAGGAGATTTCTATGACGACTACTATTTTCAATCGCGACATTCGCAATATCAACGACGAGAGGTTCAGCGGTATCAGTCGGAAGAATCTCCTTCGCGTGATCGCGATCGCGGGAGTGATCATCATCGGATGGATTCTTCTAACCAGCGTCGTTCGCATCACTCGCATCAACGCGGGATACGTCGGCGTCGAGGTGAACCTTGCCGGCAGCCAGCGCGGTGCGCAGGACATTCCGGTCCGTACCGGATGGGTCTTCTATTCGCCACTGAAGACGCAGGTGATTGAGTTTCCCACCTTCGTGCAGACGGTGAAGTGGACCGCCGACGTGAATGAGGGCCATCCGCTGAATGAAGAACTGGTCTTCAACAGCAAGGAAGGCCAGGAGGTACGTGCGGACGTTTCGCTTTCGTATGCGATCGATCCCGTACGGGTTCCGGAGTTTTACGTGAAGTACCGGACCGACGACCTGGACCGGTTCACGCACGGCATGTTGAAAGACATTGTGCGCAACGCGCTGAACGAAGTCGCGTCAACGTACACGCTGGAGGATATTTATGGCGAAAATAAGGCGCGGTTCCTGCATGAGGCGCGCGAGCGCATTCAGGCACAGGTCGAGTCGGTGGGCGTAGGAATCCAGCAGTTTGGATTCATTGGCAAACCGCGCTTCACCGCCGCGATCGAGCAGGCGATCACGCAGAAGACGCAGGCCATCACCGAAGCCGAGCGTGCCCGCAATCAGTTAGCGGTCACGCAGGCCGAGATGGCGAAACAAGTGGCCGAAGCGGAAGGCGAAGCTCGCAGCCAGGTCGAACGGGCACGCGGCGAAGCAACTAGCACCATCGAACGCGCCCGTGGTGAAGCCGAAGCAAACCGTTTGCGCCAGGCTTCGATCACTCCGCAGTGGCTTGAGTGGCGCCGCCTGGAAAACCAGCGCGCCTTGGTGGAGAAGTGGAACGGTGATTTGCCGAAGATGATCGTCAGCGATAAGGCGGGAATGATCATGCAACTGCCGATCGATCAGAAATAGGAGTCTTGGTTCACGTGCGGGCAGGCCTCGTGCCTGCCCGTACTTCTCCCGGAGCCCATCCGATCTCCCGCAGCGCGCGGATGCTCAGTGAGTCATGCCGCTTCGCCAGCCGGACTCCCATCTCGTCGCGTACCAAGTCACAGTGATAGAAGTGGGGAAAGGCAAGCCCCAAGGCACGATAAAGAAGAATCTGGCGGGCCGTAGACTTCAGCAGATCCGCACCGCGCACAACTTCAGTAATTCCCATCGCTGCGTCATCGACCACAACGGCCAGTTGGTAAGCCGGCACATCATCCCGCCGCCAAACAACAAAATCTCCAAAGTCCCGGCCAGCGACCACCCGTTGTGGCCCAAGATGCAAATCTGTGAAACCAATCTCCTCGCCATCCCGAACCCGAAACCGCCAATTGAATCCCACAGGTGAATCAGGCACAGCTGGTGTAGCGGCGGACGCATGGGTCCGCCCCGCAAGCCCGGAGCGCAGCGAAGGACGAGCGGCAAAGACCATGGCCCCCGCAGGCCGGCATTTCCCGGAGTACAGAGGCTCATCATCCCCATCATTCGGCGCCCCCGCGGCAAGCGCAACATCCTGGCGCGAGCAAGTACAGGGATAGATAGCGCCAACATCGCGCAGCCTCTTCCAAGTTTCGAGATAGAACGCCCGCCGCTCACTCTGCGTGTAAGGTCCAAACCCTCCACCGCAATCCGGTCCTTCCTCCCAGGAGATTCCCAGCCAGCGCACGTCCTCAATCATCGCGTCGACGAACTCAGCCCGGCAGCGCAGCGGATCCAGATCCTCATTTCGCAGAATAAGTGTTCCCCCGCGTTCAATCGCACGCTGCGCCGCAATCCAGAACGTCCGCGCATGCCCGATATGAAGAAGCCCCGTAGGCGAAGGCGCGAGCCTTCCACGATATGGTCCAGGATGGAATTGATGTGGCAAACTTCGATTAACGATTAGTGCGCCGCGCTCCTCGGTGCCGCCATTTTGGCGGGCGTAATTTGCAGCATCGACTTCCCGCCCACGTGCACAAAGCTCAGCTCTCGTGCCGCCAGCAATGCATTGACTGCCTCTTTCACCTTTGAACGAGGGACAAATCTTCCGAAAAACGTTTCCAGTTCTGCCTGCTCCACCGCGATCACGCAATCCAGATATTTCGACACCAGCGCCGAGAGCGCCTCCGGAACTGAAAGCTGCACTCCCTCTTTGAGCGCGTCCGGCGCCCAGCGATACAGAAGATCCCACACCGATCCTTCACTCGGGCTGTAGTCCACCCGCGTGATGCGCAGCTTCGACCACAACTCTGCTAATGCTTTATCCAGCGCCGCGATCGACAGCCCCCCGCCCAATCGCTCCAGCAATTTCTTCTTCGAGAGCGCTCCGCCGCTTTGAATTAAGGCATAAAGATCGCAGGCCAACTGGGAATACGGAGAGCGCGTCCCCGGCCTTGGAGGCAGCTTCGGATTCCGCTCTCCCATCAGAGCGTAGAAATAAGGAAACACCGAAGCCGCCACGAGGAATCCGTTGTTCTCCTCGAGCAGATTCGCTTCAAAAGCTGTCTTCTCTCGAAGCAATCGAACCATCAGCTCAATGGCCTCGGCAGCCCGCGGATCTTTGAAGGCATGCTGCCACTCGGGCAGCCGATCGTCAGACCCCACGAATGCGCCAACAAACGTCGGCACGAGCAGCGCCGGCCGCTGCGGATACATGAAGGACATCCCAACATCTTCCAAAAATGCGCGCGCCGCTTCGATCGTCTGGATGGGCTTCCCATCCAGACGCCACTTCTCACGCCGCATTTGTTGCAGATCGAGATCGGTCACGGTGTGATCCGATTATAAAGGGCCTCCATGCTCCAGAACTCCGGCTTGTATACTGCGCCCTAGGACAAGACGGTGTGTACTCCTGCTTTTCATGTCGCTATCGCACCCGCACGCTTCCGAGGCCGCGACACCCATCCAGTAATCAGATACGCTTAAACGCTTTTTGAATGTCTTTCACGGAATATCGCAACACAACCGGCCTGCCGTGCGGGCACGACATGGGATGATCCGTCTTCGCGAGTTCCGCCAGCAGCCACTCCATCTTGTTCTGCTCCAGCGGCATGTTCACCTTGATCGCGGCATGACAAGCGATCGACGCGGCGATGCGGCTTCGGACCTTCTCCAGATTCAGCGATTGCTCTTCGCCGGAGATCTGGTCGAGTATTTCGTGCAGCAAATGCTCGAGCGCGCCGGCGTCGACTCCCGCAGGCGCGACTCTTACCGCCACGCTCCGAGCACCAAAGGGTTCAGCCTCAAATCCGTTGCGCGCCAATTCATCGGAAATCTCGCTGAACACGGCCTGTTGGGCGGGAGACAGCTCCAGCACCATCGGCATGAGCAGGCGCTGGCTTTCTGCCTTCATTGCGGCCCGCTGCTTGAGCACGCGTTCGAACAATACGCGCTCGTGCGCCACATGCTGGTCGATGATCCACAATCCGTCCTCGTTCACCGCGAGGATAAACGAATTACGAACCTGCCCCAGCGGGCGAAGCGTGCCCAGCGCCGACAGCGTGGGCTCTTCTTCGCTGACGTCGAGTAGGGGAGAGCATCCGTGATCAGCAACCGCATCGATATGCTCGCGAGAAAGTGACCGTGCAAAATTCGGGGCTAGTGGAATTGATTCCAGCTCGCGCGCGACCGGGATGGCAGCGTTCGCTTCCACAGCAATCCCCCCTTCAAATTGCAAGCGGGAGGAAACCGGTGCCAGCGCATGCACCTGCAGCGCGAAGGAGCCACCACCCTCTGACACATCCGGGAACCGAGAGCCGGAAGCCGAAAGCCCACCTTCCGGCGCGCCCGGTCCCGGGCGCATGGACCCCGGCGTCAGCGCCTGGCTCGCGGTCGCGTGCGCCCGGATCTCCGCCACAAACTGCGGCACCGGACGCGCCTTCATCAACACCCCACGCACTGAGTCGCGAACAAAGTCATGCACGGCCGTCTGCTGCCGGAAGCGCACCTCGGTCTTGGAGGGATGGACATTTACGTCCACTTCGGCAGCAGGTAACTCCAGGAACAGCAGCACGACTGGATACACCGTAGGCGGAATAATGTTGCGGTAAGCCTCCGTGAGACCGTGCTGCACCACCCGGTCGCGAATCAGGCGCCCGTTCACAAAGATGAAAATCGAATTCCGGTTCAGCTTCTGAATCTCGGGTTTGGAGACGAAGCCGTGAATCCGCATCTCGCCAGGATCTTTCGGTGCCGCATCTTCGCCCTCGAAATCAACCTTTTTCCTCCACGGCGGCGGCTGCGGCAATCCGATGTGCTCCAAAGCCTGTCGTGCCGCGACGGCAATCAACTGATCGAGCGTCTCCTTGCCAAACACCTGATACACGCGCTCGCTATGTCCCGCCACCGGAGGCGCCACTAACATGGCATTGGTCGCCGAATGCAGTTCGAAATGCTTATCAGGATGCGCCAGTGCGTAATGCGTTACCAGCGACGCGATGTGCGATAACTCCGTCGATTCCGATTTAAGAAACTTCTTGCGCGCTGGAGTATTAAAGAAGAGATCCCGAACCGTGATTGACGTCCCCCCCGGCAGCCCAGCCTCTTCGACACGCGCCATCTTTCCGCCATGAATCTCGATGACGGTTCCCGAAGCCTGTTCGGCCGCTCGAGTTTCCAGCCGCAAGCGCGACACCGAAGAAATTGATGGCAGCGCTTCGCCCCGGAAGCCGAGCGTGGCGACACTCAGCAAGTCTTCCGCATTCTTGATCTTCGAGGTTGCGTGACGTTCGAATGCCAGCATCGCGTCATCGCGAACCATGCCGCAACCGTTATCGGTGATCTGGATGAGTTTCTTTCCGCCTGCCTCCACGTTGATCCTGATCCGCGTCGCCCCGGCATCGAGAGAATTCTCCAGCATCTCCTTCACAACAGAAGCCGGTCGCTCCACCACTTCGCCGGCGGCGATCTGGTTAGCGACGGTTTCGGAAAGAACGTGAATGCGGCCCATGAAAAATCAGTGGCCAGTCGTCAGTGGCCAGTGTCAGTTTCGCAGATGGAATGGGAAAACAAAAGACGTCCCATCATCCGCATTTTGTCGACCTTCGCACTTCACCCCCCAGCCATATTTCCAGGGAGTCCACTCACCAAGAACCTGGGCACTCATGGCGCTTCGGGATGCTCCGCGCTGTAAGGATGGCAACAGGGTTTCTCTTTCGGAGTGAACTCCATCACTTCGACGCGCGTTCCGTCCGGATCGTACGCATCCAGGCTGTCCTTGCCATCGCGGCCGACTTCTGGACCATCGAACTTGCCCAGGCCGTTCGAGCGAAGCTGGGCCGCAGCACGGTGAACGTCTTTCACGCCGAATGAAAAATGATTCTGCACTCCCAGTTCTTTATGGTCTGCATTCGCTGGAATGTTAAGCATGTATTCGATCCAATCGGGACCATCGGGCACCTGGAGTTCGTACCAGTCGACACCGTCATCCTTGAACCCGCCGTACCAGTAGAGGCGAAACCCCAAAAGATCAACATAGAAGCGATTCTCCGCGGCTTGATCCTTGACCACAAAACCCGCATGGATCAGGTGCGTACTGATCTGCTTCGACGCAGGTTCGTGTCCGCTTTTCGATGGTGTTCTCTGCACGAATGCGATGGCATTGCCCTCCGGGTCGCGCACTCGAAAGGATCGTGCACCATCGGAATCGCTCCGCATGCTGTCAGGGTGCACGTCATGCGCCAGCAGATAACCACGCATCTTGATGAGATCGTCGGTCGCGAAGGCAACTTCTGCAAGCCAGTTCTTGAGTGTCGCGTTGCTGACTTGGGCCGGTGCTCGTTTCAGGATCACCCGCTGTTCCGACCGAGCCAGGAGAAAGCACGGCTCAGGATCTGCATATTGCGGACACTTGGCGGTGAGTCCAAAAACTTCCTTATAGAACTGCCGGGATTTGTCGA
>Ga0126381_100010035_pt1 | contig 10640 bp, 7 predicted proteins | sample PanSoiMetPlot_28_FD_96465 | JGI IMG/M metagenome (GOLD analysis project Ga0126381, IMG submission 96465) | Tropical forest soil microbial communities from Panama - MetaG Plot_28 | ecosystem: Environmental > Terrestrial > Soil > Tropical forest > Bulk soil | place: Panama | collected 2016-02-17
CGGCCCTTGATGATCTCGAGGAGGAGCCCGCCAAGCAACGGGAGTTCCGCTCGCGCAATCCGCTCTTCGGACTGCCCAATGTGATCGTGACTCCGCACGCGGCCTATTACTCGGAAGAGTCGATCGCGATTGTGCGCCGCATCGCTGCCGAAGAGGCGGTTCGTGTGCTGGATGGACAACCTCCGCGATATCCGGTGAACGACATCGGGAGCGCAGGTCGAGCAGGTCGATCGGGTGGAGCGGGCCGAGCGGGTCGAGCGAGCGCCTGAAGGGGTACGCCTCCACGCATGAGAGCTTGGCAATTGGACCGCCTCGGCGGTGAGCTGCGCTTGAACAACGTCCCACTGCCGGAGCTGCGCCCGGGTAGCGTGCGGGTGCGGCTCGAAGCCTCGGTGTTACTTTCCTATTTGAAAGAGTATGTCGAGGGCAAGTTGCCCTTCTACTCACCGCCGACGGGTCCTTTCACCATCGGGACTAACGGGGCGGGTGTCGTGGACGAGGTGGGCCGCGACGTGTGGCACCTCCAGCGTGGACAGCGCGTGCTCGTGAGCTCGCACTTCATCGCAAGGGACAACGTCGATAACCCGGCGCAAATCCTCATCGGGATCACTTCCATCGGTCCGGACTCCGGGCCCGTTCTCGCCGACTGGCCGGACGGGACGCTGGCCGATTACGCACTCTTGCCCGTTGAGGCCGTAATCCCCGTCGAGGGTCTGGAGGAACTCAACGCCATCCAGCTCGCCGCCACGAGTCGTTTCGTCGTTCCATTCGGCGGGCTCATTCGAGGAAGGCTCGTCGCCGGCGAACGCCTGATCGTCACTGGAGCCACGGGAGCGTTCGGTTCGGCCGCGGTCCTTCTTGGCGTCGCCATGGGTGCGAGCAAAGTGGTGGCGGCCGGCCGCAACGCGGAGGCGCTGCAAGCAGTGGCGCAGGCCGGGGGGCCGCGAGTGACGCCGGTGCAGCTCACGGGCGTCGTCGAGGCAGATGCAGCCGCTCTTCGCGCAGCTACAGGCGGCGGAGCCCACATGGCTTTCGACATGGTCGGGCGCGCGCGTGACCCCAGGGCGACGCTCGCGGCGCTTCACAGCTTGCGCCGCGGAGGCCGTCTCGTCCTGATGGGAAGCATGACGACGGAATTGCCGATCCCTTATGGACTGGTCATGGTGAATGACCTGGAGATCATCGGCCAGTTCATGTACCCGCGGGGAGCCCATCGACGGCTGCTCGATCTGCTGCGTAGCGGCCTGCTCGACATGAGTCCGATCAAGGCGGTGGTGTACCCGCTGGCGAAGTTACCGGAGGCGATGGAGGCTGCTGCCTCAGCCGGCAATCTCCAGTGTGTCGTGATGGAGCCGTAGATTTGACTTAAGTCGGGCCTCGGACGTTGGTCTCGAGCCATCCCACGAGGGCATCACCCGGCGTATCTGCGACAGCCATCACGGGTTGTGCAATTCTCGGCCTGTGAGAATGCCGCCGCCATCGGCTCAGGAGGCGGGGAAATGGCATCGAGGACTGGGTACTCGCGCGTCATTGCAACCACATTGGCGTGCACGCTGGCGGCAGCATGTGTCAGCACGCATATCGTCCCTCCGACCGTCCCTCTCACCTCGGGGGCCGCCTCATTGAAGGGCAAATCCATCACGGTGGCGGAGCACGAAACTCCGACATTCGTCGTCGTCTCCTCGCACAAGGTCGGCTTGGGTGGCGCGGATGGGCTCGGGGGTGCCGCAGATGCATCGGCCCAGGGTGGTGCCTCGACGGCCGATGGAAAGCAGATCGAGGAAGAGGACCAGCTGCAGGATCCAGCGCCGAAGATCGGTGAAGGCATCGCGAGCGATCTCGCCGCTTTCAAAGATCTGACGATGCATGACAGCCACGGCGCTGTCGCGAAGAGCACGGACCCGGCCGATCTCGTCCGGCAATACACCGGAAGCGATCTCATCCTCGACGTTCAGACGGTGGACTGGTGGATCAATGACTTCGCTACCGACTGGATGCACTACAGGGTGTTCTACCGCATGAAGGTGCGGCTCATTCGTACGGCCGACAGTTCGGTGCTGGCAGAAGGAGTGTGTATGCGCGGCAACGAGCAGACCGCCGCCGACGCACCGACTTTCGAAGAGCTTCTTGCCGACCACGCCGTCTTGCTCAAGCAGCACATCGCCAACGAGAGTCAGTCATGCGTGCAGGAGCTCAAGGGCAAAGTGCTCGTGCTCTAGGGCGACGAGTGACCTCATGACGTCGCCACCTGAGTCCGCACGTATGTCCGCTCGCGGTAAAAATACGCAACCGGAATGAACAGGATCGCGACGATCACCATCATCTTGACGAAGAACATGAAGTAGGCCGGCCCAACGAGCGCGTACGTAGTCACTTGTGCGTGCGGCGCATCGAATGAGCCACGGGTGACGGTGGGCTTGCGGTCCTCCACGTTGAGCAGACTCACGCGCCCATGGCTCGCGTCCACGCTCGCGACGAGGAAAGTACCCGCAAGCGGGTCGCTCGTACCGTTAGGCCGCACGACGTACACGCCGGTCTGGCCGTCGAAGTCGATCTTCTGCCCAACGACGATGTCGCCCGCATTCGCGAGGTGCACCCAGGTCTCAGATCCCACCTCGATGGATGAGGCGGCCAGCGGCCGGACCATGTAGTGATTCACTGCCGCAGTGAGTCCATTGCCGAGACTGATGGAGAAGTAGAAAAGCGCCATGACGAAGCTCTTCATCGTGAGCGGCGCCTGCTTGTAGGAGAACTCCAGTCCCGTGATCGAGACGAGCACCTCGCCGCAGGTGAGAATCGCGTACGCCAGGAACTGCCACCAGATGCTGACGACGAGCCCCGCCTGAATGCGTGACTCTATCCACGCGATGACCACGAACGAGGCGGCCGTGACGAACAAGCCAATGGTGATCTTGCGCAGTGGAGTGACGACAAAGACCTTCGACCACAGCGGATAAACGACGTAACTGAAGAGCGGGGCGAAGATCAGAATGAAGACCGCATTGACAGCCTGCACCTGCGCAGGAAGCAGCGTGATGCCGAAGCCGATGTTCTTGTCCATCAGCGGCGAGCGCGCCTGCAGCGACCAGGTGGTCCCGTTGCTCTGGTCCCAAAGCGACCAGAAGAACGCCATGAAGATGTAGATGATCGCCAGATTGAGGAGGGTCTTCAGGCCCGCCTTGCTGAAGATTTCCCTGAGCCACTTCATTCCGGCCGGCGGTACGACCGCGTAGCGTTTGCGCCCGAGCCAGAAAACGATCGTGGCGAGCACCATCATCGCTGCCGGCGTCCCGAAGGCGACCGTGGGGCCATACTTGGGCAGCAGCCAGGGACACAGCAGGATGGAGATGGTGGAGCCCGCATTGATCGCCAGGTAGAACAGGCTGAAGGCGCGCTCGATCAGGTGCTGGTTGGCATCCGTGAACTGATCTCCCAGGTTGGTGGCCACGCAGGGCTTGATGCCGCCGGTGCCGAAGGCAACCAGAAACAGGCCGATGGCAATGGACTGCGAGTCGCGGCTCAACGCCAGCGCGACGCAGCCAATGGCGTACACGATCGAGAAGACCAGAACGGTGCGGAACTTACCCCAGAAGACGTCCGAGACGATCGCCCCCAGGAGGGGAAAGAAATAGGTCGCGGACTTGAACATCGAGCCCCAGATCGTGGCCTGGGCCTCGCCGAAACGGAGGTATTCCACGAGGAACAGCGCGAGCATCGCGTTGATCCCGTAGAAGCAGAACCGCTCGGCGAATTCGTTGACGATGATGAAGGGGATGCCAGCCGGCATCCGCGACTTATTCCGGGCCTCCACGGCCTTTTCAGCCTCCAGGGCCTTTTCGGCCTCCACGGCCGCCAAGCTTCGATCCAATCCCCACCCCCGCGTCTTTGAGCTGCTTTCAGGCCGTTTTCCGGGTCCGGCCGTCTGGCGGCAGCACCCGTGAGCTTAGGAGTGCTACGCTCCCCGCTTCCGGCTACGCTGGATTGTATTCCGTCCGGCGCGCGAACTGCGTCGGTAGTCTTCCCAGGTTGCGTCCTTGCGTGATCTGCGAAGGAGGGGCGGGGCGAGGGACCCCGTCGAGAGGGTCGGGGCAGGGGGCCCCACTTATAAGTATGAGGGGGAACGCGCCTGTGAACACTGATCCGCGCGAGACGCTGGCCAAAGCGCCGATGTGCTGGCTGCAGATAATGGCAGTCGCCATCACCATCGGACTGAACGGCCTGGACGGATTCGACGCTCTCTCCATGAGCTTCGCGCTCCCGGGAGTGGCCTCGGAATGGGGCGTGCCGGCGGGCAAGCTCGGCATCCTCGCTTCCATGGGCCTATTGGGGATGGCTCTGGGCTCGCTGATGCTCGGTGGCGTCGCGGATCGGATCGGCCGCCGCAAGACGACTCTCGGCTGCCTCGTGCTGATGACTTTCGGCATGTTCGCGGCCACCACGGCCAGGGGCGTTACCGAGCTATCGGTCTACCGCGTGATCACGGGACTGGGAATCGGCGGCCTGCTCGCTGCGATCAACGCGATCGCAGCCGAATTCTCCAATGTCAGGCGGCGTGACCTGTCGGTCGCGATCATGTCGATCGGCTATCCCATGGGCGCCGTTCTGGGTGGCCTGGTCGTGCAGCAGCTGCTGAAGGTTCACGATTGGCGCTCGGTGTTCTACTTCGGCGGGGCGGTGACAGCCGTGTTCATTCCGCTCGTGGTGCTCTACGTGCCGGAATCGGTTTACTGGCTGGTTCGCAAACAGCCCGTGGGAGCGCTCGAGAATGTCAACAAGGCCATGGCGCGCATGGGTCATGCGCCCGCGAGCGCGTTGCCCGAGATCGCTCCGGATGTGCGCCAACGCTCGTTCAGCGACATCTTTGCGCCGGCCTATCTCGCGATCACGATCCTCGTGTCAGTGACGTACTTCTTCCATGTAACCACCTTCTACTACATCGCCACATGGGCCCCGAAGATCATCGTCAACATGGGCTTCACTGCGTCGCAGGGGGCTGGCGTGCTCGTGTGGGCAAACGTGGGCGGAGCGTGCGGCGGGATCATTCTCGGCATTCTGTCGAATAGATTCGCGCTCAAGCCGCTCACGATCACGATGATGGTCCTCGGTGGCATCGCGGTTATCGTCTTCGGCAGATCTCCTCACCAGCTGCCGGCGCTCTCCGCGTTCATCATCGTTAGCGGGTTCTTCACCAACGCCGCGATCTCGGGCATGTACGCCATTTTCGCGAAAGCCTTTCCGACTCACGTGCGCGCATCCGGGACCGGTGTGGCGATTGGCATCGGACGCGGCGGATCCGTGATCGCCCCGATCATCGCCGGCTATCTATTCCAGGCGGGAGTGAGTTTTCCGACGGTCTCGCTGATCCTGGCAATGGGGTCGCTGTGTGCCGCGGCCGTTCTGACTCAACTGAGACTCCGTCCGGATCAGGCCGAACACCTTCCCGAGCAGGAAGGCGCGGCCGTGAGCGGCGCCACCACGGCCTGAGTCTCTCGTCCGGGAAATCCAGGGATGGGCTCGCAGTCGGATCCCGTGATCGTCCTGGACCGGCTGACCAAGCGCTTTGGCTCGCAAGTCGCCGTGGACGCGCTGTCGTTCAGCGTGCCCTCTGGTCAGATCGTCGGTTTCCTCGGCCCCAACGGCGCCGGCAAGACTACGACGCTGAGAATGTTGACGGGCATACTGCAGCCGACCACAGGGACCGCGCGCGTCTGCGGCTTGGACCTGCAGAGCGATGCGCTGGAGAGCAAGCGCCGCATCGGCTTCGTACCCGAATCCGGCGCGGTGTTCGAATCGCTCACCGGGCTTGAATACCTGGAGATGGTGGCTGCGCTGTATGGCATTCCGGCCAAAGCGGCACGCGAGCGCATCGAGCAGTTCATCGCCTTCTTCGATCTGAGCTTCGACACGCTGGTCAGCAAGCTGCTGGGGGCGTACTCGAAGGGCATGCGGCGCAAGGTGGTGATCACCGCCGCACTGCTGCACAACCCTGCGGTCGTCCTCTTCGATGAGCCTCTGGACGGGCTGGACGCCAATGCCGCGGTCGGCTTCAAGACTCTCATCCAGACTCTCGCACGCGAGGGCAAGACCATCCTCTACAGCTCCCATATCCTGGATGTCGTCGAGCGGGTGTGCGATCGGGTCATCATCATCGACAAGGGTCGGCTGCTGCTCGATGGGGCACCCGAGGAGCTAGTTGCCACCCACCAGGCCGGTACATTGGAGAACCTGTTCACGCAGCTCACCGGCGGTGCGGAGCTTCAGCGTCGCGCCGAGGACTTTGCCAAGACATTCCTCCCGTGAACGCGGCGGACACGAATCGGGTTCTACATCGTCTCTTTCTGACGCTCTTCTTCAGGGGCCGCAGCAGCCGCGGACTCAAGAAGCAAACGCCGGTCGTCTCCATTGCCACGAAGCTGCGCGTCATCCTGATCCTCTACGCCGCGCTCGGGCTGAGCGTCGCCGTGCTCTGGCGCCAGTCCATCTTCGTGCTGTCTTCCTACCTCCACGCGCTGACCTTCATGTTCGTGGGCATGTCCATCGCCACTTCTGCGGGGGAGATGCTCTTCAATGACGAAGAGGCGGATATCCTGCTTCACCGGCCGGTGCCTGAGCGTGCCCTGCTCTGGACAAAGGTCTCGGTGTTGCTGCGTGTGTCGCTATGGCTTGCCGTTGCGTTCAACCTGACCGGATTCGTGGTGGGTACGATCTCACCTCAGGGGAGCGTGTGGTTTCCCGTGGCGCACGCGGCATCAACCTCCTTGGAGGCTCTCTTCTGTGCGGGCATGACCGTGCTGGCCTATGAGCTGTGTCTGCGGTGGCTGGGTCGAGAGCGTCTCGAAGGATTGCTGACGACGGTGCAGGTCATCCTGTCCGTCAGCATCGTCCTCGGATCGCAGATCCTGCCGCGCCTGATGTCCAACCTGACCCAGATGCACCTCGACCTGCACGGATGGCTGCTCTATGTCCTTCCGCCGGCATGGTTTGCAGGCTTCGACGACGCTTGGGCGGGGACACACACGACCCTGTCGCTCGCGCTTGCCGCGGTGTCGGTGGTGGCTACCGGTGTGGTGATGTGGTTGGCGTTTGGGGTCCTGGCCGACGACTACGGCACAGGCCTGCAGTTGATGAACGAGGCGGCGCCCCGTCCGCGCAGTCTGGCCGGCAGGGCCCGACTGGCCGGCGGCCGCACTCTCGACAAGCTGGTCGCTCTGCCGCCGCTATCGTGGTGGTTGCGCGATCCGGTCGAGCGTGCCTCATTCCTGCTCAGTCTCGCCTATCTCACCCGTGACAGGGACTGCAAGCTGCGGGTGTATCCGGGCCTCGCTCCCTATCTGATCGCGCCCGCCGGGATCTTCCTGCATCGGGGTGGCGTCGATGTCACCTATTTCCTGGCGTTTGCCGGCTCATTCCTCGCCCAGGGGACGATGCTGCTGCTCCACATGCTACGCGTCTCCCAGGACTGGGCAGCGACCGACGTGTTTCGCCTGGCTCCCATCGCCGGGCCGGCGCCGCTGTGTAACGGGGCGCGCAAGGCGACGCTGGTGCTCTTCGCTGTGCCTCTGGCAGTCGTTGCAGCCGTGGCGGTCTGGCTCGATCACGGCGATCCGGGACGCCTCGTGCTTCTGTTGCCGGGCGTGATCGCGATGCCGGTGATCTCCTGGATTCCTTGCCGAAAGGGCCTGGCCGTGCCGCTGTCTTCGCCTCCCACTGGCGGACCGCGAGCGGCGCGCAGCGGGCTGTCGTACATGGGAATCATGCTCGGGACTTTGGTGCTGGTCTTTGCGTCTGTCATGGTGTGGCAGGCGGGCTGGTTGGGTTGGTTTCTGGCCGTGGAGTTGGTCGTGGCCGTGATCCTGGTCATGCTCATGCGGTGGCAGGCACAGGCGGCTCGCTGGCCGGTGATCGACTGATGGACTGCAACTGACGGACTTCACTCTCGCGCACGCCGTGACACGCGCGCTGTGTTACCTTTCCGTCCCCCGTCGCCCGAGGTGAAATTCATGCGTATTTTCAGCTGGCCGCAGCGAACGCTCTTCTCCGCTCTGACTGCGCTCGCTGCTCTTGGTGCCTGCATTCCGTCGGTGTTCGCCCAGGACACGCACACTGCGGCTGATGGCACGACCGCCTGCGCCAGCAACGCCAGCGGCCTGAAGCTGATTCCGGGCTTCTGCGCGACGGTCTTCGCCGATCATCTGGGGCATCCTCGACACATGGTGGTGGCTCCGAACGGCGTCGTGTATGTCAACACGTGGAGCGGTGTTTACTACGGCAACGACAAGCCGCCTGCGGGTGGGTTCGTGGTGGCGCTGCAGGACACCGACGGGATGGGCAAGGCCAATGTCGTGAAGCGCTTCGGGGAGACGGTGGAGACGGGCGGTGCCGGTGGCACCGGCATCGCTCTCTACAAGGGCAAGCTCTACGTGGAGATCAACGACAAGATCGTCCGCTATTCGATTCCTGCGGGTTCGATCGTGCCGAGCGGCCCGCCTGAGGTGATCGTCTCGGGCATGCCCTTGGGCGGCGACCATCCCATGCATCCGTTCGCGATCGACGCGGATGGCGGGATGTACATCGACATGGGTACGGCGACCAACGCCTGCCAGCAGGAAAACCGCATGCCGAAGTCCCCGGGGATCAAGCCCTGCACGGAGACGCAGACGCGTGGCGGCATCTGGCGCTATGACGCCAACAAGACGGATCAGAAGTTCTCTCCCGCCGAGCGCTACGCCACCGGAATCCGCAACGCCGATGGCATTGCAATCGATTCGAGCGGCCACGGGGTTTATGCGACCCAACACGGCAGGGATCAGCTCGCAGAGAACTGGTCCGAACTGTACAAGCCGGAGCAGGGCGCGACCCTCCCGGCAGAGGAGCTGTTGAAGGTCCAGAAGGACGGCGACTATGGGTGGCCGGAGTGTTACTTCGATCCGGTGCAGAACAAACTGGTCCTCGCTCCCGAGTACGATGGCGATGGTGGCAAGACCGTTGGGGGGTGCGCCGGCAAGAACGCTCCCATTGCCGCATTCCAGGCACACTGGGCGCCGGATGACCTGCTGCTGTATCAGGGGAAGGAGTTTCCCGCTCGTTTCCACGGCGGCGCGTTCATTGCCTTCCATGGCTCGTGGAACCGGGCACCGTTTCCGCAGGCCGGATACAACGTGACCTTCCAGCCGCTGAGCGATGGGCGCGCGAGTGGCCGATGCGAGGTCTTTGCGGACGACTTCGCCGGCTCAGCCGGCAACAAGCGTTCAGGAAAGGCACTGCATCGTCCCACCGGTCTCGCGATCGGGCCTGACGGCGCACTGTATGTTTCCGATGATGCGCGGGGACGCATCTATCGAATTACCTACGTCGGCGGTGAGAGCGGTGAAGCGCACGGCACTCCGTGTCCCGCCGCGAACGCCTCTCCCGGCACGAGGCTGGCGACTGCAGCAGCGCCCCCGGAAGGGCTGAAGAAGGACGCGGGCGCTTCGGCGAGCGCGCAGCTCCCCGTGCCTCCCGGGGCAACGGCGGAGATGGTCGCAGCGGGTGGGCGTCTCTATCACGCGCAGGTGGGTTCAGCCACCTGCACCGGATGTCATGGCGCCGATGGCGGCGGCACGGCTCTCGGGCCCAACCTGACCACGGGCAAATGGGCGTGGAGTGACGGCAGTCTGGACGGGATCAAGAAGACGATTACGGAAGGTGTCGCCAAGCCAAAGAACTACCGCTCGCCGATGCCACCGATGGGCGGTGCGCAACTGACTCCTGAACAGGTGTCAGACGTGGCTGCCTTCGTCTGGGCGATCGGGCGTCCGCACTGACCTTAGGAGCCAGGCTCGTCCACGTCCGCCGTGGTCGTGCGGCGCAGCTCGCGCGGCTCGTTCAGATCCCAGCGCCTGCCTCGATGTAGTATGGCGCGGTTGTCCCAGATCACGAGATCTCCGGGCTTCCAGGTGTGCCGGTAGACATGCTGGCGTTGGGTCGCGTGCTCGAGCAGATCCATGAGCAGCAGGCGCCCTTCGGCAACGGTCATGCCGACGACGCTGCGGGCGTGTGCGCCGATGTAAAGGAGCTTGCGCCCCGACCCCGCATGCGTGCGCACGATCGGCCAGGTCACCGGCGGGAACACCGAGCGCGAGTCCTCGGAATACGAGTCGTCCCCGAGCAGGATGCGGGAGTGGAGCGCGTAGTGTTCTGCCTCCAGACCCTCCAGCTCGGCTTTCTCACGCTCATTCAGAGCATCGTAAGCGGCTCGCAGATCGCAGAACTCCGTCTCGCCGCCCCGCGAAGGTAGTCGCACGGCATACAGCAGCGAGTAGCGCGCTGCAGGCTTCTGGAATGAGCTGTCGCTGTGCCAGAGCTGGTTGGCAATGTTGCCGACGATCTTGCTGTGCGAGCGCGCGACCAGCCGGCCTTCGGCATCGAGATTGGACATGTCGGCCACTTCCGCATAGCCGGTGCGGATGGCCGCCCCCTCGGTGCGGTGCCGTGCCACCACTTTCGCAAATCCCAGTTCGAGCGGTCCGAACTGCATCGTCATCGTGCGCTGCTGCTCAGGGGTCAGGGACTGCTCGTGAAAGATCAGAACGGCATGCCGGTTCATGCCAGCGTGGATCGCGGCGATGTCCGACTGCTCCAGGGGCTGGCGAAGATCGACG
>Ga0126381_100010037_pt1 | contig 10639 bp, 4 predicted proteins | sample PanSoiMetPlot_28_FD_96465 | JGI IMG/M metagenome (GOLD analysis project Ga0126381, IMG submission 96465) | Tropical forest soil microbial communities from Panama - MetaG Plot_28 | ecosystem: Environmental > Terrestrial > Soil > Tropical forest > Bulk soil | place: Panama | collected 2016-02-17
AACACTTTCCGGCTGACTTTGGTGATAACCAGATGATGGCGAAGTGCAGCCTTGAGCGAAAGTGTTCCGGCTTTCGCAATTTCTACCTGTTCGTCTCCGCTGAACTTGAGCGTGGACAAAATGCTTTCGACAAGGACGGGATCATTCTGTGGAATGATGCCGCAGGCGTCTCCCGCCTCGTATTTGATACGGGAGTCGGCGATGGACCAGCTGAGATGCAGCGTGAGCTTACTCGATCCGCCGCTTGTGAGAGATCGCCTCTCAATCAGCTCAGAGAAAAATGGATTCTCGCGCGATGGTCCTGCAGAAACTAGAAGTGCTTCCGAAGCACTTGTCGGTTGAACCCTCGTTGTGACTTCGGCGCGAGCGGTGAACGCAGACGGTACTGGCTCCAATGTTGTAGTCGGTTGCGCGACACTCAGACTGCTGGAGTTTGTCGAGATTGTGTCTAGCCGCTGGAGCAGGTCCGCCTTCCATCGAGCGAAAGGCGCGTCCACATCTACATCGCAATCCACTCTTTCGCAGATACGATTCGCACCGAGCGAAGCGAGCTTATTGTCCAGGTCGATGCCAAACTTGCAAAAGGTTTCGTAGTGGCGGTCTCCGAGTGCAAAGACCGCGAAATTGAGATTCTCATAACGGGGAAAGTGTTCGACACAGACTTGCTCATAGAACGGCTGCACAGCATCGGGAGCGTCTCCCTGACCATAGGTGCTGGCGATGAAGACAGCATAGCGCTCGGAAGCAAGCGATGATGAGGTGTAGGCTTCAAGCGTAGTGGCGGAAGCGTTATAACCCCTGCTTTTGAGCTCTTTTGTCAGCTTGCGTGCAAGCCCTTCTGCCGTTCCGGTCTGCGAAGCATAGAAGACAGTGATTTTCATCGACTCCGGCTGTGTAATAGCTGCCGGCGCAGGAATACTTGAAAACATTCCGGCCAGAAAGCCGTTCAACCACGCGCGCTGTTCTTTTGAAAATGGTGCATCGTCGGGCACAAATGGGATCATCGACGGCATCGTGTTAACTCACTTTCCCGCTACAAAACGATTTGAGAGAGGCGATGTCGTGCCTCCTGCTGAATGACAGGAATGACTCCTCAGGATGACGAATCTTCATATACGAAGCGAAAAGGCGCGATATTACCGGTGGCAAATCTGTGAACTTAATGCTCGCGATCAATTCTCGGGCCAGGCCCTGGTCGGCATCCGAACCACCCCCGATGACGACCTGGTAGCCTTCTTCGTTCTCGACTTTCATGCCCAGCAGGCCTATGTCGCCGATATAGTGCTGCGCGCATGAGTGCGGACATCCAGTTACATGCAGATTGACAGGCTGGACGATGGAGAAGTGTTGATCGAGCATTGTGGCTAGCTCGACCGCGTGCTTTTTTGTGTCGGTCGCGGCATAGCGGCAGCCCTTGTTCCCCGTACATGCCACTGTGCCGGACATTACGCTGCCCGCGCTGATCGCGAGTCCCGCAGCAGCAAGAGCGTCGGTGACCCCTGCGATGTTTTCGGCACCGATGTTCGGAATGATGAGGTTTTGCCACACGGTAAGCCTCAGCTCGCCCGTACCAAAGCGATCGGCAATCTCTGCTAGAGCGATCATCTGGGTCACGGGCAGCCTGCCGACCGGAACAGCAACGCCGATGAAATTCAGGCCCGGTTGCCGCTGTGGATGAATCCCGATGTGTCGCATACGGTGGATAGGCTTGCGCGCTTCACAGTTCTCTGCGGGAAATTTGAGCAGCGGAAAAGCGAGCCGCTTTTCAGTTTCTTCCACGAATTTCGCGACTCCCCATCGGTCAACCAGATATTTGAGTCGCGCTTTCTTTCGATCGGTGCGGTCTCCATTTTCACTGAAGACCCGAATCATGGCGGCGGCCACTGCGGTCGCTTGACCTGGGTGAAGCAGGATTCCGCAATCGGTAGCGAATTGTTTGTGTCCGGTGATGCCGCAAAGGAGCGCACGAAAGTAAACGCCGGCGGGAATATCGTGTCCTTCACCGACCTTCACGGCGACGAAGCCGATGTCGTTCGTATCGGCGAGTGTGCTGATGGAGCCGCCGTTGTCGAAGGCGATGTTGAACTTGCGCGGCAGCCCATAGAGGTCGCGTGAGTTGAGGATGTAGTGATGCATTGCTTCGGCAAGCGGCCCTACGTCGTAAACCTCCTCGGGGTCGATTCCTGTAATGGGGGAGGCGGTGATGTTACGGATGTTGTCCGCGCCGGCGCCTCGTGAAGTCATGCCGAGCTTCTGCAAGTTCGTCATAACGCGAACGATGTCCTTTGGCTGAAACTCGCGGATCTGAAGATTGCCGCGCGTAGTAATGTCCGCGCGCCCTGATCCCCACTCGGAAGCCATCTGCGCGAGGCCGCGCATCTGCTGCGAAGTAAGAACACACCCGGGCACGCGCAGCCGCAGCATGAACGAGTCCTGTGCAGGAGCAACGTAGAACAGTCCGTGAAACTTGAAGCGAAAGATGTCTTCGGCGACGGGCGCACGATTTTCGTTCGCGTGAGCAAGCAGCTTGTCCCAGATATCGAGCGGATTCTCGTCGTGCTTCCAGCGCTCTTCTTTGCACAAGTCGGAAACTGGCGTTCCGAAGTAGGTCTCATCGGAGACCTCCACAGCCTGGTTGACAACTCCCGACTCGGGATCGCCGGTGATCAATCCGGAGTCAGTATGGCCCACGAATGGGGCGCAGCCACGTTGCGAAACCCCCGCGAAGAATCCTTGCAGGTAGTGCTTCTGCTCTTCTGTAAAGTCCCCGATGTTTGTGAACAGCCCGATTGCCATACCGGTTATTCCTTATGCCGTCGTGTCGCGAGTAAGAAGCAATTGCACTTGCTCGCCAACCTAGGTTTGTCGCGCATGAACGCGTGAGTGCCAAATCAAAACGCCGCTGAACGCAGCGACGGATTCAAAGCTCTTCGCGGAGCGAGACTTGTGAGGAGTTTCCGGTTATGACACGGCGTGGTGTCATTGGTGAATGGATGCGAAATCCGCTTTCAATTGAGGCGATGCTACCGTGGATCGTTTCCTGCCGCAATACGCAAAACGAACTTTGATCAGGATTTCTGTCATGCCGGTGGGCATTGTTTATCGCGCGCATAAACAAAATCGATTGCGAAGATCGCCTGATGATTTCGTGCAAAGATAATAGTTGAAAACCCGAACAGCCGAGGCAGCGCTGACCGCGACATGCGTGTCTAGAAACGCATAGATCCGCGATGGAGTCGCGCTCCCCAAAAGAGGCTCCATGTTGGAGGATTGCGATGGCGCACGCAAGTTTCGACGGTCTGCGAGTCCTATCGCTTGAATCGCGCCGCGCGGCCGAGGTCGCCAAGCTGATTCGCACTTACGACGGCGAACCGCTTGTCGTACCTGCAATGCGTGAGGTTCCCGCGACGTCCAATAGGCACGCTTTGGAATTCGCAGATAAGCTCATGCACTCAGGTTTCGATCTGGTGGTCTTTATGACCGGTGTGGGTGTCCGAGCGCTGCTGAATATTGTGGAGACCCAATATGATCGGGAGGCATTCCTCGGCGCGTTGCGATCCGTAAAAGTGGCGTGCCGCGGTCCCAAACCATCCAATGTCCTGAAAGAACTGAAAGTACCAGTCGCTGTTTCCGCCCCTGAACCCTGCACTTGGCGCGAAGTGCTGTCGTCTCTGGATTCTGAGTTTGGACAATCCTTGTGCCAGTTCCGGGTCGCAGTGCAGGAATACGGCGCCTCTAACCCGGAATTACTTTCCGCTCTTACGGAGAGGAGTCAACAGGTCACCAAGGTGCCGGTGTACCAGTGGACGCTCCCGGATGATTTGCGGCCCTTGCGTGAATGTGTTCTCGGAATAGCTGGCGGAAAAATTGATGTTGCCCTCTTCATGACCGCTGTACAGGTAATCCATTTATTCCAGGTAGCGGAGCAGATGGGTTGCGTTGAGGAATTACGTCGCGGATTTGAATCGATCGCTGTGCTTTCGATCGGCCCGACAACGACGGAGGAGTTGCGTCATTACGGCGTCGTGCCCGACTTTGAACCGTCACGGCCAAAGATGGGTTTCCTGATAAATGAGGCCGCACAATATGCGGCGCGGCTCCTCAAAGAAAAGCGCAATAGGAGACCTGAGGACGTCGCGTCTCTTCAGCCTGAAATCATACCCGTAAGAGAGATTCATAACATACCCTCCGGAGTCAAGAGGGTGGCACCGTCCACTCCCGCAATGGCAGGATTTCGCAACGGTCTCGCTGCCTTTGACTTCCTGCATGAGATCAGCAGCCGAATAGCATTAGCGGATGCATTTCACGTCGTCCTGAATCGTATTGTCGAATTTGTCGCTTCTCTCATTTCCTGCGATTCGTGTTTCATCTACGTGCTCGAACAGGACAAGCTGGTACTCCGCGCGTCGAAAAATCCGCATGCGGATGTGATCGACCATCTGGGTGTGAAGATCGGCCAGGGTATCGCCGGTTGGGTAGCGCAGCATCGCGAACCGGTAGCCATTGCGTCGAATGCTGCTAACGACCCGCGATTCCAACTCTTCCGGAATCTTCCAGAGGATCACTTCGAGGCTATTCTCTGTGTACCTATTCTTTGCGCAAGCAAGGTTGTAGGGGTCATAACGCTCCAACACCGAAAGCCGTACGAGCATACCCAGCAAGAGGTCCGGCTGCTTTCGATGATTGGCTTTCTGGTAGGTGCGGAGATCGAGCGCGCGAGATTAGAGGACGAGAATGTGGCACTCTCCGATAGGCTGGAAACCCGCATTGCAGTCGACAAGGCGAAGGGAATTCTGCAGCGTGATCTTGCCATCAGCGAAAGTGAAGCGTACCGGATGATGCAGCAAGAGAGTCGCCAGAGACGCAAATCCATGCGGGAGATGGCTGAGGCCATTCTCCTGAGTGATGAGTTGAAGGCAACCCGCATCGTCACCGGAGAAAAGCGTCAATCGAGTAAGCAGTAGGGCTCGTCATCTTCTTCGGTCGTCGGCTCTTGGAACTTCTCCGGTGCATTGAAAGGGATACTCCCGCGCGACCAGCCGCTGAGTTGACGAAGTGCAGGGGGCGACTGTCAGGCAGTTATTTGACGGCAGTTCACTCATAGGGCTGTTCGCGATAACTGTAACGACGATTTAGTACCTTGGTGGTTAAACAAGCTGCACAGCTTGCCCGATTCAAAGTTAATGTCAGTCACAGATCCCAGCCTCCTCTGCAACGGCGCTTCGCAGGCTTTAGAGGGGGCCAACGATGCCGATTGTTATCCACACCGCGACCAATGCGCAAAGTCTAGCTTGATAGGACGGTTTCCTAAGGACTATTTTCGCGATATGAAAGCATTACTCATTCCTGAGACTTGTTTCTCGCGCCAAAGTGAACCAGCAAGCGAGCACTGCCAGCATTATCGGCGTCCAACTCCATTTTCGAGTCGGATGAATGCTGTTCTCGACAGACCGTCACCAGAAATATGTGGCCACGACATGCGGCGGACTAGCAATGGCGTCGGTGACCGTGGTCTCGAGAACAATCTCCATGTTTTTCCTCTCCCAATCCTTCGGTGCGCCTTGAAGCGCTTGCCGAAAATAATCAGGATTGGAAACCAAGTCAGCGGAGGCCTGGGTCCCGACGGCTGCGATTCCACCGATCGTGATCGTGAATTGTCCGGTCTTGGAGTCGAGGAGTCTTGTTACCAACCCGTAGTCGTGGATGACCTGGTTCTGTTCATTGCGGGTCTGCCGCCAGTGCGACCCCTGCGCCATCGAGTCGTATATGTGGCGATCTCCCGCGTCGTCATTCTGGAACCTATAGCGAAGATTGGACGTCAGCTGCATGGTCCATTTGTTGTTGTATGCGCCAATCAGCACCGACGGTGAGGTGCGGAGATCCTCAAAGGTGTAGTTTCGACCGATTCTCAGCTGGCTCTTCCGGGCTTGCCTATCCAGAAAGGCTGTGAGCCGGACGGCCGCGTAGACATCGCCCATTGCCAGCCCCAGATCGCCAACCGGATAAATATCCTTCCATTCCAGCTTCTCGCCTGGCTTCAGCGGTAGAACCTCGTTCATCCTCTGCTGCATGCTCCGGAACTGGCCTTGATGCCCGGAAGCATATTTCTCGAAGTATTCGGGAGTAGGCATATAAACCACAGGCTCGGAAACGCAGATCAAAATCGGCTCGCTCGACGCAAAACCGGGTGCCCAGAAGCGATCAAGATCCGAACGCTGGTGAAACAATCCTGGCCAGAGCAGGTAGGTTCCAAGAAGGAGTGCCGACGTCAAACCCGCAGCTGCGAGGATCCACGGCAGAAACGCCCTGGCTCGAGACCGAGGGGCAGGAGGAACAGGCTCAGGTACAACCTGGAGATGAGGCGGGGCTGCCGGTTGAATCGGAGCAGATTCTTTCGGTTCCGGTAGCCATCGGAACGTCGGACTGTACGACCCGGTCGGCAGCTCGATGTGAACGCGGATCCCGGTCGACTCGAAGTGGTAATACTGCTCCAGCCGCCTCCGTACCTCTCCGGCCTGGACACGTACGACGGGGTCTTCGCCCGTGGAGTAGTCGGGGGGTCTCCCGAACACCTCGGCACCAATGACACGCTCCTTGAGGAGGTCGGTGCGGCCGGCCAAACAGTTCTGAACCACGTACGTGAGGAATTGTTTACCGCGCTCTGAGTTGCGAAAAAACCGGCTCTTTAGAACATTCTGGAGATCTTCGAGTATGACGGTGTTTCGAGCGTTCTTGGCTTCTTGAGTGGTTTCAGGGCTGGGCCCCTCGATTCCGGAGTGTATTGCATCCTTCAGTGCCAAATGGAACTCCCAACTCTTGCACGCCCGCAATTCTAGAACAGCAAGGAATTGCACGTCTTGTTGCCAAGCTGTGCCTCAATTGAATCAAGGATTTATGGCCTACGATGTCACGGCTTTACGCACGTATCCTTACGGTATCTAACCGTCCATTACTTGAAAGTTCAGTCGCCGGGGCGGTCTCCTCAGGGACTGCGGAAGATTCGTCCAAAAAAGGCGTTTTCGAGAGTGGGCTGCCCCCAATTTTCCACGTGACGAAGATGCGGCAATCAGGGGCCGAAGCGCATTGGCGGTACAGATTCTGGAGGCGGGAAGCAGATGAGACATTTGGTAAAGGTTTTCACGGTATTGCTGGTTCTCTTAAGCGGGTGGCCAGCGTTTGCACAATTCGTAAGCGGAATTGAAGGCACCGTACAGGATCAAACCGGGGCAGCGGTTCCCGGAGCGACTGTCACCATTACTGACACCCGGCTTGGCGTCAGCAAAAGCGTAACCACCAGTCAGACCGGCTTCTTCCGATTCGACAGCATTGCCGCTTCGACGTACACGGTCAGCGTTGAAGCCAACGGGTTCAGTCGGTGGGATCAGAAAGACCTGACTCTTCAGCCGGGCGAGATCCGGACACTTGCCCCTGCGCTGACAATCGGCTCGGCGACCACCAACGTCACGGTGACCGCCTCAAATGTGTCGCTCGATCTCGTGACCCCCAATACCTCTTCGGTGATCGCATCCAAGACCATTCAGAACACCCCGCTCGCCGGACAAAATGTCTACGGATTGGCGGCTTTGACACCGGGCATGACCGGCACCGCGGTCACTTCGGGCGATAACTACACCAACGAGTACGCAATCAATATCAACGCCGCCGGGCTGCGCCAGGAACAAAATGGCTACCAGATCGACGGCGCCTACACCAACACCCCGTCGCGCGGCGGCGGTACCTCGATCTCACCAAATCCGTCGATCGTGGAGTCTATGGATATCAGGACGAATGACTTCGACGCCCAAAAAGGCCGGAACGGGGGAGCAACAGCCGATATCTTCACTAAGTCAGGCACAAACGATTTCCACGGCAGCATCGACTACTACTTCCTCAACGATTCACTATCAGCGCGCACAGAATTTGAAAGCACCGTTCCGCAATTCACCCGCAATGAGGTAGGCGGAACCTTCGGCGGTCCAATCATCAAAAATAAGCTCTTCATCTTTGGCGCAATCGACGTGCTTCGATCCAGCACTACCAGCGCGGGTCAGTACACTGTCGAGACGCAGGACTTCGACAATTGGGCCAAGGCAAATCTTCCCAATAACATCGCCACCCAGGTCCTAACGACCGCTCCTCCGCTGACCTTTCCTACGAGCAATATTCTGACCGTAGGGCAAATCGAATCGTCGGGCTTCTTCCCACCGCCTGCCAATCTCCCAACTGATCTGGCCGCGGTCGGCACAGCGAACATCAGCTACTCAATACCCAAGGACGGATACCAGTGGAGTGTCCGCGGCGATTACTATATGCGCCAGAACGATCGTCTGTATGTGACCGCGATCCGTACCTATGACACATCTGTCGGCGCCACGCCCCGGCCCGCACTCAACGACGATCTGAAAAACAGCTCCGATTTTGTAAACGTGGATTGGACTCACACTTTTTCGCCTCGATTCCTGAACGAAGCCGGTGTGAATTTGATTCGCCCGTACGGCTCGAATCTGGCAGCGCCCTCGATGGCAATACCCTACGTCAACGTGACCGGATTGCAGGGCTTCTCGAACTGGGGTCCCGGCAACTTTACCCAGCAGACGCTCGGCTGGCGGGACATGCTAACCGCGACCATCAAGACGCATACTCTCAAGTTTGGCTTCGAGCAGTTCAACATTCGCGAAAACGACCAGCAGAGCGGCGCATTCGGCCGACCAACTTATAACTTCAATAACCTGATCGATTTCGTTCAAGACAAGGCTCTGACGGAATCGGCAACTCCCGTCAATCTCAACACGCACCTGCAGGCTCCTTACGAAAGGCGCTATCGAGGCCTGTATACGGGCATCTTCGTTCAGGACAGCTGGAAGGTCACTCCAAGATTGACCTTCAATGCGGGCGTCCGTTACGACATGATGTCGAACTTCTTCGCCATCCTCAGTCCACAGCTGACGAAGTTCACGCTTGGGTCAGGTTCTACCTATGACGAGCAGATCGCCAATGGCGTAACGGCTCTGTCGTCCAGTAATCACGTTCTTAACCACGACATTTGGGGTTTAGGCCCGCGCATTGGTTTCGCGTGGGATATCTTTGGCACCGGCAAGACCGCGTTACGTGGCGGAGTCGGCCTGTTCTCAGATCAGCCTCCGTACCTCCACATCACCGATATCACCGCCGGCAATCTGCCCAACTTCTATACGCCGTCGCTCGACGTGCGCCAAGGAACAGCGCCTGTCTTTCAGCTTTGCAGTCCACCATCGGGATTTACCGAGAGTTGCCCGATCGTCGATACCAGCAACATCGTTCTCAACCCTGCGGGAGGTGTCGTTGGTCAGCGAGCCAGCCTTGGCGCCTATTCTCCCGACTACAAACTCACCCAGGTTCAGACCTGGACCCTCAGCGTGCAGCAACAACTGCCTTCCAACCTGGTCTTTGAGCTGAATTACTCCGGCTCGGCGGCGCATCACCTGCCAATCTACAATCAAGACCTCAACAGATTTGCAGGGGACCTGGTCGTTAACAGGGGAACGCTGAATCGTCTCAATCCGAATTTCAACTCGATTCAATACGCGACCTCGGATGCCAACTCCATCGGAAACTACTTCTCTGCAATGATGGCGCGGCGCTTCACCAACGGAATCGCTTTCCGCGGTATTTACACATGGGGCAAAGCTCTCGACATCCTGAGTAACGCGGGATCGCTGGATGGCGGTGCCGTCACGGCCAACTCCAATGGAGGCCAGGCGAGCGGACCCATCTTTACCAATGGGGATTACGCGGCGCAGCGCGGCCGGTCCGATTTCGACATTCGTCAGCAGTTCTCTGCGGACGGAACCTGGACTGTGCCGGACAACTATAACGCACGATGGAAGAGAGCCCTTCTCGGTGGATGGCAATTCGGAGGCGTATGGCTTATGCAGACTGGACAGCCCTTTACGGTCTACACCACTGCGTCCTTCAATCCTGTCTTTGACGCATCCGGCAATGTCGTCGCAAACACCGGAGGCGACTACAACGCTGACGGCTCCAATTTCGATGTACCGAATGAGCCCATCTTCGGTACCCATCTGCCGGGACAGTCAAGACACGCCTTCTTGAATGGTCTCTTCCCCGCGTCCGCCTTTCCGACACCCGCCCCCGGTGTGGAGGGCGACCTGGGTCGGAACACCTACGATGGACCCGGGTATAACAACGTCAACTTCACATTCGCGAAATTCTTCGATACCCCATGGTTCTTCGGCGAGAAGATGCAGATTGAAGCTAAGGGCGAGGTCACGAACCTTTTCAACCGAGCGAATCTCTGGGGTATGAATTCCGATTTGTCCAACCCTACATTGTTTGGTCACTCGACGAACCAGTTCCCGGCGCGTTATCTCCAGGTACATCTACGCGCCAGCTTCTGAAGTAGTGATTCCGCTGTGGACGCCGTTGTAAATTTCTAACAGCTCCACAGCGGTTAATCTGACGATCGAAGAAGGGCCCGATTTTTGGCTTACTCGAAGGTTTGCGTTGGCAACAGATGGATCGTGCTTCTTTTTGTATTCGCGTCTTTTGCGGGCCGTGCACAAGGGAGTACCGCTTCCGTCAGTTCGATAGAAGCGTTAATTCGCTCCCACGAATACAGCCAGGCTCTGGATGCCACCAG